>Ga0255347_1005175_pt1 | contig 15021 bp, 10 predicted proteins | sample wastewater_treat_2_FD_192479 | JGI IMG/M metagenome (GOLD analysis project Ga0255347, IMG submission 192479) | Wastewater microbial communities from Lulu Island WWTP, Vancouver, Canada - plant24 | ecosystem: Engineered > WWTP > Wastewater > Unclassified | place: Canada: Vancouver, British...
CATTCTGCCGGGGTGCTTGGCTTGGCTTGGGTGTATCCGTCAATGTAAGCATCAATACACAAGGCAAGGGTGCGGGCGGTGGGTGCGCTGAGGATCATTTCAAAAGTTGAGTCAGTTACGTGATACCATCCTCCCGGGGTTTTGTATATGGTCAAGTCCTCGGCGTGGGTGTGGTATTTCATGCGGTTGAGGGCGTTTTTTAGGGCTTCCTGCGGTGTTTCCATGGTTCGGGCTTCCTTTCGTATGTCTGGTGGTGGGTGTTAGTTGGTGGGTTGATACTCGGGCGCGGTCTTGATGATTGCGTCGAGGTTCTCCCGGGCTTGGGCGGTTTCCTGCTGCGCCTGCTTCGCTTTGGCTTGGGCTTCGTTGGTGGCTGGGCTGTATGTGCCGGGGTGCTTTTTGTAGTCTGCCTGCCTGAGCGCGAGCCATGCATTGGTTAAGCGGGTTTCCTTGGCGCGGGCTGTTGTGAGTGCTTGCCTTGCTTTCTCATATTCGGGGGCTATTGCGTTTAGGTCGTATATCATTGTCGGGTTTCCTTTCGTATGTCTGATTTGATAATAAGAGTATACAACATTTCGAGGGCTTTGTCAAGTAAATCTGGCATATTGCTAAAAATTGGTATAGGGTGGGGTCAAGGGTTCGGGGGTCTCCTGGGCGTGGGGGGCGCGGGCTTCGGGCTTTGATCATGGCGTGCGCGGGTTGGGCTTCCTGGTATGTCGTGGGGGTTCGATCATCACGGGCGCGGGGGTGGGGGTGCTGCGTGCTTCCATCATAACAGACAAACTCCCCTTGTTTTACCCTGTTCCATGTTGCCCGTTGTTTAGGTATAGCGTATTTGTGGTGTTATTGTGTGGTATACAGTATCCGTGGTTCGCGGTTCGTGGTTGTTGTGCGTGCGTGGTGGTGTAGGTGGCAGGGCAGGGCAGGGCAGGGCAGGGCAGGGCGGGGCAGGGCAGGGCAGGAGGCGAAAAAATAAAACCGCGCGGCGGCGCGACCAACAACAGAATGGATGACAAGGCGACCCCCGGCATGTCCGAACCCAACTGCGCCGCATAAGGACATCCCACCCCAGAAATTTTTGTGGCTTAAAAGGTTTGGTGTATAATAAAGGCATGGCGAATAGTAAAATTACAGAAAAGTTTGCAAGGATGAAAGAGGGGAAAGTAAACTGTGAGTTCTGGTTGAGTGCAGAAGCGGTAAAGGCATTGATCAGAATGGTAGAGTTGACGGGGGTAACGCAGGCGTCGATAGTAGAGATGAGTTTAGTGGCGATGCTTGTTGGGTTTACGAACAATCCGTATTATGAGCAATTGATAAATCAAGAGGAGACGATGAGAGAGATCAGGAACAGGTATCCTGCGCAATTGAGCAAATTTAGTTTTGATGAATTGAGGAGTAGGGCATTGAGGGGGAGGTCGCATTTACAGAGGAAGTGGTTACAGGGGTATGTAGACAGTGAGGAGTTATACCAGAATAAAGGGCTTGCGGAGGATGAGGAATAGGTGTATACTGTAATTGCTCCTTTCGTGATGCCCCGGTGTGCGTTCCCTCTTCCTTTCGCACCCGGGGCTTTGCATTATAATGGGGGTATGCCTATTTATACGTATCAATGCGCATTATGTGGAGAAAAGAAAGAAGTTGCCCGGAGTTATTATCTGGGTGATGTAATCGAGCCTAAGTGTGACAGGTGTGGTATTGAGATGATGAGGGTGTATGAAGCACCTGCCGTTGTTTATAAGGGCAGTGGTTTTTACAGCACGGACAAGGATAAGAAATGACAATATTTGAGATAGCGTTTATGGTTGTGGCTGGGTTTGTGATGCTTGTGCTAAGTTTCAGTGACGTGCATCACGGATGATACACAAATCCGGTTGTGTATCAAAAATGGCTCATCATGATAAAGAAACGCCAAAACGGGTACATATCAACCGTATCATGCGCAAAGTTTGGGGTTTTTCGTACATGACATTTGGGACAATCCCTGCAAATCTGGTATGCAATGCCGTAAAAGCAGGGATGGCACATTTATACGTTTGAATTAATGCAAACTTTTGACAAAACTCGTCGGAATAAGTGCGAATGTCAATGGAGTGACAAAAAATGGGACATAACTGGATTGTAGAGCAAGGGCTGGCTGGCAACAATGATGTGGACGTTATGCCTGTCAACGACTTACGAGAGCATATCCCCGGAGTGCATTGTCCCTGCAAGCCTACTGTTGAAATCGTTGGCGCAAACTTGGTTATTATTCACAATTCATGGGACGGGCGTGAGCTTATTGAGCAAATAGAAGAATGGCTATGTCAGTAAATAGACAAAAAACGTCTATTACCGTGTATAATGTATGTAGCGAGGTGACTATGGCGAAAACAAATGACGAATACAATCCTAAGACCAAAGATGCTAAGATCGGTGACATCATCACTGGCAGGCTGTGTAAACAGATACAGGTGGAGCTTCCTGGTGAAGGACCAACCATCATGGAACGCCGGGTAGTCTTGGCAGAATCCATTATCCAACTTCTCACCACTGGCGAAGTACACCTGCCTGACCGGAGAGACCCGGAAACAGGCGAACTTATCCGCGGCAAGGTGTTTGATTACTCTGCCGATAGCTGGATTGAGAACGTAACCAAAATCTTGCGCTATATCGAACCGCCTACGCAGCAAGTGGAAGTCAATGACATCAAGGGCGTGTTCATGAGTAAAGACTTCGAGCCAGATGAAGGATGAACTCGTACATTGGGATAAAATTGTAAACTTCACGCCAAAGCAGCTTGAAGCCTACAAAGCCATCTATAAGTACCCGTTCCTGCTTTATGGCGGGGCGAGAGGTGGCGGTAAATCGTATTGGGGCAGGTGGTCACTTGCCTCTTTTCATTTGTATTGGGCTGCCAAAGGTGTTACAAACCTTACAACAGGCATATTCTCACGGACTTATACTGACTTACAGGAACGCCAGATAGCCAAGATCGGGTCTGAGTTCCCTGAGTGGTTTGGCACTCTGAAAGAAAGCCGGGAACACGGGCTTGCTTTCTACATAAACCCTAAGTACGGTGGCGGCGCGATCACTCTAAAGAACCTTGACGACACTTCCAAGTATAAAAGTGCTGAATTTGCTGCTATATTCGTAGATGAGCTTACAGAAAACCAGATTGACATATTCAATACGCTGCTTGGATCACTTCGTTGGGCTGGCATGAGCCACACCCCGTTCTTTGCGGGGTCTAACCCTGATGGGATTGGCAACGAATGGGTCTATAACTACTTCATCGACCACGTTTACCCGCCAGAAATGCAGAATATGAGCGATAAGTTCCATTTTGTGCAGTCAAAACCGGGTGATAACCCATATTTGGACGATAATTACTACCGTATGCTCAATTCCCTGCCGCCAGACCTCAAAAAAGCATGGGTGGACGGTGAATGGAACTTATTTAAGGGGCTTGCGTTCAAAAGTTTCCGCAAAGATACCCATGTTATCGAGCCTTTCTACATTCCTGAGCATTGGGCGCGCATAATTGGCATAGATAGTGGCTACGCCGCCCCGTTCTGCTGCTTGTTTGGGGCGCGTAACCCCGATAATGGGCGTATTTACATCTACAAAGAGATATACAAGACCGAACTTACAGACCAACAGCAGGCACGGCTTATCCTTGACTACTGTGATCCAGAAGAACGCATGGCGGTCAAGTATGCAGACCCTGCTATGTGGGTAAGAAAAACTCAGCGGGAAGTTACGTCAAGTGCTAAAATATATGGGGAGAATGGTTTATTCTTGAAAAAAGGAAACAATGACCGCATACAAGGCAAACGGCAGGTAGATCGTTTACTACAACCATTAGCGGACGGAGAGCCGGGTATTGTGTTTTTTGAGAATTGTACTAATATTATTAAACAACTATCCCATCTGGTTTATGACAAGAGTAATCCAGAGGACGTTGACACCCGGGCTGAGGACCACGCCTACGACGCTTTGAAATATTTGCTGACTTCGGTTGGCGACTATAAAAAGCAAACACCTATCACGCAGACGGTTTCCCCGTTTGCCAAACTAACGAGGTTATGATGGCTGATAATAACGCTTTTGAAAGTGCTAAGACCCACGGTGAGGATTTGTACAATTCCTACGCGGAGACGAGAAAGATCAACGAGAAGGTTGATGAGATGATCAACATGAAGTGGAAGGGCGCTCCTGACATTCCCAACGTCAAGATGACCATTTCCCCGTCCGTCCGTAATGTGTTCATGGGTGCGGTACGGATACTCACTTCTGTTGACCCGCAGATCAGCGTGCCGCACGATAAGAACGTTGCTAAGTCCGTTGAGATTGCTGAGCAGATCGAAAAGATTTGCAAGGCGGTCTGGTATCAGTCCGGCAGGCTCTTACAGAAGCCAGTCCATTACGACCTGACCAACTCGCTCTTGCGCTACGGGCAGTTCCACATGGCAGTCACCGATACGGCAGACCTCTTGGAGCATTACCGCAATGGTATGACTAACCCGGCTGCATTGGCACGCTATGAGCGCATTGCCAAATATACCCCGTTCATTTTTACCCCGATTGACCCTAAGACTGGCAGCGCTCAGTTTGATGCTTACGGCTTGACTGCCTACTACCGACAGGTAAAGACAACTTACGGCGCTATCCGCTCCATGTTTGGCGATCGTGATAGCTACATCACTAAGAAGGCTACTGAGGAAGTAGTCTATAAAGAGTATTGGAGCTTGGAGCATCACTTTACTTGGATTGATGAGGAGGAAGTGCCTTTCATCGGTGCGGATAACAACGGAGTCCACGGACTTCCAGTAATCCCTATCGTAGTGCAATCCGCAGAAGGCGTGTCCTTTGAGAACGACCCTGAGCTAAAATCTCAATCATTCTTATATGGCGTACAGAAGTCCGAGATGTGGGAACGGCTCAACCTGATCAATACCCTCAACTTCACCAACCTGTTCTCTTATGCCATGCTTCCGGCATTTGTGCACGAGAAAGGTGAGCCGGACAGCGAAATCGTACCTGACTTCTCTACGGCTGGCGGTATCCTGCATCTCAACCCGGGCGATAAGTTCGCTCCCATGAAGCGTGAAGTTATCAATCAGGACATCATGTTCAGTAAGAATATGCTTGACCAGCAGATTGAGGAATCTACGATGTACAGGCAAGCATTGGGTGGCGGCAATCCTAACAACGCAGCATTCTCCTCAATTGCCCTGCTTTCTCAAACCGGGCGGCTGCCGCTTATCACCCCGCAGCGCACGGGTGGCGCTGGCATAGGGCTTGCGTTTGAGACCATGTTTACGCTTATGAAAGCGAACCCGACTAAGCGCACTTACCTTGCTGAGCATGGGCTTGAAAAGATTGCCGTTGCTGATATTCCAGACGATCTTATTATTGATGTGAAGCTGGAAGCTGACTTGCCGCAGGATAAGTTACAGATGGCTAATGTGGCAGCGCTTATGAAGCAGAACGGCTTTGTGTCCGATGAGTGGATTAGAGAGAACATCCTGAACATCGGTCAGTCTGATGATATGACTAAAAAGATTGTTGAGGAAAAGTTCATAGACATGCGTATTCAAGAGTATTTCACTGGTGCTATGCGGCAGGAGATACAGGCTCAGGTTATGCAACAGATGCAGCAGCAGATGCAACAACAGCAGCAGATGGCACAGGAACAGCAAATGGCTCAACAACAGATGATGCCACAAATGCCGCCTGAGATGATGCCACAGGATAATCAGTTCAACCCGGCGATGGGCGGTATGCCGCCAGTGGTAGGCAAGGGCGCTATTCCTGCCAGCAGACCTAACATGAAGCCTACATCTGCTAACGGGCAGCCGCAAGACATACAGGAAGGTGAAATGTGATAAGCGTAAGCGATGCAATAAACGCATTTATCAAGTCCAGGGCTACATTTCAGGAGACCATTGCTGAACTTGAAGAAGCTTGGTCTGCCCCTTCTGATCGGGCTATGTCAAGAATGATGATCGGACAGGCTAAGCAAATTCCGGAGCTTGATCAGGACGCAGTTGCACAATTAGAGAGTGAAATAGGAGGTAGCAATGCTGATACCACAATACAACGTCCGACAGACGGATACGGGCAGCAGGAACTATAATCAGCCTGCATTTCGTCCAGCGCCAGCACCACCAAAGGTAAACCCTTTGAAAAACTGGTGGAACAACATTGTCAATAATGCGCGGCAAACAGCCTTCAACCCGGTTAATAATTGGGAGACCGTTGTGCCTAACGTGCCTACCTTCAATACCAGCACGCAACGCACTCCGTGGGATATTCCATACTGGACGCCTCCGAGTGTAAAAACCCCCTTGCCAAAGCCGGCTTACTCGATTTTTGACCCATTCGGCGTACCCGCTTACGGCGTACCTCAAATGCCAACCGCTTACGGCGTGCCTCAAATGCCAACCGCTTACGGAACTAATACAAGGCGAGGCAGTAATACCGGCTTGAACGCAAGGCAAATGTTGCTTATGCAAATTTACGGTACGCCTGCTGGCGAGGACTATGACCAGTATGACATTGGAGGACCTCAACAAAAATATCTCAATGGAGTAGAAAGCCTTGAATCCCTAATTGCTCGTGGTGCAGTAGACCCTAACAGCCACGACCCTTATGAAATCGGCGGGTCGCCTTACCAACAGGGAGTGTGGACGCAAAACCCCGAATTACCGCCTTACAATCCCGGAGGCGGTGGAGGATGGGGCGGTGGAGGAGGTGGCGGTGGTTATACAGCCATGCCTTCCTCGCCCGGCTATACAGGGTACGGTGGCGGTTACAATCCTTCCGGCGCTCCGAGGTCAGCATACTATCAAGGCAGGGGTGGAGGTTATGGCTCAGGCTATGGCGGTTATGTAGGTGGGCAAAGTCAACGCGGTGCATGGTATGGCGCACTGCTGCAATGGAATATCTAAGGTGAACTATGTCTGATATACAACCAGAATATAACTGGAAGTCGCCAGTTGATACTTACCGCTGGCTAAAAGCGCAGATGGATAGAGAGGGCTACAAAGGCTCTGTTCTAAGCTACCAACCGAAGGGATACCACAAGGTATTCACAGCGCAGTCGGCTGATCCTAACGTAACCTACTGGAAGCCCTACGAAGTATCAAGGACCAACGCCTTAGCGCCTATGGCGGTCTATCGCCATGACACTGAAAAACAGACTTATTGGGAGGACCCTGCCAACATCGGGCAATGGCGTGATTACCTCATGCTCCAAGAGGATGACTTTGTTGCCCCGCCTTATATTGATTATGACTTTATCGAAAACTCCTACCAGCTTATGAAACAGCAGAACGGCGGGAGCGATGACTGGACTTCATGGAAGCCCTTGCCGTTTGGGCACAACCTATCCTATGTAGCACAGCAACTACCTTCGCCTGACACGGTGCTTGACCCGAACTTTATGACTTATGCGGAGAACAAGTATGTTCCCGGGACTAACGTGCTGAACCCGGCTTACTCCGTGCAAGTATTCAACGATTACCTGAGTATTATAGATGAACTTCAAGCAATTGAAGCTGGCAAAAAGACTGAGTTCTCAAAAGAGTTGCAGGATTATATGTCATGGCTCAACCAGAACGCTACTCAACAGGCAATTGGCACTGCCGACATGACGGAAACTGAACAGGCTAACCCAATCATTTCTGATTATCTGAAAGAGATGGAGGAAGTAGCCAACGCCGATTACATGGATTTAGAGCCGTGGGAAAAAGCCGTGCTGACTTTTACCAGCACGGCAGACATGAAAAACAGACCGAGTTGGTCCACCAACGCCGGTATTATATCGCGTGCACTCATGGAGTCTCTTGGTGGCATGGGTACTGGTGCGTTGTTAGGTTTGGCGATTGGTACAGCCATCGCCCCCGGCGCTGGCACTGTACTTGGAGCAAAAATAGGCTCTATTTTATTTGGCGCTGCTTCTGGCATAAGCTCAATTGACGCTTCTATTGCTGAACGGAAAGGTGAGGAAGTAAAACCTGTTACACGGACAGTAAACAGGGTTGCAAATGCACTGGCAGAGTTGGTAGAGAGATGTATAGGCACGACAGAAATACTCGGAAGCAATTGGATTTCCAGTAGCGATGACCCACAAATGGGTGTAGAACAATTGCCATACTCTCAGCGGATAGTAAACGAAATCAAGTATGGTCCAAACAAAAGCTATGAAGGACCAGAAGCGATGGAGGCTGCAAATACTAATATCACCTGGGATGGTTTTTGGACTGCTTGGAAGGCGGCTCAGCTACAATATGAGTCTGTTGCTGGCACTGAGAACGGCGGCATCGGAGATTGGCTGATTGACAGCGTTTCTTGGATAGCAAACAAGGTTGACCCCGAAAAGAACAGCGGTTTACAAACTGGCTTGGGCGAGGTCTGGCAATTGCACAAGGGCTTGTCTGGTCCGCGTGCGCTGAAAGGTAGCGGGACAATTGGGCGTGACTCTCAGATTGAGCTATACAACCTGCTTGCAGACAAAGACAACCCGCTTGAACCAGAGACTGTTCTTGCCATCTATCGTGATAAGTACGGCTTCTCCGGCAACATCAATGACATGGTCTATCAAACACTGTTAGACCCGGCAGTGGTTATGCCGCGTGTTATGGCAAACGTAGGCTTAGACCTTACAACTAGCAAGGTGCAATCTATCAAAGACGCTATCTCGCTGGAAGGACCGAACCCGGTACTGCTAAGCAAACTCGATGACGCTATCCGCTGGCAGAATACGCTGACCCGTGCTAAGGGCAATCCGATTGTAGATATGACCCCTTACCCGGTGCAGATGCTGTTTGATTTAACCAGCAATGCACGCGGTGGAGTTGGACCACGCTCTACTACACCTTTCTGGCAGTCAATCGCGGAGTTCAGAACCTTGAAACAATCTGGTCTGTTGGATGCGCCACTCAACACATTTGAGTTCAAACAGGGAGACGCGGACTTTGGCACGGTCTATTTTGGGAAAGACAATTCTGTAACATGGCGTAAGCCTGACGGAACAGTAGAGCATATGTACAGCGATGTAGCTAATGCAATGGGCTACAAGTTTGTTATGGAGGATGGCGTACCAGTTCTATATGTTCACGGGCAAAGGGCTTCCACCTATCACGGCGAGGGTGGCGAAGTATACACGCCACCGGAAGGCACTGTCGTTGTTGACGCAGACCCTAACGCAACGCAGCCGCCTATTGCAAGAGCTACCTTTGAGGAGCAGGTTGTCACTGTTACGCCTGACGTAGAGATGCCTGACGGCACAAGGGCTACCGATGTAAGAGTAGACCCTGTTGCTCAGACCTTTGAGGTGCATGGGCAGGACGGCATTACCTACATTGCCCGGGCTTCGGATGGTATTGTAATTGACACGCTCAATGCTGAGGGTGTTTCCATTCACGACCCCAACAGGACTATCAAAGTCAACCCGGTAGACATCCGGGTAAACGGGATGACACCGAAGGACGTTGCAACGGCAGTGGATACCGTCGCTATTATGGGAAAGCCGTATGTAGAGCCAGTCCAGCCAGACCCGCGCCTTGCCCCGAGACCAATATTCCCGAAAGATGCAAACCTGACAACAAAGGCTAAGTGGTGGTGGAATGAGGTCAGAGGGCTTACCAGAGAAACGCAAGTAAGGCTCTCTCTCCGCAACTTTGCAGACTTAGTGCGCAATGTTACTTACTTGGCAGGAGAGGGGGGAAGTTTCACAGATGTAATAAAGATTGTGAACGGGATATTTAATGGTGACATTGAAAAGCTAAGCACTGCTGCTCAGAAACTTGGTAATAACATCGGCGTTGTTACGAGCAAGGCTTTATTCAAAGAAGCTATCAACGACCCGGGTGTAGTTGCTATGGTCAGATTGTGGCAAGACCCGTCAAACTTACAGCGGGTAGCCGCAATCAAGAAACTGTCCGGTGCTATTGATGTAACACCAGAGGTCTTCGTCACAATGAAACCTGCTGAACTTGTATCCCTCATTCAAAAGGCGGTACTGAAAAGCGGAGACAAGAACGCGCTTGCCATGCTTGGCACGATTACAGAGGAAACTATTGCTTCTATGATCAAGCCTTACTCCGGCAATGACCCGCTGCCTGTTACTGACAAAGCCATGACAAACAAGTGGCTGAACGCAGTAGAGGTAAAGATTGAGGAAAATGCAGTAAAGGTTTATAACGTCACCCCTTATTCCAATATACAGCGGCTGCTCAATCTCGATAAGCAGCTTCTAAGCGTTATGGTTATGTGGGCTGGTTATCTTAGAACAAACTTGCTATCTAACATAGGCACTGGTGTTGGCACGGCTGGCGTACCAGTTTACCGAAGCAAGAAAATGATTGATGGCTTTTGGGATACGCTCGGCATGGCTAAGCCGTCAGAGGGAGATACGGCTTTCCGCGTGAAAACGCATGGCGCTTTATTTGAAACGCTGAATGGCGGCGATACCATTTTCAAGAAGGCTCTCAAAAAGGCTTCCGTAAAGCTTAGCGATATAAGCCGGATACAACCGTTCCTCAAATCCTCGGGGTGGCTGGAAGGTAAAGCTCACGAAGGCGCTGATGCTACGTTCACTATGCAGCAGATGAGACGCTTGCAATTACCAGAACCGCCGCCGTCTGTGAGGGCAGCCCTTATAAGAGAACTTGGTCAGGATGGCTACCAGAACTGGCTTGATGCGAGAAATCAGGCTATGAACCCTGAGATGATGGACGATGTATACAAAGTCACAGACAACACGGAAGTAAAGCTGGCTGAGATACAGAAGGCGGTTGTAGACAGTCTGTACAAAGACCACCCGGAATTAGGCACGGAACTGATCAACACGCTTGGTATTGAGGACGCACTCCGCAATATCATCAGAACGGCAAAAGACCCGAAAGACGTGGATGCGATGATCGGGCAGTTGCTGAGAGAAGTGAAAGAGTTGCCTGCTATCAGGGCGAAAATTGAAGCGGAAGCTAAGCTTGCAGAAGGCGCGGAGAAGGTGCGGCAGGAAGGCATACTCGGTCTTGCCGATGTGAGTATGCAGATTGCCGAAAGCAGGCTGCATACAATGTTACAGAGCAACGCTTACGCTCAAACCTACTGGCGTAAAGCTATGGAAGCTGGTCCAACTGGCTACCACGGCGCTATTCGGGCTGGCTTGGAGAACGTGAAGCAGCTATGGGATAGAGCCAACACAAACAACCTGAACCTGCTAAAAGGCGCTCTAAGTGCTATGGATGCTGCTGACCCGAGACAGCAAGGTTTATTTGTGGCTGCTAATAACTGGTTTACCGTTGGCACTGAATGGGCTGATTGGAGAAATAACTATTGGGATACCTTCCACAACGCTGTACACACAGAAGCGGAGTTTATTGCCGCTCAGGAAGTGGTCAACTTGAAATCTCAGGAGTTCCGGGCAAGGGAAGTAGAAGCAATCAAGGCGTATGCCGAGGAAATCTCTAACGTACTTACCAACAGTCAAGGTAAAACTGTGGCTGGCACGGACATCAATCAGACAGGCGCTTCCGCGGTAGCACTTATGGAGTTCTTTATCAACGGTGACAAGAACGTAAAGGGCTACCTGACAATTGCCAAAGAGACTGAGGACTTTTACAGCAGTACAGTTGGTATGCCTTACAAGAAGCGCAAGGAACTTGAAAATAAGCACTTCAAAAAAGTGGCTATCAACTTGGACAAGCTACAAGGCGAGATCACTAAGCGGGCTTATAACATCTGGCATAGGAACAACCCGGACGTAGCGCCCGCAACGCCGTCCCAGCCAAAGCCGCGTGCTAAGCACTCTGATTTAGACGCTAAGATTGCCAATAACAATGTACAGGTGAAAGCAGCGAAAGCAGAGATTGACGCGCAAACCATCAGCAAGGGAAATGTTACAAGATCGGCACTGAGAGATTTCCTCTCTATGACCGACACTGACCCGGACATTGCTATGGCGCTGGTAGATAGCGTTGCGGGCGCTTGGGCGTTCAATAACGGTAAGAGACCGGAGGAGTGGTACTCTAACATTGGCGAGCTTGCCTTTGTAGATGCCGATACATTCTCAGCCAGAGTATTTGATAAGGTTATTGAAACTGCTGGCATGACTACGTTTGACGATGCAGGCAAGGCGGTTCTCACATTCGCTAAGACAGGGAACTTGACTACACTCACCCACGAACTCGGTCACGTTATTGAGTCTACGCTCAATCCTAATCAGCTTGGCATAGTGGTTGAAACATTTGGCGATGGATTGACTGTTGATGAGTATGGCGATTTGAGCAACAGGTTCAAGGCTAACATGCCGCTCAGTCCAGAGGAACTTGCTAAGCACAACAAGGTTGCCGAGGGCTTTGCCGAAGGATACCAGAAGTGGCTCATGGACGATGCAGTTAGGATGGATACCCCCAGTAAGCTTGCTCAGATATTCAAAACAATCTCTGACTGGCTGCATAAACTGATAGGACGGCTTTCAGAACGGATTAGTTCCATGGACTTCCCGGATGCACTGAAAGACCTGTATGAAAGAGTTACCCGTGTTGTGGACACCGCTGCTGTTGAGCAGACCAATTCAAGCATCATAGCAACCGCACCGACTGGTGTAAGCCATAACCTTATTGACGCGAACAATGTGAGTTACCCCGTTGTGGCTAAGGTTGTGGACTTGCGCAACATCATCAACTCCCATAACACTGATGGGACTGTCAACACCATATTCCCGCCGGAGTTCCAGCCCCGTACCTATAACCAGCTATTCGTTGTGGATACGGCTAAAAAGCTGAACCCGATCAAACTCCTTGAAAAGAACTCGGGCTTTGCCACTGGTCCTATCATCGTCAATAGTAGCGGCGTTGTGCTGGTAGGCAACCACCGCTCAGGCGCTATGCGCTTGGCTCAGATGGATTACCCGGATGTATGGAAGGCTTACGAAGCGGAACTTGTAACCAGACTGGCAGACTACGGTTTATCAGAGAAGGACATCGAAGGCATTGAACAGCCTGTAATCGTCTACACCGTGAGTGATGCGGATGCAAGAGACGTAGTAAAAGCTGGCAACATCGGGGAACAGCAGGACTATACTGCGTTTGATAACGCTAAGCGGTGGTCTGCCTCGTTTGACATTGAGACCCTGACCAACATGGTTATCGGGGAAAACCAGTCATTCGATGACGCTATTAGAAGCGATGCAAACAAGGCTATCAGGACAGACTTTGTAAAAGGTCTGGCAGGGTCAGAAGCTTCTACCTTCATAGACGCAAGGACTGGATACCTCAACGATTCTGGCGTAGGCGCTATCAAACGCTCCCTTGCCTATCTCGCCTTTGGCGGCACGGAAGCAGGAGACAAGTTCCTCAGCGCCGCCTTCAATGACGCTGGCAGCATGAGCGCGAATGTAATGAACGCCCTGCTTGACTCTGCCCCGCTGGTGGTAAAGCTGAACGCGGAGATTGCTAAGGGCAACCTGTCTGCTGACTATTCTATTTCAGAGCTTTTGGCTAATGGCGTGAGAGATTACACCTCTTATATGAACTTGCCAAAGGACGCGAGAAACCTTGACCAGATAAACATTTTTGACCAACCTGCCACTGGCGTACTTGACCGGGATATGATCAGGTTTTTCCTGAATTACAGCAAGTCACCAAAGGCAATGAAGTCCTTTATTACTGAGTATGTCAACAGCGCTCTCGGCTCTATCGTGCCACCCGATCAGGTTGCACTATTTGACATGCCGGAAGTGGCAGACCCGACTAAACTCTTTACAGACCTTGTAAAGAAAGCCAATGGGCAAGACCTTGCCGCGCTGAAAGCCATCACTGATAACAAGAGCAAGGCGTTACTGGATGCTATCAGCAATAACTCAGCCGCAAGTTGGGACGCTACTGTAAAAGCGCCCATCACTAATGCGCTGAAAGAAATGCTCTCGCTGATTACTCCTACCCCGCCTATGATACCGGACTGGATGAATGTACCCGGGCTGATGAGTGAGGACGTAAAGAAGTCTTATGCCAACACGCGCAAGGTCATCAAAGCTATCTTGGGTGAAGCTGATAACCCAGCGTCCTTCAAGCCCTCCGAGACCCGCTCTATCATCTTGCAACAGGCGTTCACTTCTGCTATTACAGTAGACCAGCCGCTTCGTAACTATGTAGGGCTATCTGGTAATAAGGATGTAATCAACTGGCAGGCTAACAAGCTCTTTCAGGACATTGAGCAGATGACCGTGCAACCAGAAGGTAAAGGAACATGGACTAAGTCCCAAAGAGAGAATCTCATTGGGGCAATTTATAGGACAGATTATATTGATCGAGTTCCAATGGAACAAAGGAATTTATACTCTGGAGAAAGACTCATCAAATATTGGTCTCCAACCAGACCGTTCCCTCTGACTGGCGCTCCAAAAGGTGTCCGTAAAATGCCAAGCAGCAATGAGCTTGATATGTTTTTTAGGGTAAGTGACGATGGTAGTATTTTGTTTGCTGCGGATATTCTCGACTTAGCAACTATGTATAAATATGACCTTGTGCCTATTGACGCAGAAGCTAAAGCACAGGCGCTGTATGAGTTATCAGAGGACATGTATGGCTTAGATTTCTACCATAAAGAAACAGTTGTGTTCAGAGACATGAACACTGACAGAATCTATGGCGCAATCATACACCCTTCTACCGATCCTGACCATGAATACCAGCTAACTTGGTATGATGAAAAGGGCTTCTTATCGCACCAGCAATTTGATGAGATGTTTGATGCGTTTCAAGAGATTGTAACGAGTGCCAAGCTTGAACCCGTAAAACCAGAATGGATAGATATGATTTCTGGCGATTGGGCTGAGAATGCAAAGCGGATGGCGGAGACGATGAAAGTTCTCCGAGGAGGACAACCAGAAATTGAAAGTTCAGGCGATGCCGATAAATTAGCAGACCTGAAATGGAAAGTATTACTCGCTGAGAAAGATGACCTTAGACTATTTGATGAGTATACAGATGCCAAAAAATCCAACATGGATTCAGTGTCATTGCAAAACCT
>Ga0255347_1005176_pt1 | contig 15020 bp, 20 predicted proteins | sample wastewater_treat_2_FD_192479 | JGI IMG/M metagenome (GOLD analysis project Ga0255347, IMG submission 192479) | Wastewater microbial communities from Lulu Island WWTP, Vancouver, Canada - plant24 | ecosystem: Engineered > WWTP > Wastewater > Unclassified | place: Canada: Vancouver, British...
AGAGAGGGGATTCTATTCCTCTCCTCTGGTATGCAGTAGCACTTTAGCAGGCCGGAAACGGGTTTGGGGCTGGAAGGACGGGCGAACTCTGGCCAGAGACACTGAGCTCTATAACTCTCCTTCCCAGGGAACAGGAGCAGACCTCCTAAAAGCGGTAATGGCTGAAGTCTATTCTTCCCTCCCTGATGAGGTTAAGATGATAGGCTCAGTCCATGATGAGCTAATCCTGGAGGCTCCAGAGGTTTTGGCCCAGGATATGGCCTCTCTCCTCCTGGGCATAATGCGAAAGGTAGGCTCTGAGCTCCTATCTCCTGTCCCTGTAGATGCTGAGATTGAAATTTTATCGAGCTGGGGAGGCAATTAATTGTTTACAAATTTTACAACTATAAAAGAAGTCTACAAAGGGAAGTACTCCCTCCATGCTACGATAAAGAAGGATCTGGAGGAATGCCTCAATGAGTAAACGAACCTCTAAACCTGCTCCTCCCAGAGTACAGAAGCCTCCTCCTCTTCCTTCCATAGCCGAATTGATAGCAGAGGCCAGGGAATTAGGGGAGGATGATATAGCTGATGCTTTTGAGAAAATCAGGTATCTAGAGTCTCCTTCTGGCCAGAGAGCCATAGAACGCAGGAAAAGAGGCTATGATTAATTTTTCCTCCAAGGATATTAGAGATTTGGAGAGATGGGCTAACGGATTAAGCAAACTTGATTTTTTAGATCCTTTGTTAATAAAATCAGCTCAGGATAATATTAGACGACTTAAGACAGGTGATTCAATGAGTAAAGAAGTAGATGAATTGAACAAGATGGCAGATAGGCTTTGGGATCGTTCTCCAGCTCCCAGGCTAACCCCAGAGCAGCTTAATGCAATTGACCTTTTAATTTTAGGGAAAACCGATAGGGAAGTATCGGAAATAGTCGGAGTTAGGCGTGAGACGATCACAAAATGGCACAAAAACCCGTTTTTTACAGCAGAATTGAATGTCAAAAGAGAGGAATTATGGAGAGATTCAAAGCTCAGGCTCAAATCTCTGGCTCATGAGGCTGTAAATATCCTTACTAATGGCCTCCATAGCTCTGATGAGAAAATAGCGATTACGGCGGCGGTACATATCCTAAAGACTGTTGGCCTTTATGATGGGGAATGGAAAAATTCTATTGATTTACCAAAGACACCTGAAGAGGCTCTCTGGATACAAACAGTACAGGGGAACACCAACGTTTACAGAGGAGTTAGGCCAGACTCCATTACAGATTGGACTACTAAGAAGTGGACTGAAGAAGTTGGTACGAATTTGGCTGCTAAAGTGATAGCTGGGGAATATGAAGTAGCTGTAGATGATCAGAAGACGGAGCTAAGAGAGTACAAAAAGAAGCAGAAGGCCCAGGAGGCTCTTCCCCAGCTCCCCCAGATAGATCTTATCCCAGTTTCAGAGAACGGGCCAGAAGACGCTTCTCAAGGCCAGGAGAGCGGGCCAGAGCCTGAAGAGGCCTAGCCTCCTTTTCCCTCCAGAAATAGGGGGAGGGTTAAGGAAAATCGATATCTAGCAGGCTATGATAGTACCTAATTTTGAGGATAGAGCAGTACCCCCCCTTTTTAGGCAAAAACAACTATGCAGAGACCTATAAGATAGACCAAATAAAAAAACATTCTTTATAAACTACTGCTCAGATCTTTACTTGATTGCCCCAGATTAAAGGAGCATTAATCAATCACAGAAGTTGATGAGTGCCTCCTGGATGGGTAGAATAATTCATTCACATCACGTTTTATATCCAAGGGGCATTGGTATTTATGATGGATGATTCACCAAGAGGTCTGGTTGATAGTCGAGCCGTATATGGTAGGCTTAGCGGCGCATTTCATTATCTTCTGCACTACCATAATCGCATTAGTTCTTATGCTGGCCATCTCTTGGAAGGTTATTTCTTTCTGCGAAAAGACCTTAAAAGCGGACCCTTTTGCGGTCAAAGTTCTTGTAGGTACGTCGGATATACTTATAATAAGTCATTTTGTGCTTTATTTTTTGCATGATATAAGTTTATAATTTGCATTTTAATTATAATTCCTGTAATGCGATTTGTGGCCATGAGATTCTTTCATGATGGGATCATTAGACCCAATGGGCGATCCTGGCATGATAGGCTGATCATTGATCAATCAGATCACAAAAAAGGCGGATCAACCAATCATAACAATTATATCAAATTATATCTGCTCTTATGGCTGAGGCCAATAGCCGTTGACCACCCACTTTCTCACCTTTTTTTAGACTGTTGCTTTTGGCCGAAAATTCGCTTTTGCTAACTCGATCATTCCAGATACTATGTGAATACACATTTCTCCGAGCGCAACCCTCCGATTATCGAGCTGGAAAGTATCCTCAAAAGCACTTTTTCACCAGAGCAACGGCGACAGATAGCGATTGATCCTCATATCGAAATCAAAACCACTTCTGCAGGATTGTGCCATTCTTGGAAGCGAATTGAACTATTTTTATTCACGGCTCGTTTAAAATTGATTTAAGACACGTTCTTTGGCCCGGCGTACGAATCCCTATCCGAGCCGGCGATATTGCCAGGGATGCAACGTAGCAAATGCATTGCGGCATGGAGGAAGAGGGTGATTGAAACAATCTGAAACGTTGAAACATGCGAAGAGAATTGTTCTATGACATTATCGAAAGCTTTAAGTAAAATGTCATAGAACTATTTACCATGCACAAGACCGAAGCCGGAGAGAAGAGGAGGGCCCTGAAGGCTGAGGCCCGAGAGCTGGAGAGAGATGCAAGAGCAGCCATGAAAGCGGCTGAGATCCTGCCAGATGCCCGGAGAGAGGCCCGGAGGATGGAAGGGCGGGCCGATGAGCTGAAGGCTGAGGCTGAGGCCCTGGAAGGAGCTGCAAGGCTGGAAGATCTCACCCTCTGGCAGATGGAGAAGGCAAAGACCACCAAGAAAGGGAGCAAGACCTATCTTTACTGGATGGCCTCATGGAGAGAAGGCGGGAAGGTCCGAAATGTCCACCTAGGGAGCTGCAGGAAGGTAGACCATGTGGAAGCCCTGCAGAAGGCCAGAAAGATGAAGGCTAAGGCAATAGGGATATCTGAGAATTAATCTTATTTTTATAATTTCTGAAATGCGATTTTAAAGAAATTGCGCAAGTTCTATATAATTTGGTATAAGTGAGATAAAGGAGGGAATTGAAATGAGATTGATCATAACCATAGCATTCTTGGTACTATCAATAATGATTCCGTGCATCGCAGAACCCGATAGTATCACCACAGGGCCTTATAATGTGTCATTCGACTTGGGTATACCCAAAGATGCATATACAGTTGAGGTTGCAGAGCCGAAAGAAGAGGAATCGCTGGCTGGTAATGCGTACACAACGTACGATATACAGCTAAGGAACAAAACACCGTCGTCTCAATGGGCTGTAATAACCCTAGTATCTTACGATGACAAGCAAAAGATTCCATCACAGGACGATCTTTTGAAATCCACAAAACTTGCAGTCCTGCAGATAGGGGATATCTCAAACCTCAATGGAGCCAAGAGACGTATAGATGGTCATGATGGGGCTGTAGCATCTGGAAAAGTTAACGCTCTCGATATGGAAACGTATCTCGCTATTTACTATCCTTCTCAGACAGAGAAGGTACTCATTGGCACTATGTACCCTTGGGACGAAGGTGCGCTCCAGCTCCTCAAGACGATACACGTAAAGAAGATCAATAGCACTTCATAAGGTAGTACCTATCGATTTAAGAAAGGTGAAATTCGATGAGAGTAGTAATTTCGGCATTGGTGGTACTAATTTTTCTTCAGTTAATAGCATGCGCGGTTCCATATAATACGACAATGGGGCAGTATAACGTATCTTTTGATATGGGGTCCAGTGATTATTCTATAACAGAAAATCCTTGGAAATCTACGGAATCTCTAAGCGGGACAGAAAAACGTGAAGTTGGTACCATCACGGTGCAGGACCATCGCAATAGAGAGGCTATCATTTCGGTTACGCGTTATGAGGAAGCCAAAAAGAAAACGAGTTTAAAAAATTATTTTGAAACGGCCACAACTAGGACTATAGATGGCGTTCTAGGAGAGATTGCCTCTGATGAAATTGGTAAGGGTATGACGATCTACTTTTCACTCTATTACCCCGTCTTCGATCCAGAGATGCTAGAGATAGGTATAGTCTCATATATTCCGTGGAATGAAGGCACCTTACAGCTCCTTAAGACCATCCACGTAGAGAAGATCAATGACACGTTATGAGGGGTAGTCTGAGGTCATGGGAATATCTGAAAATTAATCTTCCTTTTTAATCTTGGTGCGGCAGGTCTTCTGCCGGACCACTTTCTTTTCTCTGAATCTCTGAGAATCGACTCTATTTTTATAATTTCCTATAATCGATTTTAAGGGCATGGTCCCTCTGGTTGAAGGATCATCAAGATTTCTTTGGGGCTAAGGGATAGCGAAAATTAACGAATCAGGCTCTAGCCGATTCCCATCCTGTATAAGTCTCTTCTTCGTAATTCGATAGACCATTGAAAAGGATTTATCTTCATCTAAAACCTATTTTTTTCCTAATTAAATCTCTATTTTTTCGCCCTAAATACCAATTCGGAAAGGCTTAGCGAAGTTCGACGCATAATTATTTTGGTATTAAATAGGGTTTTCCGGCAGCTTCCACAAACTTTTCAGGTAGGAGAAAGAGCCTTACTCGGGAGCTATCCCAATGAGCTGGAGTCCAAGGAAAGTTTAAGTAGCCGATCATAAAATTGCTATGCGTCAGAGTTAAGAGAATAATGGATTGATGATGGGAATATCTACGTTGGAAGGACGCTTGCCTCTAAAGTTATCGAAAAATGGACGTAGTATGCTAGTTGAAGGCATAATTAGCTACTACAAAAGTAATGGCCGTGAGTTTCCGTGGAGAAATATCTCTGACCCTTATATGATATTGATTACTGAGATCATGCTGAGAAAAACGACTGCTAAAAAACTTATATATTGCTGGTATAGGTTTTTTGAGAGATTTCCGGGCATAAACGAATTGAAATTGGCAAATCCCGTGGAAATTGAAACTATAATTTATCCTTTAGGGCTCCAAAAGCAACGCGCAAAAGATCTAATTAAAATAGCTATTAAAATTTCAGACCTACATAATTCGAAGATACCTGACCGCTATGAAGACTTGATTAGTATTCATGGCGTAGGCCCTTACGCTGCAAATGCAACTTTATGCTTTGCATTTAGAAGAATAATCCCCATTATAGATGTCAATATAGCTCGAATATATTCTAGATTGTTTGATATTCAGATGGGTAAAGACATCTATAAAGATCGAAAAATCTTAGAAGTAGCATCTTATATATTACCAAAAAGGAAATCTAAAATTGTGGATTTTAACTACGGCTTACTGGATTTTGGTGCCCAGGTATGCAGGGCAGTATCACCCAAGTGCGTTGAATGTGCTTTCAATAAAATTTGCTCATTTAAAAATTCTTAATTGGTGACATGCAATGGTCAACGTAGATGACAAATCCGCGTATAAAGCGATCTCGTTGTTTAGCGGCGCTATGGGGTTGGACATAGGTTTAGAGCAAACAGGACGTTTTGAGATTCTGGCATGTTGTGAGAAAGACAAAGCATGTCTCGAGACAATTAGGCTGAATAAAAGCAAATCTAATTTGAGAAATAAAAACATCAGGATATATGAGGATATTAAGGCCATTAGTCCCAATGATGTATTAAATGACCTTGGTTTGGCGCCAGGAGAGGTAGACGCAATTATTGGTGGGCCCCCTTGTCAATCATTTAGTACTGTAGGTAGGAGGGGGACCATACAAGATCCAAGAGGGTCTCTTATATGGGATTACATCAGGTTTGTGAAAGAGATAAGGCCAAAATTCTTCTTGATGGAAAACGTTCGTGGCCTTTTATCTGCAGCGGTAAAGCATAGACCTCTGGCAAAACGTGGTAAAGGGAATCCACAACTTGAACCTGATGAAAATCAGGGGTCCGTAGTTAAGCTTCTCCTGTCTGACTTTGAAAAAGAAGGCTACAGGGTAGATGTTTTTGAAGTCAATGCTGTCAATTACGGAGCGCCACAACTTAGAGAAAGAGTTCTATTTGTGGGCAATAATTATAACCTATTACTTCATTTTCCTGAACCGACTCACGTCCCTCCAGAAGAGTATTCAAATAATCAAAAACAGAAATTCTTTTTCCAAGAAGATAATGGACTCAAACCCTTCAGGGTGCTTGGGGATGCAATAAAAGACCTCAGAGAGGAATTTCCCCAAGTGGCTGACTTTAGTCCCAGGAAAAAGAAATACCTCAGTTTAGTCCCTCCTGGTGGCAATTGGCGCACATTGCCTGTAGAACTACAGAAAGAGTCTCTAGGCAAAGCGTATTTGGCCAAAGGAGGCAGGTCTGGGTGGTGGAGGAGGTTAAGTTACGATTTACCATGCCCATGCTTATTGACAGCACCGAATCATGCAGGTACATCATTATGCCACCCTGATGAAGTTAGGGCTTTGAGCGTTAAAGAATATGCAAGGATTCAGGAATTTCCAGACACATGGGAATTCGTCGGTAAACTTGGAGACTTATATCGGCAAATAGGTAATGCAGTACCTGTTAGGTTAGGTGTCTTATCTGGAGAGGTAATTGCCTCTAATCTCGATGAGGTCAATGAGCTCAATTACCCCAGAATCAAACCAGGAACTAAAGTAACGCCTTCCAGGATAATTTATCTGAGAAGCCACATAAGGACACGACGCTGGTATGAGAATGGAAAAGCAGTCGTCAATGGCAAGTCATATTGACCTAAGAAGAAGTGATAGTTTTGGTAAACATGCCACCACAAAGATCATTATATGAAGCCTTGAAAACTAGGCCCAGCGTCTTTGATCCTTCTGAGATTATGGATCAATTCGCTAAAATAGATAAAAAAAGAGTAAACGACATTGCGAGAGTGATTGGCAGATACATTGAAATAAATTTACCAGGAGCTTTTTGTAAGCGCAATGAATTATGTGATTATCGGACTAATCCTTATGTATTGATGACAACAGCTAATATCATGGATCTTTCAGATCCGAATAGATTTGCAGACTTTCTTTTTAATAGTAAGTTATTTATGGCATTAGAAACCTCTTTTGGCAAATCGATTGAGTCATCATTTCTTAATCCATATCCAGTTATCTCAACAAATAAATGGACAGATCCTTCTGAGAAAATTGCAGAACATAAAGCTTTGGAAGGGCTAAGCCGCCAAGCAAAAGCACAAAAGCGGGTTAATTCGGTCTGGAGAGAAATTGATAAGAGCGTTTCGATAGGGAGTCGAAGATATCTGGTATCGATAAAGAGTGGACCAAATACGATAAACGACACCCAGGTTCAGGCAATGACTGACGCAATTAAGCATCGTCACCAGACGTGGTTAGCACAGACAAAGGCATCTGATAATTCAATAAATGAAATTGATATAGTTATAGGACTTACATACGGAACAGATAAAACGACTAACAATAAAGAAAACCAAATACTTGCCAAACTTCTGGATAATGGATTTATCGAAGAAAATCGTAATCAATGCCCTGGTGTAATTATCGACGAGGAAACGCAGTCTGTTCGCGTATATAGGTTAATCGGCAGAAATTTCTGGGCCTTCATCGGAAATCCTCAGGAGCCAAAAGTGACGGATTTTATTTATCTTGAGATCCTCCTAGGGCTGGCAAAAGCTCTTTCACAAGGCATAGAGAGCGGTAATATCGAAGATAGAATAAACGACAGAATTTGTAAACTTGCAACCGCTTTATCACGCCTGCAATTGCCTAAGAACAGCTTACCGGACTGGGTCACAGACGACTTCAGTGAAAGCGAGTTATTTTGGTTTACGACTGCTATGACTGCCTTTTTCGATGAAGGAATATAAAAGGATGTCAAAATTGCCGCCAAGAAAAGTAGAGCAAAAAAATATAATGGGCTGACCTCATATTCCACAGATAAATGCCTTGGTCTACGAGCTTTACGGGCTGACTAAGATAGTAGAAGAGAGCCGATAAACAGGTCTACCCTACTGCATTAGGCCTAAAGGCTCTAGCCAAATGCTTAAACCTAAAGGTTAAATCCTTTAGCGTTTATCCCTTAGCAAAAATGTTAAAGCCTTAAACCTTTATCCTTTAGGCTATGCAGATAATAGCCATTGCTAACCAGAAAGGAGGCTGTGGCAAAACCACCACTACAGTTAATCTGGCTGCTTATCTGGCTCTTAATGGGAAGAGGACTCTTTTAGTTGACCTGGATCCACAGGGCTCTTCTACAAGGCATTTGGGCCTAAACGAGCTGGATAAGACCATGTATGATGTAATGATGAAAGGCTTAGACATCAGGGCCTTAATCAAGAATACAATGGTCTCAGGCCTGGATATAGCCCCTACCAATAATTTCCTAGGCAAAGCAGAGCTGGAGCTGGCTTCCAAGCTCACTGCCAGGGAGTCAGTACTCAGGCCAAAGCTAAGAGGCTTAGAAGGCTATGATTACGTGCTGATAGATACCCCTCCCACTCTAGGATTCTTAACCCTTAATGCCCTGGTAGCTTCTGATATGGTGCTGATCCCTATTCAGACTCAGTTCTTTGCTTTGATGGGCCTCTCCATGATTCTTGATCTTCTGGAGCTGATTAAGAATGATTTAGGCTATGATATTCAGAAGAAGTATCTCCTTACCATATTCGATCCTAGGACAAAGATGGCCAAAGAAATAGTAGCTCAGGTTAGGGAATCCCTAGGAAAGGATGTATTCAAAACTGTGATTCCCAACAATATCAGGTTAGCCGAAGCTCCTAGCTATGGGGTTCCTATCTCAATACATGCTCCAGAGTCTCCTGGAGCTTTGGCTTACTCAAATTTAGCAAAAGAGGTGATAGCATTATGAGTCCTGGAGCTGGAGAAGAGCTTAAGCACCTAATGGCCGGCGTGAAATCTAAGACATCCAAACCTGAAGGCTTAGACTCTAAGGATGAGGGCTTAAGCCTAAATGATAAAGCCTTAGACTTTAAACCTAAAGGTGATGAGTCTAAATCCTTAGACCTAAAGAATAAAGGATTAGGCTCTAAGGATAAAGGCTTAAACCTAAAGGCTTTAGGCGAAGCTGTAGAAGGAGCTAATAGCAATAGACAATCTATAGCGATCTGGAGCCCTAAGATCTCTGCTGTAATGTGGTACCTGAAGAAGACAACTCCAGAGTTCTCTATCTCAGAAGAAGCCAGGACGATCCTAGAGGAAAGCCTGGAGAAAAAGTATCCTGAGCTATTCCGGAAGGTAAAAGAGGAAATGGACTAACATAATCAAACAAAGAAGGAATAAGCATGAAAATTATAAAAAATTTGAATTTAATAGCTTTGATCATAATAATGTTAGCATTTACTGGTTGTGCTTCGAGCTACTATACCATAGGGCCTTATATAGTAACTTTTGATGGCATTGAAGAATACAAACATGCCATTCCAGAGTCAGGGCCAACGTTTAAAGTTGATTCCGGGGTTTCGTATACGGGATATGATAGAACGTTCCTGAAGGAGAACGATAAAGGATCTATGACTATTGAGATTGATAACTACGCTAATCAAATGTATAAAGATGGTCAGGATTCAAGAGAGGTTTTGAAAAGTCTCATAGAGTTAAATGATAAAATGACGATAGAAAATATAAAGATTAATGGTAAAGCTGGAATTCTTGTAAAAGAGAAGGGTACTTGGGCAAGTGGAGAACCTGCTACTACGTATTTTATATATTATTGGCTCGATCCAAAAACAATAGTCTCAGCTTATTTTATAGAAAGTCCAACAGATAAGTGGGAAGATATGAAAAAATCAATGATGTCCATTGATGTATCCCGATATCTTCCTTCTTAGAAGAAGCCAAAAAGGGCACGTGATATTTCTGGCGGTAAGTTGCAAAGTAATCAAGAGTTGACGGGGAGATTATGTTATAGGAAATCAAGAGGGTCTAGGATCTCTCCATCCGCTCACCCCTCCAGGCAGAACTCTTGAGGCCATAGGCCATCCTCAGAGCCCTTAGAGCCCATATCTTCAGCTTCGAAGCGGCACCGGATCATCTCATCAACCTCCGAGAGCCTGACCCTGAATACTTCTGCCAGGATCTCTTTGGCCGCTTCCAGCTCCATAGCCTTCAGATCGCGGTTCACTGTCTTATTCTGTGGCCTGATTAGCTGCTCAAGGACTCCTGCCATGATGAGCAAATAGGCCGGATGAGAATAAGTACTTTGGCTCTAAATCAATATCAAGCGGCCATTTTTTCATGGAAGGAATAAACGATTAAGATACAAAAGAAGGATGAAGACACGAAATTGAATAAATTCTTCTTTGTCTTCTTTGGCAGATTGACCCAAAAGATTTTTCGTTAGATCCCACAATATTGAAACTGGATCTGGAGAGATTTGATGAAGAAAATTTATCTGATAATGAGCTTAATTATAAGCTCCTCTTTGATCATGCCCACTATTGCAGAACAAGAGAACTTCATTCTTGGGCCATATGCGGTCAGTTTCGATATGGGCATAGACGAATTGATGAACTGGGTCGTCAGTGAGCCAATAAATTCTGAGTCAATGGATGGTAGTTTAACTTTTACAAAATATAGTGCTACAGTAGCTATGCTTACCGAATCACAATTTTACTCTGAATTAAAAAGATTGGGGCATACCCCCAGTTCCGACACTGCGATTATAAATATAATCCAATATAATTCTACGAGAGATGAGAGCGCGAACGGAACAAAGACGATGATACAGTCAGCAACCAGCAAAAGAACCATAGATGGGCGAAATGGAACAATTGGATCTAGTAAGAGGGATACCTTTACGCTTTATGTAGCAGATTGGTGGGTGGAGAACAATACAATAGCCTCCGTTATCTCAACTTACCCATGGGACGAAGGTACCCTTTCCCTGCTGAAGACTATTCATATAGAGAAAATAAATGCAACCGCATGAAGCACATACGAGAATCCATCTTTGAACAAGTATATAAAAATCTGAATAACGATAGGCTTACAAACAAAACATTTTTAGTTAGCCTCAGCAAAGAGCTTCAACAAATGGAGATTACAAATAATGAAAAAAATAATATTGATTTTGGTTTGCCTGGTGCTTCTGACCATATCAGCTTCCGCAACTCCAATTGAGGCCTTTGGTAATGTGACCAATGTTGTGGATGGCGGCATAATAGATATCCAAGATATTGGCCGCGTTCGTCTGGCAGACATCAGCTCCCCCAAGATGGAAACTGCAGAGGGTGCCCAAGCTCAAGACTATGCTACTCAATGGCTACAAGATAGGCGGGTCTTCCTGGACCTGGACAACAAGACCGGCAAAGACCAGTATGACCGCTGGGTTGCTGTGGTCTACATAGCCAATGACGACGGATCCGTCAATACTTCGAGGAACTTTAACCGAATGCTTGTGGACTCAGGGAACGCCTGCATCTTGGATTTCTCAGATAATGAGTTCTCTCCGGCTGACTGGTGGGACGGATTCATCCCAACGGATAAGTGCATAGAGTCTGATCAGGAGAGCACCCCCAATTATGGTTTCAGCTCTCCCCGGACTTTGCTGCAGAGCACATCCACCGAAAGTTCCAGCTCTTCTCGGACGTTGTTGCAGGAGGATTCATCCACCGAGAGCTCGACATCCTCAGTAGGGTCTTTTGTGGGCTCCAGCAAGTCCAATAAATACCACTATCCAAGTTGCCAGTGGGCCGAGAAGATAAGCCCCGCGAACGAGGTCTGGTTCTCTGGGTCCCAGGATGCTCGAAACCAGGGATACATTCCGTGCAAGGTATGCAGTCCTCCATAAATAGTACAGCGGAGAATCGATATGATAAGAACAGTTGGAGGCAGTTTTGGAAATGTACCTATGAAACTGATTAATGCCCTATTCGTTCTGCTTTTCATTTCCCTGGCAGCCAGCGCGCCAGATGAAGCATATGGCCGGGTGGTAAAGATAGTGGATGGAGATACCATCGATGTGCAACTACAGGATAGCCTGCTCTCCGAGGACCTCATCAGAGTCAGGCTTGCAGACATCGATTGCCCGGAGACTCGCGGCCCTAAAGCCTCCGAAGCTGGAAAGAATGCATCCGCATATGCAAAGGCATGGTTGCAGAGTACATACGTCTTCCTAGACCTGGATGATAAGACCGGCAAGGATCCATTTGACCGTTGGGTTGCCGTGGTTTACCTGAGTAAGAATAACCAGCCAGGAAGGAACTTCAATAAGATGCTTGTGGATGCAGGCCATGCAGTGATAGATGATTTCAAGAATAATGAGTTTGATCCAGGGAGCTGGTAGCGGCCTGTCATGGCATTAGGTGAGCCCGAAGGAATGAATAGCAAACCAAGGACCTTCGGGCCGATTAAGGCTATAACAGTATAAGTTTATGTAGTTTGTGGATAACCTGATAAACCTAAATTTAGGATTTAGGCTTTCCACCCTGTATTTATATACTCCAATGAAATCAAGAATTTCGCGAGAATTATTTTATTTTACAGATATTGATTTATATACATTACATATTATTCTTTCTCTTTCTCAAGCTAAGGTAATATCAGAAGTATCTGATATCTCAGATCTTCATTCTTTTATAGATTTTAGGTAATTATTGTCCTGCTTACCGATCCTGTTTTATCTCCCGAGAGCCCTAAATCCTAAATTTAGGCTTTTGCCACTATAATATTTTAGCAAGTTCAAAGGCCAGGAGTGTCCCATCTCGATAACCTGAAGATCTTGGTATTCTTCTTTCGGGGATGCCAGGAGACCACCAGTCTCTGATCTGTGGCTGCAATCCTGGAGAGCTGGCGAACCCTGTCCACAGTCACCCCGAGCAGCCCGGCTATGTCAGAAAAGGTCATTCCTTCGCTTCTATACCGCTTTAAGTATCCCGGAGGAGCTTGGCAGTCGATCAGCTTCTTTTCTTTGGCATGGAGTGCATTGACAATGCTCTGAATGTGGTCTTCAGTCTTCTTGGTGATCTTCGTAGGAGCTGGAGATTCTTGGTTGACCTTCTCTTTCAGCTCATGAATAAGCCGGAGCTGGATGAGCTGGTTCTCCGAGAGTGTATCCCTATCCTTCTCCAGGGAGGCCATTTTTAAGCGCAAGGCGGCTATCTCCTGGCGGTCCTGGTCTATCTCTTCCCGGAGCTGGGCAATCTCATCCTGCAAGGGCTGGATAGCCTGCTCTATGGCTCCTTTGATGAAGTTCTGGAGCTGGGCATAGGTCAAAACGATAAGCTGCTCTGAAGGCGATTCAAAATCGGCTTTAGGCGAAGGCCCAAAGGTATTTATTCTGGCTATAGCTACATCTGACATAAGCAAAACTCCTTCCCTAAGTGGAGTCTTCTATCCAGGGCTGCAACCCTGGATGGACCTAGTTTTTTTATTACTATTAATCTCGTGAATTCATTTGACTCGTATTAAATCTATCCTTTGCTATCTTGCTTTTAAGATGATCAGGCTGGAGGAGGTCCTCACCCACGTGGATGAGCTTCTCGGGGCTGACTGATGGAGGGCGACACATGTGCACGCGATCAGTAAGGCGGCACCGCCGGAGGAGCGAGGCCAACCGCGCGCGCGTTGTGCGGCGCTGGAGACAGGCCCTCATCCGGGCCAACCTTTTTTAAAAAAACACCAATATTCTATTCTGGTTTCCGAGAGCAGGCACCCTTTTGCATGCCGTGGGGTACCTTTTTTACTGATGTTAATTACTGACAAACCCAAAATCCCACATTTTGTAATAAATCTTGTCAATACATACTAATACGTATTGGTATATAACTTTTATGGAAAGTTTATGTAAAGTCCTTATACTTATAATTCTTCAACTGTGGAAAAGTGTAATATACTAGAAATACAAACAGTCGTATGCGCGTGTATCGCGGTGGTGGAAAAAATGAGACACAAGAAGACGGAATTCATAGCGATCAGAATGACAGAAAAGCAAAGGAACGCGGTTCTTCAGTTCGCAGACGAAGCGGAGACTACAATATCCGACGCGGCGCGCCGGCTGATAATCGCCGGCATTGAGGCAAAGGGATGTTAAGAAAATATGAAAGGTGCCCGATGTTGCAAGCATCGAGCGGCGTGGTTCAGCTGCGACCTCTTCCAAAAGACGGAGCTAAACAATGTACTATCCTACAACGATGATATTTAAGCCTATCTTATGCCAATCAGAGCGTTTTTATTGCCCTGAATGCGGCAAAGCCTTACGAATCGTAGACGATGACCTAGCAGAGCTTTATTCTAGCTCCGATTACTGCCAGTGCGATAGCTGGCAGTGGTCCAAGTCGGGGCGGTGGTGAGGATGGACCCCGCCTTTGAGCGAGCGTTGCTGAGAATCCCGGCACAACTCCGAGAGAACGGGCCCTCTTCTTCCAGGGAGAGCGGGATTATTACAGGGAGCAGGGGGAGTAATCTTGCTCTGTGAGGCTCATAAATCGAGGCTCTCCCTCCATTATGCGATAGATCCAGAGCGGCTAGAGATTCAGGACCTGGAGAAAACAGGCCTCCTTAAGACCGTTGGCTCCGAGGAGATAGAGCAGCTTTCAGGCTGGAGAGTTGACGGGCCAGGCCTTTACATTGGATACCCTGGGAATGGGACCTTTGTTATTCGGCCAGATACTCCTCTCCCTGATGGACCTAAGTATATCCATCCTAAAGGAGAGCCTAACCATGTTTTCGTTCCTCCTGGCCTTGATCTGGCCAAAGCCCAGGACCTCTGGATAACAGAGGGGGAGCTAAAGGCTCTTGCTGGCTCTCTCCAGGGCCTTCCCATAGTAGCTCTAGGAGGGGTTTGGAACTGGAAGACAGCAGGGGAGGAGGCCTCTCTCCTGGCCAAAGGGGAGAAGCTGAAGGACTCAGAGGCCTTACTCTCAGAGCTGGCCCAGGTGGACTGGGCGGGGAAGAGAATCAATCTCCTATATGAT
>Ga0255347_1005186_pt1 | contig 14994 bp, 14 predicted proteins | sample wastewater_treat_2_FD_192479 | JGI IMG/M metagenome (GOLD analysis project Ga0255347, IMG submission 192479) | Wastewater microbial communities from Lulu Island WWTP, Vancouver, Canada - plant24 | ecosystem: Engineered > WWTP > Wastewater > Unclassified | place: Canada: Vancouver, British...
AGATAGGGAAATTCATCCAGAACAAGTACTAAACGCTCGTCTTGGGCTGCTTGACCAACTGCCTGGAATAAAGCCTCCCAGCTGGTATACACTGCTTCCAATTGCCCTGGCCCAAAAAGAACGGCGTTGACCGCTCGGGAAAGCGCCGTGCGCAAGGAAACCTCGGAGCCTAAATCAGAAACAAAAAAGATGGAACGTTTACCCTCACAGAAATGCGCTAAAAGCTCGGTTTTCCCCACTCTCCTCCGCCCATAGAGGACAAAAAACTCAGCTTTTCCGGAAGCGAACCGTTTTTCAAGCAATTCCAATTCTGATGTGCGATTGATAAACATTTTGTCCTCCTTTTACGATCTATATAAGGAAATCAGGATTATCATAATCTGGATTTCCTTATTTATTATAATTCTGTTTTTATTTTGAGAGACAAAATCAAAAACACGACCCCCTAACCTTTACACACTTTTCCGCCTAAACCAAAGGATTTAAATTTTATATATGCTTATCTCTTCCATTCAATATGGTCATTTATATGATGTTTCTCGAAAGTTTCTAAAATTTCTTCGCAAAATTGCATCGTATTTTTATCCCCTAGTTCTTTTGATAATTCATATAAATGGATAAACATCTTTTTACCTGTTTCGGTTTGTTTATAGTTCTTTTTCCTAAAATTATGGATGGAGCAAAGCGTTTGTCCGTTACTGATTTCTGCTTTTCCACCTAAATCTTTTGGAATAATATGGTCTGCATGTATTTCATATCCATTTTGTGGACCACGGCCACAAATTACGCATCGATAATTATCTCTTCTAAAGATTTCTTCTTTTTGCTCTGGAGTAAAATCTTCCAATTCTCTTTGGTTGACGGAAGCAGGATCATATCTGTAAACACCCTTTTTAACTTTGATAAGAAAACCCTGCTGATGCAATGCTCGGATTGCGCGCCATGGATCTCGGGGCGGCGATTTATGGGTTTTTAACCATTCTTCTGTAACCCAATCAACGATCGGCCCGTGCTTGAGATCTTCATTTGGATGTGCATAAAAATATTCCTTGATTAATTGGCTAACTGTCTTATCACTCATGGAGCTCTCCTATTGGTAACTCCTGTTGTTGCATATTAGGGAGATCGTTTATTCGCTTTTTTGCTAAGGCACAATACTGAGGATCAATCTCTATTCCTATCCCTTTTCTATTAAGCATTTTTGTAGCAACTAATGTAGTACCACTTCCAAGAAATGGATCTAAAACAGTGTCATCCACAAAACTAAAAAGTTTTATGCACCGTCGGGGTAATTCAATAGGAAATGGAGCAGGATGGCCAATTTTCTTTTTACTTTCCCCACTAAATGTCCATACCCCATTGGTCCAATTCATGAATTCTTCCTTGGTTATATCTGAAATTTTGCTTCCACTTGTCTTTCGCCATCGCTTCTTATATAAGATGACAATTAGTTCAACGGGCGCAATGACATAGGGAGCTGTTGCACTCATCCAAGATCCCCATGCGGTCCTTCGGGATATGTTACCTTCATTCCAAACGATTGTAGAGTGATATTTAAAGCCAATTTGTTTTGCGATGATTGTAAGATCTGCACCAACACTCTGCTGTCCCCCTTTATTCTTGTCTAGTGGAATATTCAGACAAAACCTTCCATCATCTTTCATGAAATCATAGCATCTTGAAAGCCAAGAACGCGAGAATTTCAAGTAATCTGCATATGAAATATCATCGTTATGAGAGTTGTATTGAATGTCAACATTATAGGGAGGCGACGTCACAATAAGGTCAATGCTATTCGACTCAATAGTGTCTGTTGTTAATATATTATCATTTATAATTTGTATACCTTTATATGAGTAATATGTTTTAGAATTTTCCAAAGTCGCTCCTTCTACTAACTAAATTATACATCATCAATTTTTTCCTTGAACATACTTTCTAAACTCTAATAAATCATTAGTATACTTTTTGCTCCCCTTGACGCCATCCAATTCCCGTCTATAATTCAGGCGTTGAATATATGAGCAACCAAGAAAACACCCTCTCCACAACGCGCGAGCTGGACTTACTCACACGCATTGAGGAAAATCCGGATATCTCCCAAGCGAACCTTGCCAGCGAGCTCGGCGTTGCCGTCGGTACCATCAACTGGTACCTCAAGCGTTTGATCTCCAAGGGTTACGTCAAGGTGAAGCGCGCCCAACGCAAGAAGCTGCGCTACATCATCACCCCCGAGGGCATTGCCTTGCGTACACGCCTGACCGTGGATTACATCCAGTCCTCTTTCGAGCTTTACCGGCATACGCGCCAAAAGACGCTCACTGCCATTCGACAGCTGCGCGAAAGCGGCTACGAGCAGGTTAGAATTGAGGGCGATGGCGAAATCGCTGAAGTCTGCCGCTTAACTTGCATGGAAAATAACCTGCCGGTCACAGAGGATCTCTCTGCGCCTTGCATCGTCATTGATGGTATACATATATCTTTAGCACTCCCCGCGGAGCCGCTCCAATCTAAGGACTCCGCTATACTGGAACCTCGAGGTAAATATGGATCAACCGATTGATCTTTCTACCAAGCGCATTTGCGTCACGGGCGGCGCCGGCTTTTTGGGCCAGCACCTCGTGCGCAACCTGCAAAGCAAGGGCGCCCGTGATATTTTCATCCCGCGCTACCCAGAATATGACCTGGTGAAGGGCGAGGATATCGCTCGCATGCTCGAGGTTTCCCAGCCCGATATCATCATTCACTTGGCGGCGCATGTGGGCGGGATCGGCGCTAATATGGCTCGGCCAGCGGAGTTCTTCTACGATAACCTGATGATGGGCGTGCAGCTGATGCACCAAGCTTGGCAGCGCGGCGTAGAAAAGGTCGTGGCTCTCGGCACGATCTGCGCTTACCCCAAGTTCACCCCGATCCCTTTCAAAGAAGAGCGCCTATGGGATGGCTACCCCGAAGAGACCAATGCGCCTTACGGCTTAGCCAAAAAGATGCTGTTGGTGCAGTCGCAGGCTTACCGCCAGCAATATGGCTTCAACTCCATCTTCCTGCTGCCGGTCAACCTTTACGGACCGGGCGATAACTTTGATCCCGCCAGTTCGCACGTCATCCCAGCGCTCATCCGCAAATGCGTGGAGGCCAAAGAGCAAGGCGCTGACGAAATCGTCGCCTGGGGTGATGGCTCCCCCACACGGGAGTTTATTTACGTGGAAGATGCCGCTGAAGGCATTGCCTTAGCCACGCAATATTACAACCGCTCTGATCCTGTCAATATCGGCTCGAGCTTCGAGATCAGCATTAAAGACCTGACGGAGCTGATTGCCCGCCTGACCGGTTTTGAGGGCTGGGTGCGCTGGGATACCAGCAAACCTAACGGGCAGCCGCGCCGCAAGCTGGATACCACCCGCGCCAAGGAATATTTTGGTTTTAGCGCCAAGACTAACTTCGAAGATGGCTTGCGCCAGACCATCGATTGGTACTTAGCCAATAGGAGTAAGATCGCGTGAGCCAAGCCACAAGCGCTGAACAAATCGTAGTGCTCAAGCCTTCCAAGGGCTGGCTGGGCATCGACTTTGCCGAGCTCTGGAAGTACCGTGAGCTGATTTATTTCCTCACTTGGCGGGATATCAAGGTGCGCTATAAGCAAGCCGTGCTTGGCTTGTCTTGGGCAGTCTTACAACCGCTGCTCACTACCGCCATCACCTCTTTGGTGTTCGGTGTGCTGCTTCACGTGGATTCCGACGGGCTGCCTTACCCTGTGTTTGTGCTCTCAGCACTGCTGCCCTGGCACCTTTTCCAGCTTTCACTGCAAAAATCGAGCATCAGTCTGGTGGGCAACGCCAACCTGATCACCAAAGTCTACTTCCCGCGCGTGATCATTCCGCTTTCCTCTGTATTGGCAGTGCTCGTGGATTTCTTTATCTCGCTGATTTTGCTGTTTATCGCCATGGGGGTCTACCACATGGCTTTCAGCTGGAAGATCTTGTGGCTCATCCCGCTTACGCTCCTGACGGTTTTGGCAGCTTTGGCGGTGGGCTTGTGGCTTTCGGCGCTCAACGTGCAATACCGCGATGTGCAGCAAATGGTGCCATTCCTGGAGCAGATGTGGATGTACGCCACGCCGATTGTCTACCCCATCAGCATCATTCCCGCCGGCACGCTGCGCAGCCTTTACAGCTTGAACCCGATGGTGGGCGTGGTGCAAGGCTTCCGCTGGGCGCTTTTTGGCGGGACGCCGCCGGATATCACCCTGATCATCTCCAGCGCAATGGTGCTGGTGCTGTTAGCTTCTGGCTTGTTCTACTTCCGGCGCATGGAAAAAACTTTTGCGGATGTGGTGTGAGATGGATGCTGATACCTCAATCCAAGTGAGGGGCATTTCTAAGCGCTACAAAATCGGCGCAGCCCAAGACCGCGCCGATACTTTGCGCGATGTAATCACCAGCCGCATTCAGCGTATCGGGCACAGGCGCGAGCGGCGCGCCGATGATATCATCTGGGCGCTCAAGGATGTGTCTTTCGACGTCAAAAAGGGGCAAGCTTTAGGCATCATCGGGCGCAATGGCGCTGGCAAGAGCACCTTGCTCAAGATTCTTTCCCGCGTCACCGACCCAACCGAAGGTTATGGCGAGCTGCGTGGGCGGGTCGGGTCGCTTTTGGAAGTGGGCACAGGTTTCCACCCCGAGCTGACCGGCAGGGAGAATATCTTCCTGAATGGTGCCATTTTGGGCATGACGCGTAAGGAAATTGAGGCACGCTTCGACGAAATTGTCGATTTCTCCGAGGTAGCGCAGTTTATCGATACCCCCGTCAAGCGCTATTCCAGCGGGATGTACTTGCGTTTAGCCTTTGCTGTGGCAGCGCATTTGGAACCGGAGATATTGGTCGTCGATGAAGTGCTCGCGGTTGGCGATGCCGACTTCCAGCGCAAGTGCTTAGGCAAGATGGGCGATGTAGCTCAGCAGGGCCGCACGGTGCTGTTTGTAAGCCATAATATGTCCGCTATATTGCGCCTGACGGAAGAATCTATCGTGCTGGATAAAGGCAAAATCCTGCTGCGCGCGCCCTCAGGGGAGGCAGTGGATTTCTACCTCAACCACGGGATGGACAAGGTGGGTGAGCGCTACTGGGAAGAGGACGAAGTGCCGGCTTCGGCAGCGCCTTTCCGGCCGCTGGCTATCCGCGTGCGTGATAAAAACGGCAATATCTCCGATAGCCTGCGCAGCGTGGAGCCGATTACTATTGAAATTGAATATCAACTTTCCGAAGAGGTTACCGGTTTGCGCGTCGGGTATTACCTTATGACCACGCGTGGCGAACCAGTTTTCACCAGCTTCGATACCGATGATACGGACCTGTTCAACGCTTTTCCCGCGCGCCCCAAGGGCACTTACACCAGCCGCTGCGTCATCCCGCCCAACTTGCTCAATGAAGGGCGCTTTGTGCTGGGCATCAATGCCAGCTCCTATCACATTCGGCGTTACTTTCAGGATGAGCAGGCGCTTACGTTTTCGGTGGATGCCAGCGGCGCACCTGGCACGCAATGGCCCGAGCCTCGTCCGGGAAGCTTGCGGCCAGCCTTAGCTTGGTCCATCGAGCGGGAGGAATGAGCATGAGCTCGAAAGCCACGCTCAAAAAGCTGCTCGAGGACTTGCCTTTCAGCGCAGATATCTACTGGCAGTTGCGCGGGCAATATAAACAGTGGTCCGCGCATTACAAGTTAGAAGGCTTACGCGCCGTGCTGCCAGAGGCTGTGCGCGAGGTGCAGGCGTATGCGCTGCCCAACCCTGCTCCCAAAAAGATCGCCATCTTTGCTTCGCTGCATTATTGGATCGAACAAGCGGGCTTGATCGCCCTCGCCTTGGCTGGCCAGGGGCACCAGGTGGAATTAGCCTACCTGCCTTATGCCGAGTGGGAAAAGCCTATTTCGCGCTTCGACCTGCGCCGGCAAGACCTCTACACCCAGAAAGTCTTTGCCCCCGCCAGCCCGATCCTTAAGCTCACGCCGCTCGTGGAACGCCTGCAGCCAGAGCCGAAGCTACCCGCGGAGATCGAGCAGATCGTGCGCCAGGTTTCGGATTACGACACGCAATACACCCTGCAGGTAGAAGAGACTGACCCCAATTCGCCGCTTTTCCAGCTGCGCATAGAGCGCAACCGCATGGCTGCAGCCGCGCTTTACAGTTGGCTGGAGGCTGAGCGCCCGGATGTGTTCATCGTGCCTAACGGCACCATCTTGGAGATGGGCGTGGCGTATCAAATTTCGCGCTTGCTCGGTATCCAGACCGTTACATTTGAGTTTGCCGACCAGCGCGAGCGCATTTGGATCGCGCAGGATGGCGAAATTATGGCACATGATACCAGTGCCCTCTGGGAAGCACTGGGCAACCAGCCCTTGCCCCCCGCTGCCCGCCAAGCTATGCTGGACCTATACGCGGCGCGCCGCAATGCCCGCCTATGGGGCAACTTTGCCCGCCAGTGGCAGCAGACGCCGCAAGAAGGCGCTCAAAAGGTGCGCGCCGAGTTGCAATTGGACGCGCGTCCAGTGGCGCTCCTGGCGACTAACGTCTTGGGTGATAGCCTCACGCTCGGCCGGCAGCGCATTTCCGCCACCATGGCGGAGTGGATTCTGGGCACAGTGCGTTACTTTAGCGAGCACCCCCAAGCCCATCTTGTCATCCGTGTCCACCCGGGAGAGCTGCTCACGCACGGCACCTCCATGGTGGAGGTCATTCAAGCAGCATTCCCGCAGCTGCCGGAGAATATCCACCTGATCCTGCCGGACGCTAAGACCAACACCTACGATATCGTCGAGATTGCCGACCTTGGCTTGGTCTATACCACCACGGTGGGCATGGAAATGGCTATGGCGGGTTTGCCCGTCATCGTAGCCGGCAAGACGCACTACGCTGGCAAAGGCTTTACCATTGACCCCCCCACCTGGCAAGACTACGAGCAAACTTTGGATGAGATCCTGCAAGATCCAGCAGCTTACCGCCTCAGCCCGGCGCAAGTGGAGCAAGCCTGGCTGTATGCTTACCTATTCTTTTTCGAGTTTTCGCTGCCTTTCCCTTGGCATTTGCTTTGGCTGGGTGAAGACTTCCGCCTACGGCCGATGCGAGATGTGCTCAGCCCAGAAGGTCAGGCGCGCTACCGCCAGACTTTTGGCTACCTGGCTGGCGAGCCGCTCGATTGGTCTGTGCGGGGGCTGGCGCGCTTGAGTGAACTACCCACTCCCAAGGAGCCATCCGCATGAGCGCGAGTGACCTTAAGCAGCAAGTGGGCAAGTTTTACGACCAGGTCGGCTGGCAAAAAGAAGCCGATGGCTTGTATCAGAACGCCCGCTACGAAGACCTGCGGCCAGTTTCTGCAGAATACATTCATAAATGCCATATGCGCGTCAACCGCCATCTGGCACCTACGGGTAAGTATTTACTGGATGCCGGCTCAGGACCAGTGCAATACGATGAATACCTGACATATTCAGAAGGGTATCAATATCGGGTTTGTATGGACCTGTCTTTCGTAGCCTTGCAGGAAGCCCGCAAACGTCTGGGGGATAAAGGCATCTACATAATTGCTGATATTGCCAACTTACCTTTTGCTACGGATACTTTTGACGGCATTGTTTCGCTGCATACTATTCATCACGTCCCGATTGACGAAAAAGTAGCTGTCTACAAGGGATTGCATCGCTGCCTGAAGCCCGGGCGCACGTTAGTGACTGTTGACGGCTGGTCAGAGGTTCCCTTGGGAAACGTGATGGCGTTTATGATGCGCGTAGCTAATCGAATGCGTCGGTGGACTGGCAAGGAAGCCCCTCCTATGCCGAACGGAGCCCCTGCGGATCAGACAGATGCAGCAGAAGAGAATTCTGAACAAGAGCCGGTGGGGACCTTTGTGCTGAAAACTTCCGCTAAGTGGTTCCACAGCGTGATGGAAGGACAGCTTCCTTACGAAATTCGCGTTTGGCGCAGTGTCTCAGTGAAATTCCTTCGTTCTGTTATTCAACCAGAATGGGGAGGACGCTTCTGGTTAAAAGTTTTATATCAGCTGGAAGAGTGGTTCCCCCACTTTTTTGGTGAGAAGGGGCAATATCCCCTCATCATTATCTCGAAAGATGAGCGCAACTCGCGCTAAGGAGCAAGCATGGATTGGAATAATAAAGTCGTTTTAGTCACCGGGGGGACGGGGTCCTTCGGCAAAAAGTTTATCAAGATTATGCTCGAGGAATATCACCCCGCTAAAATCATTGTCTACAGCCGTGATGAGCTCAAGCAGCACGAGATGCGTACCAGCGGTTATGATGACCCGTCTATTCGCTACTTCATTGGCGATGTACGCGATCGCGAGCGCCTTATGCGGGCGCTCTACGGCGTCGACATTGTGGTGCATGCCGCCGCGCTCAAACAGGTGCCGGCTTGCGAATATAACCCCATGGAAGCCATTAAAACAAACATTTTAGGCTCCAGCAACGTAGCCGATGCCGCTATTGAAAATAATGTTGAAAAAGTGCTCGCCCTCAGCACGGATAAAGCTGTGAACCCGATCAACTTATATGGCGCCACCAAGCTCGCTGCTGAAAAGCTGCTCATCCAGAGCAACGCCTATGCCGGCGGGCGCAAGACGCGCATCTCTTGCACGCGCTATGGTAACGTGGTCGGCTCGCGCGGCAGTGTGGTGCCGCTCTTTCTCAAGCAGCGCGAAAACGGTCGCCTCACCATCACGGATGCGCGCATGACACGCTTCTGGATTTCGCTGGAGCAGGGTGTGCGCTTCGTCATCCGCTGCATCGAGCAAATGCAGGGCGGCGAGGTATTCGTGCCCAAGATCCCCAGCATGCGCATGGTTGACTTAGCCAAAGCCATGGCACCGGAAGCTGAGATTGAGATCATCGGCATCCGCCCGGGCGAAAAGTTGCATGAAAGCCTCATCTCGGAAGATGAAGCCCGCACAACCGTTGAGCTGCCGGATATGTTCGTGGTGCAACCTCCCTCAGCGCTATGGTTTGGCCATACCTGGGAAAAGTTGGGCAAGCCGCTGCCGGATGGATTCCGCTATGCCAGCAACACCAATACGGATTGGTTGGATGTGGAGCAGATTAATGCCCTGATTGCCCCCATCGCCCAGGATTTTGAGAAGGAAAAATAGCATGAAGCATGTGTTAGTCACCGGCGCAAGCGGCTTGCTTGGCCTCAACTTAGCCCTTACGGCAGCCCAAAGCGGCTACCGCGTCACAGGCTGGAGCGGCAGACATGCCCTGGTGCAAACGCCCTTTACGGCAGAGCAGGTGGACCTGACCGAGCTGGAGAGTCTACCCGCACGCATCGCCGCACTGGCACCCGATGTGATCATTCACTGCGCCGCGCTGGCAGATATTGACCAAGCCGAGCAGCATCCCGGGCTGGCTGAGAAGCTCAACGCCCAGGTGCCCGGCGTGATTGCCCAGGCAGCGAAGGCATGCGGCGCACAGCTCGTGCATATTTCCACTGACGCCGTGTTTGATGGCACGCGGGGTGACTACCGCGAAACGGATGCGCCTAACCCGATCAACGTGTACGCGCGCACCAAGCTGGCTGGCGAAGCAACCGTTGCTGCGGCTTACCCCGAGGCGCTGGTGGCGCGCGTGAACTTTTACGGCTGGTCTGCTAGCGGGCAACGCAGCTTGGCTGAGTTTTTCTATACGCATCTGCGCGCGGAGCAAACGGTGAACGGCTTCACCGATGTCTATTTCTCGCCACTCTATGCCCGGCATCTGGCACAGCTTTTGCTCCTTATGGTAGAAAAGAAACTCAATGGGCTATACCACGTCTTCAGCCCGCAAGCCACGAGCAAATATGCTTTTGGCGTCAGCTTAGCGCGCCAGTTTGGGTTGGATGAGTCGCTGATCAACCCGGTCAGCTTTGCGGATGCCGGCTTGAGCACCCCGCGCCCGCTTAACCTGAGCATGAACACGGATAAGCTGCAAGCCGAGCTCGATGTATCCCTGCCCAGTGAACAAGAGGGGCTGCAAGCTCTCTACGAGGACGCTCTGGCTGGCTTGCCGGATCGGCTTGTCGGCTACTTAGCTTGATTTTTGGAGGAACCATGGAACTTAAAATCGGAAACACGCTCATCGGAGAGCATCACCCCACCTATTTTGTTGCGGATATCGCTGCCAACCATGACGGCAGCTTAGAGCGAGCACTCAAGCTCATCCGCCAGTGTGCTGAGGCAGGCGCTAATGCCGCCAAGTTCCAAAACTTCCGCGGTCCCCAAATCGTTTCGGATTATGGCTTCTCCCACATGCAAGCCCAGGTTTCGCATCAGGCAAAATGGCGCAAGAGCGTGGTAGAGGTCTATAATGACGCCTCGCTGCCTTTTAAGTGGACCCCCATCCTGAAGCAGGCTTGCGATGAGGTAGGGATTGATTATTTCTCTGCTCCGTACGATTTTGACGCCATCGATATGCTCGACCCTTACGTTCCGGCTTATAAAATCGGCTCGGGCGATATCACTTGGATTGAAGCTTGCCTGCGCATCGCAAGCAAGGGCAAGCCAGTGCTGCTCGCTACGGGCGCTTCTGATATTGGCGACGTGCAGCGGGCTGTGGATGCCATCCTAACGGTCAACCCGCAGCTGGTATTGATGCAGTGTAACACCAATTACACTGCCGACCCGGCTAATTTCGACCACATCCACCTCAATGTGCTCAAAACCTACCATGACATGTATCCACAGCTGATTTTGGGCCTCTCGGACCACACCCAAGGGATGGCAACTGTGCTCGGCGCGGTTGCTTTGGGCGCCCGCGTGATCGAAAAACACTTCACCGATGATAACAGCCGCGAAGGGCCCGACCATGCCTTCGCCATGAACCCAGAAAGCTTTGCCCAAATGGTGACTGCTACGCGGCAGCTTGAGCGCGCGATGGGCTCAGGTAATAAAGTGGTTGCCGCGAACGAAAAAGACACTGTCGTCATCCAGCGGCGCTGCCTGCGGGCGGCGCGTGCCATCCAGCCCGGAGAAACCCTTACACGCGATATGATTGACATGCTGCGCCCTGCCACACCGGGCGCCATTATGCCCTACGAGATTGAATCCGTGCTTGGCACACGTGCGCTCGTCTCCATTGCCGCTGGGCAAGAGTTGCGCTGGACAATGCTTGGAGCCTAAGAGCAAAATGCGCGTTTTATACTGCACCCGTGGCGATAGCCCGCATGACCAGCGCTTTTTGACCGCGCTAAGCCAAAGCGGGCACGAGGTTTACGCCCTGCGCTTGCAATCCTGCACCCCGCAGACGCCATCGGGCGTCACGGAGGTACCCTGGGAGGGGATCCCGGGTCCGCTCAAGCTCTCGCAGGTGCCAGCCCTGAGCACGCGCCTGCGTACATTGCTGCACAACCTGGAGCCAGACCTGGTGCATGCCGGGCCCATTCAGGACGTGGCGTTTTTGATTGCGCAAGCCGGCTTCCACCCGCTGCTCACCATGAGCTGGGGTTTCGACCTGATGAAAGACGCTTACCTCTCGCCACTCAAGCGCTGGCAGACGCGCTGGACTCTGGCACATTCCGACGTGCTTACGCTCGACTGCCAGGCAACCGCCGAACGTGCTATTAGCTTTGGCTTCCCGCGGGAGCGTATTTGCATTTTCCCCTGGGGCGTAGACCTCAACCTTTTTTCACCGCAAAGCTGCGTGGCAGCTGGCAAAGCTTGGCGCCAGCAGCAAGGCTGGAACGAAGCTATCGTGCTGCTCTGCCTGCGCGCTTGGGAACCAAACTATGGCGTGGATGTTTTGGCACGCGCTTTTGTGCAGGCAGCGCAGCAGAACCCCGCGCTGCGGCTCATTCTGCTCAATGAGGGCTCTGAAGCCGCTAAAATCCGTAGTGTCCTCCGCGCCGCCGGCGTTGAAGACCGAATCTATTTTGGCGGACGCATACCTAATGCTGACCTGACCACGTATTTTGGCGCCGCGGATCTCTACATCAGCCCGGCACATGTAGATGGCACCTCGGTATCCCTCTTGGAAGCGCTGGCGTGCGGGCTGCCTGCGATTGTCTCTGATATCCCGGCGAATTTAGAATGGATCCGAGAGGGTGAGAACGGTTGGATCTTCCCAGATGGGGATGATCAAGCGCTGGCGCAGGTCATTTTGACTGCTGCGGCGTTAGATTGGCGCCCGATGAGCTTGCAAGCCCGGCAAGATGCCGTGGAACGCGCCGATTGGAGCAAGAATTTCCAAATGCTCTTAAAATGCTATCAAGATACCGTTGACTACGGGAAAGCGAGTAAAGCATGAAAAAGAATTGGACCTTACTACTGGTGAGCTGCATTTTGCTGCTAGCCATTGCTGCTTGCAATTTACCTGGTTTATTACAAACCCCGGCACCCCCAGAACCTACCCCTACGCCCGATTTTGGCATGGTTTGGTATCAGGGCGCCGGTATGCAAATCTTGTTGCCGGATACCTACGAACAACGTGACGCTAAGCAGGATTTAGGCGGCATCTTGAACACTCTCGAGCAGTTCGTCGGCGGGCAGGATTCGCCGATTGCTTCCCTCACGGATAATTTAGAGAGCAATGTCGCTTGGTGGGGTGAAGATACAGCTGCGCCGGCTGTTTATCCGACCCAATTGTTGATTGTCAAAAATCAAGCGCTAGAGGGCGTTCCGATTAGTCTGATTAAATCCGCTGTCAAGTTGGTCCTTGGCAGCGATACGGGCTCTCTGCAAACCGAAACTCTCACCCTTGGCCCGCGGGATGTGACCCGCTTCACCTATGGCAAAGAGAGCACAGGCTGGACTGCCTACGTTTTCAAGGAGCAGGGGCTGCTCTGGGTTGTGCTTTTTATTACCCCGCCAGCCAACTTAGCTGCTCAGCAAGATAATTTTGATTACAGCGTCGCTTCGATGATTATTGCGCCCACTGCGACGCCGCAGCCCTGAAGCCCAAGGAGTTTATGAGCCAGGAAAACATCCTTGCCATCATTCAAGCCCGCATGGGCTCCAGCCGGCTGCCCGGAAAAGTGCTGCGCGACCTAGGCGGCGAGCCAGTGCTAGCACGCGTAATCAACCGCGTCCGGCGCGCCCAAACCATCACCGGCGTTGTGGTTGCCACCACTACTGACCCAGCGGATGACCCTATCGCTGCGTTTTGCCAGCAGCAGGCAGTGCCGGTTTTCCGCGGCAGCCAGTTCGACGTCTTAGACCGCTACTACCAAGCTGCGCGCGCTCACCAGGCGGATGTAATCGTGCGCATCACCGCGGACTGCCCAATGATCGACCCACAGGAAATCGACCGCGTGGTGACTGCTTTTCTGGAAGGGGAATATGACTTTGCCGCCAACCGCCTGCCGCCGCCCGCCCAGCGCACCAGCCCAATTGGCATGGATACCGAGGTGTGCAGCTTTGCTGCACTTACGCAAGCTTGGCAAAACGCCACCCAGCCCTATGAACGTGAGCACGTGATGCCTTACCTCTATGACACACCTGGGCGCTTTCGGGTGAAGGTTGTGGAGAACGAGCCCAGCCTTGGGCACTTACGCTTCACCATTGATACGGAGGAGGATTTGCAGGTGGCGCGCGCCATTTATGCTGCCTTTGATAACCGCGATGACTTTAGCTTGCCAGAGCTCCTGGAGCAAAATGAATTGCATCCGCAATGGCAGGCGAGCCTGGCCAGCGTGCGCCACAAGAGCCTGACGGAGGTGGACGCCCGCGCGCAGGAGAATAAAGCCGAGCACGCAACCCCAATTCTTCAAACCGAGTCTGCTACACCTACTTGCCCGCTGTGCGGCAAGCAGAGTGCCCGCGTGCTGCACCAGATGCAATCCTTCGGCTTCCCGGTGGTGTATTACCACTGCCAGGCCTGCGGCTTTGTCTTTCAGGATGCCTCTGCAAGCCGGGCTGCTCAGCCCGATTTCTACACTGAAAATTACCGCAAGCTTTACCAGGAGAGCGCAGCCCCTACGCCCAAAGACCTGCACCAACAGCAGCTGCGCGCTGCGGACCAGATCCGCTTTTTATGCGCACAGGGTGTACAGAGCCTCTCGCGCGTGCTGGATATCGGCGCTTCGAGCGGTTCCTTCTTGCGGGCGCTGCAGCAAGAATTTCACGCCGAAGGCGTGGGCGTGGAGCCCGGCAATGCCTACCGCGCCCTGGCTGAGGCGCAAGGCTTGAGCATGGTGGAGAGCCTCCCAGAGCTCATCGCTAGTAAACCCGATCGCTTTGATCTGGTGAGCCTGATGCATGTGCTTGAGCACCTGCCGGATCCGGTCAGGGTGCTGCGCCAAATCCGCGAGGATCTGCTGGCGCCGCAAGGCTGGCTGCTCCTGGAAGTGCCTAATTTCTATGCACATAACAGTTACGAACTAGCCCACCTCAGCTGCTTCACGCCGCATAGCGTGCAAGAAGCACTTACCAAAGCCGGTTACGAGGTGATTTGCCTGCGCCAGCATGGCTACCCGCGCTCGGAGCTCTTCAAGCTTTACCTGAACGTCCTGGCTCGCCCCAGCACCAACCCGCCGGCGGATTACCAAGTGAAACCCGAGCGCGCTGTCCCACTCAAGCGCAGCCTCGCTATCGCTTGGCGCGATCTGCGCGCCCGCCTGGACCCCAAGCGCAGCTGGCTGCCGGCGGAGGAAAAGTAACGATGGCTCTGATTACGCTCTTCACCGCGCCTAAGCCTTTCACCAACCCACACATTGCGCTCATCCAGCGCAACGCCTTGCGCTCGTGGCAGGCCTTGGGCCCGGAGGTGGAGGTGGTGCTCATTGGGCAGGAAGAGGGCTTGGCGGATGCGGCGGCCGAACTGGGTTTTACGCACCAGCCGGAGGTCGCCCGCAACGCGCTCGGGACGCCGCTGGTGAGTGCCATTTTCGAGCTGGGGCGCAGCTACAGCGCAAGCCCGCTGCTGGCGTACGTTAATGCCGATATCATCCTCTTCCCTGACTTTGTGCAAGCCGCCCGCGCCGTCAACGCAGCTTGCGAGCGTTTCCTGATCGTTGGGCAGCGCTGGGA
>Ga0255347_1005190_pt1 | contig 14989 bp, 10 predicted proteins | sample wastewater_treat_2_FD_192479 | JGI IMG/M metagenome (GOLD analysis project Ga0255347, IMG submission 192479) | Wastewater microbial communities from Lulu Island WWTP, Vancouver, Canada - plant24 | ecosystem: Engineered > WWTP > Wastewater > Unclassified | place: Canada: Vancouver, British...
TCGATATTGTCAACTGCCATACAGCTCCACGACCTTCGGGAGTCTTGCATAAGACTGTCGCCCTGCCTTCTCCTTGTCCTGATTGATAGTGAACTACCTTTACAGGTGTTTCTCGTCCACCTTTTTCTAGGTTTATCCAACCTCCACCGTAAAAATCACTAAATACTCCCATATATTGGCCTGTTCCTGAAAAGTATACCGTATATGGAGAGTTAGGATTATTTGTCGCCCATATCCGGTTTCCCGATACTACCATTGATTTGAATTTTGGGGCGGTGGTAGTATTGTCTAACGGCACAGATATATAAGGATTAGTTGCCAGTGTTCCATTATCTGTATAAGATGTTTCTGTAACTGAGATTAAAAGTTCCTCATATCCCTCTGTATCCGAGATATATAATTGATACCTGTCGGCTCCTGATACAGCGTTCCAATTCCAAGTAATAGAATCAGTAGTAGCTGTCCATTGATCTCTTATTTTATTGACATAAACTTGGACCTCACTTGATCCAATCGTTTCTCCTACGCTATTTAGTGCTGTCACAATACCATATATAGATATTCCAGATACTGCTGAAATACTTGATGTAGCAGTTCCAGTCAAACCAGTAGGCTCATTAATTTCTGTATAAGTAGTTAATGTAGTTCCGTTATAACGAGCTAAAGCGTCTGTTCCATTAGCAATATATAAGTAACCAGCTATCTGCATGAAATAACAAGGTGTACCAGCGGTAAAAGTTGCCCCTGTGACTTCGGTAGTCGATCCACCATCAGTCGACTTCCATACCTTTCCTCCGGCAACGACTATCATTTCTGTAGTTCCATCACTTTTCAAAAATTCTGTAGCTCCATCTGGATTAGCACCATAATCAGCACCATAGTAAGCAGTTCCCCAACGTGGTTTATAAAGTCCGTCTTGAACTTGAATTAAATTGAGAGCATTAACTACTTCTGTACTAGAAATACGAGCTTCATCTAAAAGTCTATTAGTTCCCCCTTTAGAAGAATCTATCTTTAGAGAGAATTTACTTCTCTTTGATCGTGAACCTCTTAATGTAATCATAGACCAAATCCAGAGTTAGAATCTAAACTATTATTAATATTGTCAGAAACTCCGAATAGACCACTCATGTTTACACTTCTCATCTGTTCTAAACGTGCTTCAGCCATTTGATAATAATCAGTATTAATTCCTTCATCTCCCATGTGAGCAGCTACGAAGTACACTATAAAGTAAGGATCAGACATTTCAGTTTCACTTGTAGTGGTAGTGAATTTACTAGCCTTTTGGTAATATTCATATTCAATAACATCTCCCGCAGTTACAGTTAAATTAGGATTAAGTTTAAGGGTATAACCTGCTTTAGGATTACCCATAAAATATACCCACTTTTCGCCAGAGTCTTTTAATTCAGCTGCTTGATTTGGTTTTTTAACATCATATAAAGTTCCACCAATCCTGACAAATGAACAAGGTCTGACAAAATCACTAGGACAATCATAAGAGTAAGTATCAGCAACGGTTACTTTATCTCCACCAAGTAAAACATCCGAATCAGTTAAGTTAGTGAGTAATTCGTTCCAAGTAGTGTTTTCATATTTTTCCCATCTATCAATAGCAATATTTGCTAATCCTCTAGCTGTTATATATTCGTCATCAGTTTCACCCCATGGTTCACTGTCAATTTCTACCAAATAATAAACTGATTGTATTATAGATTCCTCATTCATAAAATAAAAACCCCGCATTACTGCGAGGTAATAACCAACTAATTATTGGTCTAAACTAATTAATTATATCACGCTTTAATCGTGTATTTGCGATTTGAGCTAGTAGATAATTTAACTTTAGGAGCTGATTTAAGTTTTACCCTAGAAACAGGAGATGATATTTTAAGAGTTATTTTAGGTAGTGCTTTAGGACTAGTTACTTTAAATGTTATTTTCTTTGCTTTCTTAGTTTTCTTAGTTCCAGTTCCTGATTGTGTTTTTAGTTCAGAGATTAATTTGTTAGCTTCTGTGGCACTTAATTGACCGTCTTCGTATAACTTGACGATGTTATTAATACGTTTAGTAATAGCACTCTTGTATGAACTCTTTAATTTCTTATCAATGGCATCAAAACCTGTGTATTCTGGTTGTTGTATTGGAGTTCCTAAATCAACCAAAGTGACATTTCCAGCGTCAGAAACTAATTTATAGACTTTACTACCGTCTGATTGTTTTTCTGGGCTTTCAGAGTCTATTTCGTCAATAATTTGCGATTGAGCATTTTTTGGAAGTGACAAAGCTGTATCTCTCCAATTTTTAGCTTTTTCTTGTGCATCTTTTAAAGACATTTGACCAGACTGTACTTGATTAAGTAAATACATATCTGTCTTAGTCTTAATGGCGTGTTCTTCATTAGTAAGTATTTGCAAGTTACGGACTTCATTAGTTCCCCCTAAAGAAAGTGGGATAATATGGTCTACTTGAGAAGTAGTATCTCCTAAATCATAAGAGCCTATATCGTTTTGGCGTTCCAAAACTACGATATTACCATCGCTTATCTTTCTTATTGGATTTCCAGTAAGTAAAGCATTTATAGCTGATTTTGGATTAGTGGTAACTGATTTAGTAAACATACCAAATCCACCCAATTCTGCTAGTTGTGAATCACTAGATGTTGTGTAACTTTTTTCTTCAATATTTTTTAAGTTTATTTTTGCCCTAACGTTCTTTCGTGTCTTGGTTATAACGTCTCCTATAGCATCTTGTTTTTCTGCATCATCTAGCGATTGATAAGCTGTAGTGTTAAATAGGTCGTTTAGAGCTTTATCAGTAGCTAATCCAGTCACTATCTCAAGTCTATCTAACTGAGCTTGATTAAGAGTCATTTTCTCGCCACCGATGGTTTGGTTTTTGTCTAAACGAGTTGGTGTCTTATTATATCCAGCTTGATTAAGTCGTGAGAGTTCATCAACTACATTATTACTAATAGGAGTAGTAGAGTTAAAAAGGTCGAAGTAAGCACCTATTCCTGTTGGTGTTTGGGCTATCTCATTACCTAATACATCTCTTTGAGGTATCATTTTATTTCTAAGACCTGGAATAGATTGTTGAACACGTCCCTTAATAGACGAGCCTATTGTTGAGGTGTCAACTTCTCTAGCAAGTGGGTCAAATGCCTTAGAAGTGTCTTTGACTATATTTGGAATAAGAGAAGAAACTTGACCTCCTAAATAACTTTTAGCTTTATAAGGTTCATTAAGAGCTGATAAAGGTTGTTGTACACCTGATAAGAATGTTTGATTAAGTTGGTCGTTAAGTGTTCCAAAAGCATAACTACCTAAGTTTTGTTCTGGGTCATTAGCTGTTTCATTTGCTTTAGCTCCTGCAAGTAAGACTAATGTTTGAGGTCCGACTGACCCTATGTTTCTCCATTTACCATTTACAAGCACAGAATTTTCTTGTTTACCTTCTAAAGCCCATTGGTCACGTTCTTTTTGGTCTTTGGCTTGGCCAGTCATTAACCCTTGAGACATTAAATAAGCACCGAGTCCAAAAATACCACTACCTATAACTCCTCGTCCTATTTCTTGAGCAGCTTGTCTTTGCAGTCCAGGAACTTCACTACCAGCAACTACCCTGCCAAAATCAACAGAACCTTTTACTAATCCGATAGGAGAATAAGCAACAGTCTTGCCAACGATTGAAGTAGGTACACCAGTAAATGGCATAAGCATTTCAGAAACTATCTTACCAGCTTCTGCCGCTGGGCCAGTTTGTCTATTTACCCAACTTTTAAGTTGTCCAATAGCACCACTTAACATATTCTTATCTTTGAATGTCGCATAATTAGCATCATTAAATGCGGTTTGTTTCATCTGTTCTGTAGCATTATCAAATAGTTGTTGAATAAATTTAGCGTCTCCTTTTTTACCTTGATTTAGAGCCTCTGTAGCGGCTTGATTATAGAGTGAGCGGTTGTAGCTTGATTTCCAAAAAACCTTATCTTCTGCCTCTAATGTATTAAATACAACATCTGTTGCTTTTTTAAGTGCTTGTTCTACTGGGTTATTTCCCCAAGTAACTTTCTTAGTTTCATACTTTCCTATTTCTGTACCTGATGGGTCAAATCCATACTTAATAACATCAGCAGCAGTTTGACCACCTTCCAAAGCACCTTTAACTGTTCCTTTTTGCGAAGCGACTAATGACCTTTTACCAGTAGCTAAAGACATCAACCAGTCAGCACCGGCTGCAGGATATAATGACGCTTGTTCACTTCCTTGCATGATAACGTTTCCTACAATGTTTCTCTCGTGAGTCCTTAATGAAGATAATAATCCAGCCTTCCAAACTGTTATAAATTTATCAGCGAAGGTACTAGGAATAAATGAGTTTATAGTTTCATTTACTTTACCTAGAGCGATACCTCTTTCTTTACTTCCAACTGGAAATTTAAGAGCTTCGTTTACTTGTTTACTTAGTTGTTTTTGTTGTTCTCCTGTAAGTTCTGGTAACTTTTTATTATGAGTTAAATTATACTTTTTAATCTTTCCAGCTACGCTTAATGAGATAGCTTCAGGAGACATCTTATTAAGCAAACTAAATGCTTGAGTACCACGACCTACTTGTGTACCTAGTTCAGAAAGATTATTAAATAAGGCAGCGGCTTCTTTATGTTTTCCAGCCGCATCTAAATTAATAGCTTCTTGGATAGTAGCAGCTATTTTTTGATCAATATTTTCAATCTTATTAATATTTTTTAAATCAACGCCTTCACTAAGTAAGGCTTTAGCTTCTCCCATTAATACATCATTTGGTTTAACTTCATATCCACCCAATACTTGAGTTTTTACTTTTTTAGACACATTTGGAGCTTCTTGAACACTAACACTAAATCCTCGTTGTTTAAGCTCTGGTTGTTCAATAGACATACTAGATACTTTAACTTTTTCACTAGGTTTAATCTTTATAGTTTCATCAAATGTCTTTACTAAGTCTTCGTTTGGTTTTATTTTAATAGTAGGTTCTTGTGTATTAATAAATTCTTCAGCACTTTTATACTTCTTTGCTTCATTTATTAAAGCATCATCTGCGTTGTTTTTGTTTGCTTTATTCCAGATTTCTGTTAGTTGGGATTTGGTATCAATCTTTTCTAATTTATTTTTTACCAAATTATATATTTCACTTTCTGTCGCATTTTTTGCATTAAAAGGAATAGGTGAAGATAATTCATTGCCATATATACCTTTGCCATATTTTTCTTGTAATCTTTTTATAATAACATTATCTATTTCTGAATTTTTATATTTATTTAATTCGGGGACAAGAGATTTATAAAATCCAATTTCTGTATCCAATGCTTCTTTATGCCCTGCTGGTAATTTTCCACCTCCTCCTCTTGGAGTATCAAAATAAATAGGTCTTTCAATTGCTTCGTGAATTTCAACACCTTTACCAAGTGGTGTGGTATCGTTTATATATGCTTTCATACTTGCCGAACCTTCTACTGCTTGTCTTTCTATTTTTGATAAAGTCGGTAGTGCCTTCACAAACTCATCAGCACTCTTATACTTTCTAGCTTCATTTATTAAATTATCTCCTGTCTTTATAGGTTGGTCTGTTATTCCCATTGATACATTAGCCCAATTTTTAGCCATTTCATCCATTTGGTTACTTAAAATCTCATATTGTTTTTCAAGTGTAAATTTATTCCAATTAGGTTGTGATGTTAATTCATATTTTTTAGCCAAAACTTTCATTGTATCTCTAAGTTTGTCTAATTGGTCTGGAGTATCTGTATTGAATTTAAGTATTTGCCTAGCTTCATTTACTATATTTTTATCTTGAGTAAAGACTTGGTCAGTCATCCCTTTAACTTTAACTCCTGTATCAAACTGTTCTTTTCCACCAACTATTCCAGTTGCTAAATCAATTCCCATACTTAATGGAGTAGTTTTTTGACCAGTAGAAATATCTGATACTATACCTTGCCCAACATTAGATAATCCAGATACTATTCTTTCGCCAACTTTTGCTTTTACTGGGGTCAAACCAACTACTTTAGATAATAGAGGATTTGTTAATTGTGAGATACCAGCATATACAGGAGCATAAGCCAAACCAGTTCCAGCTCCTTGTGCAAATGATCCGCCACTAACTTTACTTAGTCCACCACTAATACCAGCCATAGTTAAAGCAGTTTTTGGGGTTAATTTTGGACCACCTATCAAAGTTGCCGCAGTTCCTAATCCTTCTCCAGTAATTTGTAATGGAGTTTTATTATATTCTTGCTGAACATTACCAGTTTGTTTTTCTAATAAAGATTGACTCGATTTAGCTAAATTTAACCATTTCTGTTTATCTTCTTGTGTTTTAGCTTGATTAGCCATCTTAAGAGCTGTATTTATATTCTGTTGATATTGTTGAGTATTTTGTTGTAAAGTCTTAAAAACAAATGGCGAAGATATTGTCTTTCCTATTGTTTGACCAAAATTATATACAGGAGATTGTTTTAACCCAGAAGCAAAATTTTGAACTGGTTGAGATTGGACAACTCTATTTACTAATTGATTACTAGGTTTATTTTGCCAGTTTTGAACTGCTTGTTTAATTGGTTGAGCAGTAAATTTACCCTGTCTGATAAAACCCTCATCATCTTGGGTTTTACTCTGAATATATCCCCCTAATTTTTGAGCTATTTGTTTGAGGTTCATCTATAACCTCCTTTAATATTCAAGTTTATCTTCGTCTGATCTTCCGTAACCAAATAGACTTCTTAAATTACCTTGTGAATCAACTTGTACTCCACCATTTATACCACCAAATGTTGGCATATTGGGGACATATTGAGCTATACCTTGCATATTAGTTTTTAATTGGTTTAGATTGGCTGCATTACTTGCAGCCCATGATTCAAGAGTAGCTTTTCTGTTCTGTATTTCACTAGCTTTATTTTGATATAAAGTTATGGCTGTATTAAGAGCATTAGTACTAGCAGCTTGTATATCTTGATTCTTTCTAAGAGTACCTTCGGCAATCATTCCTTTAATATTATTTTGTTGTTCAGCTAACCAAGAAGATATTTGTTGTTTTACATTTGCAAGCTCAGTATCAAGTCTTGAAGTTTCTTGGGTAACGATATTATTTAACTTGGCTTTTTGATTTTCTATCTCTTGTTGTGATTGAGCTGTTTGAGTCATAACATCACCACGAGCTTTAGAACCAAGTCTATTAAGAGCATAAGAATATTGATTAGCAGCACTAGAATCACCCGCACCTCTTGCTCCCAACATAACATTTCCTGCCATGTATTGATTTTGAATATTAGAAGCAATATCTCGTAAATTTTTAACTTGATTAGCTTGTAATTTTTGTTCAGTTAGTCCTAAGTCTCCTAGAGATGATTGTTTATTAGCCAATAAGTCAGCAATAGATTGATTATAAGAATTTTGAGCTATATTTTGTTGTGCTTGAGCTTGTGTATCTAACCCACTGTACAAATCATTTAATTTAGAGAAGTAGTCATTATAACCACTTTCTATTTGTCCTCTCATATAATCACTTAGACTTTGACCACCACCAGAAGTTCCACCAGTTGGACGACCTTTGGCTATCCAATCTTGTTCAGCAGCAGTTCTATCCCAACCAGGGTACATAGAAGCATAAATAGAGTCAAAATTAGTACCGGTATTAGTAACTGGGTTATTAGTAACTTGTTTATTAGTAACTACGTCTTTTGGATATGTATATGCAGGTGGCATAGGTCCTACAAATTGTTTCTTAGAATTTTGATAAACATTAGCATCGTAAGCTGATTGTGGAGGAGATACTACTGTTGGCAGTATTGGGTCACCAAAGTTACCTTGTTTTTGTGATTGGTCTAAACCAGAAGTACTATAATAATTATTGTCAGTAGCGTTTAATAAATTTTGCCAAAATCCCATATTTTTTGTTTTAAATAATAAAAAATCCGCCATAAAGCGGATTAAATAATCCCTTGGCGGATATAACGAGGAACTTGTCTCGTTGAATTAGTTAATTATACACTTTTTTTACTTGTCAATCAAGAATTTAGGTTGTTCACCATTATAAATACTCTTAAAGTATTCTTTATATCTTCTGACACCATCTTTCATTTGCCAATCTCTTTTTACTTTCTCATATAGATTATTACCCATTACTCGTCTCTTTTCTTCATCTAATATAAGTTCTTTTAAGTATCTATACCATTCATATTCACTAGAAGCTAAATATCCATTTTCTCCATTTTTAATCATCTCTTGATATTGACGAATATTACTAAAAACTGCTGGTTTAACACCTGCTCCGATTTCGAGTGCTTTAATATTACTCTTACACTTAGAAAAGTCTGTATTAAGTAGTGGAGCAGTAAAAATATCACACTCACTCATCATCTTAGGCCATAATGTAGAAGCCCAAGCATAAACATCTGATTGACCTAGCAAAAAAGAGTATTGACTGCCAAGTTTAGTCTTAATATGAGGTAAGAACAGTCCTATCGTTCTATATTCTACGTTTGGAAACTCTTTACATAGTCTTTCAATAGCATTTAGGTATTCTGGCATCATAATATCTACAACGTGAGTATTAGAACCAAAGAACCCTATTACAATCTTATCTCGTTTAACTTCTGGAATATTCTCTTTGTTGTATCTGTCAAAATCTATGTAGTTTGGTAAGACATGTATATTCTCTGGTTTCTTTCCATACCATTGACACATAGAATACTTAAGAAATTGGTTAGTCGTGGTTACATAGTCAACATCTTCTATAATTTTACTCACTACATCTAAAGGGAAAGAACCAATATGATAAGTTTCATAGACTGGTGAAGCAGGGGGAATCTCGTGTAGGTTGTCATCTACATCTACTACTATTTTACAGTTATTTTTATCAGCTTGGACTTTCATATTTATATATCCTTCGGGTGAGTCTATGTAAGAACTGTAAATAATATCGTAGTATTTAGTTAGTGTTTCCCATGTCTCGCCATTGTCTTTAAATGGGTCTTGGACTATCTTAATCTCAAAGTCTGGGTTTTTACTTAATTCTTGTAATGGTTGAACTATACGAGCAAAGTCCACGCCTGATGTAACTACTTTTGTTCCATTTGTTTTCCAATGTGTCTGGATACCTAAAATTTTGATAGCCATATTTTAGTAGCTTTTATATATTTTAATAAATAATCCTTTTTTTCTGTCTTAGTTTCTATCTGTATTTTATCAAGTAATTCTTTATAACATTCTACTGGATTCTCTTTAGTCAATTTTACTTCATCTATCATTTGCCAAAGTTCTTCATTTAACATTAATCCTGGTGCTTGTTTTTCAAGATTAATAAAAGCGTTACTTTGTTTACGGTGTTCAACACTAGGATAGCCACTTATAACAGCCTTACCTAAGTGATCTAATATCTTTTTACTAAATATACCTGCCCATATATCATCATATTGATCGATTTTCCAATCTGGTCCAAATATACCAAAATACATTAAAGGTGTAATTTCTCTTTTCCATGCTAAGTTCATTCCGCACATAGGATAGTAATTATATTGTGGAATAATTTTATTCGTTAAACATCTATTAAATCGTGTATTAGGTTGTTTAAGCATATCTATACCATCAAAGTCAGGAACATTTGACCAAAGACCATGACTTAACACTACTTCACTATTATCTCTTATTTTATAAGGAAAACCTCTTGTAGGTAAATTAGAATCAGGTATAGAACTCTCCCATCCTAAAGTAACCTTTTTAGTTAAGTTTTGTAAATGACCGTCAATCCAATAGTCTTCTGTTTCTGGAAAGCAATCATTATCTAAAGTGGCTATAAACTCATCTCCTTGTTGATAAGCCTTGTAATATCCATAAGACCTACAAGCTGATGTCCTAGAGGGTATTATCCATGTATTTTTACCTAAATCTTTCTCTATGTCTTTATGGTCATATATCTTAACATCAAAGCCATCTGGTATTTCTGGTTTATCCCCAATATCTTGGACTACGATTATTTTACAGTGTTTTAATTCCTCCCATTCTTTTAAAAAGTCTAGTGTTGGTAAGTGGTTTGGTATGACGACAATCATAAATGTTTGAAAAACTCTAAGGTTTCATTAACTCCTTCTTTCCAGCTAACCTTTGGTTTCCAACCAGTTAATTCGTGTATCTTTTTGTTATCACAGATAAATCGTTGAACATCACCTTTTAGTTTAGGTTTAAATTCTGTATTGTGATAATCAATATAGTCTAATAGTTCATTGAGTGAGAGTTCGTTTTCAATTCCACCACCAAAATCAAAATCATTATTCTTATATAAATCAAAGTGTTTAATCTCGTCTACTAAAATATCTATCATGTCATCTATATAGAGAATATCTCTTGATTGAGTTCCATCACCATATAAATTAATCTTTTGGTTAGTAAACTTGGCCTTAATAAACCAAGTAACCCAACCACCATCATCTGATCCATCTTGTAGAGGTCCATAGACACTACTAGGACGATTTATAACATAGGGCACATCATAGAGTTGATTATAGAGTTTTAAATAAGTTTCACCTATTAATTTAGATTGACCGTAAGGGGGAATTACTCCATCTTCACCGGGATATACTTTCATTGTTGAATTAAAGATAATAGGAACTCCACCACAAAGTCTTGATAACTCACATACGTTTACAGTTCCTAAAGCATTATCAACAAAATCCATTCTAGGTTCTCTGAGTGATATTTGAGATGAACAGTTAGCTCCTAAGTGAACTATAAAGTCTGGTTTCCAGTTAATTAGCCTTTCTAAGTAATTCCAATCAGATGTAGATGTATAATTCTTCTTATCTATACCAAAGGTATCATATCCAAGTTCATTTAATCTTTTAATTAAATGTTGTCCCATAAATCCTTGATGTCCAGAAACTAAGACTCTTTTGTCCATAAATGTATCCTTGAATTATATAATGTTCTATCGTCAGATAAAAAGTTTTCATTCATCATATAGGTAGAGTCCATAGAAGATTTATTAAAATCAGGATGGTTATGTTCGGCTATCGAGTCAATAGCATAAGCCCATACACCTCTAAACTTAGCGGTATCATTCAATTCGTTATCAGCATAATTCTTCTTGTAATCAGGATTAAATAAGACGTTTTTGTGTCCAATAGATAATGAGTTTCTTTGGACATAGTTACGATTGATTAACCAAGCGACTGAGTGTTGTGATTGTAAGTGGTAAGGGTATCCGTCATATAAACCTACTACTTTGACACCTTTTGATATATGTTTTAAAGCATTGTCTAACCATCCTTTGTGAAAAATAATATCGTCTTGGCTTAATACAAACCAATTAGTCTTAACAGCCCAATATCCACAATTAGAAGCGTTTACTCCGCTAGGTAATTGTTTGTCTACCACATATTTAGCACCAAGCCTTTTTACTTCATTAAGTGAGTCTATATCGCTTTCGTGGACTACAAATAATGGTTCGCAATCAGGAGTTTCTAAAATATTATTAAAACACTTTTCTATGTTTTGAATACGCTTATATGTTGGGACTATTACTTGTATCATAACTTAGGTAAACCGACACCATCCTTCTTTCGCCAGTATTCTAACCCTTTGTCTATACTTTCCTTCCAATCTTTACGAGGTCGTATAGCCGAGTTATCTATACTGTCTGGTATTTCCTCAAGCCAATACTTAGAACCAGCAGCGTCAATGAATAATCCAAATGGAGGGCAAAACCCTTGATCTCCTATACGTTTAGTGTATTCACAATTATGAGTTAAAATATTACCTTCAATAACAAAACTTTTTTTGTTTGGAACAATGGCACAAAATACTTCTTGTTTTACTCCTTCTGTTATTGACACTACTTCCCAATTAACTGGTTTATATACTTTATCTTCTAATTTATGGTGTGGATTAATAAAAAACTCTTTTCCTAATCTTTCTGCTGAAAAAGATATTGAATAATATGTAGTAGGACCAACATATGATGTTTTAGATATATACTTTTTAACTTCACCACATCTTACTCCCAAAATTCCACAAATATCCCTAACAAAATCAACATTTTCTTTTTTTACACTTGTTATAGTTACCTTACCTTTAGATAGTGATCCGTCTGTTGCTGTATAACCACACAAAAATCCTAAAAGGTATTCATTAGACTCGTCAATAGAAGGTAATTGTTTAAAAGATTTAGGAAATCCACTTATTTTAAATCCTTCATGGTGAGTTGGTTTACTAATAAAGTTTGGAAAATATTTTATTAACTCTGCTTTGTGTTTATATAGACTTAACTTTACATTTCCTCTATCATTATATCCATCACCAACACATATTCCGTGTTGTATTCCAATAGGGGATATTTTGACTTTATCACTTAAACCATACCCATATACAGTTTTTAATATATCTTTCTTTTTAAGTTTTGAAGTTATCTTTTCTTTTCCAGATTTTAATATCCAAATATGGTCTTTAGTCGTTATAATTGTTTTTTTACTTTTCTTATATTTTAAATTTAAGATAACAGTATCTTGAACACCAAAACTTTTAATTTCAGAATTTATCCATTGACCACCTTTTGATAATAAAATTTGGTTAGTTCCACTAATATCAGATATATTTTTCCAACCATTTTTAGTTAATATATTAGTATTACCACCTAAACAATGTTCCCATGCATTTTTAAAGTTTTCATCTAAATATCCAACTTTTTCAATAATCTCTTTGGTATACATACACCACGCCCCAATACACGCTCCATGATATTCTAGCCATTGGTCTTTATACATTGGTTCTTTATTCATTGGCCCATGATAAGCAAAACACAAATGAGTAAACCCTGATTGTTCAGCAGACTTGATATATCCGGTAACTGCTTTCTCGTCTTTTACTATAATGTCATCTTCTAAAAGGAAAAGATAATCACAATTTTCGTCCATCATATGTTTTAATAGAGTATTTTTAGCTTTAGCAACGCCACCATTTGCCCTAGGACGAAAGATTTTAACAAAAGGGTATTCTTTCTCTATCCACTTGAAAATTTCATCATATTCTTTAACATCTTTATCACTTCCATCTTCATATACACACCAAACATCTACTACGTTGTGGAGTTTGTCTATCGCAGCTGTAAAAGATTGCTTAAAATAATTTGCACGGTTATAAGTCGTAATTCCAACACCAACTTTCATACCGTATTATACCACCTTAATAACTATTTCTTTTTACCACCACATTTTTTGTTCATAGTATTATTTCACCGTCAACATATCTCTAAACGCACAATCGTTTGATGGATTAAGTTTTTGATAGAGTTCTCCACTAGAATCCCCTCCTTTTTGATTCCCACCTTTTCATTTCACTTCTAACATCTTTCATGTTTTCTGTATTACCTCTACGTTTTTCATCAATAAGTTTTTCTCTGGCACTTCTAATCCATTCAGGTTCGTTTAGGATTTTATACGCAACGTCATCCAGCATATCTCTTTCCTGTTGAGTCTTGGCTAAGTTCCAAGCTCTCTTTAATAAATTTATATCTTCTATTCTTCCTCTATCTAACATATTTCCCTTTATAGGGGGTTTTGATGTAATCTCTACCCCCTAATAATTAATGCTTAGACAGCACCAGGAGTCTTTAAGACATAGGACCAAGCAGAATTTAGCAACTTAGCAACGTATGAACCAGACCATGAAGCAAGAGAGAATCTCCCTGCTGGATTTCCAGAATCAACGCTGTTAGCTACTATATGTAATTTTGGTTTGTCGCCTTCAAGATCAAAACAACCGAATGCGTTAGCACCATGAATGTAATTGTTATACACAGTTACAGTTGATGCAGCACCAGTACCAGTTCCAGAATGAGGAGCTTTATTTAACAAGCAACGAACTTGGAACAATTCACCCATTTCACCATTGTACAATTTTCGCACATCAGAATAGGTCTTGGCATTTAACCAAGTGCTATCCAAAAGCAAAGATGTTTTGGTTTGTGGAGCAAATTTACCAATGTAGGTATTATCCTCATAGGTAGGAGCTTTAGCAACTTCAAGTAGTTGAACTACACGTCGGAGTTCTGCACCGGTTAAGGTATCAGAAGCAGCAACGGCTGAAGATGCTTTACCATTTCCATATCTAGCAGTTGAATTGTCGAGTTCGTTGAGAGTAATTTCGTTCAAAACTTCACCCATGTGTTGACCAACAACAGCGATTTTTTCAGCGTTGTTCTTGTCAATCGAAGTGAGAGTCAAGAATTTTGAAATTTTAACAGTCATACCATACTCGGCAAGAACAGCGGATACATTAGCAGCAGTAATTGAACTGACAGCTGGATTCTCACCTTCACTCAAAAGACAATTAGCAGGTGTATTGCTGATTGGAGTGTATCGGTTGAACCAAATGGTTTTTCCTTCGTTCTGGCTGTGGGTACGCATTTGAGCACCTTCTTTTGCAACCAATTCATATTCGGCCCTCTTTAAGAAGACTTTATCGTAATATGTCTTGACTTCATTTGAAAGTGTAGACGTAGTTTGTGTAGCCATAATTTAATAATAATTAATAAACAACACCCAATTTCTTCTCTAGTTCCTCTGTAGACATATCTTCAACCTTTTTATCAGTAGAAGGTACGCTATTTGGTCGCATAGCAGTTTGGGAGGCCTGCTTTGCAATTTCAGTCTGTTGAGAAGCTACAGACTTGTCTAATGACCTCATATAAGGTTTCATTAAACCATCAACAAATTTCTTTACAGAACCTGTTGGGTTAGTTCTGACATAAGCTAAAGTAGCTTGAGAGATACTCTCACTTAATTCATCGTCAAAACTATCAGAATCGGGATCTAATTGAGGATAGGCCTTAATTGATTCTTCTGATTCTCGATTGACTCGATCTAAGGTTTCCTTTTTTGCCATCTCGAAGCGAGTCATATTATTGGCTTGCTGAAGTAACCATTGATCTCTTTGGGCTACACGCCTTTGGA
>Ga0255347_1005191_pt1 | contig 14987 bp, 19 predicted proteins | sample wastewater_treat_2_FD_192479 | JGI IMG/M metagenome (GOLD analysis project Ga0255347, IMG submission 192479) | Wastewater microbial communities from Lulu Island WWTP, Vancouver, Canada - plant24 | ecosystem: Engineered > WWTP > Wastewater > Unclassified | place: Canada: Vancouver, British...
ATACTTTTATTGACCAAGAAAGCCACTAGTATAATGGTGATGATTCTAACTAATTTATTAGCTAAGAGTATTTCAAACATTTTGTATTATTTGATTATACTTTTCTATTATCTTTTTAGTCTTTTCGCCAACAAGCCCATTGCCTATTACAATATCATCTATTTTAACCACTGGCAAAACCTCTTTGTTAGTAGCAGTTATGAAACACTCGTCAGCAGAATTAATTTCTTCTAGTAAAACATCTCTTTCTTCTACTTGAAACATTTCTGAAGCAATTTTAATAACAAAGCCACGAGTTACTCCCATTAAAATATTATCTTTAGGTGTAATTATCTTATCTCCTTTAACTAGAAAAAAACTACTAGTTGGGCTTTCTAAAACATAATCATTGAAATGATATAAGAAATCAAAATACCCATCTTTAATATCTTGCTTCAACTTTATTGGAAAAACATAGTTTAGTGTTTTAACAGTTGGAAAGAACCTTTGATGTTCAACAAAACAAAGAGAAACTCCATTAGTATATTGTTCTTCATTTTTTACTGGAACGTCTGCTAGAGTAATGAAAAAATTAGGATTATGTCCATTAAAGTCCATCCCGCTAACAGATCTACCACCGGTTAAAACAATTCTAACCAAAAACTCGCTACCAAAAGACATACCTATTAACTTATCAATTATTTCAACAATCTCTTCTCTATTATTAGGAATAATAATACCTAAATAATTAGCCGAGGCTTCTAAGCGATCTAAGTGTTCACTGAGTAAAAATGGCTTTTTGTTATAGGTTTTAATAACCTCAAAGACACCGTATCCACGTAATAACCCAATATCGTCTATTGGCACACAAGCACTCTCACTATCAATTATTTCTCCATTTAAAAAACAATATTTATTCATTTTTTGTAAAAAAATCTTTGTATGTTAAAAACAAGATTATTGCTGACAAAATCTTTAAACATCCAACAAAGATAAATACCGCACCAAAACCAAAAGCTAGGGCTACTACTCCACCAAAAGCAGCAGCAAAACCATAAGCTAGACCAGTACTAGTGCTTTGAATGCTCCAAGAGAAAGCCTCCCACCCTTTGCTAATATGACGAGTAAATATTCCAAACCAAGCAGGTACAATACAGGCCATAGCAACACCCCTTAAAAATTCTAAAAAGAAAATATGCCAAACCTGTGTTGCAAAGACATAACCAAAAGGAACAAGAGCAACCGCTAATGTTCCCATAATTAATAGCTTAAAATCATCTCTTTCACCATCTAGTAAATCAATAATATTTGCTAAAAATGGTTGAATTACGGATTTGGCTATCCAATAAAGAGCTGTAGCAAAAGCTACCACCTCAATTGTTCCCCCCTCTATTTGCTCAGTAATGTATATTGCAAAGATTGGAGCAATCAATCCCCATCCTGAATATAAAAAGAAATCAGATGCTATTAACTTAATTGCAATATTATTAAGCTTTTTCATTTAAATCACTTAGAAGATCATCAATATTAATATCGTGAACTTTAGCTGCCTCAGCTAAACTCTCTGGCTCAGCCATGGGACAACAAACACATTGCATTCCATAAGCTAGAAATACTTCTACTGTTTGAGGATATTTTCTCAAAACTTCAGTCACCTTCATCTCTTTATTAATTTTCATATTTTTTATTTGAAAACAGGGGAATTACCCTGTTTTCAATATACTACAACTGTAATAAAATTACAAACTTAAGCCGACAAATAATCAATCTTCTTTATCTTGTATTTTGACTTAGTGGAAGTTGAAACAGAAATTTCATCTCCAATTTTACTACCTAAAAGAATCTTGCCAACTGGGGATTCTTTTGATATCTTTCCTTCTTCAGGATTGGCTTCAAATTTCTCTACAATCGCAAATTCTTGTTCTTTACCATTAATATCAACAGTAACAACCGTTCCAACATCTACAACACCTTTTTGAGGCTTAATTGGCTTTACATTTTTTAATATATATTCTATCTCAATGATTCTACTTTCAATCTTATCAAGATCTTCTTGAAATTGAGCATATTCTGGATTCATTTCTTCAGAATGAAAAACCTCTGGAACATCGTCACGACTATTAACCTTAAAATGCTTAGCTCTTTTTAATTCTTGATATTCTTTTTCTAGTTCTTTTATCGCCTCTTTTGTTAGATGAAATTTTTCAGCCATATTCTTAAATAGTTAATCCTCTCTTTTTTATGAGAGAGGATTGACTGTTATTTGTCTTAAATATATTATTCCTCTCTTTTAAACAAAACCCCAGCAAATTTTGTTTTGCATAAAAAACAATAAATTAAATTGCTCTGGGTTTCTTTTATCATAATAGGCCATTCTATTCTTTTTTAATATTTTGTCAATAGCTAGATTAATCAGGTTTATAAAAAATCAAGACTTAACTAGAGCAATGATTGCCAATAACAAATTTTATGATATACATATATTGAGAGGGAGTACGAGGCTAGTCTTCGAAAGGACAGTGCGTCTAAATGAAGGAGATTAAGAGGTACCTTCGGTTATGTCCAACCTAAACAAGCTTGTAAGATCAATTTCGTTGGGATGCATCTCCCTCTCATACAAAAAGAGAACTAAATTATTCTCTTTTTGTGTATAAAAAAGAGAACTGAATTGTTCTCTTTTTATATATAATCTGCTAGGATATATTTATGAATAATTATCCAAAAGAAAGTGCTGGTAAAAAAGCAACTCTGAATGTCCCTACTTGTCACAGCAAAGACAGTATTAAAGAAGTAAGAACGAAAATAATTGAAAATTCTAACAACATAGAAACTTTCAACTATGTCTATGTTTTAAATGATGAAAAAAAGTTAAAAGGAGTTTTTTCAATTAAAAAATTATTTTCGAAAAAAGACAATCTCCTTGCAGAAGAAATAATGGACAAAAACATTGTTTTTGTTCACCCCTATACCGATCAAGAAAAGGTTGCAGTGTTAGCAATTAAAAACAACATTAAAGCTGTTCCAGTGATTAAAAAAGATGGCACATTTTTAGGAGTTGTACCGTCAGATAAAATACTAGACATACTTCACCAAGAGCACACTGAAGATATATTATTATCAGCTGGAATATACAAAAAAGATCATTTCTCAGAAAAAATGATAGATACTCCGGCAAAAACTTTAGCTAAGATAAGACTACCATGGCTCATCATTGGTTTATTTGGTGGAATAGCTGCAGCTCAAATTATTACATACTTTGAGTCCACTCTTAGTGAAAAAATTATTCTCGCTTCTTTTATTCCTCTAATACTGTACATCTCAAATGCAGTTGCTATACAAACACAAACATTATATATTCGTAATTTAGCAATAAATAGTTTCGCCCAAAAAGACTATCTTCTCAAAGAATTAAAAATATCAGTGATCATTGGAATAGTATTATCTCTCATATTATTTCTAATATCAATTATTGCATACAAAGATTTTATAATTGCAACCATTATAAGTGTCTCGATATTATTAACAATCGCAACAGCAATATTAATGGCTATGGCAATAACATGGGGGTTATTTAAAATGAAACTAGACCCAGCGCTTGGCTCAGGTCCTTTTGGAACAATAATAGCTGATATCACCAGTCTCTTAATATATTTTTTTGTGGCATCAACTTTTCTTAGCTACTATATATAGATTAGCACCTCTTCTAGACTCTATTCTTCCATATTTAACAATATCAAATCCACTCTCTTGAATTAATTTTTTAAAACTATAGGGAGAAAAACAATGAAAATAAAAATCTTTTACCCCCTGCCACTCAATCATCACATCGCATAAATCTAGTTTAGATAAACCCAAAAAACTCAAAAATGATTGCCAAATAATACTTCTTTTTCTTTTGGGCTTACTCCATAAATCCCAAACGGTGATTATCGCCAATCCATTAGGTTTTAAAACTCTTTTAATTTCTGACAACACTTGCTGACGCATTTCTTCTGAAGCAATATGATGAAGTAGAGCAATGCTATAAACTTTGTCAAAGCTATTATCAGGAAAAGGAATATCTAGAGCATCGGCAACCACAAACTCAGCATCAGGATATCTGTTTTTGGCAAGAGCAATTAATCTTTCTGAGTTATCAAGCCCAACATAGCTAGCCCTTGGTAATATTATTTCAGAAAATCTTCCATTGCCACATCCAAGATCTAAAACCCTGTCTCCCTCATTAATATTATCAAATAAAAAGACCATTTCTTGCCAGGGCTTTTCCCGAGAGCTTGAAAAATTACCCGCAATCAAGTTATACTTGATTTGCAAGTCGTCAGCTATTTGTTTTGCATAATCTTTATCCATGAATTTAGAAGAAAAAATAATAAATAAGTTAATTGAGACCAAAAATCCAACCCCCAAAATATTAGAGGGTATTATGAGAAATTTCTCTAAAATTTCAGGCGAACCATTTCCTAAAAAAAGTGAACTATTAAAAGTATATCATAAAATCACCAAAAACCAAGACGAGAAAATAGTGGCGCTCTTAACAACTAGGCCTGTAAGATCTCTCTCAGGCATAGTTAATGTATCTGTTTTAACAAAACCATATCCCTGCCCTGGTCAATGTATTTATTGCCCTAACGAAAAAGACATGCCTAAGAGCTACCTTAAAAGTGAACCAGCCGCTATGAGAGCTGCTATGAATAACTTTGACCCCATTAAACAAGTGAATGTTCGCCTAAAAGCCCTAGAAATGACCGGACACTCAACTGACAAAGTGGAATTAAGGATAATTGGTGGAACATGGTCAAGTTATGATAAAAATTATCAAACCAATTTTATTAAAAAATGCTTTGATGCTTGTAATAAAAAGAAATCTAAGACATTAGCTGAGGCTCAAAAGAAAAACGAAAAAGCCAAACACAGAATAGTGGGACTATCGGTTGAAACACGCCCCGATTTTATTAACCAACAAGAAATAGAAAGATTAAGATTTTTAGGAGTAACATCCATAGAACTAGGAATTCAAGCAATAGACAATGAAATACTCAAAAAAACCAAACGAGGCCATGATTTATCTGCTACAATTAATGCAACGCGCCTACTTAAAGATGCTGGGTTCAAAATATGCTACCAAATGATGCCCAATTTGCCTGGATCAAATATAGAAAAAGACAAACAAATGTTTAAAGAGTTATTTACTAATTCTAATTTTCAACCAGATTACTTAAAAATATATCCAACGTCTACAATAAAGGGAACTGAGCTTTATCAAATGTTTTTGAAAAAAGAATACTCTCCTTGTACAGAAAAAGAATTAAAAGAATTATTAAAAGATATTAAAAAAGAAATACCATATTATGTGAGAATACAAAGATTAATTAGAGATATCCCCGCTCAAGATATAGAAGCGGGTAGTAAAATATCCAACTTAAGAGACATAATATCTAGAGAGTCGCAAAAAGAAGGATGGTCTTGTAAGTGTATAAGGTGCCGAGAAATAAAAGGACTATATAATCCAAAAATAAAACTCAAACTGTTTATTCAAAACTACGAAGCATCGCAAGGAAAAGAATATTTTTTAAGTATTGAAGATACTAAAAGAAAAAACATATATAGTCTACTAAGACTCAGAATTACATCAGATAACAAGAGCATTATTAGAGAGGTTCATACTTATGGACTTCAAACAAGCATTAGCAAAAAATCAAGGTCCCCTCAACATAAAGGATTAGGCAAAAAACTAATTAAAGAAGCAGAAAATATTACTAAAAAAAACAAGATTAATGAATTATGGGTTATCGCCTCTATTGGAACTAGACCATATTACAGAAATCTTGGATACAAAGTTAAAGGAACCTATATGGTTAAAAAAATCTCTTAATAATATATATTGGCAAACTAATAACTAGGGCAATTAATCCAAAAAACAATCCCATTGTGATAATGTCTATAGCATAACTTATACTATTTTCTATTAACCCGAAATAGCCTAATTTAAATAACAAAAAGAAAAAACCAAAAACAACTAATAGAGAAATAAAAGAGTTTTTAAAATCTTGTTTAGAAGGCGCTAAAGATATTAAAACCGATATTACTAGATAAACAAAAACTAAAAAATTCCACTCCCGATAATTCTCTAGAGAAAAGACCCAAAAATCACTAGCTAAGTCCAAAACGTTATCAAAAGAGCTAAGAAGTTCAATCCCTAAAAATTCAGCCAAACACCAAAGAAAAGCGATACCACCAACAATTGGTGCAAAGCTAATAACAATATTACCAATAAAAGGAATCTTTGGTTTGCGATGTTTGACATAAGAACCTTTTTGAGAAAAAAGGCTAATCTCTTCAATTTTAGAACCTACTAAAAGACATCCAATAGCATGAGAAAATTCGTGAACCATTACTCCCGGAAAAAGCCAAAGCTGATAATTTCTACTAGCAAATATTTTAAACCAAATAAATTCTAAAATAAAGCTCAATACCAATAAGAATGCCAAAAGTACAAAAAAGTCTATAATCGAATTATCAAACATTTCTAGATACTCTAATTAGTCCGCCGCAAGGAATAATTTCAATTCCTTGTTTCTCTAACATATCTAAAAATAAATTAACTCCAACCGAATCAGAAGATATGTGACCTGCAATCACAACATTAACATTAGCCTTCTCGGCCTCTTCGCGATGTTTTTCTGATATATGCATACCAATAATTGTGCCAGCCCCAGATTGAGCTAGTTTTTCATAAATATCAGAAGAACCCTCAGTGCCACCAGTCATTTCGGTAATAACAATATTGCCCACCCTATTATCCGACCCACCAACAAATATCTTAGGTCCAGAACCGTTTTTCTCAGCTATTTTGTATTCTGGAATAGACATTAGTGAATCAATCACATCTTTAACAATGAACGGCTTATCTTCTTTTAATTTATCATCAACAACTCTAGTAGCCATATTATCACATGGCGTATGAACACACATCAGAGGAATATTAAGATGTCTAGCAATATCTACCGCTCTTTCGTGATTAGCCGAAGATAAACTACGAGAAACCTCACTTATTCTTTTTTTAAGCAACTTTTCAGCAATATTAACTGGAACTCCGTATAAATTTAAAATATCTATTTGTAATTGCATAACATCATCTAGGCCCGCCAAAGCAATTCCTCTTGGATGATGTGATATTATTAAATCAATATTTCCCAATTCTTTAGCTAAAAGGATCTCTTCGCCATCAATATCTATACCAACTAAAACTCTTTTGACTTCTTTGCAATGATCGCCAAACAAAATTCTGCTATCAGAAAAAGGGTTAGACAGTCTTTCAATATCAAAAACTTCTTTCTCAGCATCAGTCATTTTATCATATCTATCTTTTAATCTTTGCTGAATTTGATTGATGTATTCTTCACTTCTAAAGTCTGCGCGGACACCTTCTTTAATTGCCAGCCTGTATATTTCTTCTATTTTCATAATAGTATTTTTTATCTTTATAACTAATAGATTCTTTTCTGGCTTTTGTCTTTTCTCTTCTTATAAACTTTCTAACTGACTTCGGTAATTTTTTCTTCATAATATTTTATTAATTTCTTCACGAACTACTTGCCGATCATCCCAAGCTATTTTCTTGCCATCAGCAACACAAATCCATGGCTCACAACCTTTACCAGTAATAATCACACAATCGCCAGAACTAGCAATACTAATTGCTTTATTGATAGCCTCTCTACGATCCTCTATTTTAATTGGATTATCAACATCTTTTGCAACTTGATTAATAATTTCTATTGGATCTTCGTCATAAGGATCTTCGTTGGTAATAATTACGCTATCGCAATTATTGTCAGCAATTTTACCAAGTACCGGTCTTTTCCATTTATCTCGACCACCACCACAAGCCCCTAAAACACATATCATTTTGTTTGGCTTAAAATCTTTCTTAATCGTTTGATATACTTTTTCTAGAGCGTTTGGTGTAAATGCATAATCAACAATAACTCTAAATGGGGAATTAACTATCTCCTCCATTCTACCTTCTACATTGCCCATCAAAGATAATGACTTACTAATGTTATTTAAATCTAATCCCAAAGACAAACCCAGAGATATTGCTGCTAGGGAATTATAAACATTAAATTCTCCCGGAAAACTGGTCTTAAACTCAACTCCGTCTATTTTAAAATTAGATCCACTAGCATCTGTTTTGACATCAACAGCGCTTACATCACCCGAACCTATTCCATAGCTATATTTCTTTTTAGCAAAAAAACCAGAAAAGAATTCAAAATGCTCGTCATCAATGTTTAAAATATGAATATTATTATTTAATCTAAACAATTCTCCCTTAGCATTTTTGTAATTATCAAACCCACCATGAGATTCAATATGCTCGGGTGATAAATTAGTTATTACAACTGCATAAAAATCAATACAGCGGTGTCTAAATTGCTTAATACCCTCTGATGTAACCTCTAGAACAATATATTGACAACCGCTATCAACTGCTCTACGAATAGTTTTTTGTATAATAAATCTACCAGGCATTGTCATTTTGAGCATATTGGGCTCAACATTGCCATCAATATCAAACTTTATTGAAGACATTGTTGCAACCTTAAAACCACAACCCCTTAATATTGCCGAAATCATTTCAACAGTAGTTGTTTTGCCATTAGTTCCAGTCACACCAATAACCTTAATCTTTTTAGCCGGAAAACGATAAATTAAAGCTCCCAAAAAAGGAAGTGTTCTATGGTAACAATTAAAAACAAACTTTGGAGTAATTTTTCTTAATAATTTAATCATTTTTTCTTATTCTCTTCAAAGATAATTTAATTTTTTCTTCAACACTAACACCCTTATCTGTTAAAGACAAAACCACATCTTTGGCTTCTGCCTTTTTAAACCCGAGCTTTACCAAAGCCATTATCGCTTCTTCGTCGTCAGAAGATATTTTCTTAGACTGATTTTTAATCTTTCTAGACAATTCAAATATGATTGCTTGCGCTTTTTTGTTCCCCAACTTAAATAGCTCACTCAAAACTACCGAATCATTATTTTCAACAGCATTCTTTAAATCAGTTATAGCCGAAGCTTCTAGAGCCGCCTTTGGACCAACTCCCGATATTTTCATTAAAAATTCAAAAAGCTCTAACTCTTGTTCTAGAAAAAACCCATATATCTCCCAAGGATCTTTCTTGCTATTAGTATAACAAAAAACATTTAAGCCAGCTCCGGGCTTTAGTCTACTATCAGACAGTCTTTTAGAAGAAAGAAAAACCCGATAACCAACACCAGAAACATTCAAGATAATTGATTTTTCTCCTTTCCTTAATACCTTGCCAGATAAATATGATATCATACAGTAACGATAGCATTTTAAGTTAAAACTTTCAATTTTAATTGTACTCCATTGTTAGTACAATTGTACTCAATCTTGAGTACAAATTCTTTGACTTTTAAACAATTATTTGCTAGATTAAAGTAAATACAAAAATATGCCAATAAAAAAAGCTGCCCAAAAGGCACTAAGACAAAACAAAACCCAAAAAGAGAGAAATCTGGTTCGTAAAAAGACTATGAAGAAGTCTATAAAAGAGATAAATGATTTAGCTCTAAAAGGTAAAAACACTAAAAACCTGATTCCCCAGACATACAAAGCAATAGATAAAGCAGCCAAGAGAGGAATTATCAAAAAGAATGCCGCTTCAAGAAAAAAATCTCAAATAGCAAGAACCGCCAAGTAAGCGGTTTTTATAACTCAAAAATAAACAAGTCTAAGGCAATACCGGGATCAATTTTCCCGGTTTTGATATAATAGTCACTTTGAACTAATTTAGAATAATAATTAATTAATTCTTCGTAAGTAAAACTTCTAGACTGATTACTTGTTTTGCTAAAAACATAAGGATTCATTTTATTAATATTTCTTAGTCCAAGCTTTTGAGCATCTTTTACGGCAATTAAATTACGAAATTGAAAAAAGATCATTGAAAAAAGATAAGAAACGGCGTCCCCTTTTTCAATGTGAGAGTAGAGAAGCTTAAGAGATGTTTTTTTATTCTTAGAAGCAATAGCGTCTATTGTCCGAAAAATATTATTCTCTATATCTGGCCTCATTAATAATTCAATATCATCTACTAAAATCATTCCTCCGTCTTTGTAACAAGCAAGCTTATCTAGCTCGCTAGATATTCTCCAAAGATCATTATTAAAATACTCTATTATTTTTTTAACAGCCAAATTATGAATTTTACCGCCCACCCTTGCATTAATCCATTTAGTCAATTCTGCTCCTTGTAATAAATCAAAATAATATTCTTCATCAGCTATCTTTTTATATTTTTTATCAATAGTATCCTCAACAATAATTAATGTTGTGTCACCAACCAAAGGAATAATATCTTTTATTGATTTAACTTTTTTCAATAATCCCTTAGTAACAACTATTTTTTTACTATCAAATAAAGATCTTTGTTTTAAAGAATCTATTAAGAGGGGGTAAACATCTTCTTCAAAATCAAAAACAATTTCTTGCCCATTAACCAAGCTATTAACTTTTTCTTTTATTCTATAAGAATCTTTGCCGTGAATTAAAATTATCATTTTTGACAAACTGGGCAAAATCTTAATGATCGGTTGCCTATTTTTTTTATTTGTATAATCCCGCCATCATTTCTAAGACACTTTAATCCTTCACGACCATATACCCTATGTTCTTTTTGAAAAGAACCTTTAGACCCATCAACCAAACGATAATCACTCATACTATCTCCTTTTAACTTTATTGCCTTTAACAATATCTTTCTTGTTGAGTTGTATAATTTTAGAGCATCAACATCTTTAGCAATAGAATAAGGGCTTATTTTAGCATCCCAAAGAATTTCGTCAGAATAAATATTACCAATACCCGATATTATTGACTGGTCCATAAGAACTCTTTTAATAATTCCTCTTCTTTTAGACAATATTTCAATAAATTCTTTTTTACTAACACTTAAAGCGTCTGGTGCAATTGATTTATTAATTTTCTTATCTAGCTCTGAATTTTCCCAAACCTCTACCTTGGCAAACTTTCTTGGATCTACCAAAACTATCATTGATTTATTGTCCAGAACAAAAACAAAGCGAATAAATGAATTAACTCTCTCAGACAAAAAATTATCTTCAGTAATCCAATTACTACCATCCCAACTCCAAGTACCATACAAAAGATGACCCGATATCTTTTGATGAACTAAAATACTAATTCCGCCTGACAAAACAAAAACAATATTCTTGCCAATTCTTTTTACACTCAAAATCTCCTTTTTTAAAAAAGATATGTTTTGAATGTTAGAATATCTCTGAGGAACATCTGTCCAAAAATCAACTATTTTAGAACCAACAACTAGACCCGATAGAGACTTCACTGTAGTTTCAACCTCGGGAAGCTCGGGCATAATTTTATTTTTTATTCTTCATAACTGCCTCAATCTTTTCTACAATCTCACTAGGTGTAAAATGGGCTTTGATAAGAAAATCTGTTGCTCCAAGCTTAATCCCTCTGTCTACATCATCTCTTTGTCCAAGATTAGAAAGAATAATAACAGGGATATTGCTCAATTCTTCATCTTCTTTTATTTTTGCCAAAACCTCAAAACCATCAATTCCAGGTAAAATAAGATCTAAAAGAACAATGTCTGGCTTGTTCTCCTTAACCTTAACCACACCATCTTCACCATCTACTGCGCTTACAACATCATAACCTTCACGAGCAAGTTTTTGAGTAATCAACTCTCTTAAAAACTTGTCATCTTCAACTACTAATATTTTTAAAGCCATATTTTTTAATTATTTATTAATTTGTTTTATTACTTTTTCTAAAACTTCTTTTGGGTCAAAGTCGGTTTTAATTAACCAATCTTTAGCTCCCAATTTTTGCGCTAGGTCAATTTCGACGGGCTGACCTGAATTCGAAACTATAATAATTGGTATCTGAATACCTTCTTTTTGCAATTCTTCCATTACTTCAAATCCTCCCATTTCTGGCATAACAATATCTAATAAGATAATATCTGGGTTTTCTTTTTTAATAGCTTTTAACCCCTCCACACCATTATGGGCAATAAAAACAGCAAAACCACTCTCTTCTAACTTATTTCTTAACAAATCGACTAATATCTCGTCATCGTCTATAATTAATATTTTCTTTGACATAATCTATTCTACAACTTTTTCTTAAATTCTTCAAATTCTTTTTCAGTAACAATAGGTAAAGTGAAGTAAAAAGTGCTTCCTTTATTTTCTTCGGAATCAAACCAAATCTCTCCACCATGAGACTCAATTATGTTTTTGCATATAAACAAACCTAGTCCAGAGCCTTCTGTTTCCATTCTCATTACATTTGCCGCTCTAAAAAACTTAGTAAAAAGGCGAGCTTGCTGATCTTTAGGAACACCAACGCCCGAATCTTTGACCGAAACCTCTATTTTGTTAGCTTTTACTTTATGTTTAACAAAAAAAGTTATCTTTCCACCCTTAGGAGTGTATTTTAAGGCATTCTCTAGTAAGTTCTGAGCAACTAGTGTTATCTTTTCAATATCAGCAGCAACATTAAGATTCCTTTTCTTGGTAGTTTCTAAATTAAGTTTAATCCCTTTTCTTTCGGCTTCCGCTTTATAAGATTCAACTAATGGTTCAACAATATCTAATATATTTACCATTTCAGGTTTATGAATATATCTACCCTCTTCTATTCTAGTAACATTTAATAAGTCATTGACCAAACTTATCATTCTTTCATTAGATACATAGGTCTTCTCTAGTATTTCTTTTTGGTCTTTAGAAATTTTACCCAAGTCACCATCAATTAGCATTTTTAATGTCCATTTAATGCCAGAAAGGGGAGTTCTTAATTGGTGAGCCGCAATTGACACAAACTCACTTTTCATTGCTTCTATCATTTTCTCTCTTGTAATATCGTGCAGAGAAACCAAAGTTCCAATACTTGTCTTGCCCGCAATAATTGGAACAGCAGAAACTTCTAGGGTTTGTCCATCTCCTGTTTTAACCTCTTCTCTATGAGCAGCCTTTACTTTAGCAACTGATTTCTTATCTTTTTTAAAAGCTTCATTTTTAAGCAAAACTTCAACTATTGATTTTACAAGACTACTACCATTTAAGTCTTTTAAGTGTGTACCGATTAAATTATTAATGTTGGTTCTCAAAAATTTCTCTGCTTTTGGGTTACCCATATTAAGACAATCGTTTTTATCAAAAACCAACAACCCATCGGTAAAATTTGCAATAATTGAAATTGTTTTTTCTTTTTCTTCTTCAGCATTTTTCCATGCCTCATCAGTTTCTTCTAATATATTCATCAAGGCTAACCTAGATTCAGCAATCTCTCTATTCTTAGACTCTAACTCTTTTGTTTTTTGAGAAACAATTTCTTCTATTCTTTCGTTAAACTTCTTACTATCGGTAATATCGGTAATTGTTAAGAAATAGCCAAAAACTTTTCCCTTTTTGTCTTTTCTAACAAACGCTGAAACAAACGCTGGAAATTGCTCACCATTTTTTTTAGTAAAAGTAAGCTCAATTTCATTTTTATCACTTCTACCAGACAATATCTTCTTTTTAAAAAGCTTCAATTCTTTTTTTTCTAAAAAGAATTCTTCAATATCAAAACCAACCACGTCCATTTCTTCATATCCAGAAATATTAACAAAAAATGGATTAGCTTCTAATATAATGTGAAGAGGATTAACAACTAAAAAAGAAACTGGTAAAAAGTTAGTCAAATCATCGATATATTTCTTAGCCCCAGACAAGTCTTCCTTAATAGTAGCCAATTCTTCAGACTTTGTTCTTTCCTGATTCATTGTCTTCATTTTAACATTTTTAAAAATATTTTTCCAGATCTCTAAAAAAGCTTTTGATGTTCTTTTTTAATTCTTTTTAATAGTGCACTAAACTCCATTTCTTCAAAAAAAGACTCTGCATTGTCATATCCTTGCCATAAACAAGATTTTATATCAAAAGATAAAGAAATATTGTCTTTAATCTTTACTAGTTCACGACTTAAAAATGCACTATCTTTACCTTTTATTAATTTATCTTTAGCCTTTAAATTGTTAATGTTTTTATAAACATTATCTATAGTTTTAAATTGAGAGATAAGAGATATCGCTGTTTTGGGTCCTATTCCCGAAACGCCAGGGATATTATCTGACGCATCTCCTTTAAGAGCATTCAGCTCTATTAATTGCTGAGGCATTAAACCATGATAATCATTTTTAAATTTTAAAACATCATAGACAATAGAATCTTTAATACCAGACCTTAAAAGATAAACACTTGTTTTGTTATTAATTAATTGAAGTAAATCTCTATCTCCTGTTAAAATAATAGATTTCCAATTTTTCTTAGAATTTATTTTTTTTGCAATAGTACCAACAATATCATCAGCTTCAAATCCTTTTTTCTCAAAAATTGGAACCTTTAAAACAACCAACCCTCTCTTTACTTCACTAAATTGATTAATCAAATCACTAGGAGTGGGGGGTCTCTTGGCCTTGTATCCACTAAACTTTTTATGCCTAAATGTTGGGCCAGGCAAATCAAAAGAAGCCACAATAGCATTGGGTCTTATTTCATCGGTAACCCGAATAAGTATAGAGAAAAATCCATAAACCGCATTAACCAATTGGCCATCTTTTCTTTTTAATCTGGGTATTGCATGGTAAGCACGATGAACTATTGAATTAGAATCTATTATTAAACAAGTCTTATCTTGCATAAATACTTTCAAAATGTTATACTACGGCTATCTTAAAAGGCGGGGTGTCGTATAGTGGTAGTACGCTTGCTTTGGGAGCATGTAGTCCCAGTTCGATTCTGGGCACCCCGACCAGATTAAACTTTTTTCAAATTCAGAGGCGTTTTGTTGCTCGCTCGCCCCGCCTTCGGCGGGTCTCGCTTCGCAAAAAGCCCTGTATTTCGGAATTAAATCGTAAGGTCGGACAAATTCAAAT
>Ga0255347_1005192_pt1 | contig 14986 bp, 11 predicted proteins | sample wastewater_treat_2_FD_192479 | JGI IMG/M metagenome (GOLD analysis project Ga0255347, IMG submission 192479) | Wastewater microbial communities from Lulu Island WWTP, Vancouver, Canada - plant24 | ecosystem: Engineered > WWTP > Wastewater > Unclassified | place: Canada: Vancouver, British...
AATCCGTTCGTAGCATCACGTCCACGCTTATCAAGCCCACCGACATCCACATGGGGATATCGATAATAACCACCAACAACATGTGATCTGGGCGTCGAGACGAACCATGGGTTCGATGTACATTTAATGTAGAGTTCCTCGATAAATTCCATGGCGAGTTCCGGAGTGAGTGTTCCATCAGCTATTCCCTGTTGATAAAAAGGATACATGTATTGGTCGAAGCGGCCATGCGTGGCAGAGGGGCCGGCCCCTTCCATAAACTGGAACATGACGACCAACCAGGCCATTTCAAGCGCCTCGTAGAAGTTTCGTGGGGGATTCCAGGGGATTTGTCTCATGACCGTTTCCATGTCCAGCAGCTCTTGTTTGCGGACTGGATCTTTTTCTTTGGCGGCTTTCTCCGAGGCGGCTTCCGCATAATTCTTCGCAAATTGCTTTATAGCCAGACAGACTTCGGATATGCCTAGATAAAAGACACGTTTATCCAGGCTTCCAGGGTCATTCAAATCCAATTTGTTAAGCTGCTCCTGAGCGATCTCATAGTAATTTCGAATACCTTTTTCCATCAGCGTCTGAAAATCAGCTATGAAATGCGAGCCACAGTTATTGAGGTAATTTGCTATATCTACCACCCCAATAACACCCCCAATGACGAGATCGGGGTCAATGGGAAGCTGCTTGAGAAGCAATGCGGTTATGGTTTTATCCTTCCAATAAGGAATATGTACCTCTTTCAACTCTTTTTTATATTCGCCGGGTACCACAAACGGGTCATACATGCGGTTTTCCAGTTCATCCAGATCGCTCCCTATCCAATGGGCATGAGTATCAAGACATATCTGGACGCCCCTAATCTTGTTAGCGGCCCATCCGGCCAACCGTTCATGGTCATAAATAACCGGTTTGAACGATCGGTACATCTCAGCGCTTGCTTTGTATCTGCGAAGCAGTTCCGGCTCCCCTTCAGTTTCCTGATAGACCTTTGTAAATGCTCTGGAGCGATGTATATCAATGCTTGGGCGAGTCCCGTGCAAAAGTCCGTTCAATTCTTGTATGCGTTTTGTACTTCCTGTTTTCGCTACTTTGCCGGAACGAATATCAAGCCCCAGCGCACCGCCCGTCTTGGTTTGTGTAACTGGCTTAGTCATTTCTATACCTCGCTTTCCGGCGTGTGTTTTTAAAATAGCGATGCTCTCTATATAGAACTAGAGAGCATCGCTATTAGGCAACCATTGTAGTAACCAGTTCACTTGGTCTGACTTTTATAAGCTTATTAACACTATCAAACAATATTGGTCTTATCTCCAACCAGAGGTATCAAGCTTTCCAGCGGTTAATTCCGCCTGTAAGCGACCGATCTCAGCTATTACTTTATTCAAGTAATCGGCGCCAATTTCGTCCCTGTATATGGCATAGGTCGGCTCCATAGCTTTTCTCCATGCCTCTTTCTGTTCTGGGGTCAAATGTATGATTTCCATTTTGCTGTTTTCTTTGAAAAAATCTAGGACCTTATCATTTTGTTTTATGCACTCCCGCCGATGCACGTTTGTCATATATTCAACTGCCTCATCAATTGCAATGCGAATATCGGCGGGGACGGAATTGTAGAGCTTTGTGTTTACACAGAGCACAGTGATGTCATAGAAATGTTCTGTCAGCGTCAGGAACTTCTGAACCTCATGGAAACTATAATCTTGAATATTCAGTAACGGATTTTCCTGACCGTCTATCACATTCTGCTGAAGCGCCGTGAAGAGCTCGGTGAACGCCAGAGGCACCGGCGAAGCGCCCGCTTCCCCAAAAGCAGTCAAATGGACTTTGTTATTCATTGTTCTGATTTTTCGGCCTACGATGTCTTCCGGCTCCACTATACGTACGTTGCTGGTGAGGGAACGCATTCCGTTTTCCATGAAACCAATCACGCTTATACCGCTTTCTGCGACTGGCCCCTTCAGTTCCTGACCCATTGGACCATCCTCAAAAGCATAGGCAACATCAACATTGTCGAATAAATAGGGCAGGTTGAAAGCGTAAAATTTGGACGAAAAAGTGGACAACGGCGCCATAGATACATCCATGAATTCAATGGACCCGATATCGACACCTTCGATCATCTCTTGGATCGACCCAAGGGACGCATTATCATAGACAGTAAGGTGTACACGTCCTTTCGTCAGTTCGTTGAGTTTGTCCGCGAAGGCCCGGGCGCCGATAGTCAACGGATGTTTGGAGCCCAAAGCCTCTGCGTATTTCCATTCGTATTCTGCCTCCACGGTAGCAGAGGCGGCGCACGAAGCGAACAACAGTGTAACAGCTAACAACTGAACGATGATAATTAAAAGACTCTTTCGGACTTTCACCTTGTTTCCCCTCCAATTCTTTGATTTATATTTTGTGTAACATGGCGCGCTAAGAGAATAAATTTAATATCCCATCATATGCGGCAGCCAGAGGGTTACGGCAGGCACAAACGTGACGATTAAACAAAGAACTATTCCGATAAATACAAAAGGTAGTATAACTTTACATAGTTCTTCTAACGTTACATTACCAACGCTGGTCCCCACATAAAGACATACGCCCACCGGGGGGGTAAAAAACCCAATGATCAGGTTAATCGTAACAATAGCGCCGAACTGAACAAGATCGATGCCCATTTGGTTCGCCAAAGGCAAAAGGCATGGCACAAACATGACTACAGCCGCGCCGAGATCCATTAAACAGCCTACGATCAACAAGATAATATTAAGTAACAGAAGAAAAACAATTTTATTGGAGGTCATGGCGGTTAAAGTATTAGCAATTGCCACAGGAATTTGTAAAATGGTCAGGATTCTGGAGAGGACTGTCGCCATACCAACAACGAGCATGAGGACAGAAGATGTGGCCGCAGAATCAAACAGAATCTGGGGTAGTTGTTTCAGTTCCAGTTTTTTGGTTACAAACAGGCCGATCATAATGGCGTAAAATACAGCGATCGTAGCGGCTTCCGTAGGAGTAAAGAAACCTCCATAGATACCTCCGAGGATAATGACTGGCATAACTAAAGCGCTCAGACCGTCAAGGAAAGCCTTCTTTAAGGCGGTGAAACTGAATTTGCGTGTCGCCTTGATATTGTTCTTCTTGGCCAGATAGGTGCAATAAAGCATCAACATTAACCCAAGAATAATACCAGGCACGGCGCCGGCTAAAAACATGGCCGCTATGGAAGTACCTGCTGTGACTGAATATATAATCAAGGGTATACTGGGCGGAATCATCGGTCCAATACAGGAGCTTGCGACGCATATCCCTGTTGCTTGTGCTCTGCTATATCCCTCTTCTTCCAAGGAAGGGATCATGACGCTGCCGATTGCCGCGCAGCTAGCCACGGCTGAACCGGAAATAGTGGCGAAGAACATATTCGCTATGACCGAGACATGCCCCAACCCCCCCCGTAAACCACCGACCATCGCCCTTGAAAGATCAATGAGCTTCTCGGTCACGCCGCAGGCGTTCATGAGATTACCTGCCAGAATAAAAAAAGGAATAGCCAAAAAGGTAAAGCTGTTAATGGCGGAATACAGGGTTGTCGGAAATGCAATCATGCTTATGTTGCCAATAAATGCATAATAAAATAAAGCACTTGCCCCTAGGCTGTAAGCAATCGGCGCCCCAAGAAGCATGAGCACAACCGTGATCAAAAGCCACATCTTCTTCTAATTCCTCCTCTCGGCACTTGACTGTTTATACGTCTCTTCCTTATTCGGTCGGCGGGAGCATGTCTATATTGTCGATCCGAACTTGCAGTCTTAACACACTCTCGGGTGCAACAAACAAGCGAACAATTTCTTCTAAGGAATAGAGCAGCATAAGACCGAAGGAAACAGGGAAAGTCAGAAAAACAAATGCCATGGAAAGATTCATTGTTTCAGCCAGACGATATCCATATCGTTCAACCAATATCGCGCTTTGATAGGTGAGGACACCGCAAAACACGACCATGGCTACATCGACGACTATGGCGATGTAGCGTTTGATCTGAAACGGTAACATCGTTACTAACACAGAAACACAGGCGTGCCCGCTTTTGCGAAGGATCACGGCTGCGCCCAAAAAGGAACACCAAATTAGGAGAAATCGGCAGGATTCCTCCATCCATGCCGGTGAAAAATGGAAAAGACTGCGTCCCACAACCTGTGCAAAACAAATGGCTGTCATAGCAGCCATCATAATAACCAACATCCAGTATGCAATTTTATCCAACACATCATTAACTTTCTCAATAGTTTTCAGCAAGTATATTCTCCCTTTTCATTTGAAGAAAAATATGCCAAGGTTGTAATTCATCTATTTCTCGCTGACTGGTAAATGAATCTGACTCGGAAACCTAACCTTCAGAGCATCGTAGTAATGCTCTCGGTCGTATAATGCTTCACGTACACCTCCTCATTCAGACCGATTGAAAACTATTCCCTAAAGCCAAAATGTAAATGTAGTAAATTTTACTATATCTGTGTTTGGTTTGGAAAAATAATAACCTTATCAAGACTACATGTCAACTCCACGACTGATTCCTTGTTACGGGACCGGGACACCTTGTCGCCGTTCCGTAACAGGCTCTACGATTCGAGCGTACGGAGTGTCTTAACGGTTTTTTCCGTGTACTGAAAGGGACCATCCTCGGTTGCGGGGTCCCCAGGTCCATTTATTCCGACGCCCACACCATCTTCTTCTCTCCAAACCCTCTAAGGCTCACCCTTGCGGAGGAACTGAGGAGGACAAGGGAGGAGCTTATACAGTTCGGAGAGGCCCCGGACATCCTGGGTGTCAACCCCATCACGGTTCTATCGCCACAGGCGAGGGGTCGGATAGAGAAGCCCTGGGGAACTTTGCAGCACCATCTGGTGGTCGACCTTTGAGTGGCAGGGGTACCAACCTGGAAGAGGCTAATTCCTTCCTTGCATCCTACAGGCCTGGGCATAACAGCCTCTTTTTCGTCACGCCAAAGGATGAAATGATGGCTTTCATGTCGGGACCTTCGAAACAGGACCTTGCCCTTATCCAGTGCCGCAGGTCCTTCCGGAAGACAACAGGAGATTCCACGGTATCCTGGCAGGGAAAAGGAAGGGTCTCCCTGCAATAGCAGGGAAGAAAAACCCTCTTCTGGGGGATACACAAATGGAGGTCCTTAACCTCCTGGATGGGCAGATAGTCTCGCAACACAAAGGGATCTTTTTTAAGCTCGTAAAAGCCATCGAAGAAAAAACTTCGACACACTTGAAACCGCTATCTTCGACCAAGGATAAAACGGAGAGAAGGCCCAATGTGTCGACCCATGCCCATCCCTGGAGTGACTAATACAAAAAGAAAAAGGACAAGAAAAAGAAACTTGCCTATCGTTTTGAAGAGATTCCCCCAGGGGATGACCTTTTCCCTGACCGTTGGCGGATAGCAAAGAGTGATAAAATGCAAGCACAGACCGTCGCAACGACCTTTCTCTTTTACAAGATTTAAAAACTGAGAAATTTTTGTAATTCAATAAAATCTAGTATCCTCTAAACATATATTATTATGATCGGTCCCTATCCGGCACGAGGGGTATAAAGTCACATTCATACTGGCAGAGAACACTCAATATTTCGCCGGTTATTGTACCGCGATTCGAGTTTTCCCAGGTGATAAGGGGACCAGGTTCTTGAAACACCATGGTGCTTGACAAGGCGTTCCTTGGCAAAGCTCCAGAAGCCTTCAAGGCCGTCGATGTAGACTTTGGCGCCGGCGTAGACGCTTTTACCGTGATACACCCCGAGGTGTCTATTTCCGCGGAACATAAGGGAATCGCAGACCTTGAACTTGTCCGTGTAGTCTATGCTTCCGAGGCGCACCTTCCCGACGGTCATGTCCAGGAGCGTTTCAGCCCTTGCATTTGGGACGGCCTCCCCATGGACAAGTCCGTCCCTTTTCGGAATGCCGAAGACCGGGACCTTGTCGACGGCGCCGGGGCTGCGCTTGCCCTTACGTTTGCCGCCGAAAGAGGATTCGTCTATTTCCATCTCGCCGCCGGTGAAATTTTTGGGCATCGGATGCACGGGCCAGAATGGCTTCTCTAAAAACCATTACGCCCCTCTGGGCGATCTTGTATCATACGGACAGCCTTTGGGGTGATCTTCCGGGATGAAAGCTCCGGTTCGAAGGGCTTCATAAGCCGAAGTCGCTGGCCGCAGTCAAGGTCGACCATATTTATCCGCCTTCGGAAGAAGTCGTGGAAGGTATAACCGCAACGGGAACATCTACGTCTACCGTCAGAAGCCTGTAAGGTTTTCTTTATCTGTATTTAGAGCAAAATCTTTATTGGTTCTTTCAGCAAGATCCCAACATGAATTTCCTGGTTGCGGAGTTGGTACAGATAAAGTGTTCATAGGCTTTGAAGTCGATGGCACCATCCTAACTAAATCGGAACAAGGAGGAGTCAATATGACGAGTCAAATAGATAAATTAGTGTTAAGCCTACCCAAATTAACTAAAACTCAAAAAAAAGTCGCCGAGTATATTATTAAACATCCTATCGATGTAGCGTTCATGACCTTGGATCAATTCTCTAATATTATCAATACTAGTACTACAACCATCATGCGCCTGATGTATCAACTTGGTTATTCAGGCTACTCGGAATTCCAGCGTGAATTACAAGCGCAATTACGTGATAAAGTTAACCCCGCCGTCCGGCTCGAAACCGGTATTAAAGATGTCCGTGATGAAAATATCTGGAGCAAATGTTGTGAAAAACAGATTCAGAACATACGGACTACCTTTACCATGATTCCTGAAAAAACTCTGGATCAAGTTGTCAGTAGTATTGCTGCCGCGCAGAGGAAGTATTTCCTCGCTGTGAGGGGAGGACTAATGGTTGCACGATATATGAACGATTTTCTGGGAAGAATGTTCGGGAAATGCCAACTTATTCATGCGGATAATTTTATTGAATGGTGCACAATTGTCCCCGATCTGAACGAATCTGACCTTATCATAGCCATTAGTTTCCCGCGTTATGCGAAACGATTAGCTCGTTGTTTGCATCTGGCAAAAGAAAAAAGAAGCCAGATCATATTATTGACCGATAGTCATTCGGCGCCGCCAGCCAAATACGCCGATGTGCTTTTGCCGTGCAGTTATGACAGTCTTGGTTTTCACAATTCCCCAATGGCCGCTATGATGTTGGCGGATTGTATAATCTATGTCGCAACGGTCAGATATTCTGAAGTGGTTCGGGAACGTCTGAACCAGGCGGACAAGATTATGATCGCGGAAAAGTATTATCTTATCTGACGTTATATTTAGAGAGTGCGCCTTATGGACGAGGATCGTATAATTGGCCTTGCCCTGGAAAACCGGCCCGCAAATTAAGTCAGCTTTGACGGTCAACCTGGGCGAGTGAGCAATTAGAGATGCCACGAAAGAGCTTTACCTCTGTACAGATCATCACAGCAGGCTAGCGAAGGAAACTATGAATTACGAGTCAAAAAACGCCTAAGCCCGCCGACGCGGAGACGGACGGTGGTCAATGTCTGCGCCTTTCTCGAGTTATTGTAGCGTCGGACATATGGGGTTCTTGCGCAGTCTCGGTCGACCCAAAGATACCGTGGTCAACCCGCGGATGGGAAACCAACCTGATGAAACGAATGGCGGGATCGGCCTGCCAATTCGGGTGAGAAGGGATGCCGGGATCGGTGCCATATTGAAAAGTGAGGGCTGGAAGGTGAACCATAAGCGGGCCGCAAGACTTACGAGACAGGAAGGCCTAACGGTACCATTCCGCCAACCGAAAAGTAAGCACCTCTGGCTGAACGATGGCCCCTGCGAAAGGCTGAGGCCGGAACCGGAAAACCACTTGTGAATCCGCGACTCTGCCTAGGACCATCCCCACGTTGGACGAGAATTTCAGAAGCTAGCTTCTTCGGACTAATACATGACAGAGCGGCTTGCGATCAAGCCGGCCAGAGCCTGAATAGCAATGATGTCCTGGATGTATTGTCGGGACTGTTTTTCAGGAAAGTGATTCCCTTCCAGATCCGAAGCGACAATGGGAGCGAGATTGCCGCAAGGGTCGTTCGTAACCGGCTGAAAAGGCTGTGCGCGAAGATCCTCTCGATGAAGGATATATCGAGTCATTCAACAGGAAACTTCGGGTCGAGGCCCTGAACCGGGGGCGCTTTGATCCCTTGGCCAAAACAAAGACGATTATCGAGTGTTGACGGAGCGGACGCAACCAGGCACGACTTCTTTGTTCCCTGGGTTATCGCTTTTCGAACGGTAAGGTCTAAATAGATGGGTTAGCGGCCTCCTGCGTTTCATCGCGGCAAGGTTGATAAGGCATCGGGCATTTACAGAAAATCCTACCTCCTGCATCTCAAGAAGCTTGAGTTCAGGTATAACTGCAGGCACTACAGCCTATTCCAGAATCCATGTCAGTTCCTTTATAATTTCGCGCCAGATGTTGAGTAACCACCAAAACAAATAATAGGCAAAATCTCCTACCTCCCTTCCCGCAAATTGTTCCCCCGAAAGTCAATATTTCGTCAGATCCAGCCCCGGCTCCACATCCACTGTAGGAACATTATCGTAGGCCTCAGCTTAAGAACAAGATAACGGGTTTAAGGTACCCAAACAAAATGCCAGGATTAAAAACCAGCCTGCCGTTGACAGGCAGCCTTGCTAAGGTTATTATTTTTTCCAAACCAATCAAAGATATAGTAAAATTTACTACATATACACGCCTCATGGCGTAGATATGGTGCAGGTGAAGAAAAAAGGAGGTTTTGTGATTGCTTTCGAGTAATTTGCGAGATGCAATACGTTCCGGAAAGCCGGTCAACGGCTGTACCATTTCGTGTTTTGCTCCCGAGCAAGTAGAAGTTCTGGGCTTACTCGGGTATGATTTTGCTTTTCTTGACAGTGAACATTGGCCTTTGAGCGATCGAGAATTGTCTTCTCTGATAACGGCGGGCGATGCAGCGGGAATAGCCAGCTTGGTTCGTATTAGAGAAAACAGCCCTTCGGCAATTCAGCGTGTTATGGACAGCGGGGCTGCCGGACTTATTGTGCCTGCTGTATCCTCGGCAAAGCTTGCCCAGGAAGCTATATCGTCGGTTAAGTATCAACCTCAAGGAAACCGTGGGCTATCTTCGGTTCGGGCTTCTGGATATGGTATCAAAATGGGCTTGGCAGAATATATAAAGTACGCGAACGATAAATCGATAGTGGTCTGTCAGATGGAAAATATGGAAGGCGTACGCAACATTGACGAAATTATCGGAATTGACTCGATAGATGCGATATTCATAGGGACAACCGATCTTTCAAATTCTTTGGGATTTGCAGGACAGTACAATCATGAAAAAGTAAGTGAAGTTGTTCAGGTAATTGAGAACAAAGCGAAAAACGCTGGGAAAACGCTGGCTTCTATGGTTAGAGGTGACGAAGACCCGAAACAATATATTGCAAAAGGCTATTGCATGCTGGTTGCCAGCGGGATGAGCTTGTTTGTTGGCGGGGCTAAAAAATATATCAACGCAATGAAAAATAAGCAATAAACGCCTTTGAAACATCTCCTGAAGTGGATGCAGTCTAATTGTAATGGATAGAAACAGGATCCAAAGACCCGAGAGCTCGGAAAGATTACATGAAGACAGTAATCAGAGATGAGAGTAGATGTAATGCTAAGGCGGGCACACGAAAATTTGGACTTTTAATCATAGATTTTATTCTTAAGAGGTGTGACTTTGATGGTTTTAGGATATATCGGTTTTGGTGAAGCCGCATTTGAGATGAGTACTGGCCTTAAAGGTGAAGGACTTAAGGATATTGTAGCGTTTGATAGTATGGTGGATCACCCAATATTTGGAGCGCAAATTAAAAATCGCGCCGCGTCGTCTGAAGTGGAGCTTTTGGCTTCGGCTGCAGAAGTTATTGCCGCAAGCGATTTGGTTATGGTAGCGGTCCCGGCAAGTGTCACATTGTCCACTTGTGAGACCGTTATAGAATATTTCCGCCCTAAACAGCTTTATGTCGATCTTACGGCAGCATCGCCTTCCGTCAAAAAAGCTGCGGCTGCATTAGCTAGTAAGCAAGGCGCCGACTTCGCCGATGTTGCGATAATGGCGGTAGTGCGCAAATTCAAGCACAAGGTTCCCATCTTAGCGTCAGGATCGGGAGCGTATCGCCTTTTTGAAACAATGTCTCCCTATGGAATGCAAATCGAAATCGTCGGTGAGGAGCCGGGCGCGGCGTCAGGAATTAAGTTGGTCCGCAGTTTATGCATGAAAGGCATGGCCGCGGTAGTAATGGAAACGTTGGAAGCGGCCGTGACGCTGGGTATCGCGGATAGAGTAGTTCCAGGTATTTGTAAAACCTTGGAGGAATGCACTTTCGAGCAAACCCTGGATCGTCTCAGTGTCGGCACTGCATTGCATGCCGCAAGGCGGGCCGCGGAACTTGCCGGTTGCATGGAAATGCTCCGCGATACGGGTATAGACAGCACGATTGTGGAAGCGGCTTTTAAAAAACATGAGCTCATTGCCAAGCTTAATCTCAACGAACATTTCGCGGGAAAACCACCGCAGGTCTGGTCAGAAGTAATAGAGACTATCGTAAAAAAAATTGCGGGGAATTGTTAGGCCAAAGGGTTTGATCTTTAAATCTCTCATAGCATCAGTAACCTAGGCGGCGATAAGCGAATTGCTTCAGGAATTGTGGAGGTTGCCATGAAACAAAACACAAGAATACCGTGCGTTTTCATGCGAGGCGGAACGAGTAAAGCTCTGTTCTTTCATGAAAAAGACCTGCCAGACGATGAAAATCTACGCGACGCAATAATATTGAGTGCATTGGGTAGCCCTGATACTCGTCAGATTGACGGTATGGGTGGTGCGAGCACTACTACAAGCAAAGTTGCCATAATAAAAAAAAGTTCAAGGAAAGGAGTTGATGTAGATTATACTTTTCGCCAGGTGAACCCCGGGAGCTCCATCATAGGAAAGACAATGAACTGTGGAAATATATCTGCGGCCGTGGGTCCCTTTGCTATCGACGAAGGACTTGTGAAAGCTGTGGAACCTGTCACAACTGTCCGAGTTTTTAACACGAACACTGATAAGGTTATAGTCTCGCACGTTCCTGTCGGTAATGGGCACGCTTTGACAGAAGGTGATTTCGAAATAGATGGCGTGCCGGGTACCGGCGCTAAAATACAGATAGAATTCAGGAATCCTCAAGGAGCGGTGTCAGGTAAACTATTACCTACCGGAAACCCACTCGATACAATCATCATCGATGGAAATACTTATGAATATTCATTTTTGGATGTAGGCAACCCTACAGTATTTGTACGTGCCGAGCAATTTGGCCTCAGCGGGGTTGAGCTCCCGGAGGAATTCGAGGCACAGTCAAACAGCGGCGAAGTATGTAGGCTTCTCGAGATAATTCGCGGCACATGCGCTATTTCCCTGGGCCTTGCAAGTGATCTTGAAGATGCAACAGCCAACAGTCAAACGCTGCCGAAAATCTCGATATGTACAACGCCGAAAGATTATACCGCAGGGAATGGTCGTCACATCAAAAAAGAGAGCGTTGACTATGTGGGACGAATGTTCTCCCTGGGCATGAAAATGATTCAGGCACATATGGCATTGCCTGGAATCTGCGCGCTGGCGGCAGCTAATCTTCCCGGATCCGTGATTAGCAAACTATTGCACGAAACCGCATGCAACAGGTCTAAATTCGAGAGCCTTCGCATTGGTCATCCTTTCGGAATTATGGAAGTTGATGGATATCTGGCAGAAAACGCAAAAGGTGGGTACGAGGTCACCTGTGGAATGATCGGCCGTACAGCCAGACGACTGATGGATGGTTTTGTATACATACGTGAATGAGAGGTTAGAAGAAATATGAAAGAATATAAACTGTATATCAATGGCGAGTGGGTGGAGACAAAGACCGGTCAAATCGTCGACGATTTAAACCCGGCGGACGGTTCGTTGTTTGCGCGCGTTCACACCGCAGGAGAAAAGGAGATTGAAGCCGCATTGGCAGGGGCGGCTGGCGCATTTATGGGATGGTCCTCACTTCCTGCGAGCCGGAGAGAGAGGGTGCTACTGCAGGCTGCGGATAATCTCGAGGCTATACAGGAAGAAGCGATAGAGATATTGATCGAGGAGGCCGGCTCCACTTTCATGAAGGCGAAAGGAGAGGTTTCCCAATCTGCCAACACACTCCGCATTGCAGCAGGAGAATGCCGCAGAGTCGAAGGGGAGGTACTTCAACCCACATCTACTGGGCAACTTTCCCTCTCTATACGCGTTCCGCTCGGTGTGGTAGCGGCCATCGCCCCCTTCAATTTTCCAATCAACATTACCATGAAAAAAATCGCATATGCGATGGCAATTGGAAATACTATAGTCCTGAAACCGGCTTCTTACACGCCCGCTACGGGTTACCTCGTTGCCAAGATTTTCGAGATGGCAGGATTGCCTGCCGGTGTGCTGAACGTTATTCCAGGGCCGGGCAAAGTCGTCGGTGATCGCCTTGTAGAGGATCCTCGCGTCAAATGCATAACCTTCACCGGCTCCAGCTCAGTAGGACGCAGCATCGCGGCCAAGGCTGCCAAAAACCTGAAAAAATACGCGATGGAGTTGGGCGGTAAAAATCCTCTGATCGTGCTGAAGGATTTCGATGCGTCTAAGGCGGCCGAAATCGCCGGTTACGGTGCTTTCTACAACCAGGGTCAGACTTGCATAGCTACGGCGCGTATCATTGTGGAGGATCCTCTGTACGATGCTGTTTGTGAGCAGATGATCAAGCGGGCGAAAGGGATAAAAGTCGGTGATCCGCACGAGAAGGACACGGTTGTAGGCCCATTGATCCACCCATCCCAATGCGATTTCATCGACGGCCAGATCAAGGATGCAGTTTCGAAAGGCGCAAAAGTCCTCTATGGCGGAACGCACGAAGGATCTTTTTTCCAGCCCACGGTACTCGCGGATGTGACGCAGGAGATGGATATCTTCTATCAGGAAAGTTTTGGGCCTATCGTCTCCATTTTTCGTGCGAAGGACTCAATGCACGCCTTGGAACTGGCGAACGATAACGAGTATGGCCTTTCGTCAAGCATACTGACCAATGATTTGAATCTCGCCCTTCAACTAGCGCTCAAAATGCAAGCCGGTATGGTACACGTGAACGACTCGACGGTCGTAAGTACAAGCGGCACGGCACCGTCGGGAGGGGTAAAAATGAGTGGTTTCGGCAAGGAGAGCGGGAAATTTTCCGTGGATATGTATTCGGATCTTAAATGGGTGACGCTCCAATATATAGATAAAAAAATGATCGTGTAGACAGGAGTCTACATGGAATTTTGCCCTTCGTTCTTTCCCGGCTAATCTGTTTCTTTACATGAGGCCGGAAGGAAATCCAACGATATAAATTCATTTTTAAGACCCCTTTGGGCTGTCTGATGGCAGAATTAGCGGATATTTTCTAAACCTACGGTTCGAGGACAATAATATATCGTACATTTTGCTTCTCCTAAAAAGTATTTTTACGCTGCAATGTATGTGGGGGGATTTGTTTGAAAACTTTGACTGAGAAAATATTTGCCCGTGCTTTGAGGCGGGACGACGTCAAGGCGAACGACATCGTCAATGTTCCTGTTGATCGACTGCTAATCAATGATTTTGTCGGTGCAATCGTTTTTCGCCATTTCGAATCACTCGGCGTAGAAACAATAGTAAACTCAGACCATATACTGCTCGGCATAGACCATCGAATCCCTCCGGCAGAAGTTGGGTTTGCCGATAATCTTAAATTTTGTAGGGATAAATGTAAGCAATACCATATTGAACGTTTTGCAGAGATAGGCCGACATGGTATTGGACATCAACTGATGGTCGAAAATTTTGTCCTGCCTGGAGAGGTGGCACTGGGGACAGATTCGCATTCCACCATGTACGGCGGAATCGGCGCATTTGCGGCTGGCATTACTTCCTCTGATGCGGCCGTCATTATGGCGACTGGGGGAATATGGTTAAAGATCCCAGTAACGATTCGCATAAATGTACACGGTCAGTTAAACAAGGGTGTAACGGCAAAAGATCTTTCTCTTAAAATACTTACTCTAGCTCCTCTCCACAGATTTATTTATAAAGCAATAGAGCTGGGCGGAGATGGTATTGAGGCGCTGAGTATCTCCGGCCGTTTAGCGGTAGCTAATATGTTGGCGGAAACGGGAGCGAAGAGCATCGTAATGGCAGCGGATGAAAAGACGGCAGCGTTTATTGGAAAATCTTCCGGCGAGTTTCCCATGGATCGACCAGACGCGGATGCGCAATATGAAACGATCTATGAGGTCGATGCGGCAGAGCTGCCTCCGTTGCTGTCGTATCCGCATACGCCTGAAAATGTAAAACCCTTCAGGGAGGCGGAAGGTCTGCCGATTCATCAGGCCTTTCTCGGTTCCTGCGCCAACGGCCGCATTGAAGACCTCGAACAGGCACTCGAAATTTTACGCGGGCGCAAGGTTCATAAAGATGTCCGGCTGATCGTAGTGCCCGCCAGCCAGGAAATTATGCTTGAAGCCACGCGCCGCGGCATTGTAGAAGAACTTCTTGTGGCCGGTGCTGCGATAATGACTCCGTGCTGTGCTTCTTGTGCCGGATCCGGTCCAGGGATTATCGGTGCGGGAGAACGTTGTATCAGCACAACGAATCGTAATTTTAAGGGGAGAATGGGGAGCACAGATTCTGAGGTGTTTCTCGGGTCTGCCTATTCGGTTGCTGCAGCAGCAATCTGTGGTTATATTACCGATCCGAGACCCTTCCTGGAAGGGAGCAGATAACCGTGAATAAAATTATGAGCGGTACCGTATGGACCTGTGGCGATAATGTTTCGACGTATCAAATTATCGCGAAAAAACGGTGGACGTTAACCGGAGTCGATCAGGAAGTACTTGGAA
>Ga0255347_1005193_pt1 | contig 14985 bp, 13 predicted proteins | sample wastewater_treat_2_FD_192479 | JGI IMG/M metagenome (GOLD analysis project Ga0255347, IMG submission 192479) | Wastewater microbial communities from Lulu Island WWTP, Vancouver, Canada - plant24 | ecosystem: Engineered > WWTP > Wastewater > Unclassified | place: Canada: Vancouver, British...
GGATGGGCTCGCGCGAGAGGGCGTGCCCGTTGTCACTCCGCCGGGCGGGCTGGGCTGCCATTTGAACGCGATGGAGTTCATCCCCCACGTTCCGCAGTGTGAATACCCTGCTGGCGCGCTGGCGGCAGCCATCTACATCGCAAGCGGTGTGCGCGGTATGGAACGCGGCACGATGAGCGAAGCGCGCGAGCCCGATGGCAGCGAGGCGCCCTCACTGATGGAACTACTGCGCCTCGCGATGCCTAGACGCGTGTTCACTCTTTCGCAGGTCAAGTATGCCATCGACCGCATCGTGTGGCTGCACGGCCATCGCGACCTGATCGGGGGGCTCGCCTTCACTGAGGAGCCTGCAGTTCTGCGCTTCTTCTTCGGAAGACTGGAGCCCACATCAGACTGGCAGGATAGGCTCGCAAGCGCCTTCCGCTCGGACTTCGGCGACAGCCTGTAGGCGCGGCGCTTTCCGAGGGAGAAGATGCAGGGGCAGCATATGAGATGCTGCCCCTGCCCGGGCGGGTTGAGCGGGGGTGCCGCAAGCGGAACAAAGGGAGGAGTCAAAACAGCAGAGTCGAAATCTCACACGCGGGAGCGTCTGAGCCTTCAGCTCATATGGAGGACAGGCTCCGAGAGCGCAGAAGGAGGGCATGACAATGGACAGCTACCAGGTCGTTCTTGACTTCTTTACGAAGTCCGAAAAGCCGGTGAAGGCGGGCGAGGTTTCCGCCGCAACGGGCGTTGACAAGAAGGAAGTGGACAAGGCCATGGCCAAGCTCAAGAAGGAAGGGAAGATAGCGTCTCCGAAAGCCTGCTACTGGGAGATCAGCAGGTAGGTCGGGCCGGCGGTCTCACTGGCCACTCGGCCGGGCCCCGTCCTGCCCTCTTGGCCGTGGGGTTCGGGCGCATGATGGCCTATCATGTTCAGTGTGGGTCTTTCTGCTTGATCGTGCGCGAAGAGCCGCGCGAGGAGTCGCACGAAGGGCTGGGCGAAGAGGAGCAGGAAGAGGAGCAGGAAGAGGAGCGAGAATGGAGACAAATCCTATCCGAAGGCAAGGCGTCGTGGAGAAGCTGCGCGGGGCGATGAGCCTGTTTACCCCGGCCCTTCTGGTGTTTATGGTGGGGATGATCCTCGCGAACATAGCGGGCTCGATGAACGGGTCACTGATGCCGCTGTATGTTCAGTCACTAGGCGCCGACACCAAACAGATCGGCCTGTTTTTCACTGTTTCCGCCATCGCGCCGCTGGTGTTGCAGATACTGGGGGGCTTTGTATCTGATTCCATTGGCCGCCTGAAGGCCGTAGCTATCGGAAGCATTGCTGGCAGTATCGGATACGTACTCTATGCTGTTGCGCCATCGTGGAGCTGGCTACTCATGGGGCATGCCGTGGCATCACTGGCCGGGTGCTTTGTGGCCCCTAGTTTCCAGGCGTTCATCGCGGAGCAGTCCACCGAGAAAACGCGGGCGCGGGTGTTTGCGGTCAGTGAGTCAGCATTTGCTGTAGTAGGAATTGTAGGTCCGCCCATAGGCGGAGTCTTGTCACAGCGGTACGGGTTCCGCCTGATGTTTGTCGTGGCGGGAGCGCTGTACCTCGTGGCCACAACCATTCGAATGGCAATGGCGCTCGGATCGCGCAATCAGTCGTCCAGCGCCTACCACGCGCCGCGTAAGATGACGTTGGCGGCTCTGAGATCCAACATGGGCGCAATGGCCGCGCTCGTCTTGTCGGGCGGGGTCATGACGTGGCTGTTCCTGTCTGACAGCGTCAACGACGTTGCCTTCAGCATAGCGAACCATTTTGACCCGATCTACCAGTCGAACATAATCGGCATGAGCAACATACAGATCACGTGGGTGATCTCGGCGTTTTCTATTGTGAGGATGATTGCGCTGCCTTTCGGCGGTGTTTTCGCTGACAAGGCCGGCGAGAGGGCCGGCATATGCCTGGGCCATCTCCTGTGTGGGCTGGGTGGGGCTCTGTTTCTGCTGGGCACTGGGTATCCCCATTTCGTCCTGGTATCGGCGTTGTACGGACTGGGAGTGGCATTGCTGTCGCCCGCCTACAACTCACTGGTATCAAAGGAAGTCCCTATAGGCATAAGAGGGACTGCCTTCGGATTGGTGTCGACCACTCTCGGCATAGCGTCGCTTCCTGCACCGTATTTAGGCGGCCTGATGTGGGCCAAGTTTGGGCCTAAGGCTCCGTTTGTGCTGCCGCTTCTGGCCAGCCTGAGCATGGCAGCGATACTCTGGTTCAAACTGCCGGGGAAGCACGACAAGGCAGAACAGACCGCAGAGGCGCAAACATCACCGTCGCAAGCATAGCCATTACGCAGCTGCGTAGATTCCTGATCGGCGGACAGGTGGGGCCAATTGGGTCCTGACCTGTCCGCATTGCCGTTGCCGATCCCAGGATTCTCTCGTTTCTTGCTGCCGAAGACCTCTGCAGGAGTACTTTCTTGTCTGCCGAATAGCAGTTGTAGCCATGCACTGACTCTGTTCTGACAACGGCTGAAACGACGCACGCAACTCGCAGCCGTCCTGCCACTTCATCCAATGATCATCTACCGATTCTCCCTGTTTGTCGCACAGACACGGTGATACGGATATCGAGTACTTGGCCGATTGCATGCGGGCATGCAACGCGTACGGAGGTGATAGACCCGACCGTGCAGGGATTGGCGGCCGCTTCATAGTGCCCGGCGAGGTGTTTGGCGATCATGAGAGCAGCGCTCGCGGCGAACCCATCAAGCAATTCCTTGAGGAGGGATCGAGATGAAGAGGTCCAGGTGGCTGAGGCTTGTGGCAATGAGCAGCATGATCATGCTGCTCATTGGGGCTATGACTGTATCCGCGGCCGTCGGCGGCAAGCTGGAGATATTCTCCTGGTGGGCTGGCGACGAGGGGCCAGCGCTCGAGGCATTGATTAGGCTATATGAGAAAAGCAATCCGGGAACCAAAGTCACAAACTCCACCGTGACCGGCGGATCCGGGGTCAATGCCAAGGCGGTTCTCAAGACCAGGATGCTGGGCGGCGATCCTCCCGATACGTTCCAGGTACATGCCGGCCAGGAGTTGATCGGGACGTGGGTTGTGGCTGAGAGGATGGAGGACCTGACCTCGCTGTACGAGAAAGAAGGCTGGAGGCGCGTGTTCCCTGAGGGTCTCCTCAGATTGCTCAGCACTGACCGGGGCATCTGGTCGGTTCCTGTGAACATCCATCGATCCAACGTCTTGTGGTATGTGCCCGGCAACCTCGCCAAGTGGGGTGTGAAGGCGCCAACCACGTGGGCCGAGTTCCTGGCGATAGCTCCCGCGCTGTCAGCCAAGGGAATCGTGCCGCTTTCGCTCGGCGAGAACTGGACCGCCAACCATCTGTGGGAGAGTGTCGCCCTGGCGGTTCTGGGCCCTGAGAAGTGGGATGCCCTGTGGAACGGAAAGCTGTCGTTTAGGAGCCCGGAAGCTGTCGAGGTGTGGAAGACGTTCGGCGAGATTCTCAAGTATACGAACACTGATGCGCCGTCGCTATCGTGGCAGCAAGCCACCGATATGGTGGTCAGAGGACAGGCGGCGTTCAACATCATGGGCGACTGGGCTGCGGGCTACATGGCGACTACACTCAAGCTCAAGCCGGGTACCGACTTCGGATGGACACCATCGCCTGGCACCGGCGGGATGTTCATGATGCTGTCGGACTCCTTCGGGCTCCCGGTAGGCTGTGCAGCTAGGGACAACGCTTTGGCATGGCTCAGGATGCTGGGCAGCAAGGAGGGGCAAGACACGTTCAACCCGCTGAAGGGCTCCATCAGCGCGCGCACTGACTCGGACATGAGCAAATACAACACGTATCTGCAGTCCGCCGCGAAGGACTGGAAGTCCAGTGTGATTTCCGGTTCGTTGGCTCATGGTGTGGTGGCCAATGAGAGGTTCATGAATGACTTCGCGACGGTCATGGAGATCTTCCTTCAGAGCCGCAACGCCCAGGCTGCAGCTAACGCGGCTCAGGCTGTAGCGATTCAGTCAGGCATTGCATCCAAGTAGTGGGCCGGCTGGAGGCCGGATGGCCTAGATAGCCCGGATAGCAGCCTGCATAGGCTGCATATGCTGTATAGGCCCCGCAGGTAGATACATGGTGAGGGGGCGGCCGGGGCGCCGGTCGCCCCGCTCGGAGGTGGTGGCACGTGCACTCAAGGCGCGATGAACGCCTCGCCATACTAGTCATCCTGCCATCCATCGTGCTGCTGGCGATCTTCGTCTATGCATTCATAGGCCAGAGCATAAAGGCTTCGGTCACCGACTGGGGGCAGCAGGCGGCGCTGTCGCTCAACCCCGAGATACATTACGTAGGGATGCAGAACTACGAAGATCTGTTTACAGGGTTTCTGGGCATGCGATTCCGTCAGGACTTGACCAGCATGATCTTCTTCACCGCTCTGTTTGTAGTGGTTGCGCTGGCGGTCGGACTCGGCCTCGCGACTTTGATCGACCATCTTGTGTGGGGCGAGGCAGTGTTCAGAACCGTCTTTCTTTTTCCCATGTCTCTTTCGTTTGTGGTCACGGGGACCATATGGCGATGGCTTCTCCAACCTCGCGGCGGGATCAATCAGCTGCCCACAGTGGTCGGTTTGCCGGCTGGCCAGTTCCTCTGGCTTGCCAGCCGGGAGCAGCGTTTAGTGTTCGACTGGGCCGCTTTGCCTCATTACGGCTGCTGGGTGCTGGCGGCTGTACTCGCTGCGCTTGCGTGGACTAACTCCCGTCGCGCAAGGCTGAGGGCGGCCCGCCGGCAGGCGGTCGCAACCGCAGTTGTTCTGGTGTTGGCCATATCGGGTATCGCGCGGCGCCTGGCGGTTCTTGGCTTTCCCGAGGCCCATGGGTTCAACGTGGCGATCTGGGGAGTAGTCATTGCAGCGGTGTGGCAGCAGTCGGGATACACCATGGCCCTCTACCTGGCCGGGTTACGCACTATCCCGGACGAACTGCGCGAGGCGGCCCGAGTGGACGGCGCCAGTAGGTTTCAGATATACAGGTATGTAGAGCTTCCGATGCTCACTCCAATTACTGTGAGCGCAGTCGTGATTTTGGGCCACATCGCCCTGAAGATCTTCGACCTGATTTTCGCGATGGCAGGGCCCGACCACGCGCCAACGAGCGTCCCTGCGATAACCATGTTTCTCAAGACATTCCGAGGCAACGAATTTGCTGTGGGATCGGCCATAGGCGTAGTCCTGCTTGTACTGGTATCGTTACTGATCATCCCGTACGTGTCCACGTCCTCCGGGGAAGGGGGAGATCAGTGATGCCGGCGAAAGGCGCAACTCGCGTATTCGTGCAGGCCCTGGCGCTCTTGTTGGCTGTGGTCTACTTGATACCGGTGTACATGACCATCGTTACCAGCCTGAAGTCGCCGGAGGAGATCAGCCGCCTCCAGGTGTGGTCTCTGCCTGCCGGTGCGAATTGGGGCAGCTACTCGATTGCCTTTCGCAAGTTCGCGCCGTACCTCAAAAACAGCTTCGTGTTGGCTGCCGCGGCTACGCTGCTGTCCGCGTCGATGGGCTCGATCAACGGTTACGTGATGTCCAAGTATCCGTTCCCCGGATCCAGAATCGTGATGCCTCTCATAGTTTTCGGCATGTTCATCCCGTACCAGTCCATCCTGGTTCCCTTGTTCCAGTTCCTTCAGAAGACTAGGCTCTATGGAGGACTGCCGGGCCTGATCGTGGTGCATGTAGTATATGGATTGCCCATAACCACGCTGCTCTTTCGGAGCTTCTATGCTGAGATCCCGGACGAGTTGCTCGGGGCGGCCAGAATTGACGGGGCCGGGTTTGCAGGCATATTCCGCTACCTCATACTTCCCCTGTCCGGGCCCCCGTTCCTGGTAGTGGGGATATGGCAGTTCACGCAGATATGGAACGAGTTTCTGTTTGCAGTCACGCTGGCCCGGCCAGACGCCCAGCCCATCACGGTCGCCCTCGCCAACCTCGCCGGTGGGCAGGCCGTGTCGTGGAACCTCCCTATGGCGGGCTCAGTTCTCGCCGCGCTCCCCACGGTGGCCATATATGTTCTGCTCGGCCGCTATTTCGTCCGAGGCCTGCTGGCCGGGGCTCTCAAGGGGTAGATGGCCTCGACGATGCCTGCAGTATACCTTTGTCGGAACGCATTTCCCGCGGTTCGTCGGATTCTCTTATCGACGGCCATTAGTTCGGCAGGAACCGGAATCATCGTCACCCAATATTACACACCAGCATTGCACGTAGATGTACGGGAGGTGCGGTTCAAGTGAGACGATGCTTATTGCCATTCTGCTTGGTTGCGCTTCTGTTCTTGGCCGCGACGGCGATTCTTCGGCCCCTATCAGCGGCCGGTGCTTCAATGCCCCAAGGTATGACTCCGGGAGATGGTGCCGGGCTGGCTGCAGCCACGCGGGCCGACATCCCTGTCGACATCGCAGCATGGTTAGCGCTCATGCCCGAGCTCGCCACGGCGCCCGCCCCTCCCTGGCTCAAGGTGGGCGCACGGTTGACCTACCATGTGATGTCGGCCGCCGGCGAAGGCGACACAACGGCTTCAGGTGAGAGTATGGTTCAGTATGACGTCGTTTCGCTGGACGCTGCCACTGTGCTTGTCACGGCTGGAGTTCACGTAATCGGCAGCGGTGGCATGCTGGGGGCGGTGCGCGACACAGGGTTCATCGTGGGTGTTCCGGGGGTGGGCGATGCTTGGATGAACCCGGAGGCGCTGGCGAAGGCCGAAAGGCATGCCGGGCAGAATCTCTCTATTGCACACGTACCCGCGAACATGGGCGGGGTTGCCCGGCAGGCGGTGAGGTTTGAGTACGTTCAGGGCACGGCGCGCAGCGTGAGTGTGTTTGATGAGACAACGGGCATATTGCTTTACAGGATCCAGGCCGAGGGCGACGCCGACACGCCCAAGCGAGGCAGCCTGATATCGAACTTCGTGTCGATGAGGCAGCTGGCCCCGGCATGGACCGGGGGGACCACACCTGCCTGGGCGGCCGTGAATGCGTTGCTCAAGTATGAGGGCGCGATGACGGTGAACATAGGCTATGGGACGCCGGGACCGCCGCTTGCCGTGGCTATGGTTGGGCGAATAACGCATTCGGCGCCGGCAGGAGTATGTGTGAAATGGGAGACCTATCTGAGCGGTCGCAAGACGGAGGAACGGTATTCGCTATCATCTTCTGCGATCCCATCGGGAGGGGTATTCCTGCCCCAAGCGGCGCTGTCGGCGCTCAAGGCGGGCCAGGTGCTTGACACGGACCCCATCACAGGCATCACCGTGTCAGTTGCGCAGACGTCCCTGAATGTAGACGGCAAGCAGTTGCTTGTACTCATACACGAGGGTCAATCATTCAGGAGGCTCTACGGATATGATCGTCAATCAGGCATGCTGGCGTACTTTGGAGAGACGTCGCAGGACGGTGTGAGCACGGTGCAGGTTCAGCTCAGGCTGACGGGCTTCTCCGGCAGATAAGGCGAATGGGCGCAAGTGGGATGACTTCTGCATTTGAGATGCCTGAGCGGGGTTTTGGGCCTAGGGTCGGCTCAGGTAGAACACTGCCAGCTGGGTGCGGTCGCGTAACTCCAGCTTCTCGAGGATGACGCTGAGGTAGTTGCGCACCGTGCCCTCACTGAGGTACAGCGTCTCTGCGATCTCTCGGTTGCTGAGCCCTTTGGCTACGAGTTCGATGATGCTCCTCTCCTTGTCGGTGATGCCGCGCGCAGCCAGGTCTACCTGCTCCTCACCGCGAAGCAGCCTTGGCAGCTTTGTGACGATGGCGTCGCCGAACACGCTCTGGCCCGTGTGTACTGCCCGCAGCGCGGGGAGTATGCTCTCAAAGTCCTGCTTAAGAATGTAGCCCTTCGCGCCCAGGCGGAGCGCCTGCACGATATATTCGTCATCCAGAAACGTTGTGAGGAAGAGTATCCGAGCATCCGGGAACTTGCCCAGGATGTGCCTGCCTGCCTCGAGCCCAGTCATGCGATCCATTCGGATATCTATTAGCAGTACGTCCGGCTGACACTGCGCGAAGAGCGTCACTGCTTCATAACCGTCATGGCCCATGGCGACGACCTCGATATCCTCATTTGATTGTAGAATAGTCTTCAAAGACTGACATACCAGCCGGTCATCGTCGATGATCGCTACCCTCATGCAGACGTCCTCCTTTTGGAATCGACACGAAAAGCCTGAACCCTCCCTGGCGTTCGATCAAGAGCTGCCCGCCCAGCGCGCCGACGCGGTCGGCCATGCTGCGCAGGCCTAGGCCGCCCGAGGGCTCGCCCGCAGTTTCCGAGCCATTGTCCTCCAGGATGAGCTGGTAAAGCGCGGGGTGCTCGATAAGCCTCAAGGCGACTTGGGTTGCGTCGGAATGACGGATGATGTTGCTTAACCCTTCTTTGACGATGGCGATGATGCAGTATGCGGTCTCCTTGTCCGGCGTGCTCTCCAGCCTGTAGTCAAGGCGGATCGGGCAGAATGTGAAGCCCTGCGCTAGAGCTTCGATCTGGGTTCTCAAATCGAGGGACTCTTCGTGCAAATCGTGGACACTCGCCCGGATGGTATTCATCGCCTGCGACAGCGTGTCTCGAAGCACCGACAGGCTCTGCAGCAGCTCAACCTGTGCGGCAGTGTCGGCGCGTGCGTCAACGATTGAATCTGGGCTTGCTCCCGCACCTATGCCTGTGGCTAGTTGCGAGTCGGCGCCGCGCTGAGCTACGATAATGGCGCCGACCTGCAGTATCGACCGTGATAGCAAATGCCCGACGTGATCGTGGATCTCACGGGCGATTCGACTGCGCTCGCCCAGCATCGCCAACCGGACCTCATAGTCTTGCTTCTCTATCAGCTCCCTGTTCCTCTGCGTGAGCATCATGGTCAGCTCGTGACTGCTGTCGCGCAGGTGCTTCAGCTCGGCCCGGCTGCGGTGCAGCGCAACCTGGCGATGCTTTAGCACATACGCCGCCGCCATCAGTGCTGCCACCATCAGTGATGTGTTGGCGGGAAGGCCCGTAAGGCATGCCACCAAGGCCGCCGCAGCGGCAAGCAGGGGCCAGGCTTGATTGGGCTCGAAGGCATCGTAATAAACCAGGGGCAGAAAGAGGCAGAAGCTAGGCCAGGCAGCGCCGGCTGCAGTGTAGGCCGTGACGCTGGCCAGGCGAAGCATGGGCGACTGCAAGTAGCCGTTGAGCCCGCTGGCTGTGACCGCAGTCAGCATTGCTACAACGACGATCGTCGCGTCGCCTGCCCTCTGCGGCAGCAGGACGGCGCAGCACGCCCATATGAGGAGCCTATCGACAATTGAGTTCATGGCCGTGTCTCCTTCGGAATCAAGTCTACCATGCACGCCTTTCCTTAACAATTGGTCGGCATCCCCACTTGTCGGCGCGCCCGCCCCAAGGCGACCGCCTGAGGCAATGATCATGACAACTGTCATCAGCGAGACTGACGAGCGGCACTTACGGCGCCCTGTAGCCGCAGGTAGAATGAAGGCACAATGAGACCAGGAGGAATTGTAATGCTGGTTAGCGTGCACAACCTCGTAAAGCGATACGGAGACCTGCTTGCCCTGGATCACTTCAACCTGGAGGTTGGCGAAGGCGAGATCCTGGGCCTTTTGGGTCCTAATGGGTCGGGCAAGACGACCACAATCAACTGCGTCCTGTCGCTCCTGACATACGACAAGGGTGTCATTGAGGTGTTCGGAAGGCCCATGGCGCCCGACGCCTACGAAAGCAAACGCAATATCGGAGTCGTGATGCAGAATGTGGCGGTCTTCCAGGAGCTCAGGGTGGACGAGAACATCGACTACTTCTGCGGCATGTATGTGCATGATGCAAAGACCCGCCGCCGGCTGGTCGATGAGGCTATCGACTTTGTGGGCCTGAGCGAGTTCCGGAAGTTCTACCCGAAGAAGCTGTCAGGCGGACTACTGCGCCGGCTCAATATCGCGTGCGGCATCGCCCACAAACCCAGGCTGATTTTCATGGATGAGCCTACGGTAGCTGTAGATCCACAGAGCAGGAACAAGATACTGGAGGGCATCCGTGAGCTCAATCGGCAGGGCGCTACAGTGGTGTACACTTCGCACTACATGGAAGAAGTCGACCAGCTGTGCACACGCATAGTGATCATGGACAAAGGCAAGACGCTGGCGGCTGGCACAAAGGAAGAGCTTAAGGCCATGATCAACGATGGCGAGACGATCAGTGTGGAACTGTACGTGCTGCAACCCGACGACGTGGCCCACATCCGACAGATGCCTCACGTGACTCGGGCCGAGTATGCCGACAGTCATCTGACGATCCATTACGATGGTGGCCAGCACAATCTGCTCAACTTGCTTGACTACTTGAGGTCGCGCGATCTCTCGTTTGGCCGGGTCTTCTCAGAACAGCCGACGCTCAACGACGTGTTCCTGGAGATAACCGGCAGGCAGCTGAGGGACTAAGGGGAGTGTGAGAAGGCATGTTCATGCACATGTTCGGCTATCGCCTGAAGTGCTTGGCGCGAGATAGAGAAGTGGTCTTTTGGACCTTGATCTTCCCGCTGATCCTGGCAACCATGTTTCATTTCGCCTTTGATCAGCTTATGGGGAGGCAGGAGGCGTTCAGCCCCATCGGAGTCGCGGTGGTCGCGAGCGATGCATATCAACAGAATATCACGTTCCGGCAGGCCCTAGGCGCGATCTCCGAGCCGAGCGGGAGCCAGCTGATTGAGCTGGCTGTGACTGACGAGCGAGAGGCTTTCCGATTGCTCGAGGACGGCGCCGTGGCGGGCGTCATCACCGTAGGTGATCACGTGGGCCTTACGGTGAGCCAATCGGGCATTGAGCAGAGCATACTGAAAGCGGTCCTCGATGAGTACACACACAAATACGCAACAGTCACGGGCATCCTCAGGGCCAATCCGGCGGTCGCAGGCGAACTCATCCGCGAGCTTGGGCAGACACGAAGCTACACGCAGCAGGCCTCCTTTAGCAGTGCTCAGCCTGATACGGCACTCAACTTCTTCTATGCCCTCATCGCGATGACCTGTCTGTACGGCGGTTTCTGGGGGCTGCGCAACACCACTGACATGCAGGCAGACTTGTCTGCTCAGGCAGCGCGGCGAAGTGTGGCGCCTACTCACAAACTCGTCGTAGTGCTGTACGACTCAGCGGCGGCACTTACCATCAGCCTGGCGGAGGTAGCCGTCTTGCTGGCGTATTTGATGCTTGTGCTGCGCGTAAGCTTCGGGAATGAGGTGTGGTATGTGTTGTTGACGTCTCTTGTGGGCTGCATTGCCGGTGTATCGCTCGGCGCGTTCATCGGTACGTATGTTCGCAAGAGCGAGAGTGCGAAGACTGGAATCCTGATAGGGACTAGCCTGACTATGAGCTTCCTGGCGGGCTTGATGATTGGCACCATGAAGGACATGGTCGCACGCAAAGCGCCAGTTTTGTCCTATATCAACCCGGCAGCCCTGATTACCGACGCATTTTACAGCCTGTACATCTTCGAGAGCCATCGCCGGTTCTTCCTCAATATCGGCCTGTTGCTCCTGATTTCGTCGTCCATGTGCATCCTGAGTTTCCTGCGCCTGAGGAGGGATAGATATGCAGGTCTTTAGGGCCTATTTCAAAGTGATGCGTGCCTCAGCAGGGGTGATAGCTATTTACGTCGTTATCTTCCTGGGGCTGTCGATGGCGTTCTCCTTTGCCGAGGCTCCAAGCGAAGCTGGGGGTTTCGCACAGACGAGGACACCCATCGCCGTAATCAACCGCGACGGAAACGCCCCGCTTGCGCAGGGACTGGCGGGCTATCTGGCTGACACCGGCAGAGTAGTACCCTATCCGGATGATCCTGAGAAGCTCCAGGATGCGCTGTTCTTCCGCAATGTGGAGTACATCGCGATCATCCCTGCCGGCTTCTCTGCCGACTTCCTGTCGGGCCGCGATTGCGCCGTCCAGAAAGTGACGGTACCGGGCTCCATCAGTAGCCGTTACGTGGATATGCGGATCGACAAGTACCTCAGCACTGCACGCCTACGCTTCATGTATGGCGGTGGCCAGTCACAGGAGCAGTTGGCTGCGGCTATCAGGGCTGATCTGGCGCCGGAGACCCCGGTCACTGTCGTGTCCTCTTCAGCCTCCAACGGCTCTGAAAACGGATTCGTCTTCTACTACAGGTATTTCGCGTATGCTGTCCTGGCTACTGTCATGATGGGCGTGAGCTCGATCATGATGGCATTCAACAAGCCCGACCTACTCAGGCGCAACCTGTGCGCTCCGATCCCGGCGCGCAGCAGAAGCCTGCAACTGGCCGCGGGCCACACAGTATTCGCGCTGGGCTGCTGGTCGCTGCTGGTTCTGTTCAGTTTCGTTCTGTATGGCAGGAGCCTGCTCTCCTCCGGGCTGGTATGGCTGTACTGTCTGAACACATTGGCTTTCACTGTCGTGAGCGCCAGCATAGGATTCCTCGTCGGCAGCTCAGTAAAGAGCATCGGCGCCCAGGCCGGGGCGGTGAATGTGATCGCCAACGGCATGAGTTTCATCGGCGGGGTGTGGGTGCCGCAGTCGATCATGAGCAAGCAGGTCCTGGATGTCGGACGGTTCCTGCCTGCCTATTGGTACGTGAAGGCTAACGATGCGATCTCGAGGCTTTCCCGGCTTAGCGCCAGCGCCCTGAGGCCTATATACGGCGATGTCCTGATTCAGCTGGCGTTTGCGGCCGCCATCTTCGCGACAACCCTGCTGCTCACCAAAGAGCGGCAGGCGGAGTAGGAGGGGCGGGCGGCTGTACGGCGACATCAGCGGGTTACGAGCCCATGTGCAGCCCTGGGAGGATTCTGGCGCGGCAGGTCGGGCCGAACCCGCTGTTGCCCTTGCATGGTACGGCAGGCATATGATGAGCATGTTACTGCACCACCAAGCGTCTGCAGGGATCCAAGATGCGCTGCGCCTCGATAGGCCGTGTTCATGAGCGACACCGCGAGAGCGCATCGGATCAGGGCCCCGGCGGCATGGGCATGCCGAAAGATCACGTAAGCGCCGAAGGACACGAGAGCTCGGCAGAACACGTCATCTACTTACACAGATCAACGCACATCAGGCTCAATTGCCGGGCTCCTCTATCAAAAGCCGCATTACACGGGTTTTCCATGGCATTAAACGGCTGACAAGCTGTATAGTGCTAGGTTACAATGGCGGTGGTTGGCTGGCCAGCTGCAACATGAATATGCGTTGATGGGGGGCTATTAGTATGAAGAAACTACTAGTCAGTCTGGCGACTATCCTGGTAGTCCTTGCGGCCTGTGGAATAGCCAATGCACAACCACCTGAGAGTTGGGAGTCTCAGATCGAAAGACGCATTGCAGTGGCCTACCGCCTTACCCCGGGAGTTCCGCGTGACGTCAGGTTCGATGCAGCACCACGGCTTCTCGTGCTGATGAAGGATGGAACCCAGGCCATGGGCGACATCTACCTTCGCACAGTGCGTCTCAGCCGGCAGCGGACCATGGCCGTGACTGAGATAGTCACTGACAAAGAGTCACTGAGGATATGCGAACCGGACGTGGCTATCACGGACATAGTCACCCTGAACTACTACATCGCTGAGATCATTGACGTCCATGATACCACTGTCTTTGTCCCGGTATATCTGCATGGCGCAACAGTGTCGGGCGTGCTTACGTATATATGCGGCGTAGAGATGTAGAACCTGGGCTAAACCTCGGCGCTGAGAGTCCCATCTAGCTCTTGGCATGATCGAGTATCGCGCCAATGCCATGCTCTTGTCACGAGGAGTTCATCGCAACTCCTTGGCAGGGGCATGGCATTTCGTCTGCTCGACTGCCGATTCCGAAGCTTCGTGTGCTTCGTGCTGGCCATGCTGTTCGGGGCTGTGGCGTTCAGCGGTTGGCTTCGCGCCTTTTCGCATCATGAGCCGAGACTCATAACCAATGGTTTCCGTATCTGGCGAGCCTCTACGCTCATGTTTGCTCAGGCTCTGCGGACCGGCGCGCCGAAAGGCCTAGGTAATGGCGATATCTAGCTGCATCGCTAGAGCTACAGGGCAGTGTGATAAATGCAGATATATGCATACAATCAACGGAAATGAACCGGGCGACACGAGTTATAGAAGAAGGGATTCGCGGCCATGGTATCGAATGGATAAGCTGGATGCGAGCTGTTGCCGACGAAGCGGCAACCGCGCAAGCACCTAAGGTGATGAGGAGGTGTTCCGATGTGCCGTAGAAGGTCTCTAGCCCTCGTGATTCTCCTATCAATGACGACCCTATTGCTAGCAGGGTGCGGGCCTAAGGAAGATGCGGTCATGACTCCCCAGAAGTTCGTCTTTGACTACGAAGCAAAGAAGGCAGTTGCGCAGAGACGTTGGGAGGTTGACCGGCAGCAAAGGACCATTCCCGCGGGCACAATGATCCCAGTACGGCTTCTTCAGACGTTAAGCTCCGGCACGACAAATGCTGGCGACTCCTTCAGGATCGAGGTTCTGGAGGACATCATTGTGGATGGGGCAGTTGTGATCCCAGCAGGCAGTCCGGGCTCCGGCAAAGTCACATTGGCGGTTCCGGCCAGATCGATGGGCAGAGCCGGTGAACTGCGGGTCTCCCTTGATTTCGTACATACATATGACAACATCCCTGTTCCTGTGGAAGCCAATGAGCAGACTGCGGCACGGGATACGGAACTAATGGGCAAGTCGTTCGTGGCCTATGTGTTCCTGGGGCCTGTTGGCCTGCTGACTCTGCTTGAGAAGGGCCAAAACATCACAATACCAGCTGACAGCCAGTTCTATGTGATGGTTCGTATGCCCATAAACGTGATGGGTAGGATCTTCTAGGCGACACTAGGTTGGCGGCGACGGCGAGAGGGTTGGTTGGGTAGATGCTCAGCGCGGTTCGGTCGGTTTTGGCGGTGCCGTGGCCCTGGGCCTTTCTGTTCCGCAACAAGGCCAAAGGCATACCGCT
>Ga0255347_1005194_pt1 | contig 14983 bp, 15 predicted proteins | sample wastewater_treat_2_FD_192479 | JGI IMG/M metagenome (GOLD analysis project Ga0255347, IMG submission 192479) | Wastewater microbial communities from Lulu Island WWTP, Vancouver, Canada - plant24 | ecosystem: Engineered > WWTP > Wastewater > Unclassified | place: Canada: Vancouver, British...
GCCCTTACTGGATTCCTCGGTACTCTCTTAGTTGGCTTTATCTTAATTCTACTCTCTCCTGTTAAGACCTATGCCATTAAAGAAAAAATTACCGGTTCAAGTACAGAGTTCTTCTCTAGTCTTGCTGTAGGTTTTGTAATTCTAATATTAATACCATTCCCACTCTTTGTTCTCTTCTTAACTGTAGTTGGAGCACCAACTGCATTTTTGATCTTAGGGGTTCTAATGTTTGTACTCCTCTTTGGACGTATATGGGTAGAGATGGCATTTGGTACAGAAGTATTAGGACTTTTTGGAGTTAAGGAATACAGACCATACAAGTCTTTACTAGTAGGACGTTTTATTTCCACTCTGTTGTATCTTGTCCCTGTTGTAGGCAACCTATATGGTGGGATACTAGCCACGGTAGCGTTAGGTGCAATAGTAAGAATGAAGAAAGAAAATTATGATATAGCAAAAGGGTATAGTAAGAAAGAGAAAGGAAAGAAGAAAGCATAAAAAATACTCCCAGACAAATCTGGGAGTATCTCATTTCTAGTTTAACTTACCCTTAGAGAGATGCTTCTATTGCACTCTTAAAAGTATCATATGGATAGGCTCCAAATATCAACTCTCCTTCGACTGTTCCATCATCTCCTATAGGGCCAACTAAGAATCCTGGAGTACCAGAGATCCCTATCCCTCGTCCCTCTTCTTGCATAGAGCCAACATACGCTCTGTATTCATTCTCATTTAAACATTTTGTAAAATTATCCTCATCAGCACCAACCTCTTTAGCCAATGCTATTAATTGATCCTTGCTACTTAAAGAGAAAGCCTCCTCATGAAAAGCAAGAAATGCATCTTTGTCCAAAAGATTGTAAAGACACACACTACCCTCTGCAATATCATAGCTTAAATCTCCTGGACTACTCAAAGGAAATTTCTTAAATACATAAAGGATCTTACCTGTATCTATATACTCTTCCTTAATAGAAGGAAAAGTTTCAGTAAAGTGCCTCTGACAGAAACCACAGAGATAGTCACTATACTCAATTACTGCTACAGTAGCAGTATCAGGATTTCCTAAGAACAAAGCATCACCTATGCTTGCCTTCCCCTCTGTAGGTTCTTCATAGTCATAATCCTCTGCAATTTCCTGATTTCCTGAATCTTTCGTCTCTGTTTTAACTGTAGTAATATTCTTCGACGCAAAGAATATTACAACTGCAATTATTATCCCTGATATTATAATTGCTACTGGAACCCCTAGGTTGTCTAGGTTAATTACAACCTCTTCTTTACTAGCCTCTTTTTTCTTACTTTTTGCCATAACAAGTAAAACTAAATTAATCTAATCTTCATATTATACATAGAATGGACAGAAATAGTAAAACAAAATATAATGAAGTATGGACAGTATAAATATTTCTAACTCTAATAACAGAAAATTTACTGCTAAGAAGATTCCTTCATTAATCTTTTTCTTAATCTTGATTGCAATCCCTGTGTATTTCGCATACAAAACATTTTCCCCTAGAGTGGAAATCTTTGATACTGAAGAAGAGAACAAACAGGAAGAACAGATAGAGCAAGAGGAGGAAACAGAAGAGTTCTCAGGACCTCACTACGAAGAGATGTATGAGGATATAGGAGGTGAGATTGCATACATCGCTGTACCTACGAATATAGATAAGAAGAAACTTCCTACTATAGTTGTATATAGTCACGGCTCTAATACAAGAGTAACTATGGATACAGAGGAAGAGTTTATGAAAGATCTTCAAAAGTATGGAGAGATATATACAGAAAAGAATTTAATCTTTGCCGCTTCTAATCAACACGGTGAAAACTGGGGAAACCAACTTTCCATACAGGACACCTTGAATATGATTGAGTGGATTAAGGATAAATATGAAACAAAAGAAAAAATCTACATGGTTGGTTTTAGTATGGGAGGTTTACCTACTTTAAATTTTGCTACTACACATCCTGAATTAGTTTCTAAGATAGCACTATTAGCACCCACTACAAGAGCTAGTGAGTGGAACTCGGAAAGAGTTGAGAAGATATCTGAGATGAAGATTCAAATATGGCACGGTACTGCAGATGTCAATGTAGGCTACTCTCTCTCTACAACTTTTGTTAACAAACTTCAAAGCTTGGGAAGAGAAATCCCTCTGATTACTTTAGAAGGGAAAACACATTGGGATATGGAGGAAGAATATATGGATGATGTATTAGAGTTCTTAATCAATAGCTAATTCTTTCTGAATCTTTTTCATCTTTTGATCGTCAAACTTCTTCCTGTGATTAACCTCACTAAACACCATAGTATCTTTGTATATTGGTTTTACATGTATATGGATATGCATTATCTGTTGACCTGCTCTTTTCCCATTATTTTGATTTACTAATATTCCTTCTGGTTTATACACCTCCTGTACCTTATCTGATATCTTCTTAGTCATCTTAGCCATATGAGCATAGGTATCTTCTGGTACTTCTAAAATATTCTCATAGTGTTCTTTAGAGAGTACAAGAACATGACCCCTACTAAGAGGATTAATATCTAAGAAAGCAAAAACTGTGTCATCTTCATATACCTTAAATGATGGAATTTCTCCATTTACTATTTTACAAAAAATACAATCTTCCATACTACTCCTCTATTGTAATAGCCATAGCAGGGCAAGCCTCTGCAGCTTCTCTTATTTTCTCCTTTAAATTCTCATCAGTTATTTCTACCCCCTTATATTCCTCTTTTACATCTACTGTACCATCCTCTTTGCCTTCAAAAACCTCTGGACATATTGCTACACAAGAAAAACACAGTGTGCATTTCTCTTTATCTAGTACTACTTTCATACTAATATTGTTTAATTTAATTATCTCTCATTCTTACAAATCTCGCCCTCTAGGTCAACTAGAAACCTCTTTTTTAAATTGAGCAAGATACATACGGGTTCTTTGTACTAAGTGATATATTGCAGCAAAGCCCATTACCAAAGACAGTTCTACATGCCAAAACATAAAGTCAAAATCTATATCCCACAATTGAGAGTATTGGGTACGAAGTACCATAAAGAGACCAAAACCCATTGCAGGAATAAAGAGAGTTAAAAGTAATACTGTATTCCAGAAACCATTAAAAAGTCGACGTGCTCTACTACGCCTTCTAACAAGTACAAAGCCTCCCCAATACAGTACTGTGGTTAAAAGGAAAGGGATAAGTATATTATATTCTTTTGATAAAGATAAAGGAGATATTTCTTCCAATACTATGTCTTTTTCTAGACGTAGGTTTCCTATCATGTAACTTTTTAATAGTTCGTATGCCCCTTCCTTATGATCCCTACCTGCTCCTGCCTTATCCTTAAAATCATCTGTCATATCTATTCCACACCACCCCCTGATATCCAAAAATTTATCATGTTTATCTACATACTCTGACAAATCATACACTCCATCTTCAAATACTACCCAACAATCATCTTCTGTATTATGCATAGCAACTTCACTCATACTGTATTCTTCTGGTAATATTTCTACCTGTTCCTCCTCTGTTAAAAATCCAACCCAGTAAAGTTTTAACAATTGATATGTTTCTGTTTTATGATTTCTATCTGCTCCTGCCTTGTTCTTAAAATCCTCTGTCATATCCTTACCACACCACTCCCTAATATCTAAAAACTTATCATGGTCTGAAATATAGCTAGACAAGTCATACACTCCATCTTCAAATATCATCCAACAATCATCTTCAGTAGCATGTTCAGCAACATCCTCTACTGTGTACTCCTCAGGCAACAACACCTCTACCTGTTCATCATCCCCTATATCAGCAAACACAGTATTTGTAAAAGCAAACGGAAGTAAAAATAACAGTGAAGTTAAGAAAATCCTTTTCATATCACCTCTCCTTAATTTATATATACTACAATAGTATATCTATTAAATTGAAAAGTAAACACTCTTTTAGGGTTAAATAGTATATCCTTTTGCCTGTTTTGAAAAAGAATTAAAATATCTTCCTTCCTTTTTCAAAAGCTCTTTGTGAGTACCCTCTTCATCTATCTTCCCCTCATGCAGAACTAATATTCTATCTGCATTTCTTACAGTAGAAAACCTATGGGAAATTATTACAACTGTTTTGTTCTCAAAAAACTTGTATATCCTATTAAATATCCTGTACTCTGATTCAGCATCAATTGATGAAGTAGGTTCATCAAATATTGCAACAGGAGCATTTCTATAAAAGAATCTAGCTATGGCTATCTTCTGTCTCTGACCACTACTAGGACGTATACCATCATCAAATCTTTCACTCATAATAGTGTCATAACCATACTTGTAGTCCTTTATGAAGTTGTGAGCATCTGCATTCTTGGCAGCTTCTATTATTTTTCCCTCATCTATTTCCTTCATAGATTTCCCTATATATATATTCTCTCTAGCTGTTAGCTCTCCATAGAAATTATACTCTTGAAAAAGCACCCCTATATTCTTGTACCAATCATTAATTTTAATATCCTTGAGATTAATCCCATTAATCAGAATCTCCCCTTCCTGAGGATCATATATTCTAGAAATTAATTTAATCAAAGTAGTTTTACCTACTCCATTCTCCCCAACTATTGCAATCTTCTCTCCCTTTTTAATTGTTAATGAAAAATCTTTAAAAATACTCTTCTCAGAATTAGGATAGTGAAAAGAAATATTCTTTATCTCAATAATCGGAGGCTCTTCTAACCTTGGTAATTTGAAATCTCCATCCGAAACAACAGACTCTAAGTTAAAGAACCCATAGACCTGCTTTGCCTTCATTACAAAATCTCTAAAAGCAACTATCTCTGCAGAAAAACCTTCTATGCCATTGTAAAAACTAGTTATAGTTGTAAGCAAAAAAGTTGTATCTCCAATAGTAATCTGGTTCCCTAAAAGTAAACCAAATACCTCCATATATCCAAAAAGTATCCCAAAATTAGATAACATGGACACAAGAAATCCACTAAGAGAATCAGCTTTCATTATTTTCAATAAGCCACTATTAAAGTAAGTGAAAAAATCTGTAAATTTCTTATCCATAAATCCAAAAGCCCCTATTACAGAGATCTCCCCTATATCTCTTGGGTCTGAAAGCCTACCTCCTATCCAGAAAGCCTTCCTTTTTTGCATAAGATGCTCTCGATTTGTATTCCAATCAAAATCTTTCTTAAAAAAATGCTTTCTTTGTAAAAAGGAAACAATCGCAATTACTATCAATATCGGAATTACTATTGGTATTTTAGTAATAATGATAGCCCCCGTAAAGATAGTACTTACAGCAAATGAAAGCATCCTTACAATATTAGAATCTACATCTACTATTATATACAACCAATCTCTCATCTTCTGGCTTTCATTTACCATATCTGGCAACTCCATTGTTTGCACACCAAGACTATGAATCTTCCCATACGCCATTTTGTCCAATATTGGTCTGGATAATCTTCTTAAAATCCTTGATGAGTATGACCTTACCATTCCTACAAGTGTAAAAAACAGATTTATAAGGAGAAGAATTAAGAGGAAAGGAAAAAGATCTTTTACCTCAGCTCCCTCTTGTGTAGCAATAGAGATTAATGTATCAATCAGCTTCGCAAATACATACATATCAACAACAGATCTAAGCCTAGAGATTATCTCTGAGAACAAAGACCCTAGTGTTGCCCATGGAGATATTTGCCAAGTAATTTTAAAAGTCCATAGAGCTATCTTAATGTACTCCTTAAAGGTAAGGTCCTTCTCCTTCTTCATTGAAATATATAATTACAAATTATACTGTTATAATAGCAAATAAAAGGAGTTTGAAGCAATATTGTGAACATCATCTGATTCTGATATAATGTATATAGGTAACATACAAACCTAATACCTCTCTTACATCAAAGTGCCACGGATTAACATAATTACCAAAGGGACTAACAACAACAATACGTAAAGTATCATATATTTGCTTTTTTGAGATTTCCCCATTTCAGAATTACCTAGATCTCTCTCTTTCTTCTTCATAGTAGTAAGATAAAGTATATGTAGAATTTCTGCGCTAGTCATTTTATACATAATATACTCTCTTGTCTAGACTTTTGAATTGTTATTCCTAAGAAGAGGATAAACAGATAAAATATTTACCATTTTTCTTACTGTTGGAATATGGAGTTAGTGTGTACACACAACTCCATGCAGTGGGGGTATACCCACACCGTCCAACAGTATTTGACTAAAGAAAACGTCTTTTCTTTAGTACTTTGTACTAGCGATCAACTAGCACAAAGGTTCTGTTGGTCGGCAAAAAACCGACCATAGGTGGCCGGTTGTAATTCATTTCTGTATTGAAATGCAAGGCGTTGTACCTACTATTAATATACCATATTTTGCCTTAAGTATCAAGTCTTTACACTACTTGTCATCGTTCATGACTACATACTACTTATTCATTCTTTCCATATCTTGTAGTCAAATGCCCTGAAGCATAGTAGGCTCTCCTTGTTTTTTGATTTATGCTGTCCAAATTATATAAAAAATTTATTATTACTGGATGAAATCTCTTCCAATCTATATTTGAGAACTCCTTATTTTTATCCAAAGCAGCCTTATCCAAGGCACTGAAATAGACATCCTCTAAAAGAGCCTCGTTTGAACGAGAATGAGCTCCAGTATTAACACCTAGTTGCCTTCCTAATAGCGCAGTTCTACTGGTTACTTCCATACTACCCCCCCATGCCCACATCCCCCCTGATTGTACAGTAAACCCTCTTTTTCGTATTGCATGATTTACAGCTAATTCATTTACTTGTTGATGTATAGCAAAGTTAACACTACTCGTAAATTTCCCTGTAAGACTTTCGACAAGTTTATCAACATTCTCAATTCCTTCCTTTACAGTACTTCGTAAATTTGCGTCCACTACAAGTTTCCGAACTTCATCTTCTATTACATTCTCTTTTCCAGAGATAAGGACATCCAAAAAGCTAGGTTGATTGTTCTCCTTGTTGTAATTAAGGGAAATGTATTTATATAAAGTATCAAAAAGTAGCTCAAAATCCCAATTCTCTCTTATTTCTCCGTCGAACCACTTATCAGACACCTTCGAGGAAATACTTTTAGAGAATTTTTCTAATGAGCCATCACTTTTAGAGTAGCTGACTAATTTCTTTAAATCTTCAATGTCGTATCCTTCAGATTTATACAGCACAAGATTCTCTCCAACTTCTTCAAATAGAGTATCAATCTCACTTCCAGCCGGCTTTACCAAAGTAGCATCCTCAAACTGTACAGTCTCTCCTGGGTTTACCGTCCAGTAAGTATCAACTGTGTTTAAAAGTGTAGGCAAACCATTTGCTTTCATCATACTCTGGAATGGAGATATTAAAACATATCCTGCATCTCCCCATTGGCCTAACATATGATCTGAGACTTTATGATTCAGAGAAGTATGGATAGTATTCCTAAATAGTTTACCCCCAGTAGAATCAAATGTAGACCTTACCGAGTACCCATTCTGTTCTGACTTAGGAGAATATCTAGTAGCATGGACAGCACATAAGTCTTCCACCCTTAAAGCATCTTTATACTCTATATTTTGTTTTTCAATAATCTTCTCTTTATTTAGATCTTGCATTATCTTAACAGTATCCTCTACATAAGCTTGTGCTTGAGAATTTCCTAGCAAGGATAGCAACACTATCGCCTCCCCATCATTGTTTTGTTTCCCACTGTATCCGGTATAATCCATAAAGTTTGTTGCTAATAATGCGTCTATCAATGCTAAAGAACTTTCGCTGTATTCTCCTCTGGCTATCTCTTCCCGCATTTTAGGTAATCTTTCGTCTGTATTTCCCATTTTGGTTGCCAAATCTAATACACCAATTACTGTTTTGTTTACTACGAAATGCTCTGTAGCCTCTATTTGATTTTGCGTATTCTCTATATGTCGTTCATACTTTCGAAATTTTTGGTTACTGATCCAATTAGGTGCCTCTCCTAAGAATGTTGTTTTTGAATTATCCAGTGTGCCATATGTTGGCAATTCCTCTCTCCCCTTGAAGGCAAATGTCTTTCCATTTAAAGAATAAATCTTGCGATAAAATCCTGCATTATCTTTTTCGAATCTAGGCTTTAACTCTTCCTGTATTAATTCAAGAATTGGTACTTCATTTTTTTGTTCGCCTTCATCATTACTTTCTATCTCAGGATTCTCTACGGAACCAGATAAAGTTGTGATGTCATCGTCAATAGACATAATTATATTTGTAAAATATATCATACCCCATCAGGATAGTATACTAGAGGAAACCAAGAATTGTTCGACTATAGGTTGGCGGGATCGGGGTGACTCGACTTGAACGAGCGACCTCTTGCACCCCATGCAAGCGTTCTAGCCATCTGAACTACACCCCGTAGAGACATTATACTAAAAGTTAGATTTTTAAGAAAACTCTACTTTATCTCCAACGATACCTGATTAGGACTTAAAGAGGCACTAAGTTTGTATTGTGCATCACTTGGCACATTTGAGAATACATATGTACTAAAATCCCCCGTCCTCTCTGCAGTTAAAGTTATCCCAGAAGAAAGAGCAACACTCTCTGAGATACTTCCTACAACTCTATCCAACTGTAACTCTTCAAATATAACAACCAAGTCTCCATCATTGTTAAACAGTGCCTTTACAGAAGGTATCGGATTACTTCCAGTAGCAGTAACTACCCAAACTAACTTAAGTAATCCTGAAGGCCTACCATAGGTATACGCTGTAATAGAGGCACCCTCTTTTATACCTACTCCCTCTATAGCTTGATCCTCCCTTGAAAACTCCTCACTTCCTAAATCCATATCTATAGCCAATTCACCTGGATACTTTACCTCAAACAGTACTTCCCAAACACCATCTTTTACATACTCTGATGTTAACTTAAACGGAGTACTTGATACTACTCCTATATCATAAATCTCCTGATCAGCCTGTGCTGAAATATTATGATAAATTCTCAAGACTCCATCCTTATCTATTCTTTTCTCTTGCTGATACCCTATACCCGTACTATCTGCTGAAATTTTTTGGAAATCAAGCCTTAGAACACCTAAATTTGATAGATATGATGCTGTTACAAATGGCCCCACTGAATCTTCTTCCTCTCCACCCTTCTGTTTTAATGTAAATACAATCCTATGAAAACCATCCTCCTTACTCTGCTCTACCCCCTGAATTGAGAACTCCTCTTCTGTAAGCTCTCCCACACTCTGTGTCTCTATGGAGAAAGAGGAGAAGTCTGTATCCCCTGTATATTTGTAATCAGTTACTTTCTCTTTACTTTTACTCTCTTCTTTTTCTTGTACTTCTTCTATCTTTTGATCTTGATCTTCATCTTCAATCTCTACATCCTCCTTAGGTTTCTTTAATACAAAGTAAAGTATTCCTCCTAATACTGCTATTACAAGAATAATCCAAATAGCTTTTTTCTTCATATCTTTTTAATTAAAATATTATTATACATACTACCATTTTTAACGACTGTTTAAAATGAATTTAAGTTGTGATACTATGAATGCATGGCAAAAGAATTTCAAATTTCAGATACTTCTGACACTGTAGATGAGAAGAGCAAAGATGAGAAGTTAGAGAAAGAAGAAACTACAGAAAAACCTGTAGAAAAGGAAGAAGTGAAGGAAAAGAAGGAAGAGAAAGTAAAAGAGGAAAAACCTAAAGAGAAGAAAAAACTGTTTGAAAACTTTAATTGGAAAAAATTGCTTTTCCCAACAGCAGCAGTACTAACCTTAGTAGGCATTGGCCTCTTCTATTATTTTGGGATATTCAAATTTAAACCTACTCCAATACATGAAATCTTAACCTTAAATGAAATGTTTGTAGAGTCTGCTCCTTTTTCTACACTTAGAAAATCACTCCCATTACTATCAAAACCTAATGAGCCTCGAACAGAAGTCAGTCCTCTAAATGGATTACTCTTTTCTAAAAATGAGATGGATGAGATGAAGAAGAGAAGACCAGTTGCTGTCATGACAAATAATCATGTAGAGGCAAGACCACTCTCTGGTTTAAATAGTGCTGATATTGTAATAGAGGCAAATGCTGAAAGTGGTATTACAAGACTTCTAGCAATATATTGGAGTAAAGCCCCTGAGAAAGTTGGCCCTATTCGTAGCTTAAGACAATCATACCTAGAATGGGCAAGTGAATATGACCCACTCCTTATCTATGATGGTTGTGCACAAACAGATAATCCTAAAACAAATGCCTGCGGTAATGTTCACACATACAGCATGAGAATTATTGGAACTATTGGAGCTTGGAGATCTGCAGAAGGAGGTAGAGTAGCACCACATAATGAGTATAGTTCTGTTAAGAATGCATGGTCCTATGGAGAAAGAGTAAACTGGGATAATTTCCCTTCCAGTTTTGGTAAATGGGAATTTAAAAAGGATGCCGATGTAAAAGAAAGAGGAGCTAAAACTGTCATAAGAACACTTTTCCATACAAGACTATCAAATGGAGGACTCTATGATGTCATTTGGAAATATGATAGTTCTACAAATACATACTTAAGAGAAGTGGGAGGTAAGATAGATACAGATACTGAGACAAACACACAGATTTATGCTAAGGTCGTTGTAATACAAGAAGTTAATGTAACACCATCAGGAGATGATAAAGGAAGATTAATAACCACTACTACTGGAGAGGGAGATGCTGTCATCTTACAGGATGGGAAAATACAAAATGGAAAATGGAAAAAAGATTCTAGAACCGATAGAACAAAATATTATGATAGCTCTGGGAATATCATTAAACTCAACAGAGGAAGGATATGGATATCAATGATTCCACACTCTGACGGGAAATTTGATATAATTGAGCAATAATATTAAGCAGGTTGGGGAACTATGCTAAAGAAACTATTCATATCAAAAGTTAGAGTTAGTATATTGAGGCTTTATACAGCAAACTTAGATGCCTCATATCATGTAAGAGGGCTTGTTAGAGAGTTAAAGGAAGAGATTAATGCTGTAAGAAGAGAGTTAATTAATTTAGAAGCAGCTGGTATTCTAAAATCCCATAAAGATGGTAACAAGCTTGTATATACTATTAATCGTAAATGTCCAATAATCGGAGAATTAAGATCTATCTTCTTTAAAGACTCCTCTATTGGAGCAAAGATAAGAGAGATAACAGAGAAAGTAGAAGGTATCCAGTTAGTTTTCTTAACAGAGAGTTTTCTTAAGAAAAGGTATGAACACAATACTGATGTAGACTTCCTTTTTGTAGGAAACATGAAGATTAGAGATCTTACCGAAGCCATGGCTGAGATAGAGAAAGAAATGGAAAGACAAATTAGATTTAGTGCAATTAAGAAAGAAGATTTTGATTTTGCTAAAAAGAAAAAAGAACCCTTCTTGATGAATATCTTACAAAAGGATAAGATAATCATGTTTGGTCAATTATCTGATATTTTCTAGAATGAAATTAAAGCCCAAATTTGATATAAAACATCTTTTGAATAACTTGTTTCTGATAATAGCTACCTCTATTATTTTCACAGCTGTATTAGTTGCTCTTCCTTTGACTGAGAAAATTACAGAAAGAACCTCTTTTGATTTAGTAACAAAAGAAAACCAATACTGGTCAAAGGAGTATACTTTAGAGCTACAAACTACAGATAAAAAAAGTATTGAAAGGGTACGAAATATAATATTTAAGAGACTTAATAAATTTGGTGTAGAGAATATTAAAATCACTAATATTGGGAAAGAGGTTCGAGAAGAGGAAGAGGTAACTGTGCTAAAAGTTTTCGTTAATACGACAAAAGACCCTAATTTGGTGAAAGAATTAGTTGCAAATCAATTTCAAATTAGAATCGTAGTTAGAAAAGAAGAAGTGGATTTCTTTGACGAAGAGGAACCGTTTGCATACCTTTTTGCAGAAAACTATGAACCTACAGGCTGGGATAGAACTAACTTTAGAAATATACATATAACTGAATTAAAGACCACAGATAATACTTATACATATTTTGCCATATTCAAACCGTGGGTTAGCAAACAAGCTGATTTTACTAAACTCTTAGATACATACAGAGGTGAATACTTAGGAATAGACATAGATGGATTTGTTTCTCCCTATCTAGTCCCTTTGGAGGAACAGAAAATATTTGCAGTACCTCTGAATTATCAGAGTGAGAAAGATGTAGAAGCAATCAACATTCTATACAATTCTGGCATTATTTCTACTAGCTACTCTTTAGTTACTGAAGAAAATTTAGAACCCCAGATTATTAAAGTCAATTATGTAGGAATAAGTATAGGGTTTATTGTTTCCTTACTACTAACATACCTATCCTTAGTACTACTTAAGCATGATGATATTAATATGGTTAAAAAGGCATTACTTGCAAGTATGTTAACTATCTGTATTTACCTTTCAATTCTAAAAATTTTCAACATCCCTGTTGATACATTCCTTCTTCCAATAGTTGCAATATTAACCTTCCTTCTAATTAAAACATTAGTTGTTAACTTAGATTCCGTTATATATATTGAGATTGCTCTAATTACAGTATTCTTAATAGTAAAAATAGTAGGATATGGATATGCTGAAATATTAGCTAGCCACTTAATATGGTTGGTACTTCTATCAAAAGTTTCTTTAATAGCTTCTGAATGGTATTTAAATAAACTTAAAGAAATATAGCATGGAGATATTTTTAGATCTATGGAACAATTGGACAACCTTAGAAAAGATTTCTGGGTTATCTTGCTTTTGTATAATCTTCCCCTTACTTCCAATAGCTGTGAAAGTAATAACTAAAAACAAACCATTGAGTATTTTCTCCACACTTTCTCTTCTATCAACTGCTCTTTTTACTCTCATTGGAATAGTAGCTCTTAGAATCGTCTTTGATTTAGAAATATCTCATATCTTTCTACTTACTCCTCTTGTACTCCTTTTTGTTAATATATTAAATATAGGGACCTGTGTGGGCTATTACTCCATGCATTCAAAAAGAAAAGGCTTTAACTTAATTGAGTTAAAAGAAGAATATCAAAAAGATTCTATTCAATTAACAATATTAATACTACTACTCTTCCTTAGCCTTTCCATATTTCTCACTTCAACATTTCTAGTATTTATAATATTCACAGGACTTCTTTCTTTGGGAATAATATGGTTTAACTACGCACTATTTTACTGGTTTGTTCTTAAATAATATGGTTACATTTTCCAGACCAATTATTGTAATTGCAGGATCAACTGCTTCTGGTAAGTCTAATATTGCAATTAAATTAGCAAAAGATATCAATGGAGTAATTATAAATGCTGATTCTAGACAGATATACAAAGAACTTTCTATTGGAACAGCAAGACCCTCTCTTAAGGAAACAAATGAGGTTCCTCACTTTCTGTATGGGCACATCTCGGTAAAAGAAGACTATAGCATATACAAATATCAAAAAGATGTACAAAAAGTTTTAGAATCTCTTCTTGTAAATCAAACTCCTATCTTGGTAGGAGGTACAGGTTTGTATATTGATTCCATCATATTTAACTACTCTTTAAAGAAAGAGGAAATAGATACAAAAAGAAGAAAACAGTTGAGTAACCTCTCAGTAAAAGAGCTAAAAGAACTTATTAATCCTGATATATTAAATTCATTAAATGAAAGTGATAGAGATAACCCTATTCGATTGATTAGATTAATTGAAAAAGGCAAAAAAAATGAACAAAGAGGAAAAGAATTAACTCACAAATATTTTGTTCTTGATCTCCCAAGAGACGAATTAAACAAGAAGATAGAGGAAAGAGTTAAGAGAATGATAGAAGAAGGATTAGTTGAAGAAAACACAGAAATCAGAAAAGAGAACTTAGGAAAACACCTTGCTCTTAAAACAATTGGATATCAGGAATTTGATGAATATTTCAAAGGAAAGAAATCATTAAAGGAAGTAGAGGAAGAAATCATTAAAAATACTTGTAAATATGCAAAAAGACAAAGAACATGGTTCAGAAAACATAAAGATGCACTATGGAGTAGTAATTACAACCTAATACTAGAGGAGTCTGTAAAACTCATTAAAACTTCATAATTCCCCTCTATACTCTTTATCAACTTTATTTCATCTACAACAAACTCTATATCCTCTACTGCCAAACCCTTAGATACTGTTTGCAAATCTCTACATATATTTGAATACTCTTGGTTAGTCAAATCTTTACTAACTCTACCTAAAGTTAAATGAGGAGTAAAATTCCCTTCATTCCTAGTTTTAAGAACTTGTTCTAGTTCTAAAAACAATTTTCTCATCTCATCTCCTCCTTCTAGTAAATCAAGATATATTAATTCTTTGTACCTTCTAGATATTCCTAATTTAACCGTATTAAATTTAATTTTAAACTTTCTCAACAGGAAATTATTTAATCTATACTTAAAGTATAGTTTTTTGTAAAAAGGAAGCTTCTCCCCAAAATAGATGAGGGATATATGAAAATTTTCTACCTTACTCCATCTAACGGGGATACCAAAACCTTCAAACACTGGAACCATTTTATCAGTAACTACCTGTATTTTATCTGATGCCTCTTTAGTAGGAAATATTCCCAAGAAAAAACTCATTTCTCTATTTCGTTATCTTATCTACTCCTATATATTTTCTTAAAATCTCAGGAACTAATATACTTCCATCTTCTTGCTGATATGTTTCAAGTAAAGCAACCATCAACCTGCTAGTAGCAAGACCTGAAGCATTTAAAGTATGAAGATATTTAAGCTTAGATCCATCTTTAGGTCTGTATCTCATATTCCCTCTTCTGGCTTGATACTCTCTTACATTAGAAGCTGAACTCACTTCATAGTATTGCTGTATAGAAGGAATATATACTTCAATATCGTATGTTTTAGCTGCTCCTGCTGCACAATCTCCTGCTGCTAATTTAACAGTTCTGTAATGT
>Ga0255347_1005196_pt1 | contig 14975 bp, 15 predicted proteins | sample wastewater_treat_2_FD_192479 | JGI IMG/M metagenome (GOLD analysis project Ga0255347, IMG submission 192479) | Wastewater microbial communities from Lulu Island WWTP, Vancouver, Canada - plant24 | ecosystem: Engineered > WWTP > Wastewater > Unclassified | place: Canada: Vancouver, British...
GCAGCGCACCGTAAAAACCGGGGTAAATCAGGGTCAGAATTTCCGGGCTTGCAAAGAAGAGGGCGAATATAATGAATATTACTCCGGCTATGACATTCGCCCCGCCGGTTCTTGCCCCGAACCGGTACTGGGCGGCATACCCTCCAGCACCGTGGCACATAGGTATTCCTCCAAAAGGCACGGTGGTCAGGTTCATCAGACCGATGGTCCGGGAAAGGTACTTGGGAGGGGTCTCTCGTGAGAAGAGATCGATCGAGAGGAGAGCAGTCGCAAGGATCGAATTGGCGATGGTAAGGCCGAACTGGGGCGCGACCAGGTCAGTAAGAGCTATACCATAGTCTTCAAGCCTGGGAATGGCTAGGTGAGTAGGGCCAATGAAGTGAAGTCCGGGAAGCCCAAGCTGCATAATCCCGATGACTGCTGCCAGGACGATGACGATCAGGGCCGAAATGTCGGGGATCGAGAAGCTTCGGGCAAGGAAGAAGAATGAGACGATGATGGCAACGCCGAGGAGAAAAAATGCCGGATTGCCGATTAGAAATGTCGCTGATGACCGGAGGAGCAGGAGGGCGAGACCGAGCTGTATTCCCCGGACGACGCTTCGCGGGATCCACCGGTCAAGCACGGCCATCACGTTCCCAAAGCCGAGTGCAAGGAAGATAAGGCCGAGGATCATGCCGGAGGCCGCTATTTCGCCGGCGGTAAGCGTGCCGGCGATCACGATGACCGCCACGGCTTTCATCGGCTCGATGGGGATGGGCAGACGGTAGTAGAGGCCGGTGATTGCGAACCAGATGCCGAAAAATAGGAAGATGTAACTGATATCAAGGTCGGATACAGCGGCCATTGCCAGAACGAGGGGGATAATGGTCCCGTAGTCCCCAAAACTGCCGGCAAGTTCGGAGAGGTTAAAACGAAGGGGGACTTTTCCTTCCCTGGAATTCACCATGTCCGGCTCCATCTGCAGAATCCCTGCCGTACTATACTGGCCCTTTTTTTCCGGTTCCGTCTATCGTGCCCGTATTACCGTCCCGGGCTTTTCCCCGGCGAGTACATTCCTGATACTCCCCGGTTTGTGCCCGTTAACGATTTTCACTTCGTGGATGTTTTTTGCAAACCGGAGCAGCTCGACAACCTTCTTCTCAAGTACAAGATCTTCGAGGTTCATGGCCAGGAGTTCAGATGCCGTGATATCGGGGATGAGTTCCGCATCCGGATGTGTAAAAGGATTGTCGGTGTAGAGTCCATCCACGTTCTTCACGAGAATGAGATTCCTGGCGCCGAGGACTTCGGCGGCGAGAAATGCACCGGTATCAGTCCGGTTGGGGGGTATGGCCCCGACTTCTGCCGGTTGTTCATACAAACCATACGGAGGGGTTCCGTGGGTCACGGGAAGAACGCCGATGCCCATCAGCATGGGGAGTTCGAGGAGATCCCCGGTATGTATCCGCATTCCTCTCCATCGCGAGAGAAGGGTTGATACCATGATTGCATTCTGCTCGCTTATCTTTCCGGCAAGTTCGGCAAGGACTCCGGTAGGCATACCGAGATCGAGGCCGACATCCAGGATGTGTCGTACCCTGACACCCCCGCCAGTGACCACCAGTATTTGGTTCTGGCGTGAAAGCTCACCGATTTCATCAAGGAGGGGGAGGAGGACATCTTTTCCATAATCGATGATTCCATGTCCACCGATTTTGATGACATTCAGGCCGGGCATCAGACGTATCTGAGGCTTTCCTTCATATCGTTCCAGCAAACCACGCCGAACCAGCGATTCACCCTGCAGCTTGCTGGTCACATCGAACCTTTCGCGCTTCATGGCCATCTTCCAAAAGCTTTTATTCCAGAGTGTTAATACGGTATGCTCGATACCAATTGGTATACGTGAAAAAGCCGGTTGGTTCAGAGGTGTAATTTATGAAGATTTATGTCAGAGAGCGTTTAAAGGTGCGGGAAGGCGTCAGGCAGCCAATGTATCGATTTGTCGCTGTGACCGGCGGGCAGGTGCAAATCGACCTGACCCATTTCCGAAAATTCGAGATTGAACAGATTGCAAAAGACGTCGGCGCCGAAGTAGTCTATCTTGAGGAAATTTCCGATGAAGAAAAACAGAAACGCTAACTTTTTTCTCTGGAGAGACCTCTCCTGCGGTAGTATGCCTTTTTCTGCCGCCGCGTCAATGCATATTATAGAAACCATTACATGACCCGGCTCTCTATCGACCTCATCTTTGAGTCTGCCCTTCAAATCCACCTTCTTGAAGAAAAAGCGGTATCCATCACTTTCTCGGAATCAGATGTTAAGATTAAACTTCCCACCACGCGGAAACTGGCCGAGTTTCTTAATGTCCCCCACTATTATGTTCTCCCCTACTTTGCCATGATGGAACAGGAGGCGCTGGTCACCAGGGCTGAACGGGTAGGAATCATGACCACCTCTACCGGGACCATCAGGTACCTGTCCCTTATGAAAGAACGATATCCCGGCGAAGGTATTGCGGTCTTCGGACGTGTCATCTACACTGAGCTGATTAGCAGGCTGTCCTGATCATAACGTACGCCAGACATTCCATCTGCTTCCCTTAGTGAAATAAGCGGTCTGATTCATTATCCCATCTATTTAAAAAACCCGGGTAAAAGCTGTTTCATAACGCTTTTATGTATATCCGTGATATTAAGTATGGGACGTGAACAATCATGAAAAGTCAATTGGTCCTAATTAACATTGCAATTATCGTGATCATGTTCGCTGGCTGTACTAGTCCGGGAGGACACGAAGCAACTGCCGGCCAGCCAGATGCAGGCTCCCTCTATGTTTATTCCGGTGCCGGCCTGAAGGCCCCGATGCTTGAAATCGGGAAGGTGTTCCAGAACATGACCGGAACACGCGTTGAATTCAATTTCCAGGGATCCGGTGCCCTCATCAGCCAGATGGAACTCAGTCGCAAGGGTGATGTATTTATTCCAGGTGGAACACCGGATTACAACATTGCACGGACAAAGAACCTGGTCGGTGAACCCCTCTATGTGGCCTACCATATCCCGGTCATCGCCATGAAAAAGGGAAACCCGAAGAATATTACATCGATGAACGACTTAGCCAGAAGCGGTTTGAGGATTGCACTTGGGGATGCAAACGCCACAGCGATCGGTAAGTCAACCGTGAAACTGCTCGCCCGGCAGGGAATAACAGAGGCAGTCGAAAAGAACGTGGTCGTCAGGGGCGCAACAAACCAGGAACTCGTCACCGCAGTGGTCATGGGAACTGCGGATGCCACCATAACAACGCTCGATATAATAAAACCTGATACCATGGATTTCATCCCCATTCCGGTTGAAGATAACCACATACTGATTATCCCCATAGGGATAACCACCTTCACCGACCAGGAGGCGCTGGCCCGCACGTTCGTGGATTTCGCGGCCTCTGACGAGGGGAAGGCTATTTTCGTCCGGCACGGATTCCCGTCCTACCCCGATCCTGCTTATGCCGGTGTTACTCCATGACGGGTGATCCAGTTTCCAGGCACGAGATATCATGCCCAGTAATCGGGGTCATCCATACCCCTTTCTCCGATCCTGCAGCAACCCCCATCCAGGGAATCTTCTCCCGCGCCCGCGGTACCATTGAAATGTATCCGGAATACGCTCCGGGACTTCGTCACCTGGATACGTTCTCCCACTGCCTGCTCATCTATCATTTTCATCGGGCCAAGGGTGCGATACTGGCCGAAAAACCAATGATTGACGGCCAGGAACCCCACGGCATCTATTCCACACGCCATTTCAACCGTCCGGGCCACCTGGGGATGACCCTGGTCCGGATCATGCGGGCAGAAGGGAACAGGCTGGAGGTGGAAGGTGTAGATATGCTCGATGGGACGCCGCTGCTTGATATAAAGCCGTTCATCATTCCTTTTGACTCAGCACCGGGTGCATCCGCCGGGTGGGTTACTCCCGGACATATTGAGCAGATCAGGAACCAGAGCGCTTCCTTCGAGGAATGAGAGCCGGATACCTTTCTACTGTGCAGGCTGGATTCTTCGCCATAGCACTGGCGCTGCTGGCCTTTATATTCCTTGTACTGGCCGGCATGGTTCTTTATCCCCCGTTCGATGCCCTCGTCCGGAGCCTTCAGTCCGAAGAGATACTCTTTGCCATCGGACTCTCGCTCGTTACATCGGTCATCTCTACCGGTCTCTGCGCCCTTGTCGCCATACCTGTTGCTTATTCCCTTGCCCGGGGAACGTTCCCGGGCAAACGGGCAGCAACCATCCTGCTGAATGTCCCCATGGCCCTCCCACCGCTCGTTGCCGGGGTCGCTCTCCTTATCTTCTTTGGGCCATCGAGCATCGGACAGTTCCTGGAAAACATTGGAATTTCTGTAGTATTCACCCCGCTCGGCATCATTGTGGCCCTGTTCTTTGTGAATGTTCCGTACCTGATCCGGATTCTCCGTTCGACGTTCGAGGATATTAACCCCCGCTTCGAACACGTCGCACGAACGCTCGGGTGTTCCGAGTGGCGATCTTTCCGGAGGACCACCCTGCCGCTGGCCAAGCGCGGGCTCTTTGCCGGCCTGGTCATCACCTGGTCAAAATGCATCGGAGAATTCGGGGCCGTCCTCATCCTCGCCGGAGCCACCAGGTTGAAGACCGAAACTCTTCCTATTGCCCTATTCCTGAACATGTCGACAGGAGATATCGAGCTGGCTATCGCGGCGGCTATCATTCTGATCGCCATTTCCATTGCATCGCTTTTAGTCCTGGAATATTTCGCAGGGGAATCCCGCTTCGTTTAGGTGATCGTGGTGCTTGAGATTCGCAACCTTGAAAAGAGACTTGGTGATTTTGCACTCCATAATATCAGTCTCACCATTGGTGAAGGCGAGTACTTCATGGTTCTTGGTCCCACTGGTGCCGGAAAGACCGTGCTGCTCGAGACAATCGCCGGCATCATTAAACCCGAATCCGGGAACATCTTTCTTTTCGGACGGGACATCACCGTTCTTCCCCCGGAAGAGCGGGGGTTTTCCATCGTGTACCAGGACTTCATGCTCTTTCCCCATCTCACGGTCTTCGAGAACATAGCTTTTGGACTCCGGGAACAGAGACTGCCATTTCCGGAACTTCGGGACCGGGTGACAGGAATATCGGAACTCCTGGGGATTTCCGACCTCCTGGAACGGGCACCGCATACCCTTTCCGGAGGAGAGCAACAGCGGGCAGCAATGGCCCGGGCACTGGTGATGCGTCCCAGGATCCTTCTTCTCGATGAACCGATGAGTGCCCTTGATGCTGCATCACGGATACGCCTTCGCCAGGAGCTGAAACGAATCCATCGGAATACTGGAACGACAGTCATCCATATCACTCATTACTTCGAGGATCTATTTCCTCTCGCTGATCGACTGGCTGTAATGCAGGACGGGGCGATCGTACAGGTCGGGACACCTGAAGAGATCTTCAACCAACCGGAGTCTGACTTCGTGGCTCATTTCACCGGAATGGAGAATATCTTCCGTGGCAGTGCTGTCCGGAGGGGCGATGAAGTCGAGATCGATCTCGGTCCAATCGTCCTACATGCGGTAACGCCGCTTGAGGGTGATGTGATCGCCGGTATCCGGGCTGATGAGCTTATACTATCCCCCGAACCGTTCGATTCTACAGCCAGGAACACGTTCAGGGGTACGGTAAGCGAGATCCAGGCAAACGGTGTTTTTTCCCGGGTCGTGGTTGATGTTGGAGTTCCCATGTGCGGCATAATCACCCGCCAGAGTCTGTTCCGGTTGGGCCTGACACCGGGACAGGAGATAACCGTGATCTTCAAGGCTTCGGCAGTTCACGTCTTTCCCGCCTAATCCAGACCTCCTGTATCCCAGAGATTTATCGAGATTGCGCCTCATGCCTGGAAATGCCGCTGTAAGGTTGGCTGGGGACTAAAACCACGAAATTTTAATGACCCGGATCATGTCCGGGTTGCGTCGTTATCTGGACGATTAAAAACCACATATGTTTTACAAATCAATGAAATTAAATAAAAACACTTATAATCAAGGAGGTTTAATTACTCCATTGCATCAAAAGGAGATCCTTTTGGTGTATCATGCAAGTGCAATCTTGGCCATCCGATTTTTCGGATAGGAGCCGGCAGGTTCTGCATGATGAAAATCACGTCCATGGTTAATCACGCGGCCTGCCGGCCCACGCATTGGCCATTCCTTCTTAACTACCGGGTCCAGTTCACCGGGTTTTCCTGATTTATATATTCCTTAAATAACCCGTCTCCAGCAAAGCCAAACGGAGGGTGTCCATAATGTTAGAATCTATCAGAGTACCACCGGGCTGCAGGGGAATCCTGCAGCCCGTCGCCACATGCTTTCATCAGAATATCAGGACCCGTTGATAATCGGCAAAAACCCCTCCAGGGGCCTTGAAAAAGATTTGTGCAAGCATTGCAGGGTCTATCATCTGGACTCCTTTCCATGCGGAGCTTCCCGAAATCCCCCGTTCCCTGAAAGATGGAACATACCCATAATAATCGAGGTTACAAGTGCCGGATGTTGCCGTAATGACCGACTGGATATTGAGAACCGGGTCGGTATCACCGAGCTTATGTCTCCCTGAGAGCGAGTAGATACCGTCTTCCATGAATACTACCCTGGTGAAGATACCCAGGTGTGAGCAGGCCAGGGCAAAGGTAAGTGCCCCGAAAGCCATTTCGTTCCCATAAGGGGAGTGAGTGACGAGCACTACAAGAGGCGGATGATCGGAGCCTCCCGGGGACCGTATCTCAGGTACTTTAGGACTTCTTGGAAGATGTATCGCAAAGGCCGAATGCGAGAGTACCGGATGCCTCTTGCAGAGCCGGCCGGCAATCTGGGAAATATCCCAGATTTTTGCGGCGGGAAGGGTGCATGAAGAGATTATCTTCCCTTTGTGGCCGGTAAACGTCGCAAACCCTCTCGATGCTGCACTCCTGGAACAGACAAGGAACAGGGGGGAGAGTCCTTTTTGCTGGGCTGCCTCGTTCACCTTCATCAGCATATCCCCTGCGTTTACCGTCATTGTCGGCCGCTGGCCGTTATGCATAATGTACACTCCATCAAGGAAGCCATACAGTTCAGGAGATATCTTTTTCCCGACAGTTGCCTGGAAGAGATCGATTATCGCCGAGGAGGACGTGTTCAGATATGGAGATTCGAACTGGAGGAAACCCAGACAGCGGTCTTGTGTCTCCTGCCGGGTAGCTTTGAGGAGAATTTCCGCAAATGAACTGCCTGTTCCTGCATTCCCTGAACCTGCGCTTACGATCTGGTCGGGAATCCTCCTGGAAAACGGCTCGATCGAAATACCGCGCATCAAAAGTTCCTGGGAATCAAAAATAAACCGTACGTGTGGCAATCTGAAGAGTATGTCCCAGAGTTTCGAGAGCCGATGATCGATGAGGCTGTAACAGGCTTCGTTCGTGAAGAAGAGGGAAAACCCTGGTACGGGCGTTCGAGGATGGTGATGAAGGCTCTCGGGATAGTGGCGGGTGCAGTATAATTTCAGAAGTTCGGTTATCCAGGTAAACCTCTCCAGGGTCAGCTTCTCTGTTGTATAAAAGATGTTCCCATACGTCATGACCTGCACCAGGACCAGGATTGTCCCTGCATATGAACCGGATCTCTCCGTGTATCATTCCTGTCGCGGACGATGCCAGCTGATCTCCAGTATCTGCTGCTCCCTCCCATGGTCCATTTCTCCATAAGCTTCAACGATCCGGTTCAATCCTTCCGACCGCCGCAATGTACAGTGGCCATTGAGACTCTGGATCGAGTCCTGCCAGCTGAGCCATCATCTGGTCGTGGAAAAGATCGATGGGGTGAACGCGGCATCCGATACAGGCTGAAGCCATTATCAGTGCCTGGCAGATGTGGCCTGCCTCGATAAAGATGCTCCGGTAACCCCTGTTCCCAAGTGCCCAGACCGAACGGTAGGGGGAGGCTGCCCAGAGGAATGTGACCGCAGCACGGGTGATAACCTTGAAATTCATACTGGCCGTTCCCATGGAAAAGGGAAGATCGGAGTCCTCACGGATGGCCATGATCCGATGAGTGCCTGGCAGGTAGCGGTATATTCCCGTCGGAAGGTCCTCGATTTCTCCCACCATGAAATAGGTGTCTATGGGATGCCGCTCCCCACTTGAGGGAACATTTCGTATATTGGTAAGACTTCCTTCCAGTTTTCGTTCTCCCTGCGTACACCAGAGCAGATACGAGAGTTCTTTCATGGTCAGGGAAGAGCGCGAAAAGAAGCCCACCGGCTCCCAGCTCTCAAGAGCCTCGCGGACCGGCATGTCCGGTATCCTGATACGGTTCGGGTTGGGAAGCTTGATGGGTTTTGTGCCTTTCGGAACCGGCAGTTCAGGGGGAGGTTCCGGAACTCTGAGGATCATGTCCACGGTGGAGTAATCCGGATACCTCGTCTTTTCCATGAATTCTTTTCCTGGATTGGTCATTGATTCACTCGGGAAGACTTAGCTATGTACTCAATATTGGAAATCGTTGTCGGGATTACCTGGCAGGAAAAAGGGGAGATCCTGGTTCATGCAGCCATGACATAGAGATTTGCATATACTTCTTTTCCCTTTACCTTCAGGTGACGCTCGCCCAGATCACCAATATAGTGGGTGAATTTTGCAGTCATGCCATCGACTTCCCGTTCAGTCATTCCCACTTTTTTGAAACCGGGAAGCATGTGCTGGACCGCACCAAGCACATAGATATCCCCCTTTACCATCTGGCCTCCGACACGCCCCTGGACGTCACCTTTTATAATTACTGTCCCCCCTTCCGCGTGGGTCGACACATGAATAAAGGCATTCTTCTCGACGATGATGGTCCCGCCGAGCATGAAAGTTCCGATGTCGTTTCCGGCATTGCCACGGATACGGATTGTCCCTCCCCGCATTCCGCGCCAGTCACCTCGATATGCGCATCCAACGTAATTCTCGGCATTGCCATCGACAAGGATTTCCCCTCCTTCCATGGCGATCCCGCAGAATGAATGAACGTTGCCCAATACATGGATCTTCCCGCCTTTCATCCATCCACCAAGATACATGTCGGCATTGCCATCGACCGTGATGCTGCCTGCAGTCATCTTGTTGCCGATATACTTAATCCGCGAGCAATCGCCCGAAACCCGGATTTCGGTCTCTTCGGGGGTCTTTCCAGCGTTCCCCTTCACTTCAAAGAAGTCACCCAGCTTTACCGTTGTCTTTCCTTCGCGGACATCTAGTTCGGCAATCTCTGCAGACGTCTTTCCGGCAAATACATCCGGGGAGATATTGTAGCACTCAAGGTAGAGCTCGGGGGTTTTGTAGGGTTTCAATGTTACCAGAGCCATGGTTCACCTCAGGCCTCCACATCGATATTGATCACGTACGGATTAGGAGCCAGGGAATCCCATACCGGGTAGTTGTTGAGACCGACCGTGTAGTCTTTCAGGAATTTTTCGTGAATGTCCCGGATGACCTGGGGATTCTCTTTTACCTTGGCATTCACCCAGAAGGTTCTCTTGTTGCCGTGGCTGGCAATGTCGCCGTCTTTTACCACGATATCTCCTGACTTGATGAACCAGCGCGCCCTTGAAAAAGCCCGCTCAATCATTTCCGGATCGGATGGCATGTCCTTGTAGTTGAGATCATAGACAACCACATTCGCCTCCATACCTGGGGCAAGCCCTCCAAACATGTGGGAGAGCCCCAGCGCCTTTGCCGGTCCAGCTCTCGTCATCTGGGCAATCTCGTAGAGGTTACGCTCGGTCTCAATTGCATGCAGGTTTGTTGCATCGATCACCTTGCTGCTGTACTTGAACGATGCGAGGGTTTCTTCACGTGCATCCCTGCTCATCAGCCATTTGATGATACGGGGATACCGGATGAAAGGTCCGGCATTCGGATGGTCGGTAGTGATGAATGTCCTCATCGGATCCTTGGCATATAGCCCGAGCTCGAGTCCAATTGCCCATTGGATACCGCATACTTTGATATCCTTATCGTAGACATAGGGGACTACACCGGCAGCAGTTTCAAGTTCAACATCGGTGTTCGCCCATTTCAGGTGATTCAGCCTGGTGAGGTGGTGTTCAAAGGGACCGTCTGCGGTCATGGTCGTGGTCTCATCGAGCGTCACGCAACCTAGATCTACGGTGATGTTTTTCTGCTGGTTGACATAATCCATGACTTCCCGGGCCTTCGACTCGAAATTCCCCCATGAATCGCCGCCATATGAGTGAAACTGGATATGGGTTGAATGCATGACGGTATCCCGGGAAAATTTATTCTTAGCTTTCATCCCTTCGGCGAGCCTGAGGGAGTCCAGCGTTACCCCGTAGTTGCCGGGTGTGCCAAGGCTGTTCTGATGGATGTGAATTGAATGCGGCAGCCCGAGATATTCGTTGGTCTTCATGAGGCCGGTGATAATTTCGGCAGGGGTTATGTCGAAGAACGGTACCGTGTCATTGAGAGTCAGGCAGTTCAGACCCCATGCCCATGCTGCTGTTCCACCGGGGTTTACCAGTTTTATCCCATATCCCTTGGTGGCTGCCAGGAGCCAGGCAACATACGAGGCACTGTTCTCAATCTCCTGGTTCTTTAGGTACTCGAGAACGAACCAGTTGTTGGCAAAGACCGGCAGCGCTCCCTGATCGATGATCGGGGTGTCGTGAATCTCTTCGTGGACGTGAGGGGAATGGAGGGGGGGCATGGCGGCCTCCATGACGAAGGCATACCCCATCCTGGCATAATCGTACCCTGTCTTGAAGGTACTGGGGATCGAGAATCCGCTCTCCATCCGGTAGCTTTCCTGTGCGTAAGGACTCTTGAAGAGTTTGTCCTCCGGCCGCATCAAACGTCCGACGTTTACCTTTGGTCCAGCGACATGGGCATGAACATCAACACCACCGGCCATCACGACTTTTCCCCGGGCGTCGATAACTTTTGCACCTGACCCCACCTGTTCGGCAATACGGTCATCCTTTATGGCGATGTCGGCCACGTCACCGTCAATGTTCCGGGTCGGGTCGATGACAAACCCATTCTTTATCAAGATTTCAGCCATATTCACTGCTCCGCGGCGGTAGGTGCCTTTGCGTGCTCCCTCGAAGGCAGCCAAATCGGTTCGGTCTCGGTGAGCTCGCACATGCGTTCGTAAATCCTATCGAAGAGCTCTTCGTCACTGGGAACTCCTTCGGGTCCATCAACGACTTTCTTGAACTGAATCGGCACATTGTCCATACGATAGACGATTCCCGGCTCCTCCACACCGACAACACGTACGGGGATGTGGAGGTCTGAAATTTCACTTGCCATGCAGATGTTCGGATCCACGGTAATGAACGGGCGTTTCTTCAGGTGCTTGATCGCATCGATCGGGAAGTGGGCGCCAGCATCGGTTCCGACGTTCATGAAACAATCGACCTCGTCCCTCATGGCAAGATCGACCGAGCTCGTCTCACCGGGGTTCATGTGAGCATGGGTGCCCTTTGAGAGGTCAAGGCAGTAGGGAAACCCGAACTGCCATGACCAGACCTGGCCCGGTCCGGCAATGTTGTAGTGGCCCCGCATGGCCATGATTGATGCCTTGGTGTGGCTGTTAATGTCGCGGGTCAGGCTGATGGCAATATCAACATTGTGATTCCGGCCATCAGTATGACAGCACCCCATCCCAAAGAAAATCATGACAAACCGGCCTTTTTTGATCTTTTCCACTGCTTCGAGAATCTGGTCCTTCTTGATCCCCGCAACCTCGGCGGGAATATCATGTCCCCGGAGAACGGTCCTGAAGGCGTCAAAGAGATCGTAATCATGACCCTGTTTGATCATGAGATGGATGTTTGCAAGTTTGGCAGTGTCGGTCTCCCTGGGATCGATGCAGATTATCGTGCGCTGCATCTGCCCCTTGGTGGTAAAGAACCCCCGGGGAAAGATGGAGTAGCGGGAGGTATGGCGGGGATGGGCATGCATGGGATTGCAGCCCCAGAACAGGACAACGTCGGCCCGGTTCTTCACTTCACCGAGAGTGCAGCTGGGATAGCCGTTATCGAAAATGGCGAGAAATGAGGGGCCATGGCAGATTGAAGCGCAGTTGTCGAGCACGGCACCGGCCTTCTCGGCAACCCGGGCAACAGCACTCATACCTTCGCAATTGGTCGAGCCGAACCCATAGATGAGCGGTTTTTTTGACTTTAGCAGGGTTTTTGCCGTGTAATCAACAGCTTCATCGTAGGTTATCTCCTTGAAGTTTCCGTCAGGCTGCCGCATTCGTGGCTTCTTCGGCCTGTCGGGGCTCGAGACATGATGAAAGATCTCATTTCCAATAACACATGCATTCCTCGTCTCGAGGATTTTCTTACCATCATCTGATACAAGAACCTCAATGTCATCGCAGGATGACCCGCAGTAAGGGCACCCGACCTGTGTTATCCATTTTGGCATCTAATTACCTCCTTTCCAGAGTCCGACAGCTCCCTGAACCAGTTCAAGGGCAGTTTTAATTTTTTCATTTATTGCAGGCTCGATTGTAACTGGAAATCCGCTGTATTGCGGTGTTCCGGTCGACTGGGTCCGGGGCGGAACGACCTGGTTTGCCCATACGCCCTGCCGGATGTGGGCGAGTCCCGGAGGGCAGAACTGTGTCGGTTCAATCGCTTTCACAATCACGCTCCCGACTTCGCTGGTGACCCGGACGTTGGTATTCCTCCAGATGCCAATCCTCTTCATGTCTTCCGGATTCATCTCCACAACTGAACAGGCCTCAAAGTACTCACGGGTGGTCTTACCCTTCTCCATAGCCTGTCCCTCTTCAATAGCACGCTGGGTAATCATATTCAAAATGATCTTATCTTTCATAGGTGAACCTCATTGGTCATTTTTTCAGGTATTACGTGGGTCTGTTTCTTCTCCACTTTTACAATTCAGGTGACGACTTCTAACGGTAACTCTCCCCGACCGGAGAGGGAAATGACACCATACGGGCATGCCCCGATACACACGCCACACCCGGCACAGAGCTCGGAATTCACATCTACAATGATTGATTTTCCGTTTCTGACCGAGTAGATCTTCTCCTTGGTAACCGGGTCAATGGTATAAATTTCAAGGGCATTGACCGGGCATGACGCGACACAATTGCCGCACCCAGTGCAGCGTTCGATCCTTACATGCACACTAAAAGCCATGTAAACTGGGGGTTATCTGTCAATATTATTAAATATTGTGAAACAGTTAATTGGATTTAATTACATTTAATAAACTATAACTAATCTTAATTTACAATAGGTTAACATTTAATGACAAATCGCCAGGAATCAAACGGATCCAATGATGACATGACACGTCATATAAATGATATAAAAACACACTTCGCCGTCAGGGCTCCCGATTCTCTACAGCTGCAAATTCCTTGATTATCCGATCCCGAAATCCCTTAAAATTCATGCTATCGAGCTGGTCTGTAAGGGTGCTCCCACTGTATGCATACCGGTAAATCCAGTCAACGACCCTGTCAACAACCTTCCCGGCCTTTTCTTCAGAGTCCACCCGGACGAGTTCCCTCCCGATAACCGGATGGCGCCCACGCCTCCCCCCTACCGTAACCAGGTAGCGTGGTTTGGATCCCCTGATAATATGGAAAGGGCACGAGTCGATGCACATGCCACACTGCACACAGCGTGTGTAATCGAGCACCAATCGGCCATTGACCATTGTTATCGCCTTTTCTCTGCAGGTATTTGCGCAGGTCCCGCACGCTGTGCACAGTCCTTCATTCCTGATCGGCTCCCGAAGCCCGGTAACCCCTATCTCACTCAATCGCTCGCTCATGCAACCGTTCGGGCATGCTGAGATGGCGATTCGTACCCGGACCGGCATCTCCCGGCCAAAATGTAATCTGTCCAGGCGTTCGAGCAATGTATTCGTGGGAATATTTGACAAGCGGCAGCGGTCTGTCCCGGGACACGCAGTAATATTTACTATCTCCTCGTGTTCGGCTCCCAGGTATATACCGGTCTTTCCCAGTGCTTTGAGAAGCGGCGGGATTTTCTCCAGGGCGAGGTGGGGTATCTCAATGGTCTGGCGAGTCGTCAGATGCACTGCTCCTAATCCCCTCGTTCGTAAAGCCCTTCCAATTCCAAGAAGCTGTTCGGTGGAAATGATTCCTCCCGGAATTCTCAATCGTACTGTGTGAAGGTTGCTGCCTTTTTCGGGAATGATCGCTCCCTTTTGTTCGAGAAAACGGAGTATTTCAGGATTGACCCGCATCCGAGCACCGTCCGGGCAGGCAGCGTTCCGTGGTTTTTTTCCTATGTGGCGATATCCTGTCCCGGAGGGAAAGGTCGCGGAATGAAATGGCCTCGTCCATCTCTATGACAAGGTCGTGGATTTCGTCCAGTGAAATGGGGCAATATCCGATCAACTCCGCACTCACATTTATGGTTCTCTCAAGAGGGTTGAAGAAGGGATACCGGGCAAGATCCTTGTTATGGACATGCCCGTGAATTACCCAGCCTTCGAACGGTTTGACGAGTTCCTCAGGATTGTGAATGAAGAGGTACGGAATTCCCCTGTACCTCATGAGGAGGCAATGGGACATGAAAGGGTAGTAGGGATCATGGTTTCCTTCGATGTAGAACATGCGTCCTTTCAAGCGCTCAAGATAAGACTCGGGCGATTTTGTGCTCATATAAGACAGATCACCGAGAAATATCACGGCATCATTCTCCTTTACGGTCCAGTTCCAGTTCCTTATGAGGATCCTGTCCATTTCATCAGGATCACTTGATAAAAATGGTCTTTTATAGCGCAGGATGCCGTTCACATGACCGAGATGGAGGTCGCTCATTATGTATATCTGGGGTTCTTCCAGAAACCCCGATCGGGTCATCTGGTACCCCTTTCCAATCCTGAATCGGCGGAGGGATAACCTGG
>Ga0255347_1005197_pt1 | contig 14973 bp, 18 predicted proteins | sample wastewater_treat_2_FD_192479 | JGI IMG/M metagenome (GOLD analysis project Ga0255347, IMG submission 192479) | Wastewater microbial communities from Lulu Island WWTP, Vancouver, Canada - plant24 | ecosystem: Engineered > WWTP > Wastewater > Unclassified | place: Canada: Vancouver, British...
GGGTGACCACCTCCCGGAATGGAACGTTCTCCTGCCTGCAGGCATCCCGGAGCCGCTTCAGGTATTCGGTGGAGATGATCTCGAGCCCCCGCTCGATGAGCACCGAGTGGACCTTCCGCTGGTACTCGAGCACCTCCTCCTTCCGGTACCGGGGCGGTAGGTATTCCTCAAGGGCCTGGAAACGCATCCGGTGCAGCATCCCGGAATATATGTGGTAGCCGGTCAGGTCCGCCTGGAATTTTCGCGCCAGGCTGACCGCGAGCTCCTCGGCATAGCGTGAGTGTTCCGAATTGTCGACAGCGACCGCGATGTGCTGGTACATGGGCACCAACCGGCGGATACCGGGATCCACCGTGATATTAGCCTAATTCCATTCTTCCTTATTAAATCTCACCGGTCAACCCCGGATCTCGCTTCCAGGAAAATGCGGAATAAAAACAGGAAGGATTTTCCATTGTAGACAGGGTCTACACAAGGGTGGGTTGGAGACACAATGCGGGTGCGGTAAGATACCATTACGGGTTTAAATTAGTTCGTGGATTTTACAGAAATTGCAGGCATTCCTGACATTATACAAATTGAAAGATAGGACAATATTTATCCTGTACACGGCCCCAACCGCGACCATGACAGGACTCAAACTACTCATGGTGCTGCTTGCCATGGCAGGGGCCTGTGCCCTGCTGGCGGGCTGCACATCCCAGCCGGCCGTCCCGGCTGCCCCGACGGTCTCCATCACGTCACCCGCGAATGGGGCATCCCTCCCTGCAGGGAATGTTACGGTGACGATCCAGGTGCAGAATTTCAATGTCGTTGACAAGCAGGGGCAGACCAGCGTTCCCGGTGAAGGGCACGTGCACTACTACATGGACGTAAGCCCGATCCCCAGCGACCCGGCCAAGCCTGCCATTCCTTCTGATGCCAGTGCCGTATGGGCGCACGTTGCCGCGACCTCGTACACCTTTACCAATGTCGCTCCCGGGACACACACGTTCTCTGTCCAACTCGCCAACAATGACCACACCCCGGTCATCCCGCTCGCGACGGCGAGCGTCACGGTAACGGTCACCGGTACCCCTGGTGCACCTTCGGTTACCATCACGTCCCCCACCGCCGGATCAACGGTCACGGGGGGAACGATCGCGGTCTCGATCGCGACGAAGAACTTTAAGATTGTTGACAAGCAGGGCCAGGCCAGCGTTCCCGGCGAGGGGCACGTCCACTACTACCTTGACGTGAGCCCGATCCCGAGCGACCCGGCCAAGCCCGCCATTCCGGCTGACGCCAATGCCGTATGGGCCCACATTTCCGCTCCGTCGTACACCTTCACCAACGTGTCTCCGGGGATGCACACGGTCACGGTCCAGCTCGCCAACAATGACCACACCCCGGCCATCCCGCTCGCCACCGATTCGGTCATGGTGACGGTTGCAGGCCAGGGAACGGCAACTCCGACACCCACCGCAACATCGGGGGGCCAGACCGTGGCTGTAGCACTCACCGCACAGAACATAGCCTTCGACAAGAGCACGATAACCGTCCCGGCCGGCTCGAACGTTGTCATGACCTTCAACAACCAGGACACGGGGGTCCCGCACAACTTTGCCCTCTACACGGATTCCACGGCAAAGACCAGGATCTTTGCCGGGGGGTTCGTGACCGGGCCGGCGACGGTGACCTACACCTTCACCGCGCCGGCCCAGCCGGGGACGTACTTCTTCCGGTGCGACGTCCACCCGACGGTCATGACAGGCTCGTTTGTCGTCACCTGATATCCCTTTTTTCCAGGCTGGCCAAGGAGAGAATACAAGGGTGATACCATGGAACTGCGGATCCCTCCTTCTGTGAAACGCGAACACGAGGAACTGCACCATCAGCTGAAAACCGTCATAGGGACCGGCGGAAAGACGGGTGAAATGGCAGGAAGGGTGGAGCGTTTGCTGCATCCCCATTTCGAAAAGGAAGAAGAGTATGCACTGCCACCCCTGGGTATCCTGCCGGATCTCGCAAAAGGGATTATCTCTCCTGAAATGGCTGCAGTGGTACCGCTGACCGACAGGCTGAAGGCCGATCTTCCCCGCATGATCGCGGAGCATCGCCAGGTCGTTGAAGCCCTCAATGAACTCGCGGTTGCGGCACGGCACGAGGGAAAGGAGGAGGGAGTGCAATTTGCACAAAAATTGCAGCTCCATGCCAGTGGAGAGGAAGAAGTAACCTACCCTGCGGCCATCCTCGTCGGCGAGTACCTCCGCCGGGTCTTATGATGGCGAACCCCCTGGCCTCTTATCATTTTTATGCCTCCGGCATTTTCATCATGCATGCTTGTGTTCTGAACGGAATTATGCGATTTTTCAGGGAAACCCCAGCTGGCTCCACCCCAGATACCAGAAGACCAGCAGGACGATGACGACGTACACGGCGATGAGCGCCCAGATCGCTTTCTCCCAGCCGGGCATCCCCCTGCCGAGGAGATCGTCCCCGCGCTTTTCCGCCGGCTCATCCATGCCTTCACACCTCCTCGGCTTTTTCCGGGTGTTCGGCCGTCACCTTCGAGGTGAACCAGAAGATGGTCATGACCATGGCGATGATGACCGCCCAGACCACGAACATCTGGTAGGCAGGGATTGGCGTAGGGTGCGATTGGCCTCCGGGGACGGGGACGATCCCGTAGATGATCCAGGGTGAGCGTGCCGATTCCCTGACATACCCCATGACGATGATGATGAAAATGCCGAGGACTCCTGCCAGGATCCCGGCATACCGGGACGTATCGGACAGCGCCCCCCATTCGACCTTCCCCGGTTCGCGGAGCATAATCAGGTCGATGCCAAAGGCAATGACCCCGATGACGATCAGGACGAACAGGGCAACGAGTTTGTAACTCATGTACCCAAGCGGGTTGATGCCAAAGGCCATGGTAAAGGGCTGCACCAGGACGATGCCGCAGATCGCGGCAATGACGATAAAGATCCGGAACAGCTGGTGCAGCTTCTCGTTGCCCGGCACCTTCAGGATCTTCCCCTTCCGGTCGTAGAGGTAGACCAGGACGGTGATGAAGAGGACCGAGAGCAGGCCGACCACCAGGATCATCTCCCAGGCCCGCGACCCGAGCATGATCGATGCGAACGCGGATGGCTGGTTCCTGAAGATGGTATACATGAAGACTATGCCGATCAGCGGCTGGAAGACCAGCCCGAGGAGACCCCAGCTCAGGCCGTACGAGCCGACGAGGTCCCAGTAGGTCTTCGATGCCGGGTCCTTGCGGTCGAGGTAGTGGAACATGCCAAGCATCGCCAGCAGGAACCCGAAGAACGAGATCGATGCCGCCACGCGGTGGAACTGCAGGACCCAGGTCGTGGCATTGAACCACCACCCCTGGAGGGCAGTAGCAGGCATCGTGAGGATCCCGGACGCCCCCCAGGCTATCTCCGCTGCACCCGGTGTCAGCATGCCGCTCGCCAGGGTATTGATCATCAGGGTCTGGAAGAAGACGGAGACAGCGTATCCATAGCCAAGGGCCTGGTGCCAGCTGCTGCTTATCCTGTCCCACGAGAACCAGTAGGTATAGAGGAAGAAGATCTCGAAGGCAAAGAGTATCGCCTCGGCAAAAAGCGGCCACCAGTAAATGTGGAATGCCTCGGCGGCAAATGCCGGGTAAAGGGAGATGAAGAAGAGGACCCCTGCAATGGCGAAGGTCGCACCCGCGGAGAAGAGGATGACGTTGAAGAGGGTGATGCTCCGTGCGAGCCGTTTATACCGCTGCTTCCTGCTCCGCAAAAACGCAGTCTCCGTGCCTGCCGCGACCCATGCCCCGCCAAGATGCAGGTTTGCGAAAAGGACATGGGAGAGCATGACCACGGCGATAAAAATTGAGCGCCCTGACGTTCCAAGGTCGACTTCCTGGATAGGGAGCGTCTCGTTGTAATCGGCCCGGGCAAGCGTGGACGCCTGCTGACTGGTCGAGGATATCAGGCCGCCCTGCTGGGGGATGATGAATACTACGAGAACGATGAGAAAGACCGCCAGGGTGGCAAGTATTGCCGCTATCTTTTTCATGCTCGACCAACCTCAAAAAAGCGGTTCTCGTATAAAAATTTTTGCTGCTTGCACAGGGGCGGCCGGCCGCGGCGGCATGGCAGGGTGCGGGAAGCCCGATCGCCGGTTCCGGCCGGCGATGGTAGCGATATCCGGTTTAAGAAGGCTGCCGCCGCTGGAAAGGACTATGATAGCCAACCGGTCAGAGAAGTTCTATTGCGGTCCCTGGCAGGCCGCTGTCACGGTGCCTGGATCTCAGTGATGCTGGCGCTGGTAGCTGAAACGAGGAGACTGCAGGAAAGTCAAAGAAGACCGCAGGAAAAGTCACAATTCATAAAAGGGACACATATGTCATCAGGGACATAGGAGTCCGTTTTAAACTTTGCACGCCCCTATACTAACAGGTGCAAAATTTACTATCGTTTTTATTGCACAAAATTCTTTCTTCCACCCTGATCGAGTTCGTGATGGGGTGCCCCCCGGATGGAAATTTCGTTACAGGAATTCAGAAAAGCTTTAGTACTCATCCCATTCGGTGGCGAGGTCGTTCGTTTCCCGGGTATTTCGGGCGATATAATCTAGCAATGTTTCCCTGAGCTCATTGACTTCCCAAAAGAGCTGCACGAAGTCTTCTCTCTGGCAAGGTGTTCTCATCACGTAACCCCCTGGTTTCTTCATGTCGTGAGAATAGAAAAAGCTTACGAAATAATCACCTGATAAACCAATCCAGATCTACAGCATTTTGCAGGGGAAATAAGAAAATCACATTCCTCCCCCTTTCTCCCTGGATGGTTGGGAGGTTTCATTTTTCATCGTTTATGAAATGAATTTATACGAATACATCTTGACACATTTCTATGGCCGGTCGCTCCCCAGGCATGTACCTTGCCTATATCACCCAGGTTCTCGTTGGCTTTAACGTACTCATTGCCCTGCTGTTCAAGCCATCAGATGTCGTTATAGGAACAATCCTGTTCCTGATCGGGTTGGCTATCTACCTGTTCTCCTGGAAAACGAAGATTCATTTTCCCTGGTTCGTGTATTTCCTGACATCACTTGCGATACTGATCCATGTCTCGGGTTATATCCAGGAAAGATACATCACATTCGTAAACTGGGATATACTCGCACATACGGTATCAGGGACTATTGTTGCCCTGATCGGCTTCCTGGTTATTTTATTCCTCGACAAAATCCAGAAATACAATCTGGATCCATCATTCATCGCGTTTTTTATCGTCCTCTTTGGAATGGGATGTGAATATATCTGGGAGATCTGGGAGTTTTTCATGGATACCTTCTTTGGAGGATCCCTCGCCGGATTGATGCAGCCGAACAATGCCGACACCATGACAGACATGATCTTTGTCCTGATTGCATCCCTCATTGTTGCCATAGGATGTTATTTCTACTTGAGGCATTACAAAAAGGAAGAGATCTTCAACACCATGGTGAAGGACAGCTCGTATCTCAAAATATAATTTTCCAGGTCCCAGGAGAAAATGATGATATTATCCCAGGAGCTTCTTTTTTGCCGCGGCGAATTCCTCGTCAGATAAAGCGCCCGATTTGTGCAGTGCAGACAGTCTCTCCACCTGGGAAATGAGATCATTCGTGCCTGGCGCTGCCGCCTTCGCCTGCTCGATCTGTGCCTTGGCCTCAGTTGCTCCCTTTTCCTTGAGCGCTGCCGCCTGTGCTGCCTGGGCCTGTCCTACTTTCATGCCGGCTATGAGCATCAGTCCTCTTCCTCTCATGGTCAGGCTCCCTCCTGCATCATTAACTGCTTCTGTGCTAATGCAATCTTTTCCGGCGGGATCCTTCCCATGTCGATTAATTCGGCATCGGCATTGAGCAGGGCTTCCTTCAGGCGGATAGCCCAGTGGTTCTCGAATAACATGAGGGCCGCCGAGGTGTTGTCTGGCAACGAGGCGGATATCACCTCGATGTCGCCTTCTGAAAACCATTCCCCGGTATGCCTGGCCAGTTCCTTGTAGGCTGCACCAGCCTCTCCACCAAGATCCTTCATCTCGATGATCATCAGATTTCCTTTTGCATCCTTCAGGAGAAAGACAAGGTCGATAATGCGAATAATGCCTCTCTTTTCCAGGTCAATCAGCTCGGGTGCAATCTTCCCGGTGAACTTGTTTCCAGGAAACCTGACCATCAGGTAGTCCACCGGGCCCATGGTCCTTCCGTGCTTTTCTGTCATAATCATCCGTCAATAAATGTGAAATGGCTATTTTAGAAAGAGACTAGGAAACTGTGGATATAAACCTTCCCGAACAGTGCCAGGAGGCACCCCGGTGATCATGAGGGGGAAAATATGGTATCAGCTCTGTCCGGTAAAACCCTGAAAAAACCGGGTTTTACGAATTCCGGTCCGAGGTCGAGAGGTGTTTTGTGGATGAGCATGTCAGGGGTCACCTATCCCTGGGAGATTATTGTACCCCCCCTTGACCGGCAAGGATAATCCTGATATTCCGGATCCAAATATGTTCCAGAATGATGAGGATGACCGAACAATTCGCGGGCAGCTCTTCTGCCATCTTCTGGAGTTCTCCCTCCGAGACCCCGAAGGTATGCTCTGCTGCCCGTTGCCCGGCGATTTCTGCATATTTTTTGGCGGTCTCAGGGCCATCGTCGCGGAGCCCGATAAGGAACCCGATGATTGTATCGATCTCCATCGCCTCCTCATCTTCGAGTTCCCCTCATCGGAACAACATGAAAAACCGTCCTGCCCGGTGGGGTACCAAGGTATTTTTCCTTGAATGCACGCATGAAGGTCACCTGGCGAGACCGTACATGCGGGTCACCGCATGGTGCCCGGGCCCATGGCATGTGGATTCCAATTCATTCTTTCTGCGAGTATTCGAAGGGGACGAAATGCCAGAATCGGATAACGTTTCGCGAGAACTCGCCACGGCAGTTTTCGCGAACAATTCCCCGGGGGGCCAACTGCGTTTTAAAAAAAAGAAAAGTATCAGCTATTCAACTGGAATACACCAGGACCGGCCCCGCTGCAGTCCTGAGTTGCAGCGTACCATCGCCTGTCACCTCGTAGGAGGTGACAGCCTGCAGGAGTGCGAGGTAGGCGGTCTCCTGGTCCATCACACCGGGTTCACTGCAATACATCAGGGTTGAGGCGATGGGTCCGATCTTGATCGCGTTCGGCCCGCTGCTTGAATACGGCCCTGTAAAGGAGTTGCACCCGGAGGTCCCACGAATCGTCCCATCAGCTCCAAGGAGGGCCGTTACGTTCGTTGTCCTGATGACCTGTTCCATGGACCCCGAATTTCCCTTGTAAGACGTGAGCTTCCAGGGGATGCCGGCGAAGGGCACAGGCTCCGCAGATGCCTCGCTTCTCCTGAAGGTAAGGACAGTATTTCCTGATGAATCGGAGATGGTGAGCACCTCGTCTTGGATAAGATAGGTAGAAGCTCCCCTGAGGGCAGAGAGGTACAGCGACTCCTGCGTCATAACCCCGGACGGGCTGTCACAGGTACCGTGGGTTACTGCAGGAGTCCCGATCGTAATCGCAGACACGGTGGCCACGAACGAGGCGACGTACCTGTTGCACCCCGCCGAACCCGAAACTGTCCCATCAACTCCAAAGATCGCGGTGATGTTTGCCCCGGGAACTGCGTTAATGGTTCCTTTCCCGGCATGACCCGAGACCAGGAACCAGGTCCCGGGAAGGGGTGGTAACGGCTGAACGGTAGGAGCCACCGAGGTCATGGGTGCCTGGGTGGTTGGCGCCGGTGTGGCGGGAGTGGTGGTTGTAGGTACTATCGGCGGGGATGTGGTGCAACCCGCGAAAAGAACTGCCACGGTCAGTGCGCTTGTAATGAGGATGAGCGCGGGAGATTTCATACGAGAAGATCAACGTAGGGTTTCATTATATCATTTTCTCTCGATTCTTCCCCTATTTCCGCATTTTTGGGTCCGGTGACGATGATGGTCCTGCCACGGAAATTTGAATACACCCGGGAAGGGAGGCCGCGGGGTTGATTACCAAGACCTCGGGCGGGGCCATAAACTGAATATCCTCATCACTGCCTGCATTCCCGATCCCGCGTGTAACGTACAGCGGAACGGAGCCTTTGTAGGAAAGTCCGCTGATATCAGCGATGCCGAGATAGTCGATGACCTTCATTGCAACAGTATTGAACTGTCCCCCGTGGGTATGCCCTGCCAGGACCAGGTCCGCGTTCCATTCTGGCCGGTATACCGGTTCGTGAACAAGGTAGATAACAAACGTCCCGGTATTGGGAATTTCAGGTGGGTTGGCCATATTCGCCCATACATCATCCACTCCCACGAGTATCACGGGCGTCCCGGCTCCAGGTAATTCTACTGATTCATTCCGGAGGACGGTCACCCCGTTCTGCTCCAGCAGCTTCTCGATGGCGTCTGCCTGGGCGAAATCAGGATGTTCCGAGTACAGGAAGCTTGTATTGAAATCCTGAGCACGCATCACCGTTTCAAGGGCCAGGGCGCAGGTGCCAATCAACCCCGATCCCTTGACCCCGGTCCGGTAATCGTGGTTCCCGAGGATCGCGTACACAGGAGCATCGATCTCTTTCCATACCGCCTGCAGGTCCGCCTGAAGGGTGGGATCATCCAAATCCCCATACGTGAAATCCCCCCCAATAAGGACCGCATTTGGTTTCAGCTCATTGATTTTCCCGATAACCTCTCTCACGTGCCCGATATTTTCAGGACGCAGATGAGGGTCTGATATGAACACGATATTCTGGGGTCCCCTCTCGATAGAAAGGACCGTGGTACCGCATGTCCCTGACTCCCCGGGCATGAACCCTGCTTCTGCCATGCCGAAGATGAAAAGAAGGCAAAATCCAATATAGCAGACCCTTTTTACCCCAGCCATCCTGCATCCCATCGATAGATTAGATATTTACAGAATCCGGGTGAAATACGTAACCCTTCGGGCAGGACCTGCTCCCGGTGCAGGGAATGATGTACCGGTCTCCATCCGGACGGAGTGCAGACATGAAAACATTTTCAGGAATTCGGGTACAGGCAGCCACAATTCGAAATCGTGTTCCGGACGGAGTGCAGACATGAAAACATTTTCAGGAATTCGGGTACAGGCAGCCACAATTCGAAATCGTGTTCCGGACGGAGTGCAGACATGAAAACATTTTCAGGAATTCGGGTACAGGCAGCCACAACTCGAAATCGCGTTCCGGACGAAGTGCGGACGTTAAAACATTCCAGGGATTCGGGTACAGGTTGCCGCCGACCGGAATCATTTCAGGCCGGGCCAGGGCAGGAGAAAAGACCGAAGAGGACTGGGACCCGCCCGGATGCCGCCCCGGGTCTTTCCAAAAAAAAAGTATCAGGTAGTTTTTCTCCTTGCCAGCATAATCAGCAATCCCAAGGCAGCAACGCCCACCAGGGGTGACATCTCCCCCCTTGTCGGGGTTGGTGTCGGTGCAGGAAGGAGCGTGGCAGAGACGGGAGCAGTCTGCCCTGCGGTCACCTGGACCTGCGACCGCCAGTCCTGGTAACCGGAAAGCTGGAGCAGCACGGTGTGCATTCCCGGGGATATCGAATCAATGGTCAGGGGCGAAATTCCGCGGTAGGCGTTGTCCAGGAAGACATCCCCTCCCGTGGGCGACGAGGTGATGGCAATACCCCCTGTTGTGGGCTGTTGCGGGTTGGGAGCCAGGGTGATGGTCAGGTCCAGGTCCTGCCCCGCACTGACGAGGCCACTGGCGGAATAGTCCTGGTACCCGGATTTTGAAACGAGAAGTTCGTGGTAGCCGGGTTTCACCTGGGTGAACACGAGGGGGCTGTTGAGCCGGGTCTCGCCGATATAGACACCGTCTGCGTACACGGATGCACCGGACGGGACTGAAGTGATGCTAACCGTCCCGTATACCGGCTTCGGATCCGATGCCAGGGTGGGATACAGGGATGTAACTACCCCGGACTGGACATTCACCTGAGCCATCCAGTCCTGGTACCCGGCCAGGCTGAGGGTGACCGTGTGCTGCCCTGGTACCAGGTTCCCGATGGTAGCAGGCGTGAGACCCCGGTATATCCCGTCCACGTAAACTGCCGCACCGGGGGGTGTTGAGGTTATCGAGAGTGCCCCGGTGCTCATAGCGGACGAGAGCTGTGCATTGACCGTTGTCGTCTGGCCCCGCTGGACGCTGACACTCGTGTAATATGTCTGGTACCCCGAAAGAAAGACCGAGACCTCGTGGTTTCCTATCGGGACATTGGAAAAGGTAGCGGGTGTTGTCTGCGTTGCCGACCGGTCAAGGGTGGCGGCGGCCCCGGAGGGGGAGGAGTACACAACGATCTGGCCGGTGCTCGCGCTGGGACTCAGGGCAGCCGAGATGGTGATGCTCTCGCCGGGGCCGGGGTTGCCAAGATAGGTCTTCTCCCAGGTATCATAGCCCGGCGTCTGGACGCGTATCGTATGCTGCGGATTGCCTGACACGGGAACCGTGACGGTCGCGGGCGTCTCCCCATAGTAGGCATTGTCAAAATAGACTTCTGCCCCCGAAGGGGTAGACGTAATGATGAAATACCCCGTTAATCCGGCGGGAGTTTCAGTCGGCGTGACAGGACGCCCGGTTGCACCGGTAAGGACAACGGCCTCATCTGCACCTGCCACAGGCAAAAGGCAGAGCATAGAGATAAGTATGATGAAGGAAAGATCGGAGGGTTTCATGTGAATTCCCCGGTTATAAAGAAGAGACTTGAGGCTTCAGAATATAAGAGTAACGAAGGACTCCAACGACTCCCGTGAAGGTCAAGGCGATGAGCACCGGTTTTCTTGAGAGAATGCATCATGTCCTACCACGTATCAGTTCCTGGGTGACCGAATCTCTCAAGAATCGCCTCCTCGTATGATGATGGCATTTTTTTTTTCGCGCGAACCCGGGTTTCCTCCGGTCCACTGGTTTTCCGGCATGTCCTACAGGTCCGGGACATCCCCTATCGGTGAACGGAGCCAGCCGGGGGATTGTCGCGCCAGCCACATCGGGTGCTGGATATTCCCGGAACTCATTTGACTACCAGGTACCAGGATTGATTGAAGAGAGAGGTGTTTCCCGCGATTTTTATGAAAATCTTCTCCCCATCCCGCATCGGAATCCTCCATAAATCCTGCAGGGCAGACCTGTGAAAATTCCAATGAAAAGGGTTATATCGGGAAGAAAGACTACGTTCAAGCATGAAGAACACTCCATGGTATGTTCTGCTCTTCCTCGTGGCTGCTCTTCTTTTCGCCGCAGGCTGCACCCAGCCAGCCCCCACTCCGCCGGTTACGCCTACCGCTCCGACGACTATGGTGACAACGGTTGTCCCGACGACAACGGTTGTCCCGGAGACCACCAAATTCGTGAGTATGGGCACCCCCGGACCGACCCAGACCCTGCCACCACAGTACAGCGTTACCTTCCAGGTAACGCCCAACGGCCGTACATCAGATCCCCTCACCTTCGTGGGGCTCATGGGCGGGAACGGCATGAACTTCATCTCCGAGGTTGAGATCATCCTCACCCAGCCCGATGGGACACAGCATATCGAGTATATGCACCAGCCGCTCAGCATGGGGCAGAACGTCGGTATCCCGTGCAGTACAACGAGCAACCGGGTCGAGATCTGGACCACCGCCCCGATAGTGGGAAAAATAAAAGTGTACGACGAGATCGTTCCCTTTAAATCTCTCAATCCCTGATTCTCTTTTTTCCAGGTCACCTCCTCGTCCGATCCAGCCGTATTCACACATTTCCGATAAAAAAACTGTTTTTCGCCATTGCAGGCACTGAACAGGGGATACCCCCATGCATTCGAGGGTGGCCGGAACTGCGAAATCCAGGAATTCCCCGGGTTCAGCCTTGATGGGAATTTTGGATCCCCGATTGAAATAGCTCCGGCAGGGAGTTTCCGGGTCGTTCCTGCCTGGAATGAGAGCCCCGGAGCTTCACTTCATGTGAAAAACAAAAAAAAGTCTTGCAATCCCGTGCTGGAAAGGGAAAAACCGGTGTTCTGGATGGGGGGTTTACCATCCATCCGTTCATTTTCCGGTGCGAGATTCCAGTTTGTTATGGTGAGAAGCTCACGAACTTCTTGTGAAGGTGAGGACCGTTTTTCCTCCAGAGTCGTACAGAGTGAGAAGATCTCCATGAACCGTGAATGTACTGGCTTTCCCCAGGTTCACCAGGTAAACCGACTCCTGGGTCATCACGCCTGTCGGGGCATCGCAGGCCATCATGGTCGTAGTTACAGGTCCTATGGAGACAGAGCCCGGTGTTGCTTTGTAGGAGGCGCCATACTGGTTGCACCCTGCAGAACCGGTTACATTCTCGTCCTTTCCGAACCTGGCAGTGATAATGGATCCCGGCAGGACATTGACCGCGGAGAGCTGCGGCCCCTGGTAGGAGACGAGTTGCCAGCGTGTGCCGGTAAGCTCGGTCGTGATCGGAACCGTGGGCACTGTCGTTACGCGGGTCGTCGGAGTGTGAGTAGCATTGGGCGTCGCATTGGGCGTTGGTGGAGGCGTTGCGGTGGTCTGGACGGGAGGGGCCGGCTGGGTCGTCGTGCATCCCGCGAGAACAAGACAGAGAAATACCAGGGCCAATAACACGGAAAGAACCGATTTTCTCATATGACACCCTGTTCGCTCCATTAGAAGATCCTGACCGCACCCTGCCTGATGAAGGAAGCGCCAACTTTTTGCACGTCCTGGTTGCCGGGAGCTCCGTTCACGACAAGAACCGTATAACCGCTTGTGTATGCCTCCGTATTGACGACCTGCCAGTTATTATAGGTGTCTTGTGCTGTCGCAATGGCTGCATTCTGGTCTTCCCTGGTGTCAAAGCCAACCGAGAGCACCTTTACGGTATTTTCAGAATTCTGGGCATTGCAGTCTGGATTGAGGTTGGAGAGCACGCCGTTCTGTGCCCCGGCAAGCTGGATCACCACCACATTTGAGGAGCAGATCTGCAATCCGGCATCGCGGGCAGCAGTCTGGACCATGGTGGATGAGGTGGTGACTGATACGTACGGGCTCGACTCCGGGAGGGTCATCCAAAGCAGGATGGGCATAACCCCAAGAAAGCAAAGGACAATAACAATCGCCACTGCTTTCTTGGCTGCTCCCGGATTCTCATGCCCGTGCTGAGATTCTTGTTTTTTATTCTTGCTCATGGCTCACCCGATATTGACATACTATCCCTGGGTTCCCTATTAATTATTTTTTACTCATTGCCGGGGGCTACCGCATGGCATACATCTTCGAGCCTACCGCAAAGAACCATGCTGTGAACACGATTTGAGAGAACAGCATGAGAACCGGTCCTGTTATCCAGGATCCATGCTCACGAGTTCGGATACGCCGGCTATAATGCCCAGGTATACAATATTCACTCCATAGACCCGTTTCATAGCCAGGCTGACCACAATGGTGCCGATTCCAAAGAGGATGGCAACCCCATGCAGGCCGCCATAATATATGGCAACAATTAACTCTGCGATCAGCGGGTATTGGCGTATATTCCACATACGGGATAGATAAGGCGTCCGTAATCGATGAGCAACGCTATCAGGACAGGTATCGCCACTGCAAGAATGCCGCACACGATTGCCGCCCTGGTGCTGTCTGTGTTCACAAGACTGGAATACAGAGCGATGAGCGCGAGGATGAGAAACAATACCGCAAAAAACAGGACCTCGGCTGTGAACGCCAAAGGAATTTTTCCTGTGCCGCCCATGCCAGGATTCCGGCACCGCCCGAGGGTGGCGGACCTGCTGCAATGTCCAGGAGGCTTTTTACGAAAGTTGCGCACCGCTGATGACAAACGATATCCCGCCAACCGTGTATATCCGCTCAGATCGTGAGATATACTGGTAACTTCCCTTCCCGGACTTTGCCCTTCTCAAGGTAACGAAGGATCCAGGGCTATATTTAAAGCTTCAGCCGGCATGGACGGTGAAAAGCACATTTTGTAAACTACAGGAATATTTATTGAACGTGAGTGCTACGTCTCGAACCATGGCAAACATCGCGTATTTCCAGATCCCTGCCGATGATGTCGGTCGGGCAAAGAAGTTCTACCAGTCGCTGCTTGGCTGGAAGATCAAACCTGACACGATCCTCGAGGATAAGTCCCTGCAGTGGCAGAATATCGTGACCGGGGAACCGAAAGAAGGCACGATGAACATGGGGGGTCTCTATAAGCGCCAGATACCCGGTCCGATCATGATCTTTGTCCAGGTCGAGGATGTCGACCGTGTCCTGGCAAAAGTGGAGAAGCTCGGCGGGAAGATCGCGATGCCCAGGACCGCGATTAAATATGTCGGGCTCGTCGCGGTCATCCAGGATACCGAGGGCAATATCATCGGTCTCTTGAAACCTGAACAGGGTTGACGGCAAATAGCCCCCTTTTTCTGCAGCCGTTCATGAACGGCCATATCCGGTGGTCGAATACTGCTCTTCATCGCCTGCTTCGCCGGTTTCCGCATATTTTCCGTTTTGCACAGTATCAATGGAGGAATACGGGAATTGGCTACGGATTACCCGCTGGACGATTTCCACCTGGAGGCTCCAGCGGTGGAGGTAAGGACACAATCTGCTTTCTAAAGGATATTCAGGAAGTCTCCATCCGCGATTGCGTATGATTGAATAGATAATTTTATAACAAACCACCGGAAGCATACAGCATACACGGACAGGGGGGGCTGTGATGCGCTGTTACCTTCCTCTCTTTGAAGGCATCATTTGTCTACTGTTGTGTTTGAAGATTTTAAGGGGTTTTTGACATGAAAGGACGTATTCTGTTCATTACTATGGCATTCATGTTCGCCATGGCCAGTATAGCCACTGCAGCGACCGTGACCCAGAACATCACATACCAGGGAACATTGACCGACAGCAGCGGGAACCCGCTCACCGGGACA
>Ga0255347_1005200_pt1 | contig 14970 bp, 5 predicted proteins | sample wastewater_treat_2_FD_192479 | JGI IMG/M metagenome (GOLD analysis project Ga0255347, IMG submission 192479) | Wastewater microbial communities from Lulu Island WWTP, Vancouver, Canada - plant24 | ecosystem: Engineered > WWTP > Wastewater > Unclassified | place: Canada: Vancouver, British...
ATACCCTGATCAACCGGAGTGAAACCTTTAAACATATTGTTAACATTGAAAATATTGAATTCAAGCAAGTGGGGTAAAATCACTTGCGAAACTTAAATCATTTATATCACAATTCCAAGAAATGGTATATCATGGGCTTCGTATTCATTGGAGTGCTTGTTTAATGTAATTTAAACAGACTTGACCTAAAAGTTAGTTGGGAGAAGCTCATAAGGATAGAGATAGTACTGCCTTTAACCTAAAATAAACTATTCATTTTCAAAGCCCTGACTTGAAAATTTCAGAGTATTCCCATTCTCTGTTACAATCCGTATTATCCGTTCTGGAATACCGGAAGGCACTTCAGCATTAATCTCAAGGTATATTTTCACCTCAGATCCTACGAGCCCGGAAAGATGGGCGATCACCTCATCTGCGATTCGGCTTGCATCACGACCCACACGCGTGGGATCAAGTGAAACGGTGCCATGATAACGACGAGGCAATAATGGCTTTATGGGAGCTTTCTCTCCGTTTTTTCTCTCATCATCAACTTGTTTATCCCCATCCCAATTTATTGTGACTCCTCCTGTTTCAACTTCTTTTCCAACAGGAGGAGAAACTTCGGCTTCCATTTGTTTCAAAGCTATTTCTGGCTTCACCAATAAGCTTAGACTTTCCGGCAGGATTGTGATTGCTTTCCCCACACTTAATCCTCTATATCTAATTTCCTGGTCATCGAAACTTTCAGCAAGAGCAAAAGTGTCCTTTTGCCAAGTCAGAAGTAGAAGTCCGTCGGTGATGGCTTTTACAAGCACCCTCGGACTGGTTATCCTTGAAAGGTACAGATAACGGGCAAAATCATCAGCGAGTTGTCTTATCTGGACATGATTTCCACGCCATAGGGGCACCTCATCCATGTGTCTGCGCAACACCGTTGAACCAAGCGATGCCACCAACAGTTCCTCACTTCTCAACCGTTTTGCTGCTCTTACAGCCAAAGGCTCAGTTCCTGATAAACGCAATGTGATCCATTCCACTTCAGCATAAGGTGTCTTCTGTTCCGGTACAAGCAGCCACTGATAGGTCTCCGGCAAACGAGCGGCAACCATACTGTCTGCTGTTCTTTTTTGTGTTTCGGCCTGACGTACCTGAAAAGGATCCAAATTCAACTGCTCTTTTTGAATAAGTATTGATGACCATGCTAAAAACCGCCTAATGGCTTCATCCAAATCCTGGAGCCTGATTTTGTCGGCTGCCATAAAAACAAGAGTATTCCTGAATAGTCTTGGTACTGAGCCACGCGATTCAAGAATGGTCTGTGCCACATTTATTGCTGGACAGTCTTGTTCTTTACTGAACGGGTAATCCGGATGCAAAACAACCAGACGTGAATCCATATCATCCGGAACATCTGCCCCCGTGCGGGGTAACGTATGTATCCGAAGAAAATCACCCATAGATTTCATTTCATCCCGAAGACGTGCTTCCATTTCTTCTGCGACCTTGTCAGGATCCCGTTTAAGTTGCTCTGCGCGGTCCTCAGCAAGTTTGGTGACGGTCGGCTGTGTGGCATACCAAAAACGTGGGCCATCCTGATAAAGGTAGGTGGCAGAAGAGGCAAGGCGGCGCATCGCATCACCAAATACAGCCGTACTCTCACCGGGCATCACACAACCAAGTTTTACCCGACGGTCCTCTAATCCCCGGTGGGCTGCTGTCGCAACCGGAGCAGAACCTAAGTAAATGGTACGGGCAACACGCCGGGTAGCATATAATTTACCAAGATTGGAAACTTCCGCATCGATTTTCATTGGAAGTGAATTTGGTCCGTCCACATCTTTCTCAATGATAGGTGCCCAGTTATCTGAAAGGTATCTCGTGAGTTCGGTCTGTACCCTACCGTCATCGATTGGAATTGTCGAAGGGATAATGAGGGGATTGCGATCTCCTTTTTCCCAAAGGCAATGAATAACTGCAGACATCAACCGCAGTACACCTCTTGTCCTCTGGAATTTTACAAGGGTTGACCAGTCCGAATATAGACGGTCAAAAATCTCAGGATGAATAGGGTATGCTGCCTTTATTCTTTTTTCATAGTCAGCATCCCGGCATTCAAGCGGAAATTCACCACTTTGTGTTCTGTATAAATCAGCGAATGCGCGAGCCGTTACATCCCTGTACTTATAAGCCTCGCCTGAAAGGGGTTCAAAGAGGCGTCTCCTTACAATCTCAAATCCTTCTTCGGCTGTAGCCGGACGCCACGAGGATTCTACACGTCCGACAACATTCCTTAACCGGTCAAGTGCTTCACGCCCCCTGATTCCTCCGACTTCCACATCATCTGCCTGTATATGCGGTGACCCGGATGTATCTGATGCAGGTAATGATATAACCACCATGCAGTTTTTTGCCAATTTCACCGATTCAGTCAGCACCTGGGCAAAAGTAAACTGGGTTTCAAAACTGCCGGCCGGAAGGTCACTCTGATCATGTAACTGGCGTGCATAGGCCACCCATTCATCAATCAGAATCAGACACGGACCAAATTCAATAAACAGCTCACGCAGTGCATCTCCCGGGCTTGTAGACCTTTCATCATCCATTGCAATACGCCGGAAAGCATCTTGGCCTCCCAGTTGCCAGGCCAGTTCTCCCCAAAGGGTCCGTACTATTGTACCTTCTGATTTAATCGCAGGATTGCCCGGTGAAATTCTGTTTCCAACTAAGACAACCCGCTTAACTTTTGGTAAGACAGTGATGCCAGCATCAGCCATCAGCATATCGACACCCGGTAATTCAGAAGGATGGGTGCCAGAGAAAAGGTGATAAAGTGCCAGCATCGAGTGGGTTTTCCCCCCTCCAAAATTAGTCTGGAGCTGAACTACAGGATCGCCTCCTTTCCCCGAGAGGCGCTGTACCGCTGTGTTTAATAAAAGTTTAAGACTGTCGGTCATAAAGGTGCGCCGGAAAAATTCAGTTGGATTGTGGTATTCTGCAGTACCCTCACCGATATGCACCTGCCAGAGATCGGCTGCAAATTCAGCCTGCTGATAACGGCCACTGGCCACATCGGAATGAGGGGTAACCACTTCTCTCCAAGGCTTAAGTGTTCCCGATATAGCTGCCTCAACCAACGTTCCTCTCGCTTTTCGTTTTTCTGAACGCACCTGTTCATCATAAACCAAACGTCTGAGCTCAAGTTTCAGTTTCTGCACTTCGTCAACCTGTGGTGCAGAAACTGCTGTAAGCAAGCGACCAATGGAATCGATAGTACGGTCTGCATCATCGCTGGAGAAGGGTTCCTGGTGAGCCCACTTATTACGCCAGTCACGGAGTTCCGACACCAGGCTACGCTCAGCAAATCCCAGTGTTCTTTTAAATACCTCATTCCACGCTTCCCACATTAATTTCAGCAAAGCTGAAACATCCCAATCTAAAAGCTCTTTCCTCTCTAAAGACGGTTCATTAAAAACGAACCGTCTTGCTTCTTCGCTTGCCCTGTCTTTATAAAGGTTCTTGAATTCACGCACTACATAGGGAGCAAGTCCATGTCGGAGCAGGTCCATTGCCCTGGTCACGCGGTCATGATTAGTTATAGCCATGATTTATTCTTCTGGATTGTCAAAAAGTTCTGTTTGAATGATTTTCGGTTTACCGCCTTCTTTAGAAAGACGTAAAATCTCCGGAAAGCTCTGCACAAGCCCATTATAGGCTAGCGCATCTGAAGCACGTTTTTTTCGTTCACAGATGGTATAGAGGCGATATGCTAATTCCCGGGCAACTTCTGCTTTGGTGCCCAGTTTATTAACTAAATCTGCAGCGGACAATTCACCTTCTTTCTCAAGAATACGTATAAGGTGGTGAACCATTTCCCAGACAGTAAGGCGTTTATCCCTCACCGGATCCCAGTCATTTGGTAGCTCTATAGGTCTAAGAAGTCGTACTTTCCCTCGTAAGGATTCCAGAATACCCGCTTCAACCATACCTTTTACACTGGTGTTTTTTGCCTTTGAAAGAGTTTCAGCCACCCCAAAATCGCCACCTAAAAAACCGAATTGATCAAACCAAGCGATGGCCCAGCGAGTATCCGGATCGAAATCACCTTCCTGTTCAGCCATTATTTCATCAAGAACTTGGTTGATTAACATGAGCGCTTCACGAACAGAAACTGGTTTGCCTTCTGAATCAAGTACTTGGGAATAACGCGTATAAATAGCCATTCCTGGACCAATGGCAGATTGTGCTAAATCAACAGGAGCAATGTTCCCAGCTTGGAGACTTGCTATAGCCTCCTGAAATTCAATATTTAAAGCTTCAATAAAATCACGTCGTGAGATAATCGGTGAATTTTCTATACTTTTTTTACAGACAAGTATGATACTTGAGGCGAGAGCGTTAGTTTCATTGCCAACCATTCGTCCTTGTCTTTCGGTTCGAATTGGCCAAGTGCCACAAATAGTAAACTTAGCCCTAATTACAGCTTCAAGAAAAGTTTCCCATCCCGTGCTGGCAGTACCTTCATTGTTTTCATTTTCAGACTGTTTAAATGCGTAATAAATAGTGACTGGGAAAGCAGGATGAGATAGTACTGATAGGCGGGCCATCGCTTTAGTCATACCTTCAAGAAAAAAGATTTCTGCTTTCTCTTTGCTCCCGTGACGATGTGTTGCAGCAACAAGCTCTTCTGTTTTGGGTGTTGTAAGAGTGGAAAATAATTCTGGAAAAACCTGCCGTAATGAATGACGTAACCAAATATAAAAATAATCTGAAAGGTCTGCATAGTCAATATTATCATAGTAAGGTGGATCTGTAGATATCACCCTGTCTTTTATCATCGTGTTTTTAGTAACATCGGCCTGGTTCGAATAACCAACTAATTTTCCTGGTAAGAAATCTAATGCTTTAATGACAAAACTCAGATTCTTTTCAAAATTACCCCCTGATTTACTGAATGGATTAGCTTCAGCATAATCCCAAGCCATTGGGATTGCTTGCCTCCCAAAAAGGTGAGTGACTAATTCATTTTTTGGTTGATTCGCCCATATGCATAAGTTAGACCAAAAATCAGCTGAACGACTTATACCACATGCAAAGTAAACACTGACTGCATCGGCATATTTAATTTTGCTATTATTCCCATTACGAGAAGTGCTAAGATAGTCATGTGCATAGACTAAATGATAATCAGAACTTATTTGTTCACGAACTTCAGCTACAAGATCGGAAAATGTAGTCAATGCGGAAAGTTGTCGAGAAGTGAATAGATCAGACCATGAATAAAAACCATAACCACGCCCACTTACAAGGTTGGTAGTTTCTCTATTCATTTCGATATCCGGCTTCCATTCAGGTTTTGCATTAAGGGCAATTGTTTCATGATTTGAATTAGGTGAAATATATATACGTTCATTTTTACCTTCAGCAACAATTGCCATAAGTCGCGTACCCATGCGACCTTTAATACTTTCTTCTTTTATGTATGGATCATCGATAACCACACCTGACATGATACAGCGAAAATTAGCCCCTCGTGCAAGCTTTGTACCATTTTTTGCTGTTTCGGCATCCTGGGGCTTGCCTACTTTAATGGTAAATCTGTAGCTGCCATTTTCAATAATAGGTTCGACATATGTTTCTTTCCCTGGTTTTGTAGAAAGCATAAACGTTGAAGCAAGTGGCACATCAATTTGGGAAAATGCAGGATTAGGGCTTTTAACTGTCCGAGCCCATATCCATGCAATTACCGTCAAGTTTTTCCCAAGATAGGGTTTAAGATCGGGGCGTTCTTCCACCATTTCTGCTGTAATTTCCACTTTGGGATAGAGATGGCCTATCTTTTCTTCTGCTTTATCCCTCATCCATTTCCCGTAATAACGAACATCCTCAGCTAATCCTTGGGCACCCTTCCATTCCCGTTCAAACAGGGCTTTATTTTTCCGTGCTTCGGGATTCACAGGGGGCATCCCGGAAAACTTAGGAGGGATTTCAATCATGGCCTTATTGATGAGCACAGCTACAGGATTTAAGTCACTTGCCCAGGCTTCCAAACCGAGGCGTTGAGCCTCCAGGGGTAAAGCGCCACCTCCTGCAAAAGGATCGTGAAAAGCCGGGAGTTTATAGCGGTCAAATAGTTCTTTAGCCCTTGGATGGTCTGCATTTTCAGCACAGGTACGCCGCCAGCTATCCCAAATTTCGTCACGAGCTGCCTGCAAAACCTTTTCGTTGTTGGTATTTTCCCACAGAACAAGATCTTCGATAATTTTGAAAAGGCGCTCCCTTTCCTTTGCCTGTTTCTTTTCTGTTGGAAAAAGTTCAGGCCAGGACGAAGGATCATCTACCATCTGTGCAAATATTACTGCACGGGCTGCAGCCAGAGGACGTCGCGCCCACCACAGGTGTAAAGTGCTCGGATGACCATGACGTATTGATTTCTCCCGTGCACTGGCTTTGTTGATAGCCTCCAATGGTAAGGCTACTTCAATAAGTTTTTTTCTGTATTGTTGCATATCTCTAATTGCTTTCAACCATTTTTAACCTGTATTTCGACGGGAAAAGCTGTATTTTTTTCGTATTGCTTAAGGATACAATTTTTCTGCCAGTCAATTCTGTCGGATTACCCTCTTCATCTTCCAGAATCAGTGAAATGGTTTGAGGATAGTGCTCAATCAATCCCCAAAGTTCAAATGGAATTTCGACCCCTGAGCGCAAAAGGCAATGCTGAGAGACCCAAAAATCGGTTTCAGTATTCATCGCTACATTCTTTAATTTCCATTGAAAAGGAGGAAAACTCCTTTCTATCCAAGAACCATCAGGGTGTATGAATCTCTTCCTCGCCTCATTCCAACGATAACCTTCTCTAATTGCATACCTTTCAAAAAAGGTTATTTCAATTTTATTGTGACGCGCTGAATTATCTGCTTCTTTCTCCGGTTCTTTTTCTTCAACAAAGCCAGATTCGTTACTAGGTGTTTCCTTGGTGCCATCGTCAGTGATTGTATCTATTTTGTTTTCTTCATCTACCTCGTCATCATCCTTACCATTGTCTGATTCCTTTTCAACTTTTGAAATAGGGAGTGTAGTAGCTTTCTTAATAGTCTCATCTTCCAGCTTGAAATTCTCTTTCATATATTCCACAATAAATCCATCAGACCGGTCAATGCAAGCTTTAATCGCTTCGGTCAATGAATCAAAGGCAAAGGGTCTAGCAAGTTCATTTACAATGTCATTATATGATTTCGCCAAACTACCTTCTTTTATGAAAATGAACTTTTCGTACCACAATACATTCCTGGATTGCGGAATACCTGCAGGTGTGTTTTCAATATAAGGAGTGACTTCCACCGAATCATGACCCTCAAATGTCAACCAAACCGAGTCCTCCAATAATTCCGCAGTGTTATTAATATGGCGTTTTTGAATTTCGTCTGTTACAGTTATACGTTTAATCTGCTGACTAAGAGTAGTGATCCATTTTGGTTTAAGCAATGGATCGACAAACTTTGAAGGTCTTTTTGTTAATTTGTACTCGACAATTGCACCAATATCAGGAAGGGTTAAAAATGGACCACTGTTGGACGTCAGTGAATCTAACATCAGGAAATTTGCACATTTTGCCTTGACTGAAGGGAAAAAATCAGCATACTTTGTAAGACTTTGCATGGTAAGGCGATATCTCAGCGAATCAACATTCCTCCATGTATTGTCAATGGCTAGCCAATGCTGGAGAGTTTGCCATATTTGTGTGTGAAACCGTTGCAATGCTGCACGTATTCGCCTGACAGTATCCTGATCCAAATTTTGATTTTCGGGAACGGTCCCTAACCAGTTCAGAATTAAATCTGCTGTTGGATGATTTGCGACTCCCAATCGAATCCATAAGCTCAGATTGCTGACAGCAGAATGAACAGTAGGAGCATCGGGAAATTCTTCACTTGTAGAAACGAAAACCTCAGATATCCTGGTCCATTTCCCCTCATTTGTGAGTATCAATGGAACTTTTGTAAAAATACGTTTAATTTGGTCCAGTTGTTCAGAATCAACCCTTGCCATTGCCCTGTCTAACGCCCCGTACCATCTCAGAATTTCTGAAAGAACCTTGACCGGATCAGAACCTAAAGAAAGGGTACGAAGAAGTTCCACCAATTTCCCCAAGTCAGCAGGGGTTTCCCTTACACCTAGCTTCCGGAGCAGGGGTTTAGTGGTTTCTGTATCAAGCTCTGCTTTTACAAAGGGCTCAACACCCAAAAAGGGTTCAGTCTCTGGATTCCTCATATACAGTTCAGAAGGGATCCTGGCTTTCCCAAAAGTATCAAAGAGGCATGGAAGGCTTTTCAATCGTATTATCCAAACTGCTGGTATTGAATCGGTAGTTACCCAACTTCTGCTTGATGTCGTTGAAACTTGAATAATCCTTGCTTCGGATTGGCTATTCCAGTACCAATGAGATGCATTCAAGATACAATAAACTACTTTAGCCCAAATTGTCAAATCAGCTTTAAGTAAAGTATTCCAATATGATGTCAGACTTTTATCAAAGTCATAATCATATAAAATGAATTCGTTGGTCACATACGGATAATATTTGGGAGAATTTACATTTCTCGCCATAAGAATTTGATCAAGCTTATTTCTGAACCACACTTTTTCCATTGTATATTGGAATGGGGCAAATGGCCATAAACCGCTCTTCTCGTCTTTTATCCAATCTTTCCATTGCTGAAAGGTACATGAGGAAAAATCTTTAAAATAATCGGCATGTAAAACATTTGTTTTTGCCCAGTCATCAGGGATAAGTTCTTCAACTTGAGAATCCATGATTGCGAGAACATGATCACCTGAATCTTTTAATCTATTATCTCTTGCCAAAAAGCGGAACTCTTCCGGTGTTTTAGCATCCAAAGCTGCCATTAAATGTGCCATTCGAATATTATCCCCTGCGGGAATATATTTCAATGAAAAAAGTTTTTGACAGGCATTTTTTATTATTGTGTTGGTTTCTGTGGGATAATAAAGTCCGGTTTCCCTCAACAATTGTATGGCTGATTTCCCATAATTATCACCCTTTTCATTCTTCTTTTCAATATCATTGAGATACCTTATCCATCCATAATCAACAATGTTCAATAAATTGAGCAAGAACTCCCAGGCTTCTTCACTAATGGATTCTTTTTTGGAAGGTATCCTAACGACTTGATTAGATGGAAATAGTAGATCACTCCCTTTTACAGGTACAATAGAAAGTTGGCGGCTTTTTTCACCCCAGTAATGATAACCCTTGTTTTGCTGTACAAATTCCCATAGTTTGAAAAGATTTACCATTCCATCCGGTTTTGGAATGATCTTTCCATTACTCAGTTGGTTGATAAAATCATTAACTGAGATAGGATCGATATAATCCCAGGAAGACATTTTCTGTCTATCTCCATCACACACATCCTGTGATAAAACATGTTTTTGATTATTGGCAAAAATTCGGAGAATCTGTTCCTGAGTCCAAATTTCGTATATTTGATAAGGGGGTGAGATACATTTTCGTTTGCTGACAAGTTCCCCATTTTGGGTTAATAAGAACGGTTTGTCTTTTATCACTTCATTGAATCCCTCACAAATAGCAGAGGTGACATCTGAATCAAGCGAATCATATTCTTCGTTCTTATTAGGCATCAAAGAGTATGCTTTCGCCCTCTCATTTATGCTCAATGTTCTATTATTAAGCCAATCTAACATTATTTCACCAGCCAATTTACCTATGCGCAACAACAACCAGCGATTTGTTGGTGAAAGAGAAGGGCTTTTTATTGAAGAACGAGCAGGATCCTGCAAAAATGGGGCATTGCATGAAAATGGGATTTCAGGCTTAACTCCCGTGGGAAGGACGACATATAACCTTTGTTCACCTGGAAGTCCGGTAACGATATCTACGTGGCAGGATGTGAAATGTAAATCTTCCAGATTGCGCTCATGCCGGATTTCATCAATTACATCCTGTGGGAATAACTCTTCCTTTGAAACAAACAAAAAAACCTCGTAAAGGGAATGTCCCGTCAGTTTAATTCTGAAGGAGTTGTCAGTAGGCCCTCTCTTTGCAACCTCTTTCTGTAAGGTTATATTTTCAATCGTAAGCTTTTTAATATTATTAAAAAAAAGCAATGATGCCGGATTTAAAGTCCACTCCTTTAAGTTTTTTTCAAGTTCATTTTTGCGCCTTGAATCCTGGATGCCGACTGTTATGCGGGTTTCATCACATACAGTTGCATCTTCTATCCACACAGGCAAGGTAAACCGGGTCCTATTAAAACAAACCGCTAATGAAGGAGTAAGTATATATACTTTCTCTCCAAGGCTGAATGTGGATTTAAAACCAATTCCACGAAATCCTATGGTATGGAGCTTAGTCTTATTTGAGAAAGCAAATTTGCATAGAGAATCAAATTCTTCCTTGTTAAAATCTCTTCCATCATGCTCGAAAAAAAACACATTACCATAAAGTTTCGTGACAACATGGATCGCACCTACATCATCTGCATTTTGTAGCAATTCAGAAAGAACGTGTCTAGGACTTTGAACCTGACTAAATAAAAGTTTTAAAGGAGCAGCTAATTCAGGGTCCTTATCATACAAATCCCAACGGCTGACCGTTCGTTGGTATATATCGTTGAAATAGGAAGGTTTTCGTCTTTGGTTCATGATGGATCTTCTCTCCTTGCAAGCAAATTGGTGAAACTGTAATTCACGCTGGTCACTCCGAAATCCGGTTCACGTCGGAACGGTTTACGTACATAATGGACACGGTTTTTACCACCATCTAGGAATTCAACAATTGCAAGGATATAATCTTCAGGTTTATTCAATGAATAGAGTATCTCGTTTTTGGTAACTGTAAGCGTTGCAGCACCGCTGATACGGCCTTTCACTTCCAGAAACCTTAATTTTCCTGTACCCGGTATCCTGGATTCAATATCATAACCCAACTTATCATTTTCACGGTCTGTTGGTTCAAAACCCAGTTTACGTTCAATTTCCATAATTATTTCCCTGGCATGGGCTGCAGCTTCCTGAGTTTCTTTAGTAACATGATCGACAGGCACAGATCGTCCCTCTATTTTCGCCAGAAGTCCTAGTGGCACTATCATTAATCCTCCCGTTATTGCAGGTGGCAAGATAGAAAGCTGAGCTTCTGCATCCAATTCTTCCAAACGTTTCTGAAGTCTACCCTGGAGTTCATCTGCCCTGCGTCGTGCTTCCAGCGAATTCATCCTGGTTGTTCTGCCGGCCTGCTCCTGGAGTTTCAATACTTCTGCACGATGGTCCCAATATGTGATCTCTTTCGTGAGCCTATCTTTTACTGCAATCCGTGTTTTTGCGATCCATTCAAGCCGCCGGTTCTTTACTTCCAAAATATGATCGGGAACTACATTTGCTATTGCATGATTTACGACTGACTTTTCCAGTTCTTGTGTAATCCAATTACACTCCGGACGGGACATGATCTTCTCAAATGAAGGTTCTTCTTTTTTAAGTGGCCGATAATCCAGGTATGGTGCATAAAAGAAATGATTCGCATTTCCACCGGCATCAAGCTCCACATAAAGCATACGCCGGCTAATGGTTCGTTGCTCACCGGAGGGAAGAATCCTGGCATCCTGAATTGAGTGTTCCAGAAAGTACAGCATTCTAGGTTCGTTCCCGGAATCGCGTTCATCCACCAGGATGGTCCCCCTGCGAAGCAGCCCACGATATCGTTCCATAGTCAGGTCGAGTACTGAATCAAGTAAGGGGTGTCCTGGACAAATAAACGCAGCCAGTGGTTTTCCTTGCAGGAAAAGCAAGTCTTTTTCAAAGGTAATGCGTTCATATCGATTAAGTACAGGTTCTCCCATTCCTATTGACCGATCCCTTTGACGCACAGGTGCAGGAACATGGGTAATTTCATAACGCTTGGGTTCACGAGCGTAAATGGTCCCACCAAGTAGTTTTAAAGCCTCCAGGAAAAAGGATTCAATATAAAAAGGCTGTAGCCGTCTTGCTTCAGCCCGTTCCATTTCTTCACGGATTTTGGCAACCCGGCTTGAGTCCATTGTGTCATGAGCAAGCGCATGTTCGTCAATTAGTTCCTTTAGATGTCCGGAATCTACTGCTTCAGCAATGGCATGTTCAAGTCTTGCGCGAACCTCTGGCTGTTCACCATAGCGAATTGCTTCAATCAATAATTCCCGCAACTGTTTTCCTTCAAATTGCAACTTACCTAACACATCAAACACCTGTCCTCCTAAAGAATGTCGCGCTTGTTCAAGTTTTTCAAGCAATGTCCTGTAAACATCTCCTTCCCTGGTTTCTTCCGCCACAAGATTCCATAAATGACATACTTCAGTCTGACCAATGCGGTGAATACGGCCAAAGCGTTGTTCAATGCGATTGGGATTCCACGGCAGATCGTAGTTCACCATCAAATGTGCCCGTTGAAGATTAATTCCTTCACCAGCTGCATCGGTAGCAAGCAAAACCTGTACCTCCGGATTATGTAAAAAATTTTCCTGAGTTTTCCGTCGTTCTTCACGACCTAACCCACCGTGAATGATTACAACTGCTTGGTACCGTCCGAGCAGTGATGTTATTTTAGTATGGAGATAATTAAGGGTATCACGATGTTCTGTAAAGATCACAATTTTCTGACGCGGGGAAGGAACAGGTTTGGAAATATTACCTGCACCATAAGGAATTTCAGGTTCGGCAGTATGTTCACTGATACCTTTCTGAGTAAAAATGTCAGTAAGCACATTCGAAAGTTCACACCATTTTGTGTCCATACCTTGGCGTCGAACATGACCGGCGAGAGCTTCCAAACGCGTAAGCGTTTCGATTTCAATTTTAAGTTCTGAAATGGTACTTGCTGCAGTTGCCTGATCTAGTACCTCCTGTTCAATATTTTCTACCTCATTCTCCGGTGCTTCTTCGTAATCTTCAACATCATCAATATCCAGCAGACGGCCGGTATATATATTGAGATTTGGAGTCGCCGCACCCCGAGCAAGCAGTTCAAATTCGCGTAGCCGCTTCTCAAGGCGTTCACGCCTTCGTTTCAGGGATTGATAAATAGCTTCTGGCGACGAGGCAAGACGGCGCTGAAGAATAGTGAGGGCAAAACCGACAGTACCTGCACGCTTGTCATTTTGCAATGCTTCTGCCCTGTTAAACTCTTCACGGACATATTCTGTCACTTCCTTATAAAGACGTGCTTCATCATCCGAAAGTTTATATGGGACTGTGTAAGCGATGCGTTCAGGAAACAGGGGTTTTCCATCAAATTTCAGTAAACTTTCTTTCACCATGCGGCGCATCAGGTCTGAAACATCAACCTGGTGTACGCCATCACGGAATCGTCCTTCAAACCTGTCCCCATCAAGTAAAGCAAGGAATAGCTGAAAGTCTTCTTCCTTTCCATTGTGTGGCGTTGCGGTCATTAACAGGAAATGACGTGTAATTTCTGAAAGTACCTGTCCCAGCTTATAGCGCTTGGTGTATTTCACTTCGCCACTAAAGAAAGTAGCTGACATTTTGTGTGCCTCATCGCATACAATCAGGTCATAACGGCATTCAGGTGCAATGAGTTTTGCCTGTATATCTTCATTTCGGGAAAGTTTATCAAGCCTGGCGATAGTCAGGTCATTCTCCATAAACCAATTCCCGGTCCTGGCAGATTCCAGTTTATCATTTGTCAGGATCTCGAAAGGAAGATGAAATTTCTGAGATAGTTCATCCTGCCATTGTTCAGCTAAACTGCCTGGGCAAACAATCAGACATCGTTTGAGATCACCTCGGGCGATCAACTCTTTGATGAACAATCCTGCCATGATGGTTTTCCCGGCACCCGGATCATCAGCAAGAAGGAACCTCAATGGCTGCCGGGGCAGCATCTCCTCATATACCGCTGTGATCTGGTGTGGAAGGGGTTCAACAAGAGAGGTATGTACGGCAAGTACCGGATCAAATAGATGGGCCAAACTTATGCGCCTTGCTTCTGAAACAAGCCTGAAAAGTGATCCGTCACCATCAAAGCTCCAGGGACGGCCACGTTCGACAAGCTCAATTCTTTGCTCGTCATATCTATACAGAATTACCTCATTTACCTTGCCTTCCTGGGTGCGGTAAACCAGCGACAATGCTTCAGATCCATACCATTCTATAGATACGACGGTAACATCTGCACTTGGCAACAAACCGCGAACTGATGCATTTGGTTTAAGGTCTTCAAGTTTCATATTGAAATTATGAGGCAAAATTAAGTTGTTTCATTATCCAAAAGGAGAGAAAATGGTTCTGGTAATGTTCAATCACATTGTTATGGAGGTCGAAAGCTTTCATGGGTTGTTTGATTTGGAATCGGAAAATTAGGGAAAATTAATTCAATTCCAGCACCTTTCCAAGATCATAAACAATCTCGGAAGCCCAGAACTCCTTTCCAGCATATTCGTAAGTTATGATTTCATCATTCTCATCCGTTAATACAACAATCTTTGCACCAGTCACTTCGACCAGCGCACCTGCCCTGTTTTTGTTGTAACCGACATAAAATTGAATGGCATCATATTTTTTGGGCACAAATGCACCGTTTTCCATCACGCAGTACCCTTCGTCGTCCACTTCACAATACTTTCTGTAAGTTGTAGGTTTACATTCCCTGAATTCCTGCTTTTTTGTGCCGGCAATGATTTCATCGAAATAGTTTTGTTTGATGATAAGCTGTAAAATCTTCATGGTATTAAACTTTTTTCTTCGATTTAATAGGAACTTATGATTCAGAAAGACTCCCACAGGTCAAAGCATCTAAGCTAAAAATCATATTTGCCAATTTCTGACAAATTAAAATTATTGATTTAAGTTTCGCAAGTGATTTTACCCCACTTGCTTGAATTCAATATTTTCAATGTTAACAATATGTTTAAAGGTTTCACTCCGGTTGATCAGGGTATCCATCACTTTTTCATCGTC
>Ga0255347_1005211_pt1 | contig 14940 bp, 13 predicted proteins | sample wastewater_treat_2_FD_192479 | JGI IMG/M metagenome (GOLD analysis project Ga0255347, IMG submission 192479) | Wastewater microbial communities from Lulu Island WWTP, Vancouver, Canada - plant24 | ecosystem: Engineered > WWTP > Wastewater > Unclassified | place: Canada: Vancouver, British...
CCAGACCCAGCCCACTTCCGCCATGCTTGCGCGATCTCGACGGGTCGAGGCGGTAGAGCCTTTCGAACAGCCTGTCCAGAGACTCGTCGGGAACACCCGGCTTGGTGTCTTCAAAAATGATGTGCAGATCGCTGTCCTGAAGCTTCCACCGGATGATGAGCTTCCCGGGGGCATCGGTATATTTCAGGCTGTTTTCCAGAAGGTTCGAGAAGACCTGGGCGAGCCGATGGCTGTCCCCGATGAGGGTGATGCCCCGATCGGATCCGGGGATATAGTCCAGGGAGAGAGACTGCTGGGCGAATCTCGGCTCGAACATCCGGATGGTCTCCGTGAGCACCTTGATCACATCGACAGGCTCCCTTACGACCGGAATCTCGCCGTTATCCACCAGGGAAAGCTCATAGAGGTCATTCGCGAGCTTTTCCAGATGGATGACCTCTGTATAGAGCGAGTCGAGGCTCTTGCCGGACATCTCCCGCACGCCGTCCTGAATGGCCTCGATCTCGCCCTTCAAGATCGAGAGCGGAGTCCTCAGGTCGTGGGAGACGTCCGAGATGAGCTGCTTGCGGAGGATCTCGTATCGCTCGAGGGTCTGCGCCATGAGGTTGAAGCTGTCGGCCATACGCCCGAGCTCATCGCTGGTGTGTACCTCGATCCTGGTGTCAAACTTTCGCGAGGCCATTGCATGTGCCCCTTGCGCGATCTGGTAGACCGGCCTCAGGATGCTCCGCGAAAGCAGGATCGAGATGAGGACGGACAGCGACAGGACCGAGCATCCGACAATGAAGAGGGTGACGGTCTGGCGGTACAGGTACTTCTCCTCTTCAGGCGTCGTCACGCCTTCCGTCCTTTTTATCAGGCCGAGCCAGCCGACGGTCTTTCCATCGACCACTATCGGCTTCATGATCTGCTCGTGCAGAGAAGCGGCCTTGCCTGCCAATACGTTCTTGTTTGCATCATAGAGGGTCATCCTCCTCCTGATGGCAGGATAGTAGGCCTCCACCGATTTGGGGGCACCTGCTGTTCCAGGTCCGTATCCGGATGCATCGCCGGCCTGATTTCCCTGCTGGACGTTATGCTTCGATGCACAGTTCTCTTCGGAGATATCCGGGAACAGCATGTCCCTGAATGCATTCGGGGGGCCTTTTACGAGCTCCCAGTCGCGGTGGATTCTGTAGGAATCACCCAGCTTGTTCGCAAAATCCCCGAACCGGTCGATCTCCCAATTGATCACGAAGTCGTTGAGCTCCTGTTTGGAAAAATGCCTCATGAGCCCCATCATCAGGATCATACTGCCCATGCCCGTAAACACGAACATCAGGAAGAGCTTGTACGCAAGTTTCACCTTCATCGTTGCCCCTCTGCCCGGCCTGCCCAAGGTAATCTCCACGATTTAACCACGATGCTCCCACTGGTTCGCCATAATTACCCTGTAGGCTTACCACACCCCGATGGATCAGCGTACCAAAAAGCGATGTTCGCCGGTAGGTTTATAATAATGAACAGATGTTCGACCAGAAGAACGAATACCACAATCACTCCACGGAAACAACACATTTTCTCCATAATTGAGTGTTACCGGTTTTTCAAGAGGGAGAAGCCTGCATAGACCAAGGACACAAAAAACAACGAGAGGAGAGAAACATGAAGAGGCTGTATATCTCATCACTTGCTCTGTTTTTCGTATTCGTTTTTACCCTGCCGGTGTTTGCATTTGAGAGCATATTTGGAGGGGAGTGGAACACCCGGGCGTACCTACAGAAGGATTTCACCGGGGATGATTCGGGGGCTTTGGATCTGCAGATGGTAGACACGCAGACCCGGCTTTTCTACACGGCGAAGTTCTCCGAGGACTTTAAGTTCATCAACAAGTTCGAGATGGACGCCATCTGGGGAGGCAACGATGACAAGACCGACTATGGTGACATCGGTGCCGACGGTGTGGTCGTGGAGGTCAAGAACTCGTATCTGGACTTCAATCTCGGCGATGTCAACACCAAGCTGGGCGTCCAGAACATGAAGATCGCCAGGGGCTTCATGTTCAGCGACGATGCTGCTGCCGCTCTCGTCACCTACAAGGTGAACAAGCAGCTCGAGATTCCCTTCTACTGGATCAAGGCACGGGAAGGCTACAGCAGCAACGTGGGACCCATGAGCCACAAGAACGACTATGACGTGGACATCTACGGCATCTATCCGAGGATCAAGATGGATGCCCTCACGGTCAGGCCGATGTTCTTCTGGGCGACCTCCAACGATGCCTCCTGGTTCGGCAACACCTCTTCGAGCGGCATGAGGAACTTTGGTGCGGCCGACTTCGAGGATTTCAACGTCTACTACCTGGGTGCGGATGTCGACTTCAAGGTGGGCTCTTCCCTCCTGTGGTTCACCGGCCTCTATGAGTTCGGGACCATTGAGAGCCTCTCGGGCGGGGAAGACTATGACCTGGGCGGCTATCTGGTGGCCCTTGGAGCAAAGACCAATGTGAGCGACATGGTCGATATCCACGGTCAGGCCTTCTATGCAGCCGGGGATGACGATGCCGGCGATACCGACATCGATGCATGGGTGGCACCCATCGGCAAGGGCGCTACCTACAAGTGGGCCGAGATCATGGGCAGGGGCAAGATCCTTGACAACCAGTGGTCGAACGGTTCATCGGGAGACGAGCCGAGCAACATTTTGGCGGTGAACCTGGGCACGACCGTGACACCTGTCGAGAAGCTCGCCCTGACGGCTGATATCTGGTGGGCACAGCTTGCAGAGGACAACGGGAACGGCGACAAGGATCTGGGAACGGAGATCGATCTGTGGGCCAACTACAAGATCATGGACAACCTCTACCTGGACGTGCTGGCTTCCTACCTCTTTGCCGGCGCTGCCACCACCGATTGGGATTACAGCAACAACGTCCCCAGGGACGCCAAAGAGAAAAATCCCTACGAAATCGGCACCCAGCTCTCTATCGCGTTCTAGGGACAGTATCGATCAGGAGGGGGACCGGCCTGGGAAAGGGCCGGTTCCCGTATATGCAGGAGACCTCGAACGGAAGGTTCTGAAAGGAGCATACGGTGAAGAGATTTTCAGGAAGAGCGTTTTTCATGGTTGCGGGCTTTACGGCAGCAATCCTGTTCATGGGAATTTCCGCTGCCTCTGCCGCAAATATCGGCAAGGTCAAGCCCGAGGAGCTCAAGAAGCTCATCGAGAGCAAGGCCAATATCGTGATCGTGGATGCCCAGCCAAAGGGCGCATACGATGTGGGCCACATCCCGGGTGCGGTCAATCTGCCCTGGGTGCCGGAGATCAAGAGCCCGGGCAAGCTGCCCAAAAACAAAGACCTCATTCTCTACTGTGCCTGCACCCATGACGAAGACTCGACCGACCTGGCAAACCAGCTCGTGACAAGGTTCGGCTATACCAGAGTGAAGCTCCTCGAAGGCGGCTGGCTCAAGTGGGTCGAGCTGAACTACCCACAGGAAAAAACAAAAAAGAAATAAGGAAAGAGGAGGCAAGATGAGGAGATATCTATCATTCCTGGCACTCATCCTGGTTCTCGCGCTGCCTGTTGCCTGTTCGAAGTCCTCTGATCAGTCGGCGGGCAAGGGTGCGGGGGCCGGAGAGGCCGGACCTTACAAGGTGGGACAGGTCAAGATGAACCCCCACCCGGCGAGTCTCGAGGGCAAGACAGTGGTACTGCGGTGGAACGGGAAATTCAACGGCGACAAGCTGCTCTACCGGATTGCCGAACAGCTTGCGAGCAAGGCCCCGGGCGTGAAGATCGTCAAATTGTGGACCGTGGACCCGGCAACGGCCAATTCCTCGGAAGGGGGAGAGAAAAGCGAGAAGTTTGCCGAGAGCGCCCTCTCCCATAAGCCTGATCTGGTGATCGCGGCATCCGCCGATTGAGGGCACTGCACCCCATGGCTGGTAGTTGACCAGCTCAATATCGAAAAAAAAGGCGTACCGACAGTCACCATAACGACGACGGCATTTGCCGACCTGGCCAAATCGGCATTGGATGAGCAGGGCATAGCCGAGATGGCGATCGTTGCCGTTGAGCACCCCATTGCAGGCCGCAACGCCGAGGACACGAAGAAATTCGCCGACTCCGTATTCCCTGAGATTTTCAAGGCCGCGACAGCATGGAAGCCTACTAAGTAGGTTGGGGGACATGGGATATGACGAATGCAACCGATATGGGTACCATTGTTCGTAATCCGGCGGGAAAAAGCTGGTTCGGCAAGGTGGTGGGCAACGGGTATCTGATCCTGGCGTGCCGCCTGCTCCTGGGCGCCACGTTCCTGCTGTCTTCCATCGGCAAACTCGTGGACATCGAAGCCTACTCTGTGGATGCGGTTTATAACTTCGGGGTTCTGCCCCTCTGGCTTGCACGTCCTGCCGGCCTCATCATGCCGTTCATCGAGCTTGGAATAGCCCTGGGGCTGATCTTCGGCGTCCTGACGCGGCTGTCCGCGTTCGGTGCTTCGATCCTGAGCGTGATCTTCTTTCTGGTGAAGTGCCACGTGCTCTTCATTCAGGGCAGGCAGATAGACTGCGGATGCTTCGGCGCCATCATGGAAACCATGGCTTCCGTGACGATCTACATGGACATCCCCATGGCGATCATGGGCCTGCTGATCATGCTCGCGCCGGTTTCGTCCCGCTACTGGGTGTCCTTTGCCAGGTTTGCTCCGGCAAATCTTATGAAGAAGCTCGATCTGGTGTGGTGAGGTGCTTAGCCCCGTGAAGATGCTGCCTTTAGTGAAGTTATTCATACTGCGGCAACGGCTTGGCAACCGGGAAAGGCAGTTTAGAAGGGATTGGAAGGATTTAAATACAACGAAAGGATGGTAGGGAAAATGAAGAAAGGGCGGTTTTTTAGTTCAGCGGTTTTCATGCTGCTCGCCGCATGGCTCTTTATGCCGGCGTACGCCTCCGCCAAGGAGGTGGTGCAGCAGTGGGAGGTGGTCAATCCCGCAGGGGTGATCAAGGTGACGCCCATCAAGATGGCGCCCAGGATCGACTCTCTCGAGGGCAAGACCATAGCGCTCAAATGGAATTCGAAGCCGAACGGCAACATCTTCCTGGACAGGGTTGCAGAGCTGCTCAAGGAAAAGTACCCTACGGCCAAGGTCATCAAGATCTACGAGCTTGAGCCGACGACCGTTCCCCAGAGCGCCAACCAGGAAGATTCCGAGCGCAAGGCGAAGCTCATCGCCAAGTACAAGCCGGACATCGTGATCGGTGCCCAGTGCGATTGAGGGAGCTGTACGTCATGGCTGGTAGGTGACCAGCTCTCAGTCGAAAAATTGGGGATTCCGACCGTAACCGTTTCAACATCAGAATTCATCGGGCTTGCCAGAACAAGCATGGAAAGCTTCGGTGCACCGGATATGTCGTTCGTCATCGTGCCCCACCCGCTGGGAATGATCCCCAGGGACGAAGTACGGGCAAAGGCAGATGCAGCATTCTCTGATATCGTGAAGGCCGCCACCAAATGGAAGCCGTCGAGAACCAAGATTCCCGGTGGAGACAAGGCCCCGTATCCTCTCGAAACCGTCAAGTTCAAGGGCACCTATGCACAGTTGAACAAGTTCTTCTATGACAACAAGTGGGCCATCGGCCTGCCCATCATCCCACCCACGAAAGAGGCGGTGGCGTGCATGCTCAAAGGCACGAGCCACAAGCCGAGCGAGATCGTCTGGGATGCCATTCCTCCGCGCAACGGTGTCGTCACGGTCGAGCTCGTTGCCGCGACCGGGGTTATGGCCGGGTGCAAGCCCGAGCACATGCCGCTCCTTCTGTCCATCGTTGAGGCCATGAAGGCCACCCCGAAAAAAGGCAGAGAGTGGCGGGCTCTCACCACTACGACTCACCACACGGCGCCGCTGATCATCGTGAGCGGACCGATCGTGAAAGATCTCGGCATCGCCTACGGCATCGGCGCCATGGGTCCTGAAATGCCGGTAAACAATGCCGTCGGGTATTTCGTGAATCTGCTCGGCGATGTGGCCGGCGGTTCCCGTCCGCCCGATGCAGACAAGACGACCCAGGGTTGGGTGGGCAATATCATTGCCACCGTTGCCGGTGAGAATATCGACGACAACCCGTGGAAAGAAAGCTGGCCGGCTGAAAAGGGCTTCAAGCCGACAGATAACGTCGTCATCTATGCCGGCGGCGGAATCCCCGTCAACCAGAACGACCATGCCAGCGTCGATCCCGTGGATCTTGCCGAGGTCATGGCAAACACCATGAACGCCATCGGCGTCAGCCGGTGCTTCCAGGACGGCGGCGTCTGGATGCTGGGTCCCGAGCATGCAGCGACCCTGGCCAGCAAGGGATGGACCAAGAATGACATCCGCGAATTCCTCTTCAAGAATGCGCGGGCACCTTTCAAGGTTCAGCCTGCGATGGTGGATGGGAAGTGCGCTGCAACCGCGTGCTGTCCGCCTGCCGATTTCGGCCCCGTAGGGCCGGATACCCTGATCCCCATCTGCAAGAGACCGGATCAGATCGACATCGTGGTCGTAGGCGGCCCCGGGAAACAGAGCCAGTGGTGGTCGTATACGGAGTTCGGTCCGTTCCCGCCCATCATGGTGAAAGTAGACAAGTGGAAATAGTGATCAGTTCTCTCTTCCCCCCTCTCCGGCCGGGCCGGAGAGGGCGTTCTTTCGGCCGGGTGAATCCGGCCTGGGGTAAACCGGGATTCAGGTTTGTTGAAAAGGGAAACGCAAGGTATCGATAGGCAGCCGTTGCCTTTTGAGGTCGATGCCTTTAAAAAGAGCGTGGCGGGTCTTGGTTAAAACATTCGCCAGATAAAATGGAGGAACCAAAGAGATGGCAAACGACAACGAAAAGAAAGGCGTAACAAGGCGTGATTTCATGAAGAACACCGCAATGGCAGGCGCAGGGATAGCGCTTGCAGGGGCCGGCATCCTCGGCGGATCCAAGCCGGCAATGGCTGCCGTCAGCGGCGACGTGGTGGACGAGATCTACCGCCAGGCCATGGACTTCCATCTTCACTGCGGGCCGGATATCCCCAAACGGAAATACGACGACTTCGAGCTGGCCAAGCTGTGCATGGAGACCGGGCTCACCGGCTTCATGCTCAAGTCCCACCTCACCTGCACCGCGGAGCGCGTGTACTTCCTCCGCAAGCAGTTCCCCAAGCTCGAGACCTTCGGCTCCATGGCCTTGAACCGCACCTGGGGCGGCGTGAACGTGAAGGCGGTCGAGATCATGTCCAAGCTCCAGGGCAAACATTTGAGGCAGGTCTACTTCCCCACCCAGGACGCCCAGAACGACGAGAAGACCAAGTACGGGGATTACGTGAAGGTGTTCGACGACGGCGCGCTCACCAAGCAGTCGCTCGACGTCATCAAGTTCTGCGCCAAGAACAACCTCATCGTGAGCACCGGCCACCTGCACACGACCGAAGGCTTCAAGGTCGCTGAAGCCGCCAGGGAGCTGAAGTGCGAGCGCGTGGTGTGCACCCACGTCACCAACCGCACCACCGAGATGAGCGTGGAGAACCAGAAGAAGATGGCAGCCATGGGCGTCTACCTCGAGTACAACTATCTGCAGATCCATTACTACCTGAAAGACAACAAGAGCCCCAAGGGCCAGCCGCCCGAGAAGATCGCCAAGTGGATCAAGCAGGTCGGCGCCGACCATATCATCTTCGCCACCGACTTCGGGCAGCCGGACAATCCGACCACACCGGAAGGCATGAAGCTCCTCATTGCCGAGATGCTCAAGCAGGGCATCTCCAAGGAAGAGCTCATCAAGATGACGTCCACCAACCCCTACAAGATCCTGAGGGTGTAATCCAGGAACGCCAGGGAACACATGAACCCGCTGCCCCTCCTGACCGGGGGGCAGCGTTCTCTACATGAGAAGGAGACGACGAGAATGAGAAAGGCAGTGCAAAAACATCTTCTCACATGCACCGTTCTCATGCTGATGCTCGCCTTGCCCGTGCTCTCATTCGGCAAGGAGACGGCACAGAGCTGGGAACTGGTGAACCCTCAGGGCATCGTCAAGGTCGAGCCCATGAAGGTCAACCCGCATCCGACGACCCTCGAGGGCAAGACCGTATTGCTCCGCTGGAACGGCAAGCACAACGGCAACAATATCCTCGACCGCGTCGCCGAGATGCTCACCGAGCAGGTCAAAGACGTCAAGATCGTCAAGCTGTGGGAAAAATATCCGGATACGGTGATGGTGAGCAGCAGCCAGGAAAAGAGCAAGGACATCGCGAAGAAAGTCGCGTCGTTCAAGCCCGACCTGGTCATCGCTTCCCAGACCGATTGAGGGTCCTGCACCTCATGGCTGGTAGTTGACCAGCTCAATGTCGAAAAACTGGGGATACCCACGGTCACCATTTCAAGCACCGAGTTCGTCGAACTCGCGAGAACGACCATGCGGAGCGTCGGTGCTCCCGACATGGCATTTGTCCTTATCCCGCACCCACTGGGAGGGATCAAGCTGGATGAGATACGCGCCAAGACAACGGCCGTATTCCCGGATATCATGAAGCAGGCGACAAAATGGAAGGCGAACACCGCGAACGTCGCCGAGCAGAAAAAGCCGTACCCGGCAGAAAGATTCACGTTCAAGGGGACCGGCTCCGATGTCACCGACCTCTTTTACAAGCAGAAGTGGAGCGATGGCCTGCCCATCGTTCCGCCCACACCCGAACGCGTGAAGAAGATGCTGGCCGGTACGAGCATGAAGCCGGGTGAAGTCATCGGCATCATTCCGCCGCGCATGGGTGTCATTACGGTCGAGCTGGCAGCAGTTCACGCCGTGATGGCGGGGGCCAAGCCCGAGTATTTCCCGGTCATCCTGGCCGCCGTGGAAGCCATTCTCGACCCGAGGCATGACTGGCGGTCAGCCACTACGACCACGAATCCCTGTGCACCGTTGATCGTGGTCAACGGGCCTATCGTCAAGGAAATCGGCATCCAGTACGGGACCGGTGCATTCGGGCCCGGACCTGCTGCAAGCCCCAACGCGACCATCGGCCGCGCTCTCAATCTTATCATGGACATAGTGGGCGGATCGCAGCCCCCTTCACCGGACAAAACCACGCTCGGAACGCCGGCCAGCTACACCATGGTGCTGGGCGAGAACGAGGACGCCAACCCGTGGGCTACCCTGAGCGAGCAGATGGGAGCCAAGAAGGGAACGAGCACGGTCACCGTGTTCGAGGTGAGGAGCTATGTCAACTTCAACCTCCACGAGCCCAATACCGCTGAAGGCCTGCTCCATCCCATGGCGAAGACCATTGCACCGGTGGTGGGCCTTGCAGAGAACGGGTTCGATTGCAAGGAAGGCGTCAAGGAGCTTCTCATCCTGAGCCCCGAGCACGCGGACACGATCAAGAAGGACGGATGGGACCTCGCCCGCGTCCAGAGCTACCTCCACGAGAATGCGCGCATCTCCATGGCCGACTTCAACATCCGTAACAACGGCCGCAAGCCGGGATGCCGGGAGAACGAAACCAACCCCACCGTGGTCAGAGGTCCGGGTAACTATCTGATCATGGTCGCAGGCGGCGAAGGCAAGCACTCCGTCTTCCTGGAAACCACCAGGTACGACCCGGTAACAAAGGAAATCAAGAAGTAGTACTCAATCCCACCTCTTCGTTATTGGTCCCCTCCACGGCAGGAGGGGACCGCTCTTTCAGGCACGATGAATTCTCCTTAATAACTTCACAGATTGTTCATAATTTCTTCAGAATTGCGGGGTACATACATTACCAACAGTGCCTCCATACATCATCATGTATTACCTCCCACGTACTTCTCTTTTCTCCTGCACACGCAGGAGAAAAAGAGAAGTATGAATTTATGGGGGTAGACGGGCGAGAAAGGACGTGACCCGATCATGATTACGCGGAGAAGACTTCTCAAAGGAGCTATCGCAGGGATATCGACTCTCCCGGTCATCACGCCGAAGCTGATGGCGCAGGATAATGAAGAAGAATCCGCATGGATCTACAATCCGGCAGGGATCACTCCGAGCGGGGTGTTCGTCGATGAGCTGCTCCTGAAGGAAACGACCGGCCGTGAGAACGGGAAGCCTCCGCTGCTGGGCGATTTTCCCCGGATGAACGTCGAATGCATCTATGCACGGGAGATGTATGCAACGGTGAACAGGCTCTTCTACCAGCGGGGCTGGGGAGACGGGTTGCCCATCGTTCCCCCTGCCGAAGATCTGGTCAAGGCGATGCTTAAGTGCACGGACATGGGCCCGGAAGAGGTTGTCGGTCTCATAGAGCCCATGAAAGGTCAGGCCACGGTGACGAAGATCGCGGTGAACGCCGTCATGGCGGGCTGTCGCCCTGAATACCTGCCCGTGGTGATCGCGGCGGTCAAGGTCATCGCCGATCCGGATTTCAGTCTCCTCGGCGTGTCCACGACCACCAATCCCGATACGCCCATGATCATCGTGAACGGTCCCATTGTCAGGCAGCTCGAAATCAACGCGGGCACCAATGCCCTCGGAAGAGGCCGGGAAGCCAACGCGACGATCGGACGGGCCCTCCATCTCGTGGCACAGAACATCGGGGGAAGCAAGCCCGGGATAACCGACCTGTCGTGTCTCGGCCAGCCCGGGGAATTCGCCATGTGCCTGGCGGAAAACGAGGAGAAGAACCCCTGGGGAACGCTCCATACCGAGCTCGGGTATCCAAAAGACGCAAACGTGGTGACCGTGGTCGCTGCCGAGGGGATCCACTCAATCCTCGGCATCGGGTGGAATGACGAGGGCTACCTGAGCCTGGTGTCGGACCACCTGGCCGGCCTGGACAGGTCCGTAAGGCCCATGGTCATTCTGATCATCGCCCAGGACACGGCAGCCATGCTGGCGGGAAAGGGCTGGACCAAGGAGAGCATCAGGAAGTTCGTTTACGAGCATGCCCGCATCCCGTTTTCAAAATACAAGAAGCGGTTCATCGAAACACGCAAGGTAAACGGCGTGCCGTCCTGGGTCCTTGAGAACACCGATCCCGCGGCGATGATCCCCGTTCCGTTCATGAATCATCTCCTCATCCTCGTAGCCGGCGGTACGGGGGAGAAGAGCATGCTCATTCCCGTGTGGAGCGGCATGAAAAAGCCGCTTTCCCGGGAAATCAGGCTCCCGTCCAACTGGGAAGATATCCTCAAACGCGCGAAACAGAGCACTGTCCAGTAAAGGTCAAGAAGACCCGCCGCTTGGGGTTCTGCCTGAATGAGGCGGATGAATCACGCACCACGATAGCTTCTTGTGAAATCCTTCAGCGGAATGAAGGCGTGAGATCCCGGCATGTTCAAGGCATCCTGAAAGGATGGACCCCGGACATGCCGAGTTTGTATTCCTAGATGTTCGCTGCCACGGCCGCAGGCGCCGGGATATCGCTCAGGTGACGGCCGTAGTGGGCGAACTTTATCATGCTGTCCTTGCCCACGATGAAGACGGCCGGGAGCTGGGTCTCGTGACCTTCGAACTTACCGTGCCTGTATCCCTGCATGGTCGCCCTGATCGCAGAGATGAGCCCTGCAGGATGCAGGTACTTGATGATGCCGCCCGGCTCGACTCCATAGAGCTTGAACAGCTCGCCTCTGGGGTCGGTGATGATGGTGAACGGCCAGTCTTCCTTGCTCGTGACCGAAGACACCGTATCGGGCGAGCTCTGGAGGACGACGAAGAGCTTTGCCCCTCTCCCTTTTATGAGGCCGATCTCGCGCTTCAGATTGGCCATGTCGTTCTGGCAGATGGGGCATCCCAGGTAGCGCAGGAAGACAAGAACCGCGGGCTTTCCTTCTGCCGCCTCATAAAAACTCTGCCTGTCTCCCCAGGGAGTCTCGAACCTGAAGTCATGGGCCTTGTTTCCGACTCTCAATTTGGAATCCATGTCTCAAACCTCCCGTTTTTCTCTGCCTGTACAGGGAATATACTTTGTCCATTAAATATTGGCCGCCCGCCCTCTTTTCAAGGGCAGGTCGATTTTTTCCCGCAAAAGGCGCACGGCAGGCCGATCGCTTTTTGCCGGCTCAGACAGTGAAGCGCGGATAGCGCCGCCAGAGGCCGGGGACCTTTTCCTCTGCAGGCACGATATAGGCGCGGCATGCAGGTGCGCCCTCGGGGATGACCGCCTCGAGGAGCAGGCGGGCTCCCATCATGCGCACGCACTGCCTGTCCCACTTGTTCGTCGCCATGCAGAGCTTTACGTCATCCCCGCTTGTATAGCCGATGGGGCACTCGGTGATCCTGAACTGCACGCAGTCGTCGTCAACATTCTCCACCTCGATCTTGAAGCCGAAGAGGTCGGCTGCGGTGAAATACCTCGCAGCTGCATCCCTCACGCCGGTCTTCCCGTTATCGAGCCCGAAGAGCCTCTGCCTTCCGAACAGGCTCGCGAACGATTGCATGGCAGCGCGCACGATGAGCCGGCTTAAGGGTCCGAGTATTGCGAGCTTCTTGGCTATCAGGCCGATGCGCCTGAAGTTGCCGGTCAGCCTGCGGTATTCCTCTTGTTCGCCCGCCTCCTTGTTCCCGAGGCTCAGGAGCAGGCCGAAAGCCCGGAGCATGAGAGAATCCGCGAGGCGCAGGCCGGTTGGCCCGGAGAGCTCGGGATGCCCGCGGATATACAGCGTCTTCGTGAGGATGCCGTACTTCTCCCTCTCGGAAAGCTTCTCCAGATTGAGCCGGTCTTCACTGTCGACAACCGCCATGCGAAAGCCTCCTGTCCCCGAAAAATGACGGAAGGTGAGTGCATCGAGCCTTCGAGCCCCTGGTATTAATGTTAAACGAGGCAGGAAGGAAATATCAAGACCCATCCAGGAGCCTGCTCGTAAGGAAAGATTGAGGAGGAGCGGCCTGTTTCCGGGAAGGTCCCGGGCATGGGTTCCGCGCCCGGATCTTCCCGGTCATCTGGTCCCTTCAGTCGTCCGATGTCTTGAACTTCCGGACATCTTCAGTGAGGACCTGTGCAGCGGTGCGGAGATTTTCGAGGGTGCCGGCGAGCTCTTCCACGGTCGAGGCATTCTGCTGGGTGGTGCCGTCTATCTGAGAGATGGCCCGAGTGAGCTCGCCTATGTTCGAGGTCTGCTCCATGCTGGAGGAACTGATCGTCTCCATCATGCGGAAGAAAAACTCCATCCTCGTCATGAGCTCTTCCAATGAGGAGGATGTCTTGTCCATGACCTCATCGCCGGTCTTGATCCTCTCGACGGTTTCTTCGATGAGGAGTTTGATCTCGCTCGCCGCCTGGGCAGAGCGCTGGGCAAGCGACCTCACCTCGCCGGCCACCACGGCAAACCCTTTTCCGTGCTCTCCTGCCCGGGCCGCCTCCACAGAGGCATTGAGCGCGAGCAGGTTCGTGTGGAAGGCCACCTCGTTGACGGTCGATACGATGTCCCCGATCTTCTTCGAGTTCCGCGATATCCCCTGAGTGGCGTTCATCAGCCGGCCGAAGACCTCCTTGCTCTGGTCTATGAGCTTGGTGATGGCGCGGGAGGACTCTTCCCCCTCACGGATGAGGTCGGAGTTCTGCCGGACCGACCCGTACATCTCTTCGATGGACGCGGAAATCTCTTCCACGGAGGCTGCCTGCTCCTGGGTGGATTGCGAGAGATCCTGGGAGCCGATGCTTACATCCTCGATAGCCTGATGGAGCTCGAGAGAGGTCTCTCTCACATGGCTCACGATCCGCTCGATATCGTTCATGAATGAGTTGAACCAGAACGCGAGCTCGCCCACCTCGTTCAGGCCCGTCACCTCGAGCCGCTTGGTGAGGTCGCCCTGGCCCCTTGCCATGTCCTTGAGCATGAAGGACATCCTGCCTACCGAGACCTTGAGACTCTTCATGATGAGATAGCTGTTCAGGAGAGTCATGATGACGGTCTGGACGATGATCAGCAGGAAGGCAAACTGAATGGACTCAAGCTTCAGTCCGGAATTGATGGAGAGATAGATGAGGCCGAGGAGGTTCCCGATGGGGGGAACGGCGATCAGCAGGATCGTGAGAAGGAACTTCCTGTTCAGGCTCATGCGGAACAGGCCGGAGCCTTCGTCGATGATACCCTTGAGATCGTTCTGCATGTAGAACGGAAAAAGGCTGTTCTCAGCGGCGAGGTAGTAAAAAGGGGCGATCGACAGGGCCGTCATGACCAGGGCGTTTGCTCCGAAGAGCGCTGAGTTGAGGTCGATGAAGTCCTGCATGTAGAAAGGCACCACGCACATGATGATGGCAGTGAGTGACCACCTCAGGAATACGATGATCGCTTCAGTCAAAGGCATGATCGACGCCGAGCGGGCTGCCCCCAAGAGCTGATCGGGATCGGGCGATCCTCTGTCCAGAGCCTCGACGGCCGGCTTTACCAGGATGTACTTGGCGAGAAAGCCGAGCACGAAGCCGACCGCACCCGTCGCCGATGCGTAGAGGGCCGCTTCAAGAAGGTGATCCTTGAATCCGGGCACCGCATGCATGAAGAGGAAATAGATTATGGGGATGAGAACGAGTGCGGAAATGATTTCCTGGAACGTGAACGGTCTCAGGAACAGAACTCTTGCGTTGTCGGTCATGTATATCTCTCCTTCTCGTAGATGTGGGTCGCGTATGCTTTCAAGAGAGTCTTAAAAAACACTATCGGAAATTAACGATGCGGTCTTGATTGTTATTGAGAATACAATCAATTGATATTTTATCCAATATTAACTTTCTCACACATCGGGTGCACATGCAGGTGCAATGAACGGGCTATCTGGGACTTCTCATTGCCGGCCGGGTCCGTCATTCTTATCATTAGGAGAGCAGGAAACCTTTAAAGCGGAGGGTAAGCAATGGATGTACTGACGCTGTCCAGGCTGCAGTTTGCGATCACGAGCATGTTTCATTTCGTCTTCGTGCCGCTGACCCTGGGACTCTCGATCCTCGTGGCTTTCATGGAGTGG
>Ga0255347_1005218_pt1 | contig 14922 bp, 6 predicted proteins | sample wastewater_treat_2_FD_192479 | JGI IMG/M metagenome (GOLD analysis project Ga0255347, IMG submission 192479) | Wastewater microbial communities from Lulu Island WWTP, Vancouver, Canada - plant24 | ecosystem: Engineered > WWTP > Wastewater > Unclassified | place: Canada: Vancouver, British...
CGTGGCGAATAGCTTAAGTTTTGGCGCGCCAACTGGGTTGGAGTTGGAGATGGCGCAGTTAATCAACAAGCTTGTGCCCAGCATGGAACAGGTGCGCTTAAATAGTAGTGGTACAGAGGCAACCATGAGTGCGATTCGCACTGCGCGTGGTTTTACGGGCCGCGATAAAATTGTGAAGTTTGAAGGCTGCTACCATGGTCACTCTGATGGCTTGTTGGTTAAAGCGGGTTCTGGCTTGCTCACGTTTGGTGAGCCAGATTCAGGCGGTGTGCCAGCTAGCGTGGCGGCACATACGCTCACGTTGGAATATAACAATACTGAGCAACTAAGAGAGTTATTTGCTCAGGTAGGTGATGAAATCGCGTGTGTCATTATTGAGCCTGTTGTGGGTAATATGAATTTAATTGTGCCTCATATGGAGTTTTTACAAACGCTACGTGAACTTTGCACAAAACATGGTGCGGTGCTGATTTTTGATGAAGTGATGACAGGCTTCCGAGTGGCATTAGGTGGTGCGCAGGCGCTGTATAACATCAAGCCAGATATGACGACCTTGGGCAAAGTGATTGGTGGCGGCTTGCCAGTGGGCGCATTTGGCGGCCGTAAAGACATTATGCAATGCCTAGCCCCTGTGGGTAAAGTGTATCAAGCGGGTACTTTGTCTGGCAACCCTGTTGCGGTAACGGCGGGCCTAAAAACCTTAGAGTTGATTCAGGCGCCAGACTTTCACGCTAAATTAACTGCCCAAACGCAAAAATTGGTTGATGGCCTAAAAGCTGCCGCAAAAGAAGCGGGTGTTGTGTTTAATGCACAAAGTGTGGGTGGTATGTTTGGTTTGTACTTCTGCGAGAAATGCCCAACCTCTTACCATGAAATGATGCAGTCTAATAAAGATCACTTTAATCAGTTTTTCCATAGCATGTTAGACAGTGGCATTTATTTAGGCCCATCCGCATTTGAGGCTGGGTTTGTTTCTGCTGCCCACACTGATGAAGATATTGCCAATACACTTGCAGCTGCTAAAAAGGCGTTTCTACAAATTAAATAAAGGCTGGCGAGATGATTGTTGGTATCGATTTAGGCACTACAAATAGTCTTATTAGTTACCTTAAAGAAGGCGTTCCGACTGCAATTCCGAATGCAAATGGCTACTACTTAACACCATCTGTGGTGAGCATAGACGATGCTAATACGGTGCTGGTTGGCGCTACAGCGCGCGAACGTTTGTACAAGCACTCTGGTGCAACAGTTGCTTCGTTTAAGCGTTTAATGGGTACATCGCAAGTAGTTAAGCTGGGTAAAAAATCATTTACGCCTGAAGAGTTATCTGCGCTGGTGTTACGTGCCCTTAAGGCGGATGCGGAGGCTTTTTTAGGTGAGCCAATCAATGAAGTGATTATTTCGGTGCCAGCCTATTTTAATGATGCGCAACGTAAAGCAACTAAAGTTGCGGGTGAGTTGGCAGGCTTAACCGTTAAGCGCCTGATTAACGAGCCTACGGCGGCGGCGCTATTTCATGGTATTCAAGATCGTGATATTGAGGCAAAATTCTTAATTTTTGATTTGGGCGGCGGCACATTTGACGTTTCAATTTTAGAAAAATTTGATGGCATTATGGAGGTGCGCGCTACAGGTGGCGATAGCTTTTTAGGTGGCGATGACTTCACTAAAGTGCTGGTTGATTTGTTTTCGCAAAAAGCGAAGCTAACTGATGCTCAGCTTGAGGATAGTGCATTAATGGCCACAGTACGTTTTGCCGCAGATGAGGCTAAGCGTAGCTTAAGTGAACAAGAAGCTGTGAACATGGATGTAAAGCTAAATAATGAAATTCACGGCATCACCATTCGTCAGGATGAATATGAGTTAGCTTGCAAGCCTTTGCTCGAGCGATTAAGAGCGCCAATAGAACGTGCTTTGCGCGACGCACGCTTGCGCAGCGCTGATTTGGACGAAGTGGTGATGGTGGGTGGCGCAACGCGTATGCCGCTGGTGCGAAAGTTGGTTTCACAATTATTTGGCCGTTTGCCAGCTCGCTATGTTGACCCAGACCAAACCATTGCGTTGGGTGCCGCTGTGTGCGCAGGCTTAATTGCACGTGATACTAACTTTGATGAAGTAGTGTTAACCGATGTTTGCCCGCATAGCTTGGGCACTGCGGTGTCAGAAGAAGATGGCCGAGGTGGTTGGATTAATGACATTTTTTTGCCCATCATTGAGCGCAACACGGTGGTGCCAGCCAGCCGTGTTAAAAGCTTATACACCTTAATTGATAATCAGAAAAAACTGGCTGTTGACATTTACCAAGGTGAGTCACGCAAGTGCAGTAATAATGTATTGCTTGGTAAAATTGAAGTACCTATTCCGCCTCGCCCAGCGGGTGAGGTGGCGATTAATGTGCGCTATACCTATGATGTAAATGGCATTTTAGATGTTGATGTTGAAGTGGAAAAAACCGACATCAGTAAAAATCTAGTGATTAAAAAACTAGCAGGTGAAGTCAGTGAGGAAGAGATTGCGCGCAGGCGCACTGAGCTTGCCGCACTCAAAGTGCATCCGCGTGACCAAGAGCAAAATCGCGTAGTGATAGAGCGCGGTAATCGTCTTTATGAACAATTTTTAGGGCGTGAGCGCGAGCAGGTGGGTCGTTTAATTGATACGTTTAACCAAGCGCTAGAAACACAAGAACCCAAAATCATTACAGAAGCTAGAAAAAATTTTGCAAATGGGCTCAATGCGCTAGAGCGTGGTGAAGTTTGGTAGCCTTTAATTGCTTGTTAAATGAACTCGCCGTTTGAAATACTAGGCCTTGAATGGGATGCGGATGAGCGCACGGTTAAACGTGCCTATGCCAAACTCATCAAAGAATTTCGTCCAGATTCCCACCCTACTGAGTTTGCTCGCATTAGGCAAGCATATGAGGAGGCGAGTGAATATCTGCGCGATCGCGCTTATTGGGCAGAAGTTGAGCAGAATGAGGCCGAGAGTGAAGCTTTGGTGCAACCTCAGTTTTCTGAACAAATCCTCTCGGAAAATACTGCAGATTTAGTGCAAAATGCCGAGAGTCATGAAAGTCAATTTGATAAGCAGTCACTAACTCAACAATCGGCTGACGTTGAAGGTGATGCGCTCAACATTCCCGCTTATCAACGCCTGCACTCAGAGCGAATTTCTGAAGCAGATCTGTTTCGTTTGCTCGATTCGCCAGAGCAAACTGTTCGGCTGCTACCAGATGTTGCGCCTCAAATAGAGTTTGAAAGTACAGAAGCATCGTTACTGCAAAACAATCACTACCAGCTAATCAACCAAATGTTGGCCGAATTAGGGCAATTTAAACTGCCACAGCAAGAGGCCGAAGCGCTAGCGTGTTTTAACGCGCAATTACAGCAGTTAAGTGAAATGTCTTTAGATGCTCGCATGGATTATGAAGACGCACTAGGGCAGTGGATGATGTATATCAAGCAGCCACCACTTATGGTATTTGACGCGGCCTGTCGGTTGTTTAAGTGGAATGCTGATTACATTTTAAGTTTAAATAACATGGTTGGTCTTAAGCGTTTCTCAGAATTAAACTCCTTGGCATGTAGCTACATAAAAATTTCAGAAACAAGTGAGTCAATGATTAACACAAGAAGGGGGTTACTTGAGTTATGTCATCTGATTAACAGTTGGAGAGACAAATGTGTTGATGCTCAGCTACCACATTTGCAGAATTGGTTTGATGGATTAAGTGTTCGCAAAGTTAGATTTTTTGCCACAGATATATTCTTTGCATTGAGTTTTAGTGTGTTGTTTTTAAATTTTATAAATAGAGGTTTAAAAATAACAGAGCATCTAATTTTCGCGCTACTCATCTGCGTGATGGCGACTGTACTGCCGCCAATATTGCGTGCATTTGTGTTGTATTTTGAGGCTAAGCCGAATGGGGATGCTTATTTGGCTTGGGTTAGATTGGGCTCTGTTATCCTCATTTTTTGTTCTCAGATTGGATGGTTTGTTATAAATGCTGGCAATGAACAGCAATTAGTTATAGGGATTGTTTCAATTGTTGCGCTAATCTCTGGATGGCTATGGTACGCAGTGCTGATGAAGCGAGAAGAAAAGATTTTGTGGTTATGGCAAATAATGCTGGATATACCGCTTGTAGTTGAGGGGGTTGTAAATAGGCGCTTTCAGGGACGCTATGTGAGAAAAATCGCAAAAATCGCTATTTATGCAGTGATTCCTGTTCTGCTTTTTTATCAGCATTTTTCAAAAATTGTTAATCTGTTCAAACGTATCATTAAATCTTCGGTGGTCAAGGGAGCTTTAAAGTTACTAGTGATTGCCTTAATAGTTCTGGCAGGAATAATTTACTCTGATTACTCAGATTATTTGGAACACAAAAGTGTTGTAAAGGATTATGGCGAGAAGTTGATACAAGAATCTGCTCAAGAGTCTGTTGTGGATAATTATAGCGACGAGTTGATGCGGAAGCGTGCTGTCGATGATTATTTGGATAGGCATGGTTTGTTGAGTAGGGATGCTAAACATTAACCATAAAAAACTTTGTGTTAAGTTATTGAGCCAATAGCCATTAACCTGTAAAATAGTAGGTTCCGCTAAATGTTTTGACAGTGAATGAAAAGCCATGAATAAGTTGGTTGATAATGTAAATGAGTTAGTAAATCTTGCGCCTGAAAATCAAGGGATGTATGACAGGCGTCATGAGAAAGATAGCTGTGGTGTGGGCTTTGTTGCTCACATCAAGGGCAAAAAAAGCCATGAAATCGTCAGCCAAGGCTTGGCGTTACTTAAAAATTTAACGCACCGTGGCGCAACAGGCTATGACCCTAAGCTGGGCGATGGTGCTGGTTTGCTCATGCAAATGCCAGATGCGTTTATGCGCAAGGAGGCGGCAAAGCTTAATATTGCCCTGCCAGATGCTGGCCAATATGCCGTTGGTAACTTTTTTATGCCGCAAAGTAAGGCAAATCAAGTTAAAGTTGAGGCTGTTATTGCCACTATTGTGGCTGAAGAAAATCAAGTTTTATTGGGCTGGCGCGATGTGCCTGTGGACAACAGCAATATTGCTGATGCTGCCCGTGCGGTAGAGCCATGCATGCGTCAATTAATTATTGGCAGCAATGTTGCCGATCAAATTACTTTTGAGCGTAAGTGTTTTGTGATTCGTAAGCGTATTGAGCATGCGGTGCGTGCGCTTAACTTGCAAGATAATGCACAATTTTACATTCCTTCACTTTCAAGCCGTACTGTTGTTTATAAAGGGATGTTGTTAGCCAATGAAGTTGGTGTTTACTATCGCGATTTAGTTGATGAGAGCGTCATTTCTGCACTTGCTTTAGTGCATCAGCGTTTCTCAACCAACACTTTCCCCGCTTGGGATTTGGCTCATCCTTTCCGTATGATTGCTCATAACGGTGAAATTAATACCGTGCAAGGCAATGTTAATTGGATGGCTGCCCGTCACGAGACGATGAAGTCAGCGGTAATTGGAGAAGATTTGGATAAACTTTGGCCGTTGATTGCCGAAGGTCAATCAGATTCTGCCTGTTTTGATAATTGCTTAGAATTGCTCGTTGCTGGCGGTTATAGCTTGCCACATGCCATGATGATGTTGATTCCAGAAGCTTGGAACAACAACGCGTTGATGGATGATGAGCGTCGTGCGTTTTATGAATATCACGCTGCATTGATGGAGCCGTGGGACGGCCCAGCTGCGGTGGCATTTACTGATGGACAAATGATTGGTGCTACACTCGACCGCAATGGCTTGCGTCCAGCGCGTTACTTAGTGACCGATGATGATATCGTGATGATGGCGTCGGAAATGGGTGTGCTAACTTTCCCTCAAGAAAAAATCGTTAAGAAATGGCGTTTACAACCAGGCAAAATGTTGCTGATTGATACTGTGCAAGGGCGCATTATTGATGATGGTGAAGTTAAAACGCAAATTGCAACAGCAAAACCTTATAAACAATGGATTGCGCAATCTCGTTATCACTTAGGCGACTTGCCAAAAGTTGAGGCAAAGCTTGATTTAAATGAAACCTTACTCGACACGCAACAAGCCTTTGGTTACACGCAAGAGGATCTGAAGTTTGTCTTGCAACCAATGATTGCAAATGGTGAGGAAGGCGCGGGCTCTATGGGCAACGACGCGGCATTGACCGTGTTGTCAAACAAAGCCAAGCCGCTTTATAACTACTTTAAGCAATTGTTTGCGCAGGTGACCAATCCGCCAATTGATCCGATTCGTGAAGAATTAGTCATGTCATTGGTGACTTTTATTGGCCCTAAACCTAATTTGTTGGCGATTGATGAAACAAACCCGCCTGTGCGTTTAGAGGCTAGTCAGCCAGTGCTAACTTTAAATGAGTTAGAGCAGCTAAAAGTCATTGATGTGGCTACAAAAGGTCAGTATAGCTCATTAGTTTTAGATATCACATACGATGTTGCATTAGGTAAAGCTGGTATGGCTAATGCTCTTGCTAGCATCAACCATGCCGCTGAAAAAGCGGTACACAGTGGCACAAATGTGTTGATTTTATCTGATCGTGCTATTGCTAAGAATCGTATTGCAATTCCAGCGCTTCTAGCATGTTCTTCAGTACATGAACATTTGGTTAAAACTGGCTTGCGCACTAGTGCGGGCTTGGTTGTGGATACGGGCTCTGCACGTGAAGTGCATCACTTTGCCTTGTTGGCAGGTTATGGTGCTGAGGCTGTTTGCCCATGGTTAACCTTCAAAACCATTGAAAGTATTGCTTCTGATACTTACGCTGCTAATAAAAACTTTATTAAAGCGGTTGGTAAAGGCTTGTATAAAGTCATGTCTAAAATGGGTATTTCGACTTATCAATCATACTGCGGCGCGCAAATTTTTGAGGCAATTGGCTTAAACAATGCGTTTATCAATGAATACTTCACTGGTACCGTAACCCAAATTGAAGGTATTGGTTTAGATGAGGTAGCGGAAGAAACATTACGTTTACATCAATTAGCCTTTGGTAATGACCCTGTGCTGGCAAACGCATTAGATGCTGGAGGTGAGTATGCTTTCCGTGTGCGCGGTGAAGAACATACTTGGACGCCGGAGTCGATTGCAAAATTGCAAAATGCAACACGTACGGGTAAATATGATACCTATAAAGAATATGCTAAGTTAATTAATGACCAAACACGCCGCCATATGACGTTACGTGGTTTGTTTGAGATTAAATCATCAAGCGCAGCAATTTCGTTAGAGCAAGTTGAGTCTGCGAAAGAGATTGTGAAACGGTTTGCAACTGGCGCAATGTCTTTAGGTTCAATCTCTACTGAAGCTCATGCAACGCTGGCGATTGCCATGAACCGTATTGGTGGTAAATCTAATACAGGTGAAGGTGGTGAAGATGCGAAGCGCTTTATTCCAATTGCCCAAGACACTACAATGGCCGATGTTATTGGTCAAGATTTAATCGAAAGCAATATTCCCCTTAAGGCAGGTGATTCATTGCGCTCGCGCATCAAGCAAGTGGCGTCTGGCCGCTTTGGTGTAACTGCAGATTACTTGGCTTCAGCTGACCAAATTCAAATTAAAATGGCACAAGGTGCTAAACCAGGTGAAGGTGGTCAATTACCAGGCCATAAGGTATCGCCTTATATTGCTAAATTACGCTTTTCAGTGCCTGGTGTAGGTTTAATTTCTCCACCACCACATCATGATATTTATTCAATTGAAGATTTAGCACAGCTGATTCATGACTTGAAAAATGCAAATCCTAAAGCATCAATTTCAGTAAAATTGGTTTCTGAAACGGGTATTGGTACTGTGGCTGCGGGTGTGGCAAAAGCCAAATCAGACCATATTGTGGTAGCGGGCCATGATGGTGGCACGGGTGCATCGCCTATTTCATCGGTCAAACATGCAGGTACGCCGTGGGAGTTAGGCTTGGCTGAAACACAGCAAACCTTGGTGCTTAACCAGTTGCGTGGTCGAGTTGTGGTGCAAGTTGATGGCCAAATTAAAACTGGCAGAGATGTGGTGATTGGTGCGCTATTAGGTGCGGATGAGTTTGGTTTTGCAACGGCACCGTTGGTCGTTGAGGGTTGCATTATGATGCGTAAGTGTCATCTCAATACATGCCCTGTGGGTGTGGCAACTCAGGATCCAGAACTACGTAAAAAATTTACGGGTCAGCCAGAGCATGTCGTGAATTATTTCTTCTTTGTTGCTGAAGAAGTACGTGAACTCATGGCAAGTATGGGTATTGCAAAATTTGATGATTTAATTGGTCGTGCTGATTTATTAGACATGCAAGCAGGTATTGAGCATTGGAAAATTCAGGGCTTAAACTTTAGTAAAGTGTTCCATCAGCCTGATATGCCAGCTACGGTTTCACGCAAAAATAATGATGTGCAAGATCACGGCTTAAGCAATGCGCTTGATAATAAATTAGTTGATTTGGCTAAATCTGCTTTAGAAACAGGTAGTAAGGTTGTATTAGATATCGCAATCACCAATACTAACCGTACTGTTGGTACGATGCTTTCAAACCAAGTTGCAACCCGTTATGGCAGCGCTGGCTTAGCAAACGATACGATTACCGTGAATTTTACGGGTACTTCTGGCCAAAGTTTTGCAGCCTTTTTAGCTAAAGGTATTACCTTTAACTTAACGGGTGAAGGTAACGATTATGTGGGTAAAGGTCTTTGTGGTGGTCGTATTGTGATTAAGCCACCAGCTGCCTTTAGAGGTGTGCCGCATGAAAATATTATTGTGGGTAATACGGTGATGTATGGTGCAACCACTGGCGAGTCTTATTTTAACGGTGTTGCGGGTGAGCGCTTCTGTGTGCGTAATTCGGGCGCCTCAGCAGTGGTTGAAGGCGTTGGTAACCACGGTTGTGAATATATGACGGGTGGTACGGTTGTGGTATTAGGCACAACAGGCCAAAACTTTGCGGCGGGTATGAGCGGCGGTGTAGCTTATGTTTATGACGAAGATGGTTTGTTTGCAAAGCGCTGCAATATGAGCATGGTCGCTTTAGAGCAAGTGCTACCAGCGGATGCCGATGTAGGCAAAGTACAGCACTTAAATCAAGCAGATGAGTTAACGCTCAAAACTTTAATTGAAAATCATGCAAACTATACAGGTAGCGTGCGTGCTAAAGCATTGTTGGCAGACTGGTCTGCCGCACGTGCAAAATTTGTAAAAGTCATGCCTAATGAATACAAACGTGCCCTAACAGAGTTGGCGGCAGCGGCAAGTAAGGAAGCAGCATAATGGGAAAAGTCACTGGATTCATGGAGTTTGAGCGCCTGTCAGAAGGTAATTTACCAGTAGGTGAGCGCACAAAGAACTATAAAGAGTTTGTGCTACATTTGAATGATGATGAAGCCAAGCAACAAGGTGCACGTTGCATGGACTGTGGCATTCCATTTTGCACAGCTGGTTGCCCAATCAACAATATTATTCCAGATTGGAATGATTTGGTGTATCACCAAAATTGGCGTGGCGCGATTGATGTGTTGCACTCTACTAATAACTTTCCTGAGTTTACAGGGCGCATTTGCCCTGCGCCTTGCGAAGCTGCTTGTACACTCAATATCAATAATGATGCAGTGGGTATTAAATCAATTGAGCATGCGATTATTGATAAAGCGTGGGAAAACGACTGGGTAACACCACAAATTAACCCTAATAAAACGGGTAAGAAAATAGCGATTGTAGGCTCTGGCCCTGCTGGCTTGGCTGCTGCACAACAATTAGCACGTGCAGGCCATTCGGTTGTAGTACTTGAAAAAAATAGCCGCATTGGCGGTTTGCTACGCTATGGTATTCCAGACTTTAAAATGGAAAAAACACATATCGACCGCCGTATGGTGCAAATGCAAGCTGAAGGTGTTGAGTTTAGAGTAAATCAACATGTGGGCGAAGCTGTTAAAGCAGATGACCTAGTTGCTGAATTTGATGCAGTATTGCTTGCAGGCGGTGCTGAGCAACCACGTGATTTAACCGTGCCTGGCCGCGATTTAGCGGGTGTACATTTTGCAATGGATTTCTTAACACCGCAAAATAAAGTAAATGCAGGTGATGTTATTGAAAATCAAATTAGAGCAACTGGTAAAAAGGTTGTGGTGATTGGTGGTGGTGATACAGGTTCAGACTGCGTTGGTACTTCAAATCGACACGGCGCTGAGAGCGTTGTGCAATTGGAAGTAACTGCGCAGCCGCCAGCAAAAGAAGATAAATCAATCGTGTGGCCAAATTGGCCAATGAAATTGCGCACATCAAGCTCACATGAAGAAGGTTGTAATCGTGATTGGTCTGTAATGACTAAAGAGCTTGTGGGTGAAAATGGGCAAGTTACAGGCATTAAAGCGGTTAGGCTCGATTGGGCAAACGGCAAAATGAGTGAGGTTGCTGGTTCGGAATTTATAATTCCAGCTGATTTGGTGTTTTTAGCCATGGGCTTTGTTTCACCAGTTCAAAAGTTATTGGATGCCTTTGGTGTGGAAAAAGACCAGCGTGGCAATGCAAAAGCAGTAACTGAAGGTGCTGAAAGTTATAAAACGAGCAAAGCCAAAATATTTGCAGCGGGCGATGTGCGTCGTGGTCAATCGCTAGTGGTATGGGCTATTCGTGAAGGTCGCCAAGCGGCGCGGGCGGTTGATGAGTTTTTAATGGGTAGTTCAACGCTTCCACGTTAATTCTAAACAGTATGATTCAAAATTAAGGATGCAAAGTGATGGTGCTTGCATCCTTTTTTATTAGGAAAAAAAATGACAGTACTAAAAAATGATACATTTTTACGTGCATTAATGCGTCAACCAACCGACTACACTCCCGTGTGGATGATGCGCCAAGCAGGACGCTATTTGCCAGAGTATCGTGAAAGCCGTAAAACAGCAGGTAGCTTTTTGCAACTATGTAAAAATGCCCAATTTGCAACGGATGTAACGTTGCAACCGCTAGATCGCTATCCTTTACTTGATGCGAGTATTTTATTTTCAGATATTCTAACTGTTCCAGATGCGATGGGCTTGGGCTTGTATTTTGAGGAGGGAGAAGGCCCAAAGTTTGAGCGCACATTGCAGCTAGAAGCTGATATCCAACAGTTAGTAGTGCCTGATATGGCAAAGCTGCAATATGTGTTTGATGCGGTAAGTAATATTCGTAAAGCTTTAGATGGCCGAGTACCATTAATTGGTTTTGCGGGGAGTCCTTGGACGTTAGCAACCTATATGGTAGAAGGCAAAGGCGGTACAGATTTCTTAAACACCAAAAAAATGGCGTACGCGCGCCCAGATTTATTGCACCATATTTTAGATATAACGGCACAAACTGTTACACAATATTTGAATGCACAAATAGCTGCAGGCGCACAAGCTGTTATGATTTTTGATTCCTGGGGTGGTGCACTTTCGCACAGCGCTTACATTGAGTTTTCACTGAATTATATGCAAAAAATTGTGGCAGGCTTAACTAAAAATGCCGATGGCAAAAAAGTACCAAGCATTGTATTTACTAAAGGTGGTGCTTTGTGGCTAGAAGCGCAAGCAGAGGTGGGATCAGATGCTTTAGGATTAGACTGGGCGGTTGACATTGGTAGTGCGCGTCAACGAGTGGGCGATAAGGTCGCCTTGCAGGGTAATTTAGACCCCGCTATTTTATTATCAACACCAGAGGCCATTGAGAAAGAAGTTGCAAAAGTGCTTGCAAGCTATGGTAATGGTACTGGGCACGTATTTAATTTGGGTCATGGTATTACACAGTGGACGCCACCAGAAAATGCGGCTGCAATGCTAGAGGCAGTGAGAAAGCATAGCCAGCAATATCACCAGTAGCATTTTGCACTGGCTGTTTTGCAGCCTCGTTTTCATCAATACTGCAGCTGTAAAAAAGGGTTAATCATTATGATTAACCTTTTTTTATTTTAGGACTTTCTACACAAGACGAGTACTTGAAGCTAGCAGACCACTACGCATGATTGATACCAACTTAGTTCAGCTAAAACGGCGTAGAAACTAAATCACTAAAGTTGATGTCACTCGTTTGTCACATGTAAAGATAGGTAAAAATGATTGCCTGCCTTAGTTGTTAAATTTAGTATTAATTTAACTACCGAAATAATTATCAATTAAAAACAGCAAAATAGCATGAAAATTTTACTCTTATTGTCTTTACTCCTAGTGGCTTGCTCTAAGGATAATCCGCCACCTAAGCGCACAGAAGCTGAAGTTGCTTACGTGCGATTACAATCAGAAGCGCTGCCAAATACAGAAGTATTGAATGGTCGCGTAGTGTCAACCCTGACAGCTGAGATTCGCCCACAAGTAACAGGTATTATTCAGAAACGGCTATTTGTTGAAGGTGCCCAAGTTAAAGCAGGTGATGTGCTTTATCAAATAGATGCAGCTACCTATCAATCAACGCTCGACCAAGCTACCGCGGCACTGGCTAATGCGCAAGCAGCTGTCTCAGCGGAACAACTTAAATCAGCACGCTATGACGAGTTATTAGTTATACAAGGTGTTTCAAAGCAAGATGCTGACGATGCAAAAGTGAGCTATTTACAAGCAATGGCAGCGGTAGAGCAAAGCAAAGCGGCTGTGAAATTAGCCAAAATCAATTTGAATTACACCACAATTAGAGCACCCATTAGCGGCCGAATCGGCACCTCAACCATTACTGCAGGGGCATTAGTGACGGCCAATCAAACTAATGCACTAGCTGTTATTCGTGTGTTAAATCCAATCAATGTCGATTTAACACAATCTAGCACGGAATTATTGCGCTTGAAAAAAGCGCTTGCCAATGGCACCGGCTCAGCAGGTAGTAAAACCATTAAATTGATACTGCCTGACGGAAGCTATTACGATAAAACTGGTATTTTAAAATTTTCAGAAATCGCCGTTGATGAGTCTACAGATATGGTGACTTTAAGGGCAGAGTTTCCTAATACAGAGCAGACCTTATTGCCAGGGATGTTTGTGCGCGCAGAGGTTGATCAAACTATTCATCATGATGCTATTTTGGCACCACAGCAGGCAATTACTAGAAATCCAAAAGGGGATGCTACTGCGATGGTATTAAGTGCTAACAATCGGATTGAGTCGCGTGTTGTCGTTACAGATAAAGCAATTGAGGACAAGTGGGTAATTGCGAGTGGTTTAAAGGTGGGCGAAAAAGTCATTGTGGAAGGTTTAAACAAAATCAAGGCAGGAGATACGGTTAAAGCCGTTGATCTGACTCAACAGTTTAATCAAAAGTCTGCACATACTTTGCAAAAGCAATTAGAAGTTGCACCAACCACACCAAAGAGTATTGAATAATGCTTTCACATTACTTTGTAAACAGACCAATTTTTGCGTGGGTGATTGCCATTGTAATCATGCTGTCTGGTGTGGTCTCAATATCATCTTTGCCTGTTGAGCAGTTTCCAAATGTTGCGCCGTCTACTGTAAGAATAAATGCAACTTATACCGGTGCATCGGCTGAAACCGTTGAAAATAGCGTGACTCAAGTGATTGAGCAGCAGCTGACTGGGCTTGATGGACTACTTTATTTTTCGTCATCGAGCAGCTCTGCGGGTAGTGCATCAATTACGGTTACCTTTTCTCAAGGTACTAACCCTGATACTGCTCAGGTTCAGGTGCAAAATAAAGTGCAGCAAGCCCTTAACCGTTTGCCTTCTTCAGTGCAGGCGCAAGGGGTAACGGTGGTCAAGTCTCAAACAGATTTTTTAATCATTGCTGCGATTTATGATGAGCATGATAAAGACAGTGCTACGGATATTTCTGATTACTTAGTGAGTAATTTGCAAGACCCCATTGCGCGCGTGGCTGGCGTGGGTGGAGTGCAAGTTTTTGGTGCACAATATGCGATGCGTATTTGGCTAAATCCTGAAAAATTAAATGCTTATAGCTTAATGCCATCTGATATTCAATCAGCGATTGAGGCACAAAATAATCAAATATCAGCGGGTAAAATTGGTGCAATGCCCTCTGCAGATACGCAGCAGCTAAACGCAACGGTCACGTCGCAATCTAAATTACAAACGGTCGAACAATTTCGTAATGTGATTGTGAAACACAACTCCAACGGTGCAGTGGTGCGTTTAAGTGATGTGGCAAGAGTAGAGTTGGGCAGTGAAAGCTATAGCAACGTGACTCGCTTAAATGGCCACCCAGCTTCTGGTTTGGCTGTTTCTTTGGCGCCAGGTGCTAACGCAATGTCTACCGCTACAGGTGTAAAAGCCGTGATTAACGAATTACAGCGGAGTATGCCTGCAGGCTACGCAGTGGCTTATCCAAAAGATAGCACGGCCTTTATTAAAGTGTCGATTATTGAAGTAGTTAAAACCTTAATCGAAGCAATTATTCTGGTTGTGATAATCATGTTTGTGTTTTTGCAAAGCTGGCGCGCTACACTCATTCCCGCTATTGCGGTGCCCGTGGTTTTGTTGGGTACATTCACTGTGCTGTTGTTGTTTGGTTACTCGATTAATACCTTAACTTTGTTTGGTATGGTGTTGTCGATTGGCCTATTGGTGGATGATGCGATAGTGGTGGTTGAAAATGTAGAGCGACTCATGCATGAAGAAGGCCTCTCGCCACGTGAGGCTACAGTTAAGTCTATGGGCGAAATTACAGGTGCGTTAATTGGTATTGCAACTGTGTTAAGTGCTGTATTCTTGCCCATGGCATTTTTTGCTGGGTCAACAGGCGTTATTTACAGGCAATTTTCAATCACAATTGTGGTGTCAATGGTGTTGTCTGTTGTGGTGGCTTTAACGCTGACACCTGCATTGTGCGCTACTTTGCTTAAAAAACCTGACAGTGCTGAGCCGCGCAAAAGCTGGGCCAGGTGGTTTAATACAAATTTTGACCGCTTAACAGCCAAGTATCAAAGCCATGTGGCGAATATTTTAAAAGGCC
>Ga0255347_1005222_pt1 | contig 14915 bp, 20 predicted proteins | sample wastewater_treat_2_FD_192479 | JGI IMG/M metagenome (GOLD analysis project Ga0255347, IMG submission 192479) | Wastewater microbial communities from Lulu Island WWTP, Vancouver, Canada - plant24 | ecosystem: Engineered > WWTP > Wastewater > Unclassified | place: Canada: Vancouver, British...
AAATAATTAATCCCTGTTTTTCCATGCGATAAATAGTGGCAGGACTAATTCCCAGATATTGTGCTGTATCTTTTGTTGTAAGAAATGTTTTTTCTACTTTCATTTTTCCCCCTTTTCAATAACCTTATTTCTTTTTTGTAATTCTAAAAATTCCATCTCTTTTATCCTTTGTAAATAAGAAATAGGGAAATGATGCAAGACCCCAAACATGTTTGTGTATATAATCTTCTATATTCACATTTGTTGGTATTGCTATCTTTTCAGTATCATCTGAAACTGTCAACTCTTTAGCAAAACCAAAAAAATTTAATTCTATTTTAGTCATTTAATTTACCTCAATAGGTAATATACTTTCAATTAAATTCATAGGCAACTGAATACCAACTTTAGCAAAAGTAGGTCTATATTTCTTTTCTGTCTGTACTCCCGAATCACCAAAATAAGCCCATGCACCATAATTAATAGGATTGATATAATGCTTTCTTGCTATATAAGATGCAATACTTTGGTCATGTCTGTGTGCTGAAAATTCTGGTCTTGTACTACCAGATTTACCATTAAGGCATATTCCATCAGAACAATATTTAATATAGTCATCAAAGAATAACTGTGTTTTCCAGAATGTAAAATCAAGTAGCATAATAGCAGCATCAATCTGGAAAAATGTATTAGCATAATCATATGAACAACCCATAGTATTAAGACAATCATCTGCTGTGTACACGGATTCTAAACAACCTTGATTATCAAATAATACTACACCTACTTCATTTGCTAATTTAAAATAATGGTCTGGATTTCTAAACAACATCACAGAAGAATCACACCATAGTATCTTTTCATATCCCATTTCTAATGCTTTCTGGAAACAATAAGATTTAAACTGATATGGTTCTTCTTTATGAGTCTTACATTCACCATATTTTTCAGTATTAGGATAACCTTTAAAAGTGAATATCTTTTCATCAATATTACCTTCTTGTGTGAAATCAGGACTCCATACAAGTATATCGCCATCAAATTGTACTTTAAGTGCTGATGTTATTAACCGTTCAGTGCCTAGTCTATATTCTTCTCTACCACGTGAAAAGAAGTTAATTATACATCGTTTTGTTATATTCATTTATCCTCCATAAACTACTTTTTTTCTTTGCTTACTTCTTTAAGTATGTCTATAATATCCTGTTTTATTATTTCTTTAATATCTTTGCCTATTTCTTTAGCCTTATCTAACCGTTGATATGTTATATTGTTTAGAACAATCATTTGAATCACAGTTGACTTTGATGGAATAAATATTAAAAACGAACACAAAAGAGAAAGAACAATAACTCCTTTAATTATCCATTTTTTATATTCTACAAGCGTACCTTCAGCAGCTAATACAATAGATGCTATAAGCAAACCTACAAATAAAACTACTGTACCTACTGCTACTACAAAACAAATATTTTCTAATACAGATATCCAATACAAGAACCAAGGATTAATTATCGGTGTCATTTTTTTCTCCTTTATCTATTTCTTCAAAAGATGCTCTTTCACTATAATATCCATTTGAAGCACCATACCACCGTAATGATTTGATAGGTGTACCACTTCTTATGGCTGAATAAGTGGCGGGGGCTCAGGTCGCTCATCCGTGTGATGTTTTGTTTAATGTCGCTTGCTCGACGGTAATGCTTACGCAAGACCTCACACCACGTCTTAGTGACGAGATGCCCTCAATGACCCCTGCCATAATTTGGTGGAGAGGGGAGGAATCGAACCTCCACAGCCAGAGACTACTGGGTTACAGCCAGTTAAGCTCACCACCTGCTCAACCTCTCCACACCCTATATCATTAAAAAATACTGGATACATTTCCTTAACCTTATTTAACCCATCCAACATTATTTCCCTAAACTGTGGATTATTTTCTGGTGTAGTTCTAAGTTTAAAAATGTATCTCCATTCCCGTATATTTGTTGTACATATTATATCACATTTTGTAGCGTTTGTCAAGACAATTCTTGCTTCTTGTGGCTTTTTATTACAAATTTTAATTAAATTTAAGTAGTTTTGTTCAGCTTCTTGGCAAGAAACTTTAAATATATTCCAAGCTTGTCCTTCTTCAGTAAGCCATACAGGTTTGATAAATATAACTTCATCATATTTAACATAGCGTTGACTTTCCACTTGGAGAGATAAAATCCTATGACGTGATAATTCAGCAAGCACAGCCCTATCAGTAGTTATTTTAAATGTTAAACTACAGTGTTCTAGTGGGCTTTCATGTCCACGTTTAATTAAACGTTTTATAAATTCTTCTGATTTGCCTATTGAACTGGACTGGTAGCAATTTCTTGCAGCAGTTTCTATCTTACATAACATATCTGTATATGCTGGTGGGTCATATAAAGTAATACTTTGTTCAATTATTTTCATTATCTATTCTCCCATCATAGATATGCCCAATTACTTTACAATTAAACCAAAAATCTTTAAGTGGTATTTCTTCTGGTTTCAATGTAGTTCCAACTTTAATCCAATATCTACCATACCAACCAAATATATCTTTTACAATTTCTAATTCAAGTTCATTAAATTTTACAATATCCCCTTCATAGATTTCCACACAATCATTATCTAGTAATGTGGTAGATTCCATTAAGATATAATCATCAGATACATCACATTCAGAAAATGTTCCTGTAATTATATCCATAGATATAGTAACTAAATCCCCATCTAAAGTAACAAATGTAAAATCTTCCATGTTTGTAGATGTTATTATTTCTTTATTATTTTTATCCCACAGTCTATATCTCATTAGTTACTCCTTCTATCATACAGAAACGTTGCACTTTTTTCAGGTTCATAGTAATAATAGTATAATATCTTATCAATAAACACTTCATTTGAAAAAACTTTATTTTTACACAACTTCATTGCCCAATCAAAATCTTCTCCATAATTACTTATAGGGAATAGATAATTCTGTATCAAACTTTTTCTAACTGGATTTAAATGATTTGGTGGTCTATAGTAGTAATTAACATCTTCATAATACCCATCATACTTCAAAGAATGTATAAATTCTTTATTTCCTATAGCTTCACTAACTAATTTTCCTTTTATGCCTATACAATCTAAATCTGGATTACTATTTATAGTACCAACTATTGATGTAATATAGTCATCAGAAACCCAGTCATCATCGTCAACAAAAGCTGTAAATAAACCATTAGCTTCATTTATTAATTCATTCCTTTTTAATCCTATGGGATATTCTCGACTATCTGAAAATACTAGGATTTCAACATCTTTTTGTAGATAGTTAAATCCTATTTGATTCATTAAATGGGTATGAAGCATATCAAATTGTTTTTTCCTGTCATCCAATGTAGCAATCAATACACTAAATTTTATCATATGTAACCTCAAACATTTTTTTTCTTCTATCTATATAAACTTGTTGGTCATAATTCCAAGAACTATTATTCTGTTCATATAAAATATCCCATTTAGCATCTTTAGTATTACAAGGATGTAAATGTTTAAATAGGATTTCCTTAGAATAATATTGTTTATTTAACAATCCTGCTACTTCGTGAAATTCATTATCGCAGAAGAAACTGATATAATTAGGATTATATATATACCCAAATCTATCATAATATCTTTTACCCATTATTGGCATTGTATTTAATGGTGTAAACCCATCTGGGTAATATAAAACACCATCTAAATTTGGAAAATATTTTTTCATATCATTTTTTATTATTAAATCATATCCTTGTTTATTTGGTAACATATCATCTGATGATAAAATCAAAATATCCCAATCTTGGAAATCTTCTAAATCCCTATTTACAGCGTGTATTTTATTTAAGCTAATTTCATAAAGATATAATATTGGGATACCACTATCTGATTCAATAGAATTTAGAGCATTTCTTATTTCTAGATTATTCATAGAATCATCATCACTATCAAGTGTTAGTAAAAAAGAAACATCTTCTTTGCTATCTAAAAAATCTATATGTTTAAGTAATATTGATAAAAACTGTTCAGGTCTGTTTCTTGTAGGTATTTTTATTAGTAATTTCATTTATTACCTCCATCACATTCAATACACTTCTTTTTATTTGGTGAATTACTTTTAAAAGGTTTCTTGCATTTCTTGCATATTATTTCATAAGTCTTTTCTGTAGATGCTAAACGAAATCTTAAAACACCTAACCCATCTTCATTATTATAAAAAACTTTCCCACACATACCACAAATTAAATAATCAACATCATACACATAATCTTTTTCTTTTCTAAGGAAACCACCACATTTATCACAATTCATAAGTCACAAGGCTCCCCTTCTTATCCTTTAGTATTTTAATTACAGAATCAAATAATCCAGATGTATTTAAATCCCTATGGTCTATTAAAAATAATTTTAATCCTTCTAATGATGCTTTTTCCTTTAAAAGTTGCAGTAAATCCTGTATACCATCTTCTGATAAGAATTGTGTGGGTTCATCTAATATTAATATATTTGTATTAATAGACCTTCTATTTTTTATAAAATCAGATAAACCCAATGTTGTAGCCAGTCTTATTCTTTGTCCTTCACCACCAGACCAACAATCAAAAGAAACAGGATTGCTATTAAATGGTGATTTGACAGTAAGATTAAATCCTTTTTTTACCCCCCCATTTTTATTTTCCCTGTCAACTTCTATACAGATTTCCCAATCATTTAATCCAAGAAGTTTCATATTATTATTAATAGACGCCTCTAATTCCACTAAAGCTTCTTCTAGTAAAAGTAATCTTATTTCTTTGAAAGACTTTACCCAATATTTATATATATCATATAATTTTTTACCATTAGCAAAGTCATCTTCTTTATGGACTATCACCCTATTCAATAAAATAAACTTTGATTTAGATTCTTTAATTAATTTATCATAAGGATTTTCTTCATTCTTAACTTTAATAATTTCTTTTTCTAGTTTTGTTTTTTCTCTTTCTTCAGATTTTATGGAAATTTCTAATCCATTAATATCCCGCATTATAGATGTTATTTCTTTTTGTAATGTATCAATAGTCTTAGTCATTTCATTAATCTTTTTATTAGTAGTTGCTAGTTCAGTTTCTTTTGTTTTTAATTTAGTAGTAAGTTTAGCCAATTCAGGATTATTTTTATTTATCAGATTTTCTAGTTTATTTTTTTCAGCCTTTAAATGCTTACTATCTATTTTTTGTAAACAGGTAGGACAAATACTAGTTAAGCCATTTAGACTATCAATATCATCTTCCCATTTATTTATATGTAAATTAAGTTCATATTTTTCTTTATTTAAAGATTCTATTTCAGATTTTATATTTACAACACTACTTTGTATATTCTGTACTTCATCTTCATATTTATCTATAAGTTCAGTAGTCTGCTTTAATTTATCTTGATAGGCTTTTAAATCCTTTATGAAACCTGATGTTGTTAAATCCTTTAAATCCTTTTTTAGATTATTAATTCTATCTTTCCTTGAATCTTCCCAAGCTTCTTTTTCTTCTATAAGCTTATTAGTATTTAATGATTTTAATTGACCAAATAAATTTGATAGTTCTTTATCCAAATTAGTTAAATATTCATCTTGTTCAATAACTTTAGTAGAAGCTTTCTTGCTATATGCTACCCATTTTTCTAAGTCTGACCCCATAATAGATGTAAATATTTTCATTTTCTGTTCAGGTTGGAAGTCTATAAATTTCTGCCCAAACTGTGAAATGAATATTGAATACATAAATGAATCAAAGTTAAAATTTATAATATTCTCTAATTCAATTTGTGATATTTCAACATCATCAACTTTTAATGAATTAGGATTCCAAGTTCTTTTAATAACCCCTTTATCAGTATATAACTCTACTTCACATTTTTCATCAGACCACCAATTCTTTATTTCTCCAGCTTTTAAATTAGTAGAAGTTTTACCAAATAGACACCATACAATAGCTTCAAATAAAGTGCTTTTACCTACAGCATTTCCCCCTAAATCTTTTTCTATTATATTTTCACCTGTAACAAATATAAAACCATTTAAATCATCAAAATCTATTTCTTGCTTTTTTGAAAAGCTTCTAAATCCTTGGATTATTATTTTTGATATATTCATATGATTAATTCCTTAGCCACATTAATAAAATCTGTTTCTAAATTTTCTTTTTTTGCAAAGGATTCAATTATATCTAAATCTGTTTTTTCCTTATATTCTTTTTTACTAACACTTCCAACTTCTTTTATTAATTTCATTTCTATAGATACAGGTAATGCTTTTTTACTATTAATAGTATTTTTTATTTTAGTTCTAGTAGTATCCCATTCGTAGGTTTCATGTAACTTCAATTCAACCTTTACTTTAACTTGGTCATTTTCTCTTATATCAGAAAAATCCTTTTCAGTGAAACTATTATCTAAATGTAAATATAGTCTTTTAATACTATTAAATGGTTTAAATGTCACTTTACCATCTTTAATAATTACACATCCACCTTTATAAGTATCACCAAATGTAACATGGTATGGTGCTCCTACATAAGTAATCTTATTTATAATTTGTGGTGTATGTATATCCCCACTAAATACAGGTTTATTGAAAGCTTTTACTACACTATCAACATCTATACCATCTTCTGTTATATAACCATTTTGTAATGTAGAACCTTTAAACATTTGGTGCATATAAACTACTTTTATTAATGATTCATTAAAAAAATCTGAATAGTTATTTATATCAAAATTTTTAATATGTGGTATAAATAAAGTATCTAGAGATATACTTGGTTCAGAAAAGAAATTCATACCAGCTATATTTTTTAGAAATTTAAAATAAGGTGTTTCTTCATCAATATAATCATGGTTTCCTTTTAATATTCTGATATCACCATATGTGGATAATTCAAAAAAGTTTTCAATAAGTCTATTAGTTAATACAGCAGAATGTTTATCCTTCTTATCTGTGATATCCCCAAGAATATCTATTAAATTTATATCATGTTTTTTACATAAACCCATTACCCAAGGAAAGACTTCCCATCTATATTCTGTTAATGGGCTATCATCTAGATGTAAATCAGCTAGTATTATTCTATCGTATAACATATTTACCCTTTTAGAATATTTTTACAATCTTTTAATCTGAACATCACCAAGTCATTATCATGCTGTTTACCAGTAATATGTACTACTACTATAGGTATCCTACCTTTACAATTCTTTTCTGATTGTATCATCCATTTTTCAGCTACAAAAGATTTTCTAGATTTAGCTTCTATTGAATACTTATCTTTAAATAAATCTTCCCCACCAAAAATACCAACTCTAGCCGCATTTAGTATATTAGCAAGTGCTTTTTCATTAGCTTTACCACGTTGTCTATTCTTTCTTGCTATTTCTGCTTTATCCACTAAGTTCTCCTACAAAACAATAACTAGGTTCATTCTTCTCTATTGTCATCTCTAATTACTTTTCCAATATAATTAAAAAATACACTGAGAACAAGTGCTACTGAAATACCCAATGATAAAACCCCTCCTACAATGATGCAACCTACTACAATAGCTACTTCCATAATTGCCTCCTAAACATCAAATCCAACCTTATTTTTATTATCAATAATTGTAGCCAATGCCCACATATCTCTTAAAGATAGCTGGTTTCTAGGAGAATGTTGTAAACAAAATATTATAGGGTCTATGGTGTTAGGTACTATATTTTTATGCCACTCACATTCAGTATAACTCTTACCAAACTTTGTCTTAATTAATGTGAAATTAACACATGTCGCACATATTCCATATTCGTCAGTTGATATTTTAGGTACATTCTCCAATAATGATGCGGAAATATCAATCTTCTGATATCCCTTATCTTTTCCAGACTCTATTTCATCCAAAAAATCACTCATAGTGTACATTCTCCATCATTGCATTTGCCAAAAAATTGTTTTGGCTGTGTAAATTTGTTGGTATTTGACGTACTTGTCAATACTTGATTTCTACTACCATCTCTATAAATTGTCACACCTTTTACACCAGCTTTCCATGCTGTAATATAAGCATTTTTAATATCATCTACTGATGCTGTATATGGTACGTTGACCGTCTTGCTCGCACCTCCGTCAATATATTCTTGCCATTTAGCTAATACTTTAATATGCCATTCTGGACTAACTTGATGGGCAGTTCTGACATATTCAGATTTGTATAAATCTCTTGTTTCTTCAATCTTTCCTATAGTAAGACTTCTTTGAAATGCCACATCATAAACAGGTTCAATACCTGATGAACAGTCAGCTAGTATTGACAAGCTACCTGTAGGTGCTATAATTCTTCTATAGAAATAGAATTTGTCAGGATTATAAGCTAATGTAGCCTCTTTGTAAACAGTACCAAGTTTATCGATAAAATCCAAACATTCTTGACTGTCATACCTTATACCTAATTTGATTAAACAGTCAGCAAATCCCATAATCCCAAGACCAACTGGATTATATTCCCTCATACATTCAGTTATTTCAGGTAATGGAAATGTGGATAATTCATTCATATTTGTTAATATAGTCATGCCCATTTTAACAACATTTGCAAACCTTTCAAAATTAAAATCATTCTTCCATATAAATTTTGATAGGTTTATACTACCTAAACAACAAGCACCGTATGGTGGTAGACTTACCTCAGAGCATGGATTGGTTGTATCCAATTTTATATCAGGATAAAATGGATTGTCTTTATTAATTCTATCAAAGAATAATAATGCTGGGTCACCATTTACCCAAGAAGCAAACGCCATCAATTCAAATATATCTTTAGCTTTTACAGTATTAATTTTGTAACCTAAAGGTGATACAATATCTATATCACCGCCATCCAAAACCTTGTTCATAAAACTGTCATCAACCATTATTGATAAATTAAAGTTCTGTAACTTTTTCTCAAGTTTTACTTTTATAAAATCAAATATTTCAGGATGGGTATAATTGAGAATACCCATCAATGCACCTCTACGCATACCTCCCTGCTTTACTACTTCTACTATATTATCAAATACTCCCATAAAGCTTAAAGTGCCTGATGATGTTCCTCCACCATGTACTATAGCATCTTTTTCCCTTAATGGTGAAAAGTTTATACCTACACCCCCTCCTGTTTTAAATACTCGTGCCATATCAGATACAGTCTTAAATATTGATGCTGTGTCATCATCCACTTTCAATATAAAACAAGCCATAAGTTGGGCATCCTTAAATCCCGCATTAAATAGTGCAGGGGAATTTGGTAGGAATATGCCATTAATCATAGCATCATAAAATCGTTCCTCTAACTTTGTATTACCCTTTGACAAAAATTCTGCTGTTCTTTTAAATACATTTTCAGGTGTTTCACCATTTTTACAGTATCTTTGATTTAACAAATATATAGCATTTTGACTTAATGGCATTTAATTATCTCCTTTATTCATATTTTCCAGTTTCTGGCATAAATTCATTATCAATCTCTTTCCAGCTTTTTATTGTCATATCTCTTATTTTATCAATTAATTCTATATTTTTATCTTTTCTTAATGTTTTAGCGACTTCCTGAATATCTTCCTTTTTTATTCCTAGTTCTTCTAAAGCTCCCTTTATGTCTTTTAACCAAAGTAAATTAGATAATACGTCATCAACACCATAATAGAATATTGATTTAAAATCACATTCCCTAAAAGATGGTCCAACTTTATTCTTTTTACATTTAGCTCTTACACCAATACCATAAGGTCTTGTTTTACCGTCTACGGTCTTTTTTATCTTCTCTGTTATTGCTAACCAAACTATTTGTGATGCATAGAAATTTAGAGCTTCACCTCCAGCCCTTCTTTTCTTCTCTCCAAACATAACACCAATATTATCTCTTACCTGGGATACTATAAATAAGCACATGTTAGCTCTTTTTACAGGTCCAGCTAAATCTGTTATCAACTGATTTATTGCTTTAGCTCTCTGTGCCGCATCATAACCTCCAGCTAATTCACCTTCTGACTTTTTAGGCAACTTTATCCCATCTAAAGAGTCAAGTATATATAATGCTGGTAATTCTTTCTTTTCTGCATCATCTATAACACTCAATATTGATGTATACACATCGGATATTTCTTCTATATCCTCTTTTATAACAGCATCCTCTGGCAATCCTAATTTATAAGCATATTCTAAATCAAATGCAGATTCTGCTTCATGATAGTATATTAAACCATCTGGATATTGTCTCCTAAAATTAGCCGCAGCTTCAATAGATAGACCTGTTTTAGAACTTCCAGTATCTCCAACTAAATTCACTATCCTTCTTAAGGGCCATCCTCCGCCTAAAACACAATCTAATAGAGTACATCCTGTATGGATAAATTCTATATCCCTTTTAATTAAATAATTTCCTATTGTATCAAGTTTCTTTTTCTTCATCTTCTGTTCCTTTTTGTGTAAAATCTGGTTGTATTATTTTACCAGAAACTTTTGGCTGTTTATTTTGTTTTTCTAATTTTTTATTTATTGTTTTATAGATGCTAGATATTTCTTCTAATATTTTTAATTTTTCTGCTTCTAAAAAGGTTATCTTGCTTTTACAAAACTCCTGCTCCATTACTATATCAAAGGCTTGTGCTTTTAATTTTCTTATATAATCTTCTATATTTTCTTTAATTTCCAAAGTTCACCCATTATAAATAATGGGGATTACAGCTAAGAACCTTTATGAGAGAAAGTGTCCTACTGTTATCTTTAACTCGACTTAGCTGCCCCCATATAAGTAGAATTATTTGCCTCTTAGTCTAGCTTTTGCCTCCTCAAGTTTTGAACTAGATTTTTCTACAGGTATGTCCAATTCTTCACATATCAATTCAATCAGTTCATTTTCAGTTAAATCTCTTATATCTCTTCTTTTCATACCACATTCATCAGTAGCTATATCTTCCAAATCTTCTCTATCCATCAATTTCAAGTCTTTATAGGTGTAATCCCCAGCTGAATCTTCTTGTTCTTCATTTTCTACTTTTGATTTCTTAGGTTCAATAGGAAGGTCGTCATCGTCATCATCAGTTTCTACCTTTTCTTCTATTGCACCACCGTCAAGAATTGATTTTATATAATCATATTCTTTATATTCTAATGTTTCTGTTACAGGATGTTCTACAATATAATCAAGTACAGCATCCATTTTCTTAGGGTCAGCAAAAATTGGTGATGTTCTTCTGGAAATCTTTTCACCCTCATATGTATATACAGGGCCACCTTGAGACCCTTTAACAGTCTTAAAGGATATATCATACCCCTCTTCTGGTAGGTCAATTTTTAGAAGGTCTCCAGTTTCTTCATCAACAGATTGTAATACAAATTCTTTATCTACAGTCCAAGGCATAGTCCAGACTTTTACACCAGCTTCTTCATCAAATCTATCAATCAAATAAACATAGACTTTTCTTTTTGCTTTAACTTTATCTTTAAATTCTTTATTTGTTGAATTGCTATCAATAGCTTCACATATAGGGCAAGGCTCATTCTTCATTTTTCTCAAACAGAGAAAAGCTGAATTATCAGCACCAATATTATAATGTGCATACAAATCCAATCCATAGTGGTCAGGGTCATCCCATGTTGGTGGAAGTATTCTAATCTTATTTATTTCATCAATTTTTGGAGCAAATACAGTTACACCAGATTTTATAAACCCTTCACGTTTTTTACTTTTCTGTTTTGCCCTTTCTTCATACTGCGCTCTACTTCTTTCTTTGTATTCAAATTTTCTTTTTCTTTCTGTTGGCATAAATTCCTCCCAGGCTTTGCCATAAATTTTATTACTTTTTACTTCTAATTTTTTTCCTCCTTTCTTCATAGTCTGCTTCAGCTATTACTGAAGTTGGTGCTTTTACCTCCATTTTATTAAGAATGCCAGCTATAAAAAATTCACCAAGTTCTTTCACAAAATGGGCTTTTTTATCAAAAGATTCCTTTACTGAAAACCAATAATCAGCTTCAAGTTTAGCTTCAAGATAATTCTTTACAGAATTCTTATAATCTTTATGTATTTCTACTAAAGCTTCTGTAGCTTTATCACTTTTATTCAATTCTTCCTTTAAGTTTGTAAATAAACCACTCCAAACTTCTTCCATAAGCTGCTTCTTGGCATCACGTACACTTACAGCTTCAAAATAATTTTTACCAATCTTATCATATATATCTGCATAAATAGTACATTCCCTAGTTAAGTCACTTGTATCAACTAATAAATATTTTCTTGCTTCATCTAATGTCATCTTGCCCTCCTATATATTATATACCAATTCCATAGAAATTTTGGAATCATTTACTATAAAATTTATTTGAAAAAATCTTCAATAGTTATAAACCCTTTGAAGCAAAAATGTCAACTACTAATTCACTAAATCCTGTTTGTTGTGTATAAGGGTGTGTAAAGTTTGCAAGTAAATTCAAAAAGTATCTAGTATCTTTACCACTTAATATACAAGCATTTAAATAATTACATATTTGTATTCTTATAGATTCTGGATTTGTATTTTTTAATACCTTTAATGCCCTAAGTAAATCCCTTGCAGAAGTTCTTTCATTTACAATAAGTCTGCATAAATCTATAACTTCAACCTTATCAACAGCAGACCCTAGCATATCTTTTAATTCTTCAATAGTTTTACACCCACGAATTTGTGATATAAGATTTAGTAATCTTCTTGCAGACCCATTACTTTCTTTTATTATTATGTGTATACTATTTTTTGGTAAATCTATATGTTCTTCTTCACATACATATTCAGCTAAAGCATATAAACTTTCATCATCAATGTATTTTAATGCATACACATGACATCTTGTTTTTATTGTTTCAGGAACTTTATCAGGTTCAGTAGTGCAAAAGGAAAAGTATAAATGCTCTGGTGGTTCTTCTACTAACTTCAACCAGCTATTCCAACTTGACTTAGAAAGTTGATGACATTCATCAATTATAACAAAATACTTACCAGCACCTAACCAAGATTTAGTAGATACTGTATCAGCTATTTCCTTCATATCATCAATACCTGTATGTGTAGCTGCATCAATTTCTACAAGTTCTGCATCCAAGCTTTGCGCTATAATTCTGGATATTGTTGTTTTACCAACACCAGAACTACTTATAAATAGAAAAGAATGTGGAACTTTATTAATATCAAATAAATGTTTAATTGAAGATATTGTAGCATCCTGACCTAATACTTTATCAAATGAATCTGGTCTGTATTTTCTATGTAAATCAGTTATCATAATTACTCCTATATTAAAGTAGATAGTCTTTCTATAGTTAAATTACAATATGTACCGTCTAACTCAACCCCTATCCACCTTCTTTTTAGCTCATTACAAACTACTGCTGTAGTACCACTACCAATAAATGGGTCTAATACTAGATTAGTTTCATTAGAACATAAAGATACTATATTTGCCCACATATGTATTGGTCTAGCAGCAGGATGTTTGATAGTGGGATTGGATTCAATCCAAACATCAGTAGACCCTACAGCATTTTTATTATTAAGTTTCCTAAAACCATTTTTTGTAAAAAACATTACAGGTTCCCATGCATAAGGAAAATGCCCAGGGTAACTTCCATTTTTTCTCTTAGGGTTATGCCAAACACCTATATGCCTAAATTCAAATCCTATTGTAGTTAGTAAATCTCTAAATTCAAAAATTTTCATTTGTGGGCATGTAAAAACTAAATAAGATTTATTTTTTAATAATCTAAAGCATTCTGAAAAGACATTTTTAATTATATCTAAATAGTCATTCCTTTTATCTTTATAAGAATTGTATTTTAAATCTATATTGTATGGAGGGTCTGTTAATACTAAATCAATAGAATCAGTTGGAAGTGTTGGTAAAATATTTAAGCAATTATCATTATACAATATACCTAACTCTGTTTTTATTATAATCATAATTCCACCCACCTATTATTTTTATATTCCCAAAAATCTGAAGTGTTAAATTTGCATAAATCTTTTAATTCCCCCCAATTAGTTCCTGTAGAAATTTCTACTTCGAGTGGTACTGTTATAAAATCATAGACAGGTCTAACCATTTCTTTTGCTATAAATAACACATCATCTTCAAAAGTTTCTTTAGGTATAAAATAGCTTAAGTCATCATGGATATTTAATCTGTATTGATATTGTGGTTTATTTAATTCATAAGCTAACTTAGAAATTCTATTTCCAGCACATATACAAATATCAAATGATGCAGTATTCTGTATAGGTAAGTTTATTATTTCATTTTTCTTCATTGGCATTCTACGCCTTCTACCTGTTAGTGATTGTACATATCCATATTTGTCATAAAATCTTAATGTATCTTCCTGCCATTCTTTTACACCTACATAAACATCCCAAAATTCTTCAAATATCTGTTCCATAATTCTTTCAGGCATTCTATAAGTTCTAGCATAATAGTCTATTACTGAATATTTAGATGCTCCATAAAATATAGCAAATGTTAAATTACTTTTATTATCATTTCTTAATTCCTTTTTATCTTTTACATAATCTAAAACTTGTGGATATAATTCTATCATCCTATCAGTCCACCTCATATGTGTATCTTCTCCATACCAGATAGCACCTGAAAATTCTAAATCATTACTAGCCATAGCTAAACATCTAGCTTCCAATTGTCCATAATCTATGGCAACAAATACATGACCGTCTGGGGCTTTTACCATATTTCTTATTTCTTTATTTGCGTATTTATTAAAATTCTGAAAATTTATATCACTATCATTTTCATCATCTTCTTTACCTGATGATAGTCTACCAGTTGATGTGAATAGATGATTGTAGTTTGGATG
>Ga0255347_1005225_pt1 | contig 14912 bp, 11 predicted proteins | sample wastewater_treat_2_FD_192479 | JGI IMG/M metagenome (GOLD analysis project Ga0255347, IMG submission 192479) | Wastewater microbial communities from Lulu Island WWTP, Vancouver, Canada - plant24 | ecosystem: Engineered > WWTP > Wastewater > Unclassified | place: Canada: Vancouver, British...
AACGGCTCTTGTACAGCCTCAGTTTCAGCAATTTCAGCAGCAACGACTTCTACTGGTGCCTCAGTCTGGATTGGTGCCTCAACAACAGCTTCAGATTCAACTGATACGGTTGGAGTGTCCACAGTTGCAGGCACGATTGGCTCTTCTTCACTAAGCGCATTGACCGCCGTATTTTGTACACGCTTTTTAGGAAGCTTAAGTTTCTCGACTGGTATACCTGCCGATTTAATTTCTTTTTCAAGCTCTAATGTAGCAAGTTCAGCTACGCGAGCGGCATCAGCCTGCATTTTAGCGGTAGATTCGGCCAGAGCATTAATTAGCGCACGTGATGGTTTAGGGCTTTTAAATGCCTTAATACTAGCAATGCCTTCACCCAACGCCTTCACAACATTGGCGTATAGATTAATATGTTTTGTTGTCCATGCAGTTTTATGCTCATCAAGCCAATGCTCTAAAGCACGGCCTAAGTCACCTGTTGCATTAAAGCCAGCAGTAAGTGCATTGCTACCCAAAGTATGCGCTGCTCTACAACTCGCATCTGTCGGCAGTTCAACATCATCTACATTAAGTGCTTGTTGCGCATCAGCCAATACATTTAAATGCTGCTGCGCTTCAGTAATAAAGATATTAAAGAACTCCAAAGGCAATTTACGCGTGCCATCAATCAACACCTCTTGTTTGACTGGTTTAGCTTGCTCAACACTTAAGTCAGCTTCTAAAGCACGCTCAAACTCAGATGCCTCATTTTGGAAAACACTTGGATTTAAAGTTACTTTTTTATGTGCCTTCAAATGCCCAATGCAGCGAGAAAAAGCACCAGCTACGCGCTCAACAAAATCCAAATGTTGGATACTTGGCATCACTTTTCGTTCAACAATCAAGTTAAGCAGTTTTTCAACCGCCCATGCAACTTTACTCATTCCCACCAAACCAACAGTCCGCCCACTACCTTTTAAGGTGTGGTAGGCACGACGTAAATCTACTAATGCTTCATTGTCAGCAGGATTAGCAGTTAATGTACTGAGATATTGCGCAACGTTTTCCAATACCTCTTCAGCTTCAGCCAAAAATATTTCTTGCAACTCATCATCAATCGCTTGATCAGTCACCTCTTGAGATGGCTCAGCTTCTAGATCTTGTTTCGCCACTACTGGTGCAGACTCTTCTGCAGCTAGCACTAAGGGTTCAACTACTTCGGTAGACGTTTGTGACTCAGCTACTTTATCAACATTGCCAACAACATTATCTAAAGATAAGCCCAGTTCGGCTGCACGATCTTTCAAGCGAGAAAGTCCGCCATCTAAAGCTTCAATCGCTTCAGGGCGAACATTAGGTAGCGCCTCCACATACAAGCCAAGCATACTGATATTTTCAGCAACTAGCTCGAACTGCTCAGATGCAGCTTCTGCCTCACATTTTCTAAAATAATCAACAAATCGACTACTTAAAACCGAAATTGACTTAGGCACGGGTAGTTCGAGCATATCAAATGCTGCGGCTACTTGCTCAAGTGGTTTATCGGTATCCGCTAAAACAGTGGTATCACTTGTGTTTCTGAAGTAAGTATCAAGCGCTTTTTCAACCTGTTGTAATGCCGCTAAAATTTGTTTAGCAACCGCAGTTAACACTGAAGCATCTAGCTTAGCTTTGTCATCAACAGTGTCTATAACTGGCAACAAGGGCACACCATCAGCAATCGCCAATAAACGCGCAGTTTGTGTCGTAATTTTCTCGTTTAACTCAACATCAAGCTGCGCATAATGCTTAGTAATATGCTCAATTAAATTAAGGGAAGCTGCAACTTCTATCGCCGATATATCAGTTAATTTTGATTGATCTTGCTGTAGCGCATTGGCCGTAGTGTTAAGTGCAGATAACAAGCCAACGACTTGCGCTTGATTTAAATTATTACGCTCAGATTTAAAGTGCTCTAACTTAGTTACAAATGCATCTAAATCAGCGACCTCAGGCTGACCTATCGTCATTTTCTCCCACAAATCTTTAATAGCAGGTAAATCAGCGCTAATTTGTGCGAGTGCTGTGTGCTCAGCATCGGTAATCAACTTACTTTGATCATAAGCGGATGCAAAGGCGTGTTGTAACTCAAATATTTCTTTTACACGCGCGATAGTGTCACTACTGCTTTCACTAATCGCCACATAGTAAATAGTGTCACGCAATAATTGTGATGGTGATTTTGTATCACCTTCTGACATATTACGTAGTTGCTGATCTAACCTTCTGCATAGCTTTTTTGCGCCATTTTGTGTCGCAATAGCCTGCTGCGCTAGCGCATCCATAAACGCAGTTACAACCCACCATAATGTTTTTTGTGCATTTTTATGCTGAGCTTGCTGAACACTGACTACCGCATCGTGCATTTTTCCCAGCGCTGCAGAGTCGGCAGTTCTTAGCCAATCAAGCAACGCTTTTTGATAAATTGCCCGCTGCTCGCCGACATAAACTGGCACAGCAAATTCAGCCATTGGGTTTGTTGGTAAATCTTTAGGCGCACTAAAACTAGTATCAGGAAAGAACAACTCGGTAATTTCAAGTGTTTGTCCTTGCAGTTCAACTAACGGTTTTAAGGTATCAAACAATTGTGTTGGCCTGTCTGGCTGGCCATTTAATAAATCTTGCAAATATTGCGCCAAAGTAGCAACGGCATTAGACAAATGCTGCATCACTTCTGGGCTTACCGTAATTTGCTGCTTTTCTAACTTACTGGTAAGGTTTTCAATCTCGTTACAATATCTCTTGCAGCCCTCAAGGCCAACCATATCTAACGCACCACTTACCTGAAATAAATGTGCCACGGTAAAACGCAGTGAAGCAAATTCACTTGGTTTTTCTGTTACCAGTTGATAGCTATCTTGCACCTTTTTGAGTGAGCGATCTATTTCATCCTTCACCCACGACAATGAGCCAGCGTCAAATGCTTCAGCCATGTTAAACCCTAACAGTATTCAGTAATATTTTCATGCAGCTTAACTTATGCTTAAAGTTTAAAGCCAGCTACAGAGGTACGTAAATCTTCGGCCAGAGCAGTTAGCTGACCAATTGAGTTTGCTGTTAATTGTGTACCTTCTGAGGTTTGCGTTGTAATTTCCTGAATAACCTGCATATTGTTAGCTACAATAGTCGCTGATTCAGTTTGCGTATTGGTGGCCGTTGAAATTGACTCAATCAAGCGCGCCAGATTAACCGTAACTGTCTCAATTTCATTCAAGGCTTGTCCAGCAGCATCGGCAACGCGTGCACCCTCAACCACACCCTCGGTACTCTTCTCCATCGCCGCTACGGCACCGTGAGTATCGGTTTGAATGGTTTTAACAATGGCACTAATTTGTTTAGTCGCCTCTGATGAACGTTCAGCCAATCGTTGAACCTCTTCCGCAACCACGGTAAAGCCTCTACCCGCCTCACCTGCTGAGGCAGCTTGAATCGCCGCGTTCAACGCCAAAATATTGGTTTGCTCAGTAATATCAGAAATCAATTCAACGATCTCACTAATCTCTTGAGAGCTTTCACCCAAGCGTTTAATACGCTTTGATGTTTCTTGAATTTGCGTACGAATATCATTCATACCTGAAATTGTATTTTGTACCGCCTGTGCACCTTGGTTGGCAGCCTCAAGCGAGCGTTGCGCCACCTCAGAAGCTTGCGCAGCATTTTGAGAAACTTGCATAATTGAACGCGTCATATCCGTTACCGCATCCGTTGTTTGCATAATTTGATCTGACTGCGTTTCTGCCGCTGTCAATAATGTAGCAGACGTACCTTGCGCCACAACAGTCGCGTTTGTTACCTGCTCGGTAGCACGGTTAATACCCACAACCAAGTCTCGCAAATTATCAATCGTATAGTTAATAGAGTCAGCAATCGCGCCAGCAATATTGTCTTTAACCTGCGCTTTTACACTTAAGTCACCATCAGACAAGTCACCCATCTCATCGAGCAGTTGTAACACGGCTTCTTGGTTGTTTTGTCCTTCTAAGGCTAACTGTTGCGTCAGAGCAGCCGCTTGTTTAGCTTGTTTTCTACCTAAAACGAACATCAATACAAGTAATGTCAAACCCACTAAAGCCAACACAATCAACACGTTACGAATAAAACCATGTTGCGACTCAAGCAACTGCGCATTTTCATTACTAACGGCGGCCATCAGCGCACTATTGGCTTGTTGAGCGGTTTCAAATGACGTAGTCAACTCAGATAAAGGAGCCGATGCTGCAACAGTACCTAATGGCAAAGATGGAATCAGTCGTGTTCTGGCAACAGAGAAGAAACCATTACCTGATTTAATCACCATATCAAGATTATTCTCTAATTTTGTACCTTTTAACTTCTCGGTCCAATACGCTGAACGCTTTGTAAATAAAGCCTCAAATTTTGCAGCGTTTGCCAAAGCCACATCACGCTTCTCATTATTAAAGTTAGCTGACGCTACATAAGCCTGATTGTAGGCCGCAAAAGCATCCACAGGATATAGTGGTGGTGGCAAACCATCCGCAATCAACTCTTGTTGCTGCTGAATTTTGTTGTAAACCGGACCGTTAACTCGCACTTCACTAATAACCCAGAAAGCCAGCGCCGCAAATATCATAAAAGCGGCAATTTGCAAGTAGAGTTGCTTTAGGCCAGATCCCGTATTGGTAGCATCGGCTGATCCAGCGCTAGCGCCCTTGAGTTTACTTAACAGTTGCTGCGGCAAACCTTTAATTAAAGCTAAATTTAGTGCCATTTTTAACCCCAGTTCAAACTTGATATTGATTATTTTATAATATTTTAAAAATTAAACCGCTAAATTACCGTCACATATAACAGACTCAGCCGACTAAACCGTAGGCTGAATAAACACTTCATTTTCAACTAATGCCTCAACATCCAACTCAATCCACTCATTTTGCTCAGCATCAACATATACTTGCCTAACAAAATCATCATTTTCAACATCTTGTTTCATTTGCATATCACTCGTGTTGCGTAGGCCAATCAAACTAGTAACTAACAAGGCCGTTTGAGTTGTATTTTGCGAGCTCAGCAATAAAATACGATTATGAACAGTTTTAGCCAATCCAGGCAGCCGCATAAATTGTGCTAAGTCTGTTAAGTTGTATAAAACACCACGCACATTTGTAACACCTAAAAACCAAGGTTGCGTAAATGGCACGACTTGATAAGCAGGTACTGGCAACACTTCAACAATATCTCTTAAATCAATTAAAAGTCGCCTATCACCTAGCATAACCCCTAAACGTGAGCTAGATGTAGTTGCACCTTGCGTTGTTGCTTCCTTTAACTTTGAAAGAATAGCTTCTTGAAACTCACGTAAGCTTGACTTGGCCACTTTTAAATTCGCTTTTCTTTGTTAATTACAAAGTTTTAATCAAGGCAAGCAAATCTGCACTCACTACAGGCTTGGTGATACATGCTTTAGCACCCATTTTTAAAGCCCAAGCCAGATCTGTCGCTTGCGACTTACCTGTAATTAAAATAACTGGGATATTAGCCGTTGCAGGATCTTTGGTTAACATACGCGTCACCTGAAAACCTGTTAAACCAGGCATCACCACATCCATCAACACCAAATCAGGAGCTTGCGCAGAAACCTTAGCCAAACACTCCTCACCGTTATCAGCTCCAGCCACTGTAAATCCTGCAGTCTGTAGCAACTCTGTTAAGAAAAATCGATCTGTTGCTGAATCATCAACTACTAAAATATTTTGAATTGCCATATTTAATCTGCCTCTGGTAAATGTGCTTTAGCGATTGCTGCATAAATTTGTACTGCATCAACTAAAGTTTCTTGGGTAAACGGTTTTGTTAAGTATTGATCTGACCCCACCATGCGACCACGCGCACGGTCGAATAATCCATCTTTGCTTGAAAGCATAATCACAGGTGTATTTTTATAGCGCGCATTGCGTTTTATTAGCGAGCATGTTTGATAACCATCTAAGCGCGGCATCATAATGTCTACAAAAATTACATCAGGATGCTCATTAGCGATTTTAGCTAAAGCATCAAAGCCATCTTCAGCCAATATCACCTTGCAACCTGAGTTTTTTAGAAAAATCTCAGCACTACGACGTATCGTATTACTGTCATCAATCACCATCACTTTCACATCTGACAGTTGACTTAATGTCAATTTTTCAACTTGATTTAGCTTTTCTTGACTCACAAGTAAGCTCCTTATTTTATTCAACTTCTACATTTATACATAAAAATCTTACGAGATGCAACACTAACTTAAAGTAATACTTTAATTATTTTAACCTAAACTATGTACATTTTGTAAAATTCATACATAATACGGCTACATTAAATATACAGTTATTTACAATTAAACACATCTTATTAACCACTTTAATCATTTAATTGCTTAATAAAGTGCACATTAAGCCTTCATATTAAGGGACTGAAAATAATCATGATAGTAAAACAAGAGTTATTGAGTGCAAAAATGACATTGAAAGATTTGCCAGCTACATCTCCATTAGCCAGTGCAAGTTTAGTACTAGTATTTGGTTCTAGAGATCGATTTGATGATTCTAAATTAGCCCCAACGTTAAAATCACGCTACCCATCAGCACAAATTATTGGCTGTTCAACTGCCGGTGAAATTTCGGGCGCTGGCGTGATGGATGACAGCTTGCAAATTACGGCTGTGCAGTGGGAAAAAACTGTTCAGCGCGTAACACATACTAAAATGAGCAACATGCAAGACTCATTTGGTACAGGTGCTGATTTAGCGCGTCAACTAAAATCGGATGAGTTAAAAGCAGTACTAGTTTATTCAGATGGACTACGTGTTAATGGCTCCGAGCTATTAGAAGGCTTTAAAAGTGTGTTAGGAGACACGCCTATTATGGGCGGCATGGCGGGTGACGGATTTAACTTTAACCGCACATTGCAAATTTTTAATGACAATGTTGGTGATGGTTTAATAATTGCCGTTGGCTTATATGGCAAACACCTAATTGCTGCTACAGGAGTTGGCCGTGGCTGGAAACCATACGGCCCACCAAGAAAAGTCACAAAATCAATCAAAAACGTTGTATTAGAGCTAGACGATAAACCAGCCTTACCTCTATACAATATGTATATTGGTGCGCATGCAGCTAAAGCACTACCTGGCTCTGGTTTAAATTTTCCGCTCGCCATAATTGAAGATGGTAAACGTGATATTGAAAAAATTCGTACCGTTTTAGCAGTAGACACCACGCAAAACAGTTTAACATTTGCTGGCAACGTGGATGAAGGTCAAACGGTGCGCCTATGCCAAACCAATCATGATCGCTTAGTTGAAGGTGCTGGTGACGCAGCACATTTGGTTACCAGCCATGCGAATACCAGCCAAACTGGTTTAGCTATTTGTGTCAGCTGTGTTGGCCGCAAAGGGGTTATGGCAGAGCAAGTAGCTGACGAAATTAAGTTAGTGCAACAGATATTAGGAACGCAAACTACACTAACTGGCTTTTACTCATACGGAGAGTTTTCACCTAGACCGGATACTGCTGACAGCGTACTTCACAACCAAACCATGACAATTGGCTATTTAAGTGAAATAAAGTAACTGACAAGTAAAATTAGCAAAAGACCCTAATAAAACAAGGGATTATAATTTTAGTATAAAGTGAAAACGCCCAGTGCAAGCTGGGCGTTTTTGCTATATGATGATGCGATAATCTATCATTTCAACAATGCTAACGAGGAAATTCATATGACAAGTACAGTCACTTTAAAAGGCAACACCGTAACAATCGGCGGTAATTTTTTACAAAAAGGTGAAAAAGCACCTGATTTTCAATTAGCAGATGCTAAACGCAATTTGTTATCTCTCGAGAATTTTGCGGGTAAGCGTAAAGTACTTAATATTTTTCCTAGTATTGATACACCGACTTGCGCAATGTCTGTGCGTACATTTAACCAAAAAGCAAGCGGTATGAATAACACCGTTGTGCTTTGCATTTCAGCTGACTTACCCTTTGCGCAAAGTCGCTTTTGCGGTGCAGAAGGCATTGAAAACGTACAAACGCTTTCAACTTTCCGTGACACGGCTAAATTTTCAAAAGAGTACGGTGTTCAAATTCTAGATAGCAGTTTAGCTGGATTAACAGCGCGTGCAGTTGTAGTGTTAGATGAAAACAACCAAGTGTTACATAGTGAATTAGTTTCAGAAATTGCTAACGAGCCTAACTATGATGCAGCATTAGCCGCTCTATAGCTTAAACTAGCGCGAGTTATATGCGCGCTTACTGGTATTCAGTATATTTTGCATTGCTACCCCGTGCTTTATCTACGGGGTATTTTTTTGCATTGAGGTCTATTTTTTGGTTAGCAGCCTCAATCAAATCTACTTTTAGAACTTCTGCAAGGCGCAATAAATAGACAAAGGTGTCAGCCAACTCATGACTGACTGCCTCACGCTTTTCTGAAGTGAGCTGAGTACTCTCTTCTGGTGTGCTCCATTGAAAATGTTCAACCAACTCGGCGGCTTCAACAATCATCGCCATTGCTAAATTCTTTGGCGTATGAAATTGTGCCCAATCACGCTCAGTTACAAATTGGTCAATCCGTTGGCGTAAATCTGCTAATGAATCACTCATGTTAAACCCTTTAAAACGCTACGAGCGAAAAAAACACCTCTGGAAGCCGCATAAACAGTGGCTCACAAAACGCCTCAATAAGGTGCATATATTTAAGGCGTAAAAAACCTTATTTTAGTTCCGACATAACTTAAAAGTTAGTCTTCACTGAAACTTCGGGCTAAAGCACTTGTTTTCGGTTGCTGCCTGCCACCATTTTAATCTCAAATAATCGGCACTCTAGCGGCCCATTAAATAAAGGCGTACGCTTGCTGGGAGTCAGGCGCATAAGTTTTGGTAAGCGTAAATCGTTCGTCAAAAAATAAGTATTCCAGCCTGCAAATTGACGTTTCAGCACTTCGCCCATTTTAGGATATAGTAAAGCAAGCTCCTCATCTTCACCAATACGCACACCGTAAGGCGGGTTAGCTATCAACACGCCACTAGTCGCCGGTGGATTAAGCTCAGTAAAATTAGTCACTGCTAATTTCACTGCGTCCATCATGCCCGCTTCTTCTAAATTTTGCTTGGCAACACGCACTGCCCTAATATCCATGTCACTGCCGTATAAATGCTGAAAAGTAGTTGGTTTGGCAGCTTTAACGGCAGCATGTTTAATTTTTTTCCAAGTATCAGACTCAAAGTTTTTAAGTTTTTCAAAGCCAAAATCTCGCTTTAAGCCTGGTGCAATATTGAGTGCCATCATGGCAGCTTCAAGCAAAAACGTGCCACTACCGCACATAGGGTCAAGCAAAGGCTGCCCTACTTGCCAGCCTGACAGTTGTAAAATACCTGCGGCTAAATTTTCACGCAAAGGTGCTTCAATGCTGGCCTTGCGGTTGCCACGCTGATAAAGTGCAGCACCTGAGCTGTCAATATAATAGGTATAAGCATCTGCCGTTAAATACGCATGAATGCGCACAGCGGGTGTTTTGGTGTCAATATAGGGGCGAGAATTAACAGCCAACCTAAACTTGTCGCATACCGCGTCTTTAATGCGTAAAGTGGCAAACTCTAAGCTTTTAAGCGGGCATTTAACACCCGTGACTTTGACCATAAAATCATGTTTAACATCAAATAAATTGGGCCAATTAAGTTTATAAGCCGCTTGGTATAAATCATCTTCAGTGGCGTATTTACCACGCCCCACTTGCATTAAAATTCGGGTCGCTAACCGTGAGTGTAAGTTAGCGCGGTAGCACACCGCTAAATCACCCATAAAGCTCACGCCACCATCCGTTATTTGTACATTACGCGCTTGCTGGGCCTTGAGTTCTTCACTTAATAGCGACTCTAAACCACGTGGGCAAGTGGCAAAATATTGTAATTCCATTGAATGTTTCCTAATTGGTGGCTTTATTTTAAAAGTTTAAGTCGTGAGTTAAGCATGACTACTCTTAACAAACTGATCTAGCGCGTTAAGCAAATTATCTGGTTTTTTCATTTCCAAAGCCAACTGCTCTGCAACGGCTATATCATCCTTACGCATTCTCGAAGCTATTCCAGCCAAATTTTCTGGAGCGTTTTCTTCTACCTCTTTTTTGTTATTAGCCGCTAGGTTATACAAAGCATGTGCTACAACAGCAGACTTTTTAACGCCCTCACCTTTTTCATATTTTAAAGCCAGATTATTTTCCGCTAGTGAGTTATCTTGCGCGGCTGACTTACGATATAGCGCAATTGCTTTTTTGTGGTCAATCTCAAAGCCCTCGCCATTTTCGTAACGAAGCGCTAAGTTTGCCTGTGCATCTGCATCTCCTTGTGAGGCCGATAAAATGTACCATAAGTTAGCTTTAGTATCATTCTGGGGCACACCATTGCCGTTTGCATACATGAGCGCCAAGTTGTACTCACCCGTTACATTTTTTTGCATCGCCGCTTTGCGATACCACACAACAGCTTTTTTATCGTTAGCCTCTACGCCTCGCCCTTCCTGATACATCCAACCTAAATAAGTTTCAGCATCTGCATGGCCTTTTAGGGCTGCCCTAGCAATCCAAGCAAAAGCTTTTTTGCTGTCACTTTTGACTGCGCGGCCATTATCATAAAACCATCCCAATTTATATTGGCCATCTGCATCGCCTTGATCGGCTGCTTTTTTATACCAAACCCAGGCTTCACTGTCATTTTGCTCAACACCTAAGCCATTTTCATAAAACCAACCCATTTGATACTGTCCATATGGGTCACCCAAAGCTGCGGTTTTTTGGTAGCGATGAAACGCCTGATTATAATCTTGCGCTACGCCTTTACCCTCTTGATATAGCCAAGCAACATTATTAATCGCTTCGGTATCGCCTAACACTTCAGCTTTTAAGAACCAACTCATCGCTTGCTGATAATTTTGCTTAAGTATATTGCCATCACGGTACATCACGCCTAGGCTTACCTTATCTGCAGCCTCACCTTTTTCTGCCCATTGACTAAACCATTTGGTGGCCTCTTTTTCATCATAGCCACTCCAGTCAGAATTTGCGTAAATCTCACCTATGTTATATTGAGCCGCGTTATAGCCCTTATTAACTGCAAGCCTGTACCATTTAATCGCTTGATCAACATTTTTATCAACCTCATAACCGTTTAAATACAACTCAGCGACATAGGCAAATCCAGCTCCGCTAGCACCCTCAGCAATGGCATATTTAGTAAACCACTCTTCACCAGCCTGCTCATTTTTAGTTACACCTTGACCAGCAGTGTGCATAATTCCTAGCCGATAATATGCATCTGCATTGCCTTGCGCTGCGGCTTTGTTGTACCACTCAATCGATTTATCAAAAGCTTGTGTTTGCGCGTAAAGTCTCGCTAAATTAGTTTGAGCATTTGCATCGCCTAATGTAGCGGCCTTGGTGTACCAGTACAATGCTTGCTTATTATCTTCATCGTTAACGCATACCTGCCCCTCATAAATAGCAGCTAGCTGCACCTGAGTTGCCGCATCCCCTTTTTCAGCTTTTTTCGCTAACAACTTAATCGCTTCGTTCACTTTGTTTGCGTCTAGCTGCTCATCAGACTCACACTGCTCAATGATTTGATTAGCCTGCTCAATAGACATTTCCGCATGAGCAGCAACGGGTAACAATGCCAACCAAAAAGCACTACTTGCAAGCACACTGGTGATTATTATTTTTTTAAACATAGCCTGTCCTTATTAATTTTTAAAAATTAGGTCGTTAAAGCGGTTGTGGTAAACGGTAATGCCCGGTGATTTGATAACTAAACAAACTGGCATCCTCTTTTGTGCCACGCCCTATATTATGGATTACCTGCGGCAATCTATTTTGACCTGTTGTGTTAAGTAACGGCTCTTTAGAATCACTCACTAGCATGATGTGCGGCAGGTTGCCTGGTAACATCACCGTGACGACATCACCCGCTAAATAATCACTGGCTTTATCAAATGGGGGTGCAAAACTTTGCCAGTGGCGCTTAAAATAAACTTGTAAATTCGGTACACGCCTATGGTCAATATTCGTGTCAGTCTTTTTTAAACCCCAGTTTTTTGGGTAAATTGCAAAGTTCTTAACCATGTCCTCATGTACCAATTTTTGCAAATCAATTTGATGCGCATCCCGCAATGCCCGAATAATGACATCCGTACACACCCCTTTATTAATCGCCACATCACCATTAGGGTATGCAAGGCGCGAGTATTGCGCATCATAATAGACTGTAACGCCTATTTGTTTGCGGGCGGCATTAACCAATTTAATATCACTCGCGACAACCTGCTGAGCCATAGCCAACAGTAAGAAAAATACTAGAAATCCAATCAGTTTTTTAATCATTGTTAAACACTAATTTATTTTGCTGTACTGGATTATCTTCAATTATGCGCGCAACAAAATGATTAAATTCTATTTTATGGTCTTGCTCTAACGCTTTAGCACGCTCACGCAAGCTGGTTAATGTTAGGTTGCTGGGTGCTTTATTAAAACCAAATACAACCGTGTTACCCGGATTACCCGTTCGTAATACCAGCACTTTATGCCTAAAGCTTTGCTCAATGCGCTGTAAATAAACGTCAAAGTTTTTATCGCTACCCCATAAATTAATGGCAAAAATACCATTCATTTTTAGTGTCCGCGCGCACATGTCAAAAAAATCTTGGCTGCAAAAGTCAGGTGGAATACCATTGCTATCAAAAGCATCAAGTAACAAAACTTCAGTACTTTCAGGGTGCTCAGCCAAATATTGCAAGCCATCCCCCTCAATCACATCTAAGCGCTCGTCATTTTCTGGCAAGTAAAATTGGCTGTGAGCAACCTGAATAATTCTAGGATTAATTTCAACTACAGTGCTCACAATACTTGGGCAGTGCGCGTGTACATATTTAGCGATAGAGCCGCCGCCCAAACCAATAGAAAGCATTTGCTTAACAGTGCTACTAAATAGCAAAAAGCACATCATACCGCGTGTGTAAGTCAACTCTAATGCATTGGGAGTGCGAATACGCATTGCGCTTTGTATCGTTTCAGAGCCTAAATGTAGCGAACGCACGCCATCAACTTCACTCACATCGACAGAATCACCTCTGACCACTTTCATCAAATGCTTTGCCACGCGAAACATTAGCTTAATACCCCTTGGTTAGCTTCAGCTGGTAGCGTATCTTCAACGGTTACGCTCTCTAAAGCAGGCTGCGCTACAGGAGGCTCTTCTAAAAAGACTTCGTCTTCATCAATAGCCAACTCTGCAACGGCTTCTTCAAGCACGCTGATAAATTTAGTTCGCAATTCCATCATGAGGGTATCAACCTCCTGCACCTTTAAGCTCACGCGCGTACCCGCTTTTAGCTCCGGCAAGCCATAGACTTTGGTCATATAAGGCGGGAAGTCAATTTTAACGATATTCTCACGCCAAACTGTCGCATGCACTTCTTCTATCTGCTCTTGAATCAAATACTGCAAGCACCAAAACCGCTCCATACGGGTTTGAAAATCACTATAGCTTTTATAAGTCAATTCAAAATTACGCATATGCGTAGTTAAGGCATCACTTTTAGGCGGGTAAACAGGCGCTGTAGCTTGCACTACGCTCATGATTTGTCGCTGATTAATTAAATCCACCGCGCGGCGTAAGGGCGATGTGCTCCACGCATATTGCGCCACGCCCAAGCCTTGATGCGGTTCAGCTTTGGTGGTCATATAGACTTTGCCGCCCATTTGCGCCCGATATAAGCCTGGCACTTCATGCGTGGCTAATAGCGCGCCCCACTGGTTGTTGGCTTCTATCATAAGTTCAGCCACTAGCTTATCCATCGGCGAACCGCGCCTGCGTCCAATAATACTGACCACGCCATCATTCACATAAAAATTGTAGTCAATTTGCGGTGGCTTGCTGGGGTCATATTTACCACGGGCTTTCTCTAATGACTCAGCCAAGTTAAACAAAAACAACAACTTAGTCCAGTAAGGATGGCCACTATCTTGCGCTAAGGTGGTCTCGTTAAAATAAGGTTCTAAACTGTCGTGGCGCAAATTCTCAGCCACTTTAATACGCTCAACTTTACTATCACGCCGCACAATGGTGTAATCAAGTGCCACATCTAAGTAAAGCGATAATACAGGCTTTATTTCACCCGCATCTAAGCTAAAAGGTCTAATCGCGGCTTCAGGCAGCATGGTAATTTTATTACCTGGCATATACACAGTTGATAAGCGCTTCATCACTTCAACATCTAACGCAGAGTCAGGCAAAATACCTAACGCTGGTGCAGCAATGTGGATGCCCACACGCGTGGCGCCATCAGGCATACTTTGTATTGAAAACGCATCGTCAATTTCAGTTGTGGTGCTGTCATCAATACTAAATGCTTCAGCCTCGGCCAATGGTAAATCGTCAGGTATTGGTGCAATTTCTTCACTGGTAAACCCTGTGCCTTTAGCAAAATACTCACGCAAGAAAGCACCTAAGTGGTAATCGTGCACTGAAGGAATCGCCCCACATGCGTGTAACAGCTTAATATGATTTACTTTTAAATCATTTGCGGCAGTGTCTAGCGTTTTGTATTCAAAACTATTTTTATCGGGGGCATACAACAACATATCAAGCTTTTGTTGCAGTTCAACAGGCATGACATGGGCTTTTAAATGCTCAACGTAGCTAGCCATTTTTTCGGCTAACAATCGTTTTTTTTCTAAACCTGCCAAGGCGGCTTTTAAAATTTCGGCTGGTGCTGCTTTATAGCGCCCCTTGCCTTTGCGATTAAAATAAACAGGTGCACTGTGTAGCTTAATGGCAACTGCGGCAATTTCAGTAGGCGTTGGCTTGCGGCCGTAATACTCGGTTGCAAACTCAACAGTGCCAAACTCATCG
>Ga0255347_1005229_pt1 | contig 14902 bp, 14 predicted proteins | sample wastewater_treat_2_FD_192479 | JGI IMG/M metagenome (GOLD analysis project Ga0255347, IMG submission 192479) | Wastewater microbial communities from Lulu Island WWTP, Vancouver, Canada - plant24 | ecosystem: Engineered > WWTP > Wastewater > Unclassified | place: Canada: Vancouver, British...
TTGCCGGAATAGTCACGGGTGATCACAAATGGAAACCTAGCCCTGGCCCTTCAATCTCCCCTGAAGAGTTGAATGCCCTTGAGATTCCAACTCTCGTTATGACAGGATCAGAGACCGCAGCAACCATGAGGGGCCTTATTAGTAGACTTCGCGAGACCGTACCTCGATGGCAATTTGTCGAGTTAGCGGGTCTTGGCCACATGGGCCCCATAACGCATGCGGAAGTTGTCAACGCACACATTGCTGCATTCCTTAAAAATATCAGGTTATCTTTTTAGGTCTGAGACTCCCGAGAAGACTAGGAGATAACGATGGAAGAGACAGGTTGATGTACCTTTGATGAAGTAACTATTTGATGGCAAGTTACCTCAAGGCGAGTGGTTGAAAGCTGGGAAGGCTTAACTCAGACGATACATCCTCCCACACGACCTCAACAGCCATATTGCAGTGTATTTGTGTGTGGTTACATCCTATAATTTTTGCAAGAAAATGGGGACCTTCTTTCAGCTCAATAACTGCAACTACATAAGGGGTTTTACCAATTATATCTGGATGAAATGCAGCGTGGAAAACGATATAAGTATAGACACGCCCTTTACTACCATCAGACTGAACCCATTCTGACCCTTGGGACGAGCACCTGGGGCAGATGAACGATAGAGGCCAGCGCACATGACCGCAATCATTACATCGCTGGAAAGTAAGGCTGTGTTCCTTGCAGTTTCTCCAAAAGGTTCTTGTGTAATCATCGGGTAGATCCGTCAATAGTAGATTTTTCATGACAATCCCCTATGGCCTTCCTAAAATGACTGTACAGTGAGTTTGAAAAACTCCGCCATTATCGCTGCACAGAATAATTTCCGGTTTCTTCGTCCCTTGAAGGATGCCAAGCTGCCTATCACCGCAGCGGCCCATCAGCTGCATGACGCCTTCCGTGAGTGGAGTAAGGCCCATGTGGTATGCTTCAGCCAAAAGGCCCCCTGAAGTATTTACCGGTAGTTTTCCTCCGGGAGCCGTTCTTCCCTCGGCAAAAAAGCTTTGGGCCTCACCTGGTCTATAAAAGCCGTAATCCTGCATTGTAAGTTCCACTGTATAGGTAAAACAGTCGTAGATTTCACATGCGCCTATGTCATCAAGGGTTATTCCCGCCATCTTAAGAGCTATTGGTCCGGCTTGTTTTGCCCCTGTTTGCCCGGCCATGAAAGCAGACTGGTTGATATCTACTGACGGGTTAGCCTCAGCTATACCAAGAATCAAGGCAGGAGAATGAGGAAGATCCCTTGCTCTTTCTGTTGAAGTGACTACGCAGGCTCTCCCACCATCAGTGATGAGGCAGGCATCAGCCCCCCTGAAAGGCTCAACAATGAAAGGAGCAGAAAGATAGGCTTCCCTGGAAAGAGGAACACCATGGTAAACGGCCTGCGGGTTGAGGTGGGCCCATTGTCGTTGGTTAAACGCAATTTCTTTCCACGTGTCAGGGCCGGTACCAAATTCCATCATACCTCTCCTAGCCGCTAAAGCATAGCCGGCTATGGGACCAAACATTCCGCACACCTCGTTATAACCGTAGTGCTCGGAATGAGTCACCTCATCAACAAAGGTCCTTCCGCCTGATAGGGCGTTATCTCCGTAAACGATAAGCACATAATTGCAGAAGCCTGCCTCTAAAAGACTAATTGCAGTTATCAGTTGATTGCGAGCGCAGTTAGCTTCCTGTCCGATATATGATGGTTGGATGCTGAGATGCTGAGCTAAGAGGTAAGGAGTAATTTCTGCTTCATTCAACAGGGGTTTGAAATGTCTGTAACAGATCAGCCCATCAATGTCTTCTTTTCTTAAGCACGCATCCCTTATTGCATTTACCGATGCCTCCAGATAGAAGCTTAGTGCCGTTCTATTTTCTATATGGCCTTGGGGGGTATACCCAATTCCGACAACAGCATATTTACCTTTCAGCCTTTGTAAAGACTTCATCATAGGTCTCTACCACGCTAAGCTTTCATGGTCTGAAAGAGAGATCGTATCTCGGGAGAAACGTCCCTGCAATCAAGATATTCCATGAGAGCCTCAAAGGTAACACCTCTCATTATACGAAAGGATGCGTTCCCTATGGCGCATGATTTACCCGATTCGTCTTCAATGCTTCCGGAAGCAAGATGGTCTCCGATGTTGGTTGCAGGGAGAAGACGCCCCGAAGCCCGGTAGATTTTTTCACAGACAACTGGTCTTTGGAACTCTACCTCAACCTTCCAGGTAGCGCAAATCTTCTTTGTCCCCGTAAAAACTGTCCAAAACATAACTTCATCAAGTATTCCTGTTATGATTCCACCATGAAGCATGCCAGCATAGCCCTGAAATGTCTCTCGAGCGGTAAATTGCATGAGGCTGCGCCGCCCAGATAATGTAATTCGAGGCCAAGACCCCCGTGGAACGACCACAGAAAAAACAGGTTGTGGTACCCGGCAAAAGCCCATTCATAGATTAATCATCCTCTTGCTACAATTTTGTTGTTCCTACTCTTCATCAAAACATTCTATCGTCAAACCTTATTTCATGAAGTAGTTTGGGAGCCACAGGGAAATCTCTGGGAATATGAACAAGAGTATTGCAGACACAACCAGCCCGATCAGGAAAGGATATACGCCTCTGTATATGACGCTGAAGGGTATTTTGGTAATATTCTTGACGATAAAGACACACATGGCAACGGGCGGAATAACCGAGCCAACCATGACTGTGATACAAACCATTATACCTGCCCATAACGGGTCATAACCGAGTTTGAGAATGGCCGGGTAAAAAATAGGGGTTGCCAGGATCATAAAGGCAAGGTCGTCAATAAAGGAACCCCCAACAAGGTATACAATGATGATCAAACCCATGACAATACTTCGATGGAATGGGAGATCCACGATCCAATCTGCAGCAACCATCGGTATGTTTGTTACTGCTATACAATGTCCGAGAACAGTTGAACCTGCTACAATCAAGAGTACCATGCAAGAGGACTGCAAAGATTCGACAATTGCTTTTTTAAACTTCGTGAAGTTCAGATCCTTTTGGACAAGGGTGAGGACGAGGACTGCAAGAGCTCCTACACTGCCCGCCTCTGTTGGCGTAAATACCCCTGACATGAGTCCAACAACCATCACAACGAAAATCAGTGCCGGCCACATGATCTGCGGGATGGCCCGGGTTTTTGCTTTCCATGTGTGCTTATCACCTGTGGGTCCAAGGGAAGGATTAGCCTTGCACCAAACAATAATCGTACCAAAATAGGCTGCAGCAATCATCAAAGCCGGCAAGAATGCAGCCATAAACAGTTTTCCAATAGATTGCTGTGTGATAATCCCGAATATAATAAGGATTACGCTGGGCGGCATCAGCACGCCGAGGGTACCCACTATTGCAACCACTCCGCCTGATAATTTTCTGCTATATCCAAACCGGTCCATTTCAGGGACGGCCACACTGGCAAAAGTTGCGGTGGTAGCTGCCGTTGAGCCGCAAATAGCCTTGAAGAATGTAGCCCCTATGACTGTTGCCAGCGCTAATCCCCCTGGAATATGGCCTACCCACTTGTAAGCCGTATCGTATAGTCTTCCCGCAATCCCTGCATTGAAGGTAATCTGCCCCATCAACACAAAAAGAGGAATCACAGTGAGTCCATAGGATGATAAAGTGTCGAAAAAATCTTTTGCCAATACGTTCATTGCCGCACCAAATGAAACAAGTATTCCATAACCGATAAAACCCATTAGTGCCATACCAAAAGCAAGCTCAATTCCGGTAAGGAAGAGACCCAGCATAAGGAAAAGGATGATAATACCAACTGTTATCTCATTCATTGCCTGTCTCCTTAGAAAAAAGTCTGAAAATTTGTGACAAAAGGACCAGAGCCTCTGCGAAGCAACAAAGCGCCAATAGATAAGCGATGGGATAAAGCGGAAGGACAAGAGTAAGCGTGCTCTCTCCGGTTTTGATCAACGTTGTTCCCATATCGAAAAGATTTATGCCAATGATAATAAATAATAGAAAGCCAATTACTTTGGTGATAAATTGAAGTGCCTGTTGCCTTCTCTTTTGCATCTTGACAAGCATCATATCGACTGTCACATGTATATTTCCCCAGGACGTGTGAGGCATGGCGCATCCAATAACGACAGCCCCGGCCAGCGATACAAGCTCATATGTGCCTAATATGGGTCTTCCAAGGTATCTCAATATTACATCGGCAACGGTGAGTAACATCATGAAAACCAGAACAACACCTCCTATCCAGTCCATTACTCCACAGAATCTTTCAACTACTCGAAAAAAGCTTTTCATAGTAGACCATCCGTTTTTTTATGCAAAAGGGATACGGGTGAGTATCCCTTTTGCTATCAAAATTGAGTAAAACTTCTCCCGTGTTAATCTATTTCTTCTTGTAATCTACTTTGTCATATTTCTTCAGGTAATCCTGGCAAAACTGCAAAGCCTGGTCTCCTGGGAGACCTTTTTCTTTTGTCATTTTCACGTAGTCAGTCAGTATTGGTTTCATAAGAGCGGCCCAGCGGGCATCCTCTTCTTTTGTCAATTCTATGAATTTATTACCTTGCTTTGCCAAAGTTCCTCTCATCCTGTCATCTCTGTCTTGCCACATAATAGCGGCTCGTTCTATCCATTCCTCGTTCAGTTTGTCAATTATCTGCTGGATATCTTTTGGTAGAGAGCCCCACTTCTGTTTGTTCATGACCGTGTAGAACGTAGCGGTATACGTGGTGCCCCAGTTCCTGGTGTGATACTTAACTACTTCTCCGAGGGACCAGGTCATGATACCTTCATCGGGTAACATGATGCCCTCAGCGACGCCTTTTGATAGGGCATCATATGCGTCTGTGACAGGGATGCTGACAGGTGCTGCTCCAAGGGCTAATGCTATCTTTGATTGCAGCCCACCCGACCGTATCTTCATACCTTTTAGGTCTTCCAGCTTTGCAACGGGCTTCCTCGTATGAAAAAAGCCAGGCCCGTGCGCATCAAGCCAAAACACCTTCACGTCGTCAAGTTCTTTCGGATTGAATTTTTTAAAATATTCATTGGCCAATTTTGTGACAAAATATCCTGACTTGTAGCCAAGGGGGAGATCAAGAACCTCCGTGAGGGGGAATCTTCCCCTATGGTAAGTAAAAATGCCATATCCTATATCTGCTATGCCTTTGGTTATACCATCGTAAGTCTGGGCCACCGGCATAAGGGTACTTCCCGGATAGACAGTGACCTTAACTCGTCCGTTAGTCCTTTTTTCCAATTCTGCAGCCCAATCCTTTGCAAGGGCTACCTGGTCGCTGGTGGGGGGCATAAAATGGGCAAACCTGAGGCTGATAACCTTTTCCGCGCTAAAACCGGGAACAGAAACAAGAAGAATTAACATACATATACTTATGCTGCAAACAAGAATCCTACCATAAAAACCTTTCATCACAAATACCTCCTTTTTTTATAAGTACGAATCGAACATACGTCCTTTTGAATTCATATTTGAAAACAAAATACCCCAAAACAGTTTGATATACCGTACCACCAGCCATATGGTCCTGTCAAGAAATCTTATAATATTCATACCTTGCCTGAAGAGGAAGTATGCGGGTCTATGGGGTAAAAAAAGGGGGGGGCTAGACCCGCATACGCATATAGAAATCAGCAAGGCAAATTTTTACTTCTTACCTCCTAGGTTGTACCAATCGATCTCTATCTTTGGTCGCCATACCATCAGGAGATAACAGATAACCCCCGATGCCAAGCCCCACGCCGCTCCATACTTGGCAATAACCACAGCCATGAAAATGGCTATGGCTTTTGACTGGTTGCCGGTATTCTGGAGCATCGAAACGCCCACAAATGCACAGGCAAAACCTGTCAAGATAAGCGTTAGTGAGAGAGCGGCCGGCAATATTGGTTTCATAATCATTATAACGGGAAGCCACATTGCTAGAAACATGTAAAACCAGTTAAAACTGGCTACTGCGTCATATATCGAATCCACGACCTTCCTGCCTGCCGCATATTTTTCACACAAGAATGCATGTGCGCCCGAGTAAACAACTCCAACAAAAGCAGGAAAAACCCCTCCTGTAAACAATTGGCCGAGATTCCTTATGGCTAGAGAAAAGTGGGTACGGGTGTGGTCTATCACCACTTTTTCATCAGGCCGTTTCTGGGCAGCTTGCTGGACTAGAGAACTCGCCACAATCATGTCTCCAAAACCGATGACGTAGGCAATGAGTGCGAGAGGAAAAGCTTTCATGAACAGGGCAGCAGACGGGAAGCCAACACCCCATGGGGAAAGGGCAGCCCAGATGGCATGAAAATCAGGGAGTATAAACTTGTTCCACGGGATGGGTCCCCATTTCAGCTCACCACTCAGATAGCCAGCAATTCCTGCGGCAACATATCCCAAAAGAAATCCCCATGAAAGCAGTTGCCTCATGACTTTTTGGTGTCTTAGCTTGATGATGGGAATCGAAAAAATAAGGAGAAAACAGACAAGCCATCCTGCGCCGAAAGAAAAGGGCGCAGTCGGAAGCTTTACAATTTCACTTTGGAATGCGGCGATACCGCCCCCAAGGATGATGCCAGCTTTTATTCCATCAGGCACCCAGGTAAAGAACTTTTTGCCGAGGCCGGTAAATCCGAAAAACAGCATGATTATACTGAGCCAGAGCATGCACGCCATCATGTAGTGAACGCATTCTACACCAGGTTGCAATCCGGCAAAGTGCAAAAGTACAATAGGCAATACGGGCGTGATCCAACCCGGCGAGTACGGTTCGCCAAGGAACCATGTGGGAACTATGCCAACCCAGAACATGTGGATGATGAGCAGCCCCCACGCTATATCGAATGATACTCCAAAATATTTCATGTATATAGGAACTAAACCTCCACTGACGCCCGCTATAATCAGTCCCCCTTGAATCGTATCGGCCAGTGAAAGCTTAAAGTGAACTCCAGGAAGCCGGGTTGTAAATGGACCCCACTTCCAACCCGGTTGCACTCCTCCGTCTAACCTCTGAGTCATAGCCATAGTTCCCCCTTTTTTCGTTTATTTAGTATGATTCCCCAAATTCTTTCTCGAGAATCTGCCTTAATGTTACTTTTTCCAGTTTACCCGTCACAGTCTTGGGTAAGCTATCAAAAAAGCGCACAAACTTTGGAGCTTTATAGGCAGCGATGTTATCCTTACAGAACTTGATCACCTCCTCCTCAGTCAGTTTTTGTCCTGGTTTCAAAGCTATACACGCAACGACCTCTTCACCTTTAATAAGCTCCTTAATACCCACAACCTGTACTTCAGCAACGGCGGGGTGGCTATACAGAAGATCCTCGATCTCTTTCGGGTAGATGTTGAAGGCACCCCGAACAATCATGTCTTTCATCCTGTCTTTTATGAAGCAGTAACCGTCTTCATCAAAATAGGCGAGATCTCCTGAATGGTACCAGCCATTTTTCAGTGCAGCCTTTGTTGCGTCTTCGTTTCTCCAGTATCCTTTCATGATATTGGGTCCTCTTATCACCAGTTCGCCAACTTCCCCGGTTTTGACTGGATTACCATTCGCATCAAATGCGGCGATCTCTATTTCCGGTACAATTGGTATGCCGCATGAATTTGGTTTCTGAACGCCTCTGCCGGGAAGGGGATTCATGTGGGTTACCGGTGATGCTTCCGTGGTACCATATCCTTCGCTCAAAGGTGTAAATTTTTCATTCCATGCTTTCAGTATAGGTTCCGGTGTCACTGCTGCCCCAGTTACGCAGTATCGAAGCTTAATCTTTTTTGCATATTCATCAACTTTTGGGTGATTCACCAGGGCATGATACATTGTTGCAACCCCATGGAAGCACGTAGCTTTGTATTTGACAAGGGCTTCAAAGATGGCAGTAGGATCAAACCGTTTCTGCCATACGACTGTGCCTGCCGACATCCACAACTCGCCGATGACGTGTGTGAGGGCGTACGAATGAAACAAAGGAAGGGAGGCGACGCCCGTATCCCGGTATGTGGTTTCTGCGTAATCAGCGCAATGCCGAGCATTTACCCATAAATTCTTGTGGGTGAGCATTACGCCTTTGGGATGACCCGTCGTGCCCGAGGTATAGAGGATTGCCGCGAGATCTTCGCTGTCAACGGGAATTGCATCGAATGCATTAGAATATTTTTTTATCCAATTTTCATATTTGATGATTTTTTCCCCTTCGTCACCATTGACGACAATCATTGTATTTACTTTATTATCCGGCTTGCTGAAAACCTTTATAGGTGCTTCAAGGACTTCTTTGGCAGTTACAATAATGGTGGGTTCACAGTCGCCAACAATAAAATCAAGCTCCTTCTCTTTAAGCATCATATTTAGCGGGTTCACTACACCTCCCATTTTTATTATGCCGAAAAAGAAGAAAAGTGATTCAGGACTATTTGGCAGAAACAGGGATACCCTGTCCCCTTTCTTTATCCCCAAGTCAACCAGTCCGTTAGCTACCTGGTTTATCATTTCATCAAGTTCTTTAAACGTCCATTGACCCTGCTCGTCAAAGATTAGGGCTAGTTTGTTGGGATGAGCCAACATGGCGTTTTCAATATAGTTAGCAACGTTCGGTGACCTCATACACAACCTCCTCTAAAAAATTTTGGTATTGTCAAAAGTTTTTGCTTCTCATAATCAGTGATCTGCGCTTTTACAAAAAGCGTTCAACTAACCATGAACGCCCCTCAGTGCTCAAAATTTACATTCTCTCAATAATTGCAGCGAATCCCATTCCTCCACCGGCACACAGGGAGGATACGCCTAGATTTAGATTCTCGGCTATCATTTCATAGAGAAGAGTGACTACCAGCCGGCACCCCGTTGCGCCCACCGGGTGACCCAAAGCAATACCGTTTCCGTAAATATTAACCTTGTCCCGATCAAGTCCCAGTTCTTTTTCGCAGGCCAGATACTGGGCAGCAAATGCCTCATTGATTTCAAATCGATCAATGTCGCTCAGGTTTAGTTTCTCCCTTCTTAGAGCCCCCTGAATGGCAGGTACAGGACCGATGCCCATGTAATCAGGATCAACGCCGGAAACATGGTAGGACTTTATCCGTGCAAGTGGTTTCAGGCCAAGTTCTTTTGCGCGATCAAAACTCATCAAAACGATAGCTGAGGCGGCATCATTGAGCCCACAGGCGTTTCCGGCTGTAACGGTTCCGCCTTTTTTAAAGGCAGGAGGGAGATTTGCCATCATCTCTATGCTGACATCCCGCCTCACGTGTTCATCCGTATCAAAAAAAATCATATCCTTTTTGCGTCGCGGTATTGGAAAAGGCGTTATCTCGGCTTTGAATTTTCCCCCATCGATTGCTTTTATCGCCCGCTGGTGGCTCAGGGCCGCGAACTCATCCTGTTCCTGCTTTGAGATCTTATACTTTTCTGCAAGGTTTTCAGCAGTAAGCCCCATCCCAACGCCAATTGAGGGTTCTTGCATGCCTTTCCAAACAAGATCGAAAGCTTCTAAATGTCTCAAACGCTGACCCCAGCGAGCTGTTTGCATTATATAGGGTGCGTTACTCATACTTTCCACACCACCTGCAAGAACCGCATCTGATTCCCCGCAGAGAATAGACTGGGTAGCCGATATGATCGCCTGCATGGAAGAACCGCAGGTGCCGTTAATAGTGAAGCCGGGCACTCCTTCCGGGATTCCAGCCTTGATGGCTGCGCTTCTTGCAATGTTCTGCTCTGTTGGTGCGAAACAGCACCCGAAGATAGTTTTGTCTATCTGGTTTGGCTGAGCCTTTGCTCGGGCCAGCACGTCTTTTATGACATGTTGCACCAGATCTAAAGGCTGAATATCTTTCAAGGATCCGCCAAAGTCCCCAATGGCTGTCCTTGTTCCACCTACAATCACAACTTCTTTCATATAACCCTCCTTTACTTGCCTTTAAATATTGGCTTTCTTTTTTCAGTAAAAGCACGTATGCCTTCCTTTCCATCTTCAGTTAAGCATAGTAATCCTGCGAGATTCGACTCCAAGGTCATTCCTTCCGCCAGAGGCAAGTTTGCGCCGTGGTTGATTGCCTCCATGGCGAGTTTAATTGCAACAGCCGCGTTCTTGATGATTCTCCTAAGAAACCTCTCTGATTCGGTGATTAGGTCCGTCGCTGGAACTACAGTGCTAACCAATCCTATCTTCAGTGCTTCTTCAGCGTCTATGGCCTCTCCTGTGAGCACAAGCTCCATTGTTTTTGATTTACCCACGATTTGTATAAGTCGTTGCGTGCCACCCCAGCCCGGCATTATACCCACCGATACCTCTGGTAGGCCAAATTTTGCATTCTCAGATGCAATTCTGAACGTACATGCAAGTGCCAACTCAAGTCCTCCACCCATAGACATTCCGTTTATTGCTGCCACAGAAGGCTTTCCCATATTTTCAAGGTATTGCAATGCAATTTGACCGTAACGAGCCCACTCCCTACCACCGATTGCCCTTTGGCTTTCTTCGACAAAGACGTTGATGTCTGCTCCAGGGCTAAAGGACTTTTCTCCGGCACCGGTAATTATGACTGCCCGGCAGTTTGAGTCCTCCTTCCATAATGAAAGAATCTCGACAAGTTCTGCAAGGCATTCCTTGTTGAGAGCGTTCAGGAATTTTGGGCGGTTGATTGTTATATAACCTATGTTTTTCTTTACTTCATAAAGTATGTTCGAGTTTTCCATTCCAACTCCTTTACTATATTCCTATGTCCCTAAATTTATAGGTTTTGGATTTTTAGGATCAGACCAGTCATAAAATCCTTTTCCAGACTTGTTTCCCAGATAACCTATCGTAACCATTTTTGTGAGTATAGGTGGAGGGGCGTAACGCTTCTCCCTGTATTCTTCAAAAAGAGTATTAGCGGCGCTCAGAATTGAGTCCAACCCAATAAAATCTGCCAACATAAGAGGTCCCATGGGATGATTGCAACCCAGTTTCATACCTGCATCAATATCTTCTGTAGATGCCACTCCTTCGCTTAATGCTCGCATTGCATCAAGCATGAATGGGGTCAAAAGGAGGTTTACAATGAATCCAGCGTTGTCTTTTGCTAAAATAGGGTGTTTTTTAAGAGAAGCGACGAAATCCACTGCCGTTTGCACCACTATATTGTTGGTTGTAATTGTCTTGATTACCTCAACAAGAGGCATCACTGAAACCGGATTAAAGAAATGAAGACCTATGAACTTATCCTTTCTGGATGAACGTGCTGCCATTTGAGTAATGGGTAGAGAAGATGTGTTACTCGCAAAGATCGCCTCTTTTTTACATATAGGATCAAGAGACATAAAGACTTCGGTCTTAATCTTAATATCCTCAGAAACAGCCTCGATAATCATATCGGAGTTTCTAAGATCTTCAAAGGAGATTGTTCCCTTTAATTTTGTCAGAAAATTGTCTTTTTCTTCAGTCTTGATTACCCTCTTCTCGCAAAGCTTATCTATTCCTTTCCTGATCTTGGAGAGCCCTTTATTCAAAATATCATCGTTTATTTCTCTGACGATCACGTCATATCCGCTCTGAAGGGCCAGTTGGGCTATGCCAGCACCCATGATACCACATCCAATTACTCCTATTCTCTGAATCATCACAACACCTCCATATAATAAAACTGATGAGCTTCCACTAGACTCTTCCCAGTATTTCCCGTGCAATTGTCATTTTCTCTATTTCCCTTGAGCCTTCGTAAATTTCAACGATTTTTGCATCTCTGTAATACCGAGATATATCGTATTCTGCAAGGAATCCATACCCGCCATGAAGCTGTAAGGCATCGTTGGTGACGCTTACTCCAACTAAGCCTGCAAAAAGTTTAGCAATGCTTATAATCATTGGGTCAAACTTACCTTGATCGATAAGCCAGCAGGCCTTGTAAAGGGTATTTCTAGCCACCTCAATCTTGGCTGCCATTTCTGCAATCATAAATTGTACGCCCTGATTTGAAGCTATGGATTTTCCGAACTGTTTTCTTTGTTGAACATAGTTTACGGCCTTTTCGAAAGCCCCCTGTGCTACTCCCAACCCTGAAGCTCCTGCTACAAGTCGATTGATGTTGAGGAGTTGCATAACTTGCTTGAAACCGTCGTTTTCCTTCTCACCGATCAGATTCTCAGCGGGAACACGAACATTATTAAAAGTAAGTTCCGCTGTATCTGAAGCTCTTATTCCCATTTTCCCTTTGAGTTTTGAAGCTTCGAAACCTTTTCTCCCTTTTTCGACAATAAAAAAGCTGTGCCTCTTGTATCGATTACCCGATTTCTGATCCGTAAGACAGAATACAACCGCAAGATCAGCAATGGTACCGTTGGTGATAAACATTTTACTGCCGTTGATGACGTACTCGTTGCCATCTTTTACAGCTGTGGCAGAAGCCATTAGGATATCGCTTCCTGCATCTGGCTCTGTGATTGCGCAACACATTATGGCCTTGCCTGACGGTACTAGAGGGAGATATTTTTTCTTCTGTTCTTCAGTGCCGAAATATTGGATGATTTCTGCACCAAATGCTGTCAGGATTAAATTCCCCATGCCTGGATCAACTCTCCAGAACTCTTCCATTATCATGGCAACCTCAGTGAACCCAAGACCCGGGCCACCATACTCCTCCTTTATAAAGCCTCCCACAAACCCAAGCTTGCACGCCTTTTTCCAAACTGGCATAGGGAATTCTTCTTTTTCATCATATTCACGTGCAACATCTGGAAATTCTTTTTCTGCAAACTCACGAGCCGCTTGCTGTATGTCTTTTTCAGTATCGCTAAGTCTAAAATCCATTTTTGTACCTCCTTACATTTAAAAAGAATACTAACCGGTTAGTTAGTTATAAAACAAATATCTGACGCTAACTGGCTTTGGCTTTTTCACCAGTTGGCTTACTCTATTTAATTATTTTTTCTTAACCCCCTGTTTTACGAAACCAAATAAGCTCACATCTCTATATGTTTTGGCGAATAACGCCCCATCTATCTTGTTGTAGTTGATATGCCATTCGAGAAGGCTCCCGTTGTGCAAGGCGTTGATGACATGAGCAACCATATCTATGTCAAAACCGTCCTGAATAATGTTTTCTTTTTTTCCCAACTCAAGAATCTCTCTTATGAAGTGCAGGTATTTTGTATAGACGATCCTGATTTTTTTTTCAATGTCGGTTCCACTTCCAACCATTTCGGCGGCAATTGTCAAGAAGCCGACGCACAACTCTCTGTGATGGTAAGCGAATTCAGTGACCCATTTGTGAAGATACTTCATTTTCTGTAGGAAGGTACCGCGAGCATTTCTTACCTCTCTAATTACTGGATCTGTTAAATATGCTTCGTAAAGATCTATAATAGTGTCAAGAAGTTCATCCTTACTCTTGAAATGCCAGTAAAAAGCACCTTTTGTTATATTTACGGCATCGGTAATGTCTTTTATAGTGGTTGCTTTGTATCCTTTGTCAACAAAAAGCCGAATACTTTCTTCAATTATTTGCTCTTTGACATTACCTATTTTAGTTTTTATCATTCAGTTTCACTAATCATTATACTAAACGGTCATTTTATTTTGATGCAAATTTAGGTTAAAAAAAAATGATTGTCAAGAAAAAAAACAAGAAAAAATGTAATACATTGATATTCTATGGTTTTATCTGCGATACTTTCAAAACCAAATGTGCGATGTGTTTTGATGAATTTGCCATGATAGACCGATTCACGTTATCAAAACAACGATTCATCAATAATAATTTAGATTCAGCATTGATGATGAGGCAAGAAAAGAGGGAAACCTCGGAAATGATATGAGGCGATTAGTGCAAAACAGCATATACCGTTTCATCATGGTTGCCTAGTGATTACCCTCGGACTACTTTGGATTATGAAAAAACTGATTTTAAACAGGGTGCTATGCTAGGGCGCTAGTAACCTATACCAACGTCTTTTTTCCATCCCGACTTGAATTGGTCATCAAAATAGTTTTCCAGTTTACCGAGAAGACTTTTCCATCCTTGCTTAAAGTCATGCTTCAGAACGTCCTCTAAGAAAGGAACAATCTCACCCAATTTATCTTTAGGGAGATAGGCGTTAGCGCCCAAGTCATGAGACCTTTTTAAAGCTTCCGGGCTCAGAGCGTGAGCTGTCAACATGGCCACCTTAAAATTCCGTCCGACAGCTAGTTTGAGAAGATCAAAGCCTCGCACGCCCATAATGTCTAAGATTACTATATCATAATGATTTGATTCAAGAAGATGTGCCGCCTGTTCATAGTTTTTCGCTTTTTCCACAGTGCAGTTTGCGCATGTATGCTTAATCTCTTCAACAAGCACTTCCAGTATGTCAGGTTCGTCATCAACGGCAAGTATTTTTTTATCATTCAAAACCGATTCAGCCATGGTGTTCCTCCTTGGAATGATGTGATTTCTTATAATTATATAGAATATATTGTTGTTCAAAAAAATTATTCATAGGTAATCTCTGGTCTGAGAATAATCTCCTTACAGTGCAGGTTAATTTGGTGGCTTGAAACATATGGAGTTATAATCTTATATTGAGCGGTAGTCTCTAATAAAATCTAACTACATTATATTTACAAACACTTTATATTTCAAAACTAACAAGAAAAAGCGCGTTGTGTCAAATGGATTTTGACGGAACAAGCAGAAAGGAACCAGCAAAGTCAAAAAATAAAAGAGTCCGCAAATCAAGATTTAGAATTTTGCAGGGTCGAATCTGAATAAATGGTAGTGTAAAATCTTTTGTGTAAATTGAAGAGGATGACAAAAAGGATGTACCTCCTATAAAATAGGTGATGACGAATCACAAATCTATTTCAGGGAGGAGGAACATCCATGGAACTAAAGGTGAGT
>Ga0255347_1005231_pt1 | contig 14899 bp, 7 predicted proteins | sample wastewater_treat_2_FD_192479 | JGI IMG/M metagenome (GOLD analysis project Ga0255347, IMG submission 192479) | Wastewater microbial communities from Lulu Island WWTP, Vancouver, Canada - plant24 | ecosystem: Engineered > WWTP > Wastewater > Unclassified | place: Canada: Vancouver, British...
TCATAATTCCATGCAGGTCTGCGGCGGAATCGGCTACACGAACATTCTGCCGATCGAGCGCATCCACCGCGACGTGCGGCTGGCCTCCATCTGGACCGGAACGAGCGAGGTCATGTCCATGATTACCGCCCATGAATGGTACCGGGAGTATTTCATGGCCAAGGCGGCGGGCCTGACCCGTGACTGCGAGCTGGATGCCGCGGAAGCGGAAGCCGCGGACGAAATCATTTACGAATAACCAAAACAGGTGAATCACGGCGAGAAGCGATGCGCGCGCCATGATTCCCCCTTCTCACCGGCCTGCGGCAGCGTCAGACTCTTCAATGATTTGTTGACAACTTTTCTGAAAGCCCATTATAAAAGTTGTCAACCAGTCGTCAACTGGTGTTGCGCACGGCGTATCATGAACAATATGTTTTCATTGGTATTTTTTATCAATACCTTGATTTCTTTATGCGCATTCTGCCAGACGCGGAAGATTTCATCGGCAAAGGCCTGTCCTACGGTTTCCACACCTTCAAAGTCAAGTTCAATGATTTTGAATTTTTCCAGCCCCGCTACTATTCTGCGGGCTTGCGACCGGGAAACGTATTCAATCCCCTGGTGATACAGCTTCACCCTTACGCCGGTTTTACTGAATTGGAATGACTCATCACTTTCTCTTTTGACGGCGTCGAGCACCTTGTCCTCGGACAACCCCTTGTTAAGCAACACTTTTCGAGCCCTCGGGGGCAACAGGATTCCTTTTTCAGAGGGGAGAACATAATGCGCCTGGTTTGCCTTGCCGATCCGAAGAATCACGCCCTCATCCGCCAGCTCCTTGAGAAATCTTTGCGCATAGGCTCTGGAAAGCCCCGTTTTGTTCACGAGATCCGCCGTTGCAACACGCCCCTTTTTCTCCAGAAATTGAAAGATCAGTTTTTTAATGTCCATAGCCTTCGCCTTGAAGGATGGTTGACGACTTTATCGTCAACCAATTTAGAAAGTTGTCAACAAGTTGTCTGCCCTAGAACCTGAATCCCCGGCTTATTGTATCGAGGCAGGTTGTGCCCACCGATTTGTATAGAAAAAGCCTCCACCGCGTCCTTGATTTCTTTGTCGTCAAAGCAAAATAACCGTTGTTGCTTTTCGCCTCGCTCAGCCCGAGAATCCGGAGTGTCGGGGTGCGGCAATCTATTGATCCCTGCCTTCGATGATGCGGATTTCGGGAATGGTTTTTTGACGGGCCATGGCGATGGATACGGGATGTTTTGCATCCGACAGTTCCTGAAAAACTTTCTCGATGGTTTCCAGTTTCTTCTTGTCGCTCCAATCGTCTTTTAGTTCCGGCAAGTCCGTTAAATGTTTCAACACTTCGGCATCGGCAGCTTTGATTTCCTCGGGAAAATAAAGTTCGTAAACCATGGCATTAAGAAGCTGCTCAAAAAATAACACTGCTTTTTCCGATGAAACAGAAATGGAATAGATTAATAAATCAACTATTTTTTTATACTTACCTTGATCGCTAGAATATTTTATAGGAAGAAGATTAACTTGAGCAATACGTATTTTGGGAAATAATTCAGTATCGCTTTTGAATAAAGCTTGATAGTAGAATTGCATGAGACTGCTATTCAAAATCGCAGTCACAAATTGTGGCGTATATTTTTTATCATGTATCTTAAGAGAATATAAACTTCTATTACAATAAAGCTTGTTTTCTAAAAATAATGCCGTTAACTCGCTACCAGTTTCACGAATCAAAATTCTATCACCTTTAAAGTAATAATCATCTTTCTGATACTGGTTTTTAATATTTTTCGAAATGTAGCTGAACTTATTGATCGACCACTTGCTAATGTTGGAACCTGTGATAAATTTGATTTCTCCGTTATCAAATACTTGATCTCTCCCAATCTCAAAGCCACGCATGACCCCAGATATTTTCGAGATAGGCTTTGTATTTTGCGAAATCCTTATAATTAGATCGTTATTAGGAATAAAGTTTTCAAAACTCCAATTATTCGCTTTTGTATTAACCTTGGTGCCTATTAACACTGCTGTTGGCATCTGAACATTCTCAAATATTTTATCCCCTTGAACTTCTAAATAAATTAAATGTATTTTAGTTTCTAAAAATGTCCTTAGTGATTCAAATTTTAATCCTTTTATAAAAAGAGAAGCTGTAATAAATGAAATTATACCATTTTCTTTTAATAGATTCGTGATACTTTTCTCGAAGAAATATGCATACAGGTCACCACAATTAATAGTTAGATAGTTTTTGTAACTAATTTGTTCTTTCTTAGAAACAACTTTATACGGCGGATTACCAATGACTACATCAAACCCTTCTTTTATGCCGAACATCCATTCTGGATCGAAAAACGGACTGGAGGCGTTCTGATCGTATGGATCAAAAGCTGCCACGGATCGCGCCGCGTCTTTGTTCCAGCCGTCCTTGACCAACAGCTCGGCGATCTTCTTGCGCAGGTCCTTATCTTTTTCCTGACAGTTCCGCTTCCGCGTTCGCGTCCGGGCGTTGAAATACTGATGGCGCATTTCCTTGAGTTCATCTTCCAGTTTTTTGACTTCAGGATTTTCAAAGCTCGCTTGTCCACCGGCTTGCGGTTTGTCCAGTCCAATCAGCGTATTGGCCGCCACAAATTTGGTTTCCAGATTCGGCAATGGCCGTATGCCGAAATTATCACGAGATGTGTCAACTTTCTGGTCAACAATTAAAGAGATAAAAAAGCGCAGTTTGCTGATTTGTGTGGCGATGGGTTGAATATCCACGCCGTAGATGCAGTTTTCAATCAGGTAGAGTTTGCGGCCATAGTCCAATTCATTATTGGCAAACGCCGCTTCAATATCAGCAATAGATTTTTCCCGAATAGCCGGATCGTCAATTTGTCTGGCCTTGGTAATCTGCCGCTCTTTCCATTTCTCATTTTGCGGATCGAGCTTGTGCAGAATATGAACAAGCTTGTGCAGTATGCCCATTGGGAAAGCGCCGGAGCCGCAGGCCGGGTCAAGTATTTTGCAGTTATCAATGGCGTCAATCAGCGTCTTTGTTTCCTTTCCGGTAAAGGCATGTTCTTTCTCTGTGTAGGTGAAAAGAATATCCAGACCGGCATCCGCATCATGCGGCTTCAGTTTCGCTTCGGTTTCCAGATTTTGTTTGAGATAGGCTTTGAGGCTTTCGTCCACCATGTAGTTGACGATTTCCCGCGGCGTGTAAAAACTGCCGGTTTGTTTGCGGGCGGTGGTCTGGGTTTCCGGGTTGTAGCTGGCCAGCAGATTTTCAAAAACGCGGCCCAACAGTTCCGGATCGAGGGCGATTTCTTCTTCAATCGGCGTGTTTTCCGTGATCGTGAATTTGTAGTGATTGAAAATCTCAAACAGGCCTTTGACCTTTTCATTCTTTTTCTTTTTGTCGTCATAGACATCGCTTAAGTCAATGGTATGCTCACGGGCGAAGAAAAGTTTATCCGGCACCTGCGCCTGCTTTATTGGTTTGCGGGAAAAGCCGTCCAGATACAAAACCTTGCCTTTTTCATCTTCAAAATCCAGGCAGTCAAACAATCCGCCGTTGAGAAAAGGCACGCCGGCAAACATTTTCATGACCGCTTCTTTAGAAATGTTAAAGTCGGACGAATAGCGGTACAAATTTTTGATGCCGTAATGTTTTATATTTTGTTTAAATTCTCCGTCCGTGGCAAAGGCGCGTTCATCAATTTTCTTATTTAATGTGGCAAAAAACAGATTCTGCAAAATAGCCCGGTAGTAAACGGTGGAGCCAGCCGTGTTGAAATTTTTCACCATGCCCTTTAATTCTTTTTCATCAAAAATATTTTCCGGGATCAGGTGTTTTTCCTTGATAAACCAAATGAAAATAAGACGGGTAAGCATCCGAATGACACTTTCCGAATTGAAAACAGTGTCGTCTTTGTCGTCAGCCACATCATTGGGAAAGGAAACATTCTTAATCGCCCAGAAATACCAGTTGGCCAGTTCGCGGTAAAAGCGCTTGTTGAGTTCCTTGGTGTCGAGCGTTTTCTGCCAGGCCTGGTGCAGTTCGACAAAGTTGGTGAATTTGTAAACGCGCTTCAGTTCATCCAGCGACAAATCAAAAAGGATTTCAAGATGGGCGCGATGCGGACTGGCGATGGAAATATCTTTAATCAGCGTGACTTTTTTAAGGACATCCTTTTGCGCATCCCGCTTATGCAGGCGGCGATCAATAATGGAAAGCGTCAGCGTCTGGCCATGCCGGAAGATAATCATGACCGGCATGGGGAAGATTTTGTTTACTTCGCGGGTTATTTGCGCCAGATCTGTGCGCGAATATTCCGGCTGTGTCAGTTCGATGGCGAAGAAAAGATAGGTTTCAATAACAGTTTTTTCATCTTCGCCTACCCAGTTGATTTTATTGGAATCGAACAGGCCCTGCTGGCTGGATAATTCTTCCCGGGAGAGCTGAAATAAAAGGTCAACGGATCTCCATTCGTCAAACCGGGCTTTTTCCTTCTTGAAATTCTTTTCGGCAAAGGCGTGCCCGAAATTATCTTCAAATTCGGCAGTTGTTTTATGAGCGAACGGATTCTGACGGGATGTGTTGTAGCCCAGCGTGCCGAAAAGCGCCAATGCGTTTTTGGAAAAGCTTCCTGATGAAAATGATTTTAACGATGCGTCAATATTCCGTTTTATGTCCTGATCGGTCATTGATTTGATCCTTCAATTACTGCCCATTTTCCTTTTTTCGTTGCGCCGGTATGTTTGATGATGCCTTGTTTTTTGAGCAACTGTAAATGATACTTAACGCCGTCCGGGCTGAGGCCAGTCTTATCCGCCAGATCTTTTCGTGTTATGGAAGGGTTATTCTTTATTAATTTTAGAATTTTTTCTTGGGCAGTTTCTTGGGCAGCTTCTTGGGTAGTTTCTTGGGCAGTCTTCCCCCCGGACTTCCTAGGTCGGAGAAAAACGGCCTTAATATAAACAGGGTTAAACTCGTAGCGCACCGGCGGAACTTTTGCAGCTTTCAGCGCCAGCTTGATTCGTTCAATGCCCGTGCCCATTTTTTCAATGTAGTCTATGCGTTGAAACAGGTTGGCTATTCCCGGATTGCGCAACATGCTAACCGTGCCGAAATTTTCCGGCGTTAAGCCTTTGACCAGACCGCCGGGATTGGTAATTTCGATGCGGTCGTCAAATATTTCCATCATCACATTCGCGCCTTTTTCAAAATAATCGCGATGAACGACTGCGTTAATCAGCGCTTCCCGCAGGGCTTCATAAGGCAATTCCGGTATTTCTTTGCGTGCCAATTCACCGGTAAATTCATACCGCACCGGCAGGTATTGTTTGAGGAAATTCATAGCCAGGTCAACATTGGATATCATATCAATATTATAATCTTTGCGATCCAGCACAGTGGCTTTTTCCTTGCCCTTGTAGAGAGCGCAGGTGACAACGGTATGATAATAAATGTCGTTGAGGTTTTTCGCAAAGAAGAGCACGGCCAGATTGTTGAACAGCACTTTGCCTTCCTGCCGCGCGCCGATACCCAGATTTTTATACAAAAGCGGCTTGTCCAGAACGGCAGAGATCCTTGATAACTCAAGGAATCTCTTAATCTTTTCCGAATCTATATCTTTAATACTAAAGTTTCTTTTTATCAGTTCGTCATAGCGGATTTTACCTTCCGCCTGAATAAAATTGACAATCTGGTCGCGGCTCAATTTTTGTGAGTTTGGTCCCGTCCGGGTGTAAAAACCGCTGGCGCAACGATAGGGTTTATCGGTTCCTTCCCAAACGTCGATGACCAGGATATTTTTGTATTCTTCCAGTTGGATCTTTACCGGTGGGTCGCAATTGTTGGCGATATCCTGTATCTGGCTTTTGATTTTATTATCAGAGATTGTGCCGACTACTTTGCCTTCGTCGGTAATGCCCAGAAAAATCCTGCCGCCGGAGGCATTGGCAAACGCCACCATTTCTTTGTCCAGATTGGCAAGCCGCTCTTTAAATTCAATGCGATACCCTTCGCGCTCCTGCAAAATAACTGCAAGCTCTTTTTGGGTCAGCGGCATTTCTCACCTCACAATAAGCCAGGTCACAAGCTCAAAATCAGCCATTTCTTTGAGCTGTTTATCTTTGGGTATTAGCAGCGCACCGCGATCGGATGTCAGTTTTTGAGAGCCTTTCTTTTTGAATACCTGCACAATCTGCTCCACGGCTTTTTTCAAAAGTTCCGTGTGCTTCTTCATATCGTGCCCGTTGCCGGTTTCCTGATTAAACAACGCACATAATGTCTCATAAGGCGCCTGCTGATTCTGGCAAAGCAGGCGATAGATCTCCAGTATCTGCTTGGCATGCGTATAATTATATCTGACCGCGCCGTCATCACGAACGTAAACCAGAAAATACGGATTTAACGGATTAATTTCTTCGTTGCCGTCGCTTGCACCTTTTTGCGCAAGGCAGAAAATAATGCCCGGCTTGATAATATCTTTTTCGCCGGCTGAAAATTCCCGGTCTTTCATCAGTGACGCATATTGACCGCCCGGTGCGGGAACAAGCGCGTAAAGACCGAGCGGGCTCTCCTGAAGACGCTTCCGGTTGCTCTCTAAAAAGTGAAGCAGTTCGATGCGGAAATCATCAAGGGTAAAATCGGTCAGCGATATGGTTTCATCCATATCTTCCAAATCCAAAACTTCTTCCTTGAGTTTTTTGAGCTGTTTGTTGCGGTACTTTAAATCATCGGCAATGAGCTCCTGAAGCTGTTCGGTATTCAAAATATTATCTTCGCCGGTCGCGGTGACATCCACGAGCGCCATGCGCGCTTCCACTCTTTCTTTCAGGTTGATGTAATTATCCAGATCTTTCGTCGGCCAGAAATTAACTAGTTGAATGGACTTGTTTTTGCTGCCCAAACGATCGATCCGGCCAAACCGCTGAATGATGCGGACGGGGTTCCAATGGATATCGTAGTTAATTAAAAAATCACAGTCCTGCAAATTCTGGCCTTCGCTGATACAATCGGTCGCGATGAGAACGTCTATTTCTTCTGTGCTGACGGCATTGTTGAGTTTTGCCCTGTTTTTGGCAAGTGGCGCAAAATTAACCAGAATGCTGTCATAGTCATTCCTGCCCAGCGTCGTTTGTGTATGATTGCCGCAGACGAGCGCACAATGCAACTTCAGTTCGTTTCTGATCCATGCTTCCAGATTGTCGTAAAGATACTGTGCCGTATCCGCGAAGGCGGTGAATATCACCATCTTTTTATTATTGTCGTTGATGGGTTTGTTGATTTTGTCCTGCATTAGGTCTTTTAATGCTTTCAGTTTGGCATCGCGCTCGACAGTCACCGCCTTGGCGTTATTGAACAAACTGATCAATGCGTCTTTGTCCTTTTGTAAATCAGCCAGCCACTCTTCAAGCTTCAAATCCACAAGGTCAAACTTTAATTTCTTACCAACCTGCCAGGCTTCCGTTTCGTCGGCGCTTTCCTCAAGTTCTTCTTCGTTGGGCATCAGGCTATCCAAGCTTTCCTGACGATCTTTGTTTACTTTCAGGAACTCAACGATTTTATTCTCTAAAGTTTCAATTTTTTGAATGGTTCTATCCAGCGATATTTCAAAAGATTCGATGGAGCTCTCCAGACGCTTCAAATAATTGATCTTCATCATGCCGATGAGGAAGTTTTCACGGTCAGACTGCTTGAAGCCAAAAACTGATGCGCCTGCCATTTCTTCATATTTGTGTTTTTGCTCCTCCCTGACATAAGTGGAAGGATTAAAAACGGAAAGTTTGTAATCCAGGATCTGTTTGTTGATCTGATCGTAGGAAGGAAATCTTTTTTTCAGATCAATATCCGGATAAACGGAATGCGGTTTCCTCCTGTCGGGAAAACTGCCAATAGCTTCAATGCGGTAGAAGTTTTTAATGTGTTTCCGTGAGCGGGCAATAGTTAATTCATCAAGCAATTTGAAGAAGGATGAATCCAGCCGCTCTAATAATTCCTTTAGATTTTTGGATTTGTTTTTCACATCAGCCCAGCGGGTAAAGTTTTTCTGAGCATTTTCCAGCGTGGCGCCGATGCTTTTTATATTGCACATTTCCGATAAGGCGTCGTCTTTCCCTTCTGTGATATAAGCAATCTGATTGCGCAAATCGCGCAAGGTGTTATTGACCGGCGTGGCGGAAAGCATCAGCACTTTTGTCTTCACGCCTTCTTTAACGACTTTTTCCATCAACCACTTGGCGCGATTCATCTTGGTTGATCCGTCATCCTTTATTTTATCCATCGGATTGCCGCGGAAGTTATGCGACTCGTCGATGACCACAAGGTCGTAGGCGCCCCAATTGAAATTCTCAAGGTCAATGCCATTGGCGTCAGACCGACCGGATTCACGAGCCATATCAGTATGATAAAGGACGGTGTAATTAAATTTGTCTTTTTTGAAAGGATTGAGCAGATGGTTCTGGCTGATCTGGTAAATGGTCCAGTTGCCGGTGAGTTTCTTGGGGCACACCACAAGAATCCGTTCGTTGCGCAATTCAAAATATTTGATGACGGCCAGCGCTTCAAAAGTTTTGCCCAGACCAACGCTGTCGGCAATGATGCAGCCATTGTGCTTTAAAAGTTTATTGATGGCCCCTTTGACGCCGTCTTTCTGGAAATCGTAAAGCATATTCCAGACTTCACTGTCATAAAATCCGGTTTTCTCATCCAGCAACCCGCCCTTTTTCTGCTCATCAAGATAATCTTTGAAGATATGATAAAGGGTCTTGAAATAAATAAACTCCGGCTCATTCTCCAGATACAACTGCTCCAGGTATTTCAGGACATCTTCTTTGACGTCCTCCACCAGGCCGGTATCGTCATTCCAAATGGCGTCAAACCAGTCTTTAAGTTCCTTTCTGTCTCTGTCGCTGTCAATAATCAGATTCAGCTCGATATTTTTGCTTCCGCCAAGCCCCAGGCCGTTGACTGTAAAATTGGAACTGCCGGCTAACGCTTTCTCAATGCCGCTTTCCTGTTTTACATGGTAAAGCTTTCCATGCAGAAAATTCGGTTTCACCATGGAGCGTATTTCAGTTTTGTTTTTGATCCATTCAGAACATTCCCGCGCTATGTTTTTCTGGCAGAGTCTTTTTTCAATCGGTATGGATAGCTTGTCATCTTCGATTTTGAATTCTCTGGTATTTGTTTTATCCGGATCCAGAGATTTAATGAATCTGGGTTCGCCAAAAAGAAATTTCAGGTTATCAATGGCGTCAAGATTCTTCTTTAAATGATGATAAGCGTAGATTGTAAAATAGGCGGATACGATGGACACATTCGAGTTTGATGAAATGACCTCTTTTAGAAAATCCCCGACGGTTCCATGGGTGTGATTATCGCGTATCGAGGAGTAACTCATCTATTTGTCACTCTCCTGAAATTAAAAAACCATTGCTTGTCTATTTTTTGGTTTGGGCGCTGGTGGGAATAATACAACTTCTTGAAAACATTGCAAGAATAAAATGCAATTCGCTTATTCCCACTCGATGGTGCCGGGGGGCTTGGAGCTGATGTCGTACACCACGCGGTTGATGCCCCGCACTTCGTTGATGAGCCGCGTCGAGATGCTTGCCAGCAGGTCATGCGGCAGGCGGGCCCAGTCGGCGGTCATGGCGTCGTCGCTGGTGACGGCCCGGATCGCCACGATGTTTTCATACGTTCGCTGGTCGCCCATAATGCCCACGCTTTTCAGCGGAAGTAAAATCGTAAACGACTGCCACAATTTGCCGTAGAGATTGGCGTCGCGGATTTCCTGATGCAGTATCCGGTCCGCCCGCTTCAGAAGGGACAGGCGCGGAACCGTCACTTCCCCGATGATGCGGATGGCCAGGCCCGGTCCGGGAAAAGGCTGCCGCCAAACCACGTCGTCCGCCAGCCCCAATTCCTTTCCCAGGAGCCGCACTTCATCCTTGAACAGATGCCTCAGCGGCTCCACCAGCTTCAATTTCATGGTTTTGGGCAAACCGCCGACATTGTGGTGCGACTTGATCACCGCGCTGGGGCCGCCGAAAGCGGACCGCGATTCAATCAGATCGGGGTACAGCGTTCCCTGCGCCAGAAACCGGACATCTTTCAGTTTGCGCGCTTCCGCGTCGAACACTTCAATAAACGTCCGGCCGATGATCTTGCGCTTCCTTTCGGGATCCGTCACCCCTTTGAGCCTTTGAAGGAATATTCTTCCCGCCCGGACAAACCGCAGGTTGATGCGCAGGTGCTTCTTGAACATGTCGATGACGCGCTTTGCTTCTCCTTCGCGCAGAACGCCGTTGTCCACAAAAACGCAGGTGAGCTGTTTGCCGATCGCCCGGTGCAGGAGCGCCGCCGCGACCGACGAATCGACGCCGCCGGAAAGCCCGAGAATGACCTTTTCCTTTCCCACCTGCCGGCGAATGTCCTCCACGGCCTCGGCGACAAAAGACCGCATCGACCAGGTCCTGGCGCAGTTGCAGACCCCGAAAAGAAAATTGGCCAGCATTTTCCCGCCCTCGCGGGTGTGAACCACCTCGGGATGGAATTGCAGGCCGTAAAAGCGCCTTCGGGCGTCCTCGGCGGCCGCGACCTTCGTGTTGGCCGTGGAAGCCGTGACGGAAAAGCCCCGCGGCAGTTCTCCGATGGAGTCGCCGTGGCTCATCCAGCAGGTCGTTTTCGGCTTCACGCCGGAAAAGAGGCCTTTTTGTTTTTTGATGGTGAGTTCGGCGAAACCGTATTCCCGTTTGGCCGAGCCGATGACCCGCCCGCCCAGGGCGTCCACCATGAACTGCAGGCCGTAGCAGATTCCCAGCACCGGAATCCCCAGCTCAAAGATGCCGCTCTGTGCGCGCGGCGCGCCGGCGGCGTAAATGCTGGCCGGGCCGCCGGACAGAATGATGCCTTCCGGCGCCATCGCCCGAATGGCGGAAAGGGGAAGTTCGGGCGGCTCGATCCGGCAATACACCTGGTTTTCGCGAACCCGCCGCGCGATGAGCTGGTTGTACTGCGAGCCGAAATCAATAATCAGAATCATGAGGGGGTTCCTGTCTTCTCAGCAGATAAAGAGCATTTCCCAGAATTTGGGGAGCGGCCAGATTTCATCATCCACGATATTTTCAAGAGCGTCCACATATTCGCGAAGCTCGTCCATTTTCGGTTTGACCCTGGCGCAAAGCGCCTCCGCTTTTTTCTGCTCGCCGTCCATCGCCTTGGCGGCCTGCATTCCGGCCGTGATTTCCCTGCACGCCGCGTATATGTCGTTGATCAAATCCAGAATTTTCTTCAAAAGCTCCGCCTGGGAGGAAATCACCGCGGCGGACCCGAGGACTTCTTTGGCGTCAAGAATCGCCCGCGCCAGTTTTTGCTGATAGGCCGCGGCCGCCGGGATCACCTGCGTCAGACAGATGTTGATGAGGCAGTTGACCTCGATTTCCAGATCCTTGATGTAGCGCTCGGTGTGGATCAGGTAGCGGGCTCTCAGCTCCTCGTTGGAAAGCACCCGATATTTTTCAAAAAGACGAAGCGCCCGGTCGGTCACCAGGGCTTTGAGCGCGCCGGGTGTTGTTTTTTCATTGGGCAGGCCGAGCTTCTTCGCTTGGGCCGCCCATTCCTTTGAATAGTTGTCCCCGTTGAACAGAATCGGCCGAAGCTGCGCGATCTCGTTTTTCAGGACGTCAAAAACCGCTTGGTTGATGTTCTTGGATCCTTTGGCCTTGATCTTTTCGGCCAGTTCGTCCAGGCTTTCCGCCACGATCGTATTGATGGCGTAGGCGGGGCAGGCAACGGACTGAGACGAGCCCACCGCGCGGAATTCGAACTTGTTGCCGGTAAAGGCAAAAGGAGAGGTCCTGTTGCGGTCCGTGTAATCCTTGCTGACCTGAGACAGAGAGGAAATGCCCAGATCGATGATTTCCGCGTTGGTCGCTTTGTGCACGATGCCTTTTTCGATATTGTCCAGGATCTGCGTCAACTGTTCGCCCAGGAACACGGAGAGGATGGCCGGCGGCGCTTCGTTGGCGCCCAGACGGTGGTCATTGCCGCAGGATGCGACCGTGGCGCGCAGAAAATCTCCGTGCCGGTAAACGGCGCGGACCGCGGCGATGAGAAACACCAGAAAAGAGATATTGTCCTGCGGTGTTTTGCCGGGGTTGAGCAGATTGTTGCCGCGGTCATCGGAAAGCGACCAGTTTACATGCTTGCCGGAGCCGTTGATTTTGGCAAACGGCTTTTCATGCAGAAGCGCGGAAAGGCGATGCTTTTTCGCGACGTGCTTCAGCGTCTCCATGATCATCTGGTTGTGGTCCGTGGCCAGATTGGCTTCCTCAAACACGGGCGCGATTTCATACTGGCTGGGCGCAACCTCGTTGTGCCTGGTCTTGGCCGGAATGCCAAGCTTGTAGAGCTCTTCCTCCACGTCGTGCATGAAGGACGAAATCCGTTCCTTGATGCTGCCGAAATACTGGTCTTCCAGCTCCTGTCCCTTGGGCGGCGGCGCGCCGACCACCGTCCGGCCGGCCAGCACCAGGTCCTGGCGCTTGTAGTAGTAGTCCATGTCGATCAGAAAATACTCCTGCTCGATGCCCAGATTGACCTGGACTTTTTTCACGCTTTTTGCCCCCAGCAGTTTCAGCATCCGGACCGCGCTTTGATTCAGGGCGCGCAGCGACCGCAGAAGCGGCGTCTTCTTGTCCAGCACCTGGCCCGTATAGGAAATGAAAACGGTCGGAATGCAAAGGGTCGTGGAGATTCCGTTTCGTTTGATGAAGGCGGGCGACGACATGTCCCAGGCCGTGTAGCCGCGCGCCTCAAAGGTCGCCCGGATGCCGCCGGAAGGAAAACTTGACGCGTCCGGTTCCCCCTGCACGAGCTGCTTGCCGGAAAACCGCTCGATCACGGCGCCGGGACCGCAGGGATCGGCAAAGGCGTCATGCTTTTCGGCGGTGGTGCCCGTCATGGGCTGGAACCAGTGCGCAAAGTGAGTCGCACCCTTTTCCAGCGCCCATTCCTTCATGGCGTGGGCGACAACATTCGCGGTCTCTTCGTCCAGCGATTTGTTTTCATTCATCGCCTGCATGAACTTTTTAAAAACATCTTTGGGAAGTTTTTCTTTAATGACCGCATGGCTGAAGGTGTCCTCGCCGAAATACTGCGAGACGGGAACGAACTTTTCCTTTTCGATTACGTACTGTCTTTCCGCCGCAAGCGTAGGCTGCATCTTTTTCATGGCTTTGCCATCCTTTTGCAAGAGATGCTCCTCTTTACTCCAAAGGCGAATTTTGCGCAAGCGTCCGGAAACGCCTTCTTTCCATCCTCTCCCGGCCGGCAGAGAATTTTACAGGCCGCAGGCATCCCCCAGAAAACAGATCATCTTCTGGGTGACGATGTCCGACATCAGGCGCAGATCCTTCGCCCGGACGTTGCAGACACGGACAACGCCGGCAAACCGCGCACGGTCCGGGCCACCGGCCTGCCCAAAGAGAATTTCTGTCTGGCCTGCTACACCGCGACTATCCCATCGCACTGCCGGCAAGGCGCACAAATCATTAGGAATGAGGCGTACTTAGACGTACGCCGCAATAAACCTGCCGGGGGCGAAGACCGGGGAAGGATGCAGCGCAACGCAGCATCCGGAATTTTTACGAGGCCGTCAATACTGACTGCCGTAAATGTCCACACGGCAGCATTCTTTAAATCCCGCCTTTTCATAGACGCTCATGCCGTCCGGCGATGATTGAAGCGAGGCAAAGCGGGCGCCCGCCGCCCGGGCGTGCTGCAGCGTCGCCAGCACCAGTTCCCGGCCAATGCCCCGACGGCGATAGTCGCCAAGTGTCGTGATGAAGTAGAGGCCGGCGGCATCGCCCGCCAGAAAAAGCAGGGAGGCGGCGACCGGTTTGCCGCCGTCAAGCGCCAGAAAGACTTTTTGGGAAGAACCGGGATCGAGAGGGAAGGCGCCGGTGAAGCGATCATAGGAAGCCCTGTCGCTTTGCGGAAAATCAAACCCGGCAAAGGTCACTTCTTTCCACAGCGCCAGATCTTGCCTGCTGCCGACCTGTCTGATGGTTAGCGACGTTTTGCGGGGTTTTTTCGAAGGCAGCTTGCTTACGTCCGCCAGCATACACGGCATGCTCAAAAGATAAGTGTAATCGGAGCTTTTGAGCAGTTGAATCGTTTCCGCTGTTTTTGCGCGGGGGAATACCCACCACCAGTAGGGCAGGGACACCCTTTCATAATATTCTTGAACCTGCCGGACCCAGGGTGCGTCTTCCCGAGTCAGGGGCACTTCGCTCCAAACCATGTTCAGATCGGCCGAACCGATCCCCGTCTGCATCGCCCGGACCGGGCCAAAACAGTCAAAGGCGTTTTGAAGGCCGCCCCAGCAGCGGCAGACGGAAAAGAACGTATCTTCAATGATGCGGACAAGAGACATGGGGGTTACGAGGCAATACGGGCCAGCTTCATCCAGCTTTCGTTTTCCCAGCCTGAACCGGCGGAGGCAGGCTTTTCCGCGGCAACGGTCAAGCCGCATTTCAGGGCAAAATACCGGTGCAGCGCCAGGCTTCCGGTCAATTCCGGATGAAAGACGGTGACCAGAACGCGGTCATTTTCCGCCGCTGCGATATAATCGTCCATGCGGAGCAAAACCCTGACGTCTTTTCCAACGGCAAGTATTTTAGGCGCGCGGATAAAGGTGAGGGGAACCGGTTCGGGCGAGACGGCTTCGATGAGCGCTTCGCTGTGAAAGCTGTCGAGCTGGCTGCCGAAGCCGTTGCGCACGATTTTCATCTCGATCAGACCCAGGCACGGCTTTTCGCCGGACACCTCCGTCGCCAGCAGAATGGCGCCTGCGCAGGTGCCCCAGATTTTCATGCCCCGGCCAACATG
>Ga0255347_1005233_pt1 | contig 14893 bp, 17 predicted proteins | sample wastewater_treat_2_FD_192479 | JGI IMG/M metagenome (GOLD analysis project Ga0255347, IMG submission 192479) | Wastewater microbial communities from Lulu Island WWTP, Vancouver, Canada - plant24 | ecosystem: Engineered > WWTP > Wastewater > Unclassified | place: Canada: Vancouver, British...
CGGTAATCAACTGAACTACACCGATTCCTATAGAACCAGAATAGAATCGATGAACACCCATGTAACCAAGAAATATATTTAACAAAAGTGTGACCATCCAGCTTGTTCCGGCAGCCTGCTGAGTATTTTGATTTACCTGTGCAGAATAACCCTGCTGAGATGTGTTTTGGGGTACAAACGTACCGCATTTAAAACATTTTCCCTGCCCCGGCTCTATTACCGCACCGCAATTTGAACAATTCATTTCAATTCTCCTGACTTACTTAAAATTATCTTTGTGAAGTTCCGCAAAAAGGACAAACATTCCAGCTTACATCAATTTTCTTTGCACACTGAACGTTTCTACAAATTCCATTATTGGGAACCTGCTGGAACTGATCAGACATCATTTTGCCCATACCCATACCTGCTCCGATTCCCATGGCAGCACTCATCACATCGCCGGCATTACCGCTGTTTTTGGCAGCCTCTTTCATTGCATCAACTAAACCTATACTCCGGTACTGTTCGGCATCAAAAGCCTGTATTCCGGATGCTTCATTAATTTTGCGCTGAACTTCTTCCGGTGGAGTAATCGATTCAATTATAAAATCAACAAGCTCTATTCCGTACTTGAGAAATACTTCTTTAACTAAATTTTTAGTATCATCTGATATTTCAGAATACTTCATATTTACATCAAGGACTGTTGTCATTTTTGAACCGAGTGACTGAGTCAATTTCTCTATCAATATTTTCTTCAAAAATAATTCTACATTATAAGTTGACTCGACACCCTTTGTCCCGACTATCGTTTCCAGAAATATCTCAGGATCAGCTATTTTAATACTAAAAGCCCCATTAGCCCGCAAATTAATAAGCCTGAAAAATGAATCACGAAATGGAATTGGATTAGGAGTACCCCAGCCCATATTATAAAAAGTTTTTAATGAAATGAAATAGACGTAGGCAGAAAAGGGAGTCTTTCCCTTAAATGGCAGATTAAGCATACCACCAATAATAGGAATATTAGCAGTTGTTAAAGTATATTTTCCAGCGCTGAATTTATCCAGAGCTTTCCCGTTTTTATATAGTATCGCAACCTGATTTTCCTGAACTATTAACTGACTACCTGTTTCAAGCATTACACCTTCTTTTTCAGGCATCTTATAAACAATAATCTCTCCTGATTTATCAAAGAATTCGAGACATTTTAAAAAAACAGCCATAAAATCTCCTCAATATAATAATTTAAAATTTTGAAAGATAGTTTCTAATTTTTTTAAATGATTCATCTGCCTTAATCATAATATCCGAAGCATCAAATGACAGATTCTGAATTAATTCAACCTCAGCTTCAAGTTTATGATAATAGTCATTTAACAGTGATTTATCAGGAACCTTTCGATTAAGCGCTGATATTATTGAAGTAATTTCATTTTCAAGTTTAGCTTTATCCGAAATACCCGACAAGGACAGATTCATTTTAAAATCATCAAGCGAAGAAGCAAGAGATTTTAAATCATTACGATATTTAAAACTTTCAGAAGAATTATCAGAATCTTTTGCAGCAAATATTCTGCCGAGCGATGCTATCACAATAAATATTACAGTTATTACAACAATTGAACTATAATAATACGAGTCATAGGTAATTGTCTTTGCGAATATAGAATACAGAATCATAATTAGTGAAGTTATTCCTATATAAAGGATTAACATTCCGCTCGAAACTATTCCAGCAGTTGAATTTGATTCATCTGATTTTAACCGACTTGATAAAATCATATTTAACCAGAATACTAGCTCAAGAAAAAGAGAAAAAATCATCTGGAAATAGAAAAAAACTGTACGATTTAACTCTGTGGAATTAAATATAAATAAAAATATTGTTGCCGCGAAAGTCAATACTGCCAATCCGAAATATTGAATAACTTTTTTATTCATTAGGCGCTCCTCTTTTGTCAGGTAATTTAATAACTAGTAAAAGGCAAATTAAGCATTAGTATTTTATTTATATTTTATATGACAATGTCAACAACAAATCTGTTTTATCTATACATTAGAACTAAACTTTAAGCTTATTAGAAACTAATCGAATAGAATCTTCCGAAAATAAAACACACACATCAACGATTAGCCGATAAAGTTTCACAGGAAAAATGATTTTGAAAATATTCCGAATAAATATAAAGAATATAATTATACCGCGTTTTTAATAACTATATCACCATAAATCATAAAATATTTATTAAATACAATGATAGATAATGAAGAAAAAATCAATAGGGATCTATTGAAACATAATTATAATCAAAAAACATGTCTTCAAGCAAATAAAAAACCCGCTTTCGCGGGTTTTTAAATAGTTGTCAAATTAGCCAACGTATTTTGCATCAGAAAATGCGATATAAGGAGCATATATAACTCCCAATAGTATCATAAGAACTGCATGCCACGATGGTTTGCCGAAAACTTTTACGAACTCAAGTGAAACAAGTACCAATGCAACGATGTTCGCACATGGTATGAAGAAAAGTACTATCCACCAAACCGGCTTCTTTACAATTTCAAGAAGAACGATAATGTTATAAATTGGAACAATTGCTGCCCAGCCTGGTTTTCCGGCTTTTACATAAATTTTCCAGTAACTAACAATCAATAAGAACTACTGCTATCAAAAGATAAACAATATTCTTCGCTACGCCAGCACCCATGTCATACCTCCAAAGTATTTTTACTCTAATTTTTGGGATATTACTAATTTAATTCCCTTAATTCAAAATATCATCAATACCGTGAAAAAGTCAATTTATTTTTAAGGATATAGAACAAAATACACTTCGAAAAAGAATTACCAGCGGGTAAAATTATATGATGTCATCAGCAGAATTAATACTATAGTAGAATAACTCATTAAAACATCTGAAATATGACGGATTTTTTCATTTGAAAAATGATAAAAAACAGGATATACCGCAACGAGATATAAACCCGGATAAATAACATAAACGAAAGGATTATAAGCAAATGCACCGGCTAAGTCACCGTGCGAGACAGAACAAACTCCGCGGGTTAAGCCGCATCCCGGACATGGAAGATCAGTAAGGGCTTTAAACCAGCATAAATTCATACCTTGAATAGTATTTACTTCAAAAATGAAACTCACTGCAATTCCGATTACAGCAAATCCGGAAAGAACAATACGCGTTGGGAAATCCTTGAAAATCACAGGTCAAACCTTTGAAATAAATATATTTTTGCGGATGTAATTTACAACAGCCTTAGGCATAAAAATCACGACACAACCCGCATACGAAGAAGCAGGATTATAAATTACTTCTGTATCTTTGATATTATCAAAACTCTCAACTTTATGAGAAGAACCCGAAGCTGTTCTTTCTTCACCGTAAAAATCAGTAAACTTATAATAGAAGTTATATACCGGCCTGTTTTTAACCTTTATATTGGTTTCTTCCTTCTTCACGAATTCCGCCCTGATCATTATACCGTTCTTAAGAGCCTGTACAGCAGGATAGTTTTTTCTTACGGAATAAATCAAAAGAAATATTCCGACTGCCGGAATGATAAGAAAAATCAAAGCCCAAAGACCTACCGGCTTAATCATCATTCCTTCTATCCGCGAAAGGGAAGGATCAGTTACAGAATACTCAACTGCAACCTTTGCGCCGCTTGTCAGATCTTTTTCTGATGAATACGAAACAGCCTCATATTTTTTTTCTTCTATAGTATAACTGAATTTATATGCATAGGTTAAATCATTGTTTACATGAATTGATGTTTTCTCAGCAGAAACAACAACACCCTCGGTTTTCTGAAAAACTTTGCCCAAATTTGTTAAAATAGAAAAATCAACTTGAGGAAGTAAAAATACAAAAGTTACTAGACCCAAAAAAAGAAAAATAGTCCCGAGAAGCCCGGGGATATTATTTAAAAGCGTATTAATGAGAACAATCAGCGGTACATTGCGGTTCTGCGGCGCAAAAACACGCTGCGGATTATTTTCGTTCTTCGGCATAAAGTCTCCGGCCGCAAACGATATAAACGGCGGCTTTTTTATTTATTAGTATTTCTTTCTGTCTTTATCGTGATTGAGCTTGTTCATTATGAATACTGCGAAAAATGCGCCGATAAAAGCTGCAACAACATTTACATCCATGTCATAAACCAAAAACTGAAGAACACGTTTCACCGGTTCAAGGAGAAAGCGGTCAAGAATAAATGCACCTATAAGAGCTCCAAGAACTCCGATCACCATACCCCCGATAAATCCGCCGAAAAGTTCTTTTCTTTTTACATGGTAAAATATCCACGAAGAAAGAGCTCCCACACCGAGAATAACAACTATAACCAAAAGTCTGAATAAAAAATCTTTAATCATTTCAATATGCCCCATGAATAAAATCTGTGCTGCCCTTGCCTTCACGAAGAACAACTGCTTCGTCACCTGAAAAATCAACCATAGTCGAAATCTCTGCTCTCTTACTGCCACAGTCAAGAATTATGTCAACCTGATTTATGATATGCTTCGGAAGATTACGCGGGTCTGTCTCAAATTCACCCTCTTCGACATCAAGCCCTGCCGATAAAAACGGAACCCCGAGCTCCTTTACAATCTCAAGAGCATAAAGAGAATCGGGAATTCTTACTCCGATCGTCTTCTGCTTCGTTAATACTATATCAGGCAGAAGTTTTGAGGCATTAAATATAAAAGTATACGGACCTGGAAGGACCTTTCTCATCACTTTGAAAGCGTAGTCCGGCATGTTCTTTACATAAGAACTCATCATTGAAATATCCGAGAATACAAAGCTCAGGGGTTTTTTACGGTCAATTTTTTTAATTGAATATATCTTCTCTATCGCGTTTTTGCATCTGATATCGCAGGCATAAGCATAAACAGTATCCGTCGGATAAATAATAATTCCCCCTTTGCGGAGAACTTCTGCAGTCTGGGCAATCACCCTCGCTTTGACATATTTTTCGTCGACTTCAATGAACATGTTCCTTTTTTGCGGACGAAAAAACGTCCGTCAAGAAATAATTTCTTGTCAAATTTAAACACATTCACTCAAACTGTCGGTATGGACAGTTACGCCTTATTAAGCAGGCTGATCAAAAAAGTTAAAACCAGCCGTCCCGAAAACGATACAGATCTCATTACCAAAGCGTTTGCCTTCGCGGAAAGCGCGCACGAACATCAGAAGCGGCGCTCAGGCGAACCATATATCATCCACCCCGTAGAATCAGCAGTTATTCTTTCCGACCTCAAGATGGATACCGCGACAATAGCTGCGGCGCTTTTGCATGATGTTGTCGAAGATACGAAATTTTCACTTGAAGATATAAAAACCGAATTCGGTCAGGAAATTGCCGATCTCGTTGACGGCGTTACAAAAATTTCATCATTAAATGAAAAAACCAAACAGCGCGACCAGGCCGAAACTCTCAGAAAGATGCTGATGGCGACGATAAAAGACGCACGGGTTATCATCATCAAGCTTGCGGACAGAACCCATAACATGCGCACAATTTCTGCCATGCCGCGGGCAAAGCAGGAAAGAATCGCCCAGGAAGTCTTTGATATCTACGCGCCTCTTGCGGGACGTCTGGGAATATCTCAAATGAGATCCGAACTGGAAGACCTTGCCTTTGAAGTCATTTATCCCGAAGAATACAACGAACTTAAAACAAAAATATCCGAACGCCGCGAAGAGATGGAAGCCTACATTGAATACATTCAGTCGGAACTTTCATCCGCAATTCATAAATCCGGCATGAGCGCAAACATAACAGGAAGAGTTAAACACTACTACTCAATTTACAAAAAACTTAAAGCACAGAATAAATCTCTCGACGACATCTACGATATCCGGGCGGTACGCGTTCTTACAGACGAAGTCAAATCATGTTATGCAATTCTCGGAATCGTGCATACACTATGGTCTCCGATCCCTGCACGTTTTAAGGATTACATCGCAGTTCCGAAATCAAATCTTTACCAGTCGCTTCATACAACGGTTACAGGACCCGATAATCACTTTCTCGAAATTCAGATCCGTACTTTTGAAATGGACAGAACCGCAGAAATCGGAATCGCCGCTCACTGGGCATATAAAGAAAAAGTCAATGCCGCGAACGAAAACATCAAATACGTTTCACTGCTTCAGGACATAAAAAAATGGCGCGATGAAATCAAAAACACCAGAGAGTTCATGACAGAACTCAAAATGGATTTATATAAGGAAGAAATATTTGCATTCACTCCGAACGGGAAAATCATAAAACTCCCTTACGGTGCGACTCCTGTTGATTTCGCCTATTCTATTCATTCCGAGGTCGGAAATCACTGCTCGGGCGCCAGAATAAATAACAAACTTGTTCCGCTGAAAACGGAAATTCAAAACGGCGATATTGTCGAAATTATAACAAACGCCAACAAAGGTCCGACGGAGTCATGGCTCAAGTTCGTAAAATCATCCGGCGCAAGAAACAAAATCAAAAGCTGGCTCAACCACAAGAAAAAAGAATTATTGCCTGATTCTCAGGAAGAGAAAAAAGAAAAAGCTCAGAAACAGACTAGAGTATCCGTTCCGCAGAATGATCTCATAAAGATATCAAAGCTTTCAAACAAGAACAAATCATCTGTTATTGTCGACGGCAATTCAAACGTTCTGATATCTCTTGCCCAGTGCTGTCAGCCGATTCCGGGAGATGAGGTTATCGGATTTATTACAAGGGGAAAGGGCATTTCCGTTCACAAGAAAAACTGCTCATCAATCAAACGCCTTGCCCACTCAAGCGAACGCTTCATAAAAATCGTCTGGGCGGAATCAGCCGGATCGCATCCTGTAAAAATTGCTGTTGAAGCCGAGGACAGACCGAATCTGCTTAAAGATATCACCGATAAAATATACCAGATGAATGTAAACATCGTAAAAATGGAAGGTGAGGCAACCAAGAGCGGCAATGCTGAAATGAGATTTGTTATAGAAGTAAAATCAATAGAAGAACTGAATGCAATTCTCAAAAAAATACGCGAAACCAAAAATGTTCTGAAAGCATTCAAGGTGAATGAAAAGGTTGTTATCAAGCAATGAAGGTTTTTTTAGGTTCAGCAAGTCCGCGAAGAAAAGATATTCTTTCCCTTTTCGTAAAAGACTTTGAAATATTAAAACCTTCTGCGGATGAAAGCGTTCTTGAGGGTGAAAGTCCCGAATTCTACTCAATGCGCATCGGGATCGAAAAATGCCTGGCGTGTCTTTCGTCAATTAAGGACAATGAATTTCTCCTGATTACATCTGATACGATTGTGGCTTTAGATGATATCATACTTGGAAAACCCAAAGACAAAGCTGATGCAATAAAAACACTTCAAATGCTTTCCGGAAAAACACACAGGGTAATATCTTCGCTGACTTTGCACTTTTCTGAAAATTCAGAATACAGACGCGACACGCAGATTGAAACAACTTTTGTAAAATTTAAAACTCTGAGCAGCTCAGACATCGAAACATACATAACTAATGTCAACTGCATGGACAAAGCAGGATCATATGCCATTCAGGAAATGGGCAGTTTGATCATCGACAGCATATCCGGCTCTCACTCCTCGGTAGTCGGTTTTCCTTCAGGTCTTTTTTTCAGGATGCTGTTTGAAATGAATATAGCCGGCAGACTTCTATCACTTTGAAAAAATATTGACTTTTTCAGCAAAATGAAACAGAATCTATTGTATTTCCGTAATCAGTTGAAAAAGCATAATGCGAGAGGTAATCATGTTTAAACGTAAACAGTATATTATAGACAAAGGAATTCAGCTCAGAACTACTTTCACTGCAATCGGATTTACCTTTCTCTGCGTAACACTTTTTATAGTTCTAATGGGTGTCTACATAAATGAAACAAACAAGCGTATTAGAAATATAATAATAACCGAAGACCAGATTTTTCAGGTTTTGACAACAGTTACGGATACAGGTTCTGAAGAACAAACAGCCATGAACGTTGAAATGGCACGCCAGCATCAGACAAATATGGAAACAGTAACTAAAATGGTTAACTCCAACATATGGATAATATGGGGAATTATTGCGGCAGTATTTCTGAGCGGAATAATTTTCTTTTTCATACTCATCCTTCAGACTCACAGAATCGCGGGTCCGATTTATGTAATGACCTATTACATGAAGGAATTCCTTGACGGAAGAAAGCATGAACATCTCCGCCCTCTTCGAAAACATGACCAGCTGAAGGATTTTTATCAGTTATTCAAAGAATTTATGGCAAAAGTCAATTCTGGAAAAACTGCAAAGCTTACAGCTCCGGCAGTTAAAAAAGCAGTCAAAAAAACTACCGCAAAAAAAACAGCAGCAAAGAAAAAATAATTTCACCAATACCGGGTTCTTATTAAGTTAAGAATCCGGAAACATTCATCTTCCGCCCGAGATAAACCTTTTATCAATATCCGCAAGATCCCGCTTTACGCGGTCTTTGAGAGGCGAGTTTGAAAAGAACTGTTCTCCTGAATCGCTTTTCTCAATAAACTTACGGTAAAGGCTTCTTGCCTTTTCAAGATCGCGGAGCATTTTATCTTTCTCATAAACTTTAGCAAGATTATAATACGCGTCATCGACCATTTCACGGTCGGAATAATTTTTAATTACATTTAGGAGATTATCAACCGCAAGATTTCCGTTTCCCTGAAACAGATTGGTCTTCGATAGATTAATAAGAGCGTCATCCGCGAGATCGTGCGAAGGAAACTGCGAAGCCACACGATGAAACCTTTCAGAGGCGTTCACATAATCCTTCATTGCAAAAAATATCTGACCTGACAGAAATAATGCAGCCGGAAACTCTCCTGAAGTCTGAGGAATAAGATCGAGAGAGGCAAAAGCATCCTTGTTGTTTCCGCTTTTCATATAAGCACGGGCAAGCCACTGGTTTGCCATATCAAGATAAATGCTCTGAGGAAATTTCTCCTTCAGCTGTTTAAACTTTTCAATCGAAGCCGCAAAATTAGAAGAATTATAAAGCATAATTCCGCTTTCAAGAACAGCTTTGTCCTCGCTGGCCGGAGAATTCATCAGAATATTTTTATTCTCATCGCTTTTCTTCGCCGGTGCTGAACCTTTTTTTTGGGCGGATTTCTTCGGCTGTTTCTTCTGAGAAGAAACAGCTTCACTATTTTTGGTTTTAGTCTGGTTTACTTTTTTAGGTGTTGTTTCAGCTTTTTGAATAGGCTCGGCAGGTTCGGTCAAAGGAATATCAGACTGCTGAGGTTCTGCAACATACATCGGCTCTTTCAGTTTCTGATTTTTTTCTTTAGCCTTGTCTTTTTCGTAAACATCTTTGTTTAAATTCTCAGAACGCTTTTCTTCATTCTTTATACGTGAATCCTGTGTTTGCGTCTGAACAACTTCAACGCTGTCTGCCAGAATGATGAATGGAAAAACAAGAAGTAAATAAATAATATGTCTCATTCGACAATCATATCACGGTCTTTCATCGGCGCAAGCGTATTTTCATCGCTTTTCACCCTGCTTTCCTTTACAGGTTTAGGCTTTTCTTTTGGCGAATCAAGCGGTGCAGTTTTATCTTTCTGAATCACCTTAGGCTTGGACTCACCCATACGCGACGATCTTTCTACACGTGTAACTTCAGATTCGGTTTTCGAACTGTCCATATGCGGAATTTCAGCGAGACGGTCGGCATCCGATGATGATGAAAACGGTTCTTTTACTTTTACATCCTTGTCGGCTTCTACTACAAATTCGCGCGACTCGGGAAGAAGCCTTTCATTTGAACGGTTCTCAAATTTGGGATAATCGGATGTTTTGCGCTCCGATAAATAATCAGCTTCGGTCACCCCTGAAAAAGCAGGGTCATCACCGCGTTCAAGACGGCGTTCTATCTCAAACACATCATCGGTTTCATTGATTATTTTTATACCTGATTTATGAGCTGCATTTCTACCCGAAACAACTCCGTAGATAATACCAGCCACAACTCCGATAAAAACAAATGTAAAAAAAATCTGCCTGATCAGCAGGACGTTTCTTTTCGGAATTCCGCCTATTATTCTATCAACTGCGGAAAGAAATTTGTTCAGAATTTCCATGATCACCTGCTTCCGTCTATGATAAATATCACACGGCATTTTTTCAAGTTTAATATGCTTCTGGGATCACTGAGTATTCTTTTTATATCGCGGTGAAGAATGACGGGATTGCCGTTAAGACCTCTGACTGCAGGCGCAATATACGGACTGTCACCCGCTTTCTTATGTCTTTCTGCTTCTTTTTCACTAAAGCAATAAGAAACCAGACCTTCACGAACTGCGTAAGCCGGATTTATAAAATATCTGCCGTAAACCTCCAATCCGTCTTCATCATAAACAGAAGGGAGAATCATCGGAGAAACATCAATTCCGCGGGCATCAATAATCAATGACGAGTAATAAGTCGGAAGGGCCTTGTCGCTTGGAACCGGAAAATCTTCATTCGGAAAATCAAGAGGAAGAGCTCTTATCAGTTCAGAAATTTTTAGCTCAGCAGATGTCTTTGCAGAAAAAAAATCTTTGGGCTGTTCGCGCAATTTTATTTTTTCATCTAAAATTTCGGCGAGTTTCTCTTGCGCTTCAGAATTGGATTTAACGAATTCGCCTATTGTTCTGTCAGAATCGAGACGGATGCGGCTCACCATAAACGCAATTTTTTCACGGGCGTTTTCACTCGCCGCCGCACATGCGCTCATCCGTTCACCGTTAAGCGAACGCTTCTCGCGAGCAAAATCAAGAGGAACTCCGCTGCGGTCATATTTAGCAGAATAATGGCTTTCTGCCCGGATAATCCCGTTCTGCCACAAAATTGCGGCAGAATCCTTGGGTTTATACGCCGCAAAAACAGACGATGATAATAAAATTACAAAAAAGAAAAATATTTTTATGGTGCTCACTCTTACTCTCAAAACGGTTTAATTAAGCCGGATAAGAACCGCTCGATTAATTATCGGAATAAACACACATAAAAATAAACTTAAGAGAAATTAATTAATAGTTATATTTCCGGAATTTTCTTCTTCACACATGGATCTTTTCCAGCCTGTGCCGCCCGTAATCTTAACTTTTCCGTTTCCGACCGAATATATTCTCGCAGAAGAAATTGCGTTAACATCGGTTATTTCTACAGTTGAATCACCTTCCGCAGTTATAGAAGGAAAGGAACCGTCTTCCGCAAGTTTAACGCCGTTGAGCTTTAAAATCGCGGTATCATATGCCTGAGCCAGATCGGCAAGAAGAGTCACATTTGAACCGAATGTCAAAGTTGCGCCGTCCCATACATTCGCTTCAACGACTTTTACAGTTCCGCTGAATGTTACTTTTGAAGTACTTCCAGACACATACGTGTTGATGTAAGTTATCTGAGAATTCGTAAAATTGAACTTCAAACTGTCAATTTCAACATTTCCGGTCAAAAGTGAATCAGATGTGATATTTTTATCTACATTTACTGTTCCGACATCTTCAAGATGCAGTGCCAGAACAATATCGGTTGCATCCTTTACCGAAAGATCCGTGCTTCCGGCAATATCAAGCTGAAAACCCCATACATCGGATGATGATATTTTTATACTGCCTGTTGTAGCCGGACCCGACTTGTATATGAAATTTCTGGTTATATTATTTCCGGATGCAAGCTGTCCATCAACAAGAGAAACTGTTCCGGAATCCGAAAAAAACAGAACTATGTAAACCTGAGAACCCTTTGATATATTAAGCTTCGCATTATCATGACACTGAATTTCTTCAAGCTTGCTTGATTCAACATTTAAAACAGTATTATCATGAGCTCTTATTCCGCTGTGCCTTGAAGCTTCAGTTCCGATAAAAGTCATTGTGCTGTTTCCGTATGCTTCGAGATTCCATTGTTTATCAGAATAAGAAGTAAAGGTACAATTTTCTGCAACAAGCGATGAATCTGTTATAGTTAATGCTGTTGAATCCTCTACTTCGGCATTGAATTTCAAAGTGACGTTTTTTAGCGTCAAAACAGCGCCGGACTTAATTGTCAGCATGCCATTAATTACAACTTCACAGTTTTCCCAGGTTTCATCAGAAGAAACAACCGGATCAGTTTTATTCTGTGAACTAGAGCTATCTGAAGATCCGCCGCACGAAACGAAAAAGCCGCTGCGGTTAATACCAAAACATAAAATACATTTTTTATTTTTGTGAAAACAGTTTTCATAATCCCCCCATTCAAAATCAGAACATAAAATATTATACCAATAATTAAATCAAGAGATATTATTCATTTTAGCTTGATTTTATGCGGCGTAGTATTTAAATGCTTAAAAACTTGCGGCCATCACTAAAAACATGAAAAAAAAAGAAACCGATCTATATCAGCCCGTCAAAAGCTTTCTTGAAAAAGCAGGATACTCCGTCAAAGCGGAAGTAAAATCATGCGATTTAGTCGCAATGAAAAATGATGAAATAATTATTGTAGAACTTAAACTTTCTTTTAATCTTGAACTGATTTTTCAGATTGCGGACAGACAGAAAAAATCCGACTCGGTCTATGCAGCTCTGCCTCTTCCTGAAGATTATTATAAAAACTCAAAATGGAAATCAGCAAAGACTCTTCTGCGCAGGCTAAATGCCGGTTTGATTTTCGTTTCTGATAACGGGAACGTTCAGATTGTTTTTCATCCTGCTGATTTCGACTCAAAAAAGAGCCGTTCAGCAAACCTCAAACACCGCCGGGCAATCATCACCGAATTTCAGTCAAGAAGCTTTGACGGCAATACCGGCGGAAGCACAAGAAAAAAACTCATGACGGCATACCGCGAATCTTGCGTTAAAATTGCAGCTTTTCTAAAAAAGTATAAAAAAGCTGCTCCGAAGGATTTGAATGAAATAGGCATTGAAACTAAAAAAGCCCAGATGATGTTAATCAGAAATTACTACGGCTGGTTTGATCATCCCGAAAATGGAATCTACACTCTCAGTAAACTCGGCAAAAAAGAGTACACAAAATACCTGCCGCCGAAATGAAGGCAAAGCACATAACGGCGGAGCTATCAGCAATTATTTAGTTTATATTTCTATTTCTGTTTTACCGCATAACGGCTTTTCAAAAACAAAATTATTTCGGGAACTTTAACATCCGTGCGCGAGAGTTCCAGATCAAAAATAACGTCCTTTCTGACGTTTTCAAACCAGCGGTAAAGCTCCTTTGAAGTTTTCTGAAGATCATCGGAAGACTGGGCAATTTTTACCATTTTGCGCATTTCTTCAATGGTAAAACTTTTCGTCCGGCTGTTTACATTAAGAATAAAATATGCGTCATTCGGACCTTCTGTTATCGAAATGGTACTGCCCGTTGGTTTTTTCATTTTTGCGATTTTTGATTCAATGCCGATGTAGGCTTTTTCAACCGCGTCATCATCACCGTCTCTGTCTTTTAGTTTTCCAGTCGGAAGCGCACGTTCTTCTTTCTCAGAAAGAACCTGTTTTACAAGCGCGCGGATTCCTGTTTCTATTTTTTCCTTCTGCGCCGGAGAAAGCCTATTGCTCAGCATGGCAAGTTCATCAATAACTTCCCATCTTGATATCTTAAGCGGCATATTAAATTCTTCTCTCGCCATACATCCCCCTTCTATTTAAAAACGAAAAGCAATCTGCTATTTTTCTATGAAAGTGGCAAAACCTACGAAACGCTTTTTCCAGTATGTCTGATTTATCTTTTCGATGCATATTCTCTTGCCGGTGCTGGGTGAATGAATAAAAGTTCCGTCTCCAAGATATATTCCTACATGCGAAACTTTATTTTTTTTACGGATTTTAAAAAAAACAAGATCACCTTCTTTGGCTTTATCAGCCGGGACTTTGACGGCTTTCTCGTATTGAATATCACTGCTTCTGGGAAGATTTATCTGATTTTTTGAAAAGACGAAAGCAACGAAACCGGAGCAGTCGAAAACATAATTTCCGTATTTTTTCGACTTATATCTAACACCGATATATTTTTTGGCGGTTGAAACTATATCCTCGCGCTTTCCGGGGAAAAGCGAAAACGGTACGAGCATTAGAAAAATCAGAAATAGTTTCATCGGTTAATCATCGGATATTATAAGAGATTATCAAGACTTTTTTATGAAGAAATTGCCCGCAATGCGGGCTAATTTTAAAGGGCGTTATATGCTCTTTATCCGGTTTTGTCCGGTCACCGGACTTGTAGTCAAAGGCTTCTTGCGATGCCCTATGTTGCGACTTCCTGTCGCGTATTGAGGGCATCGCTTTGCAGGGTTCGTTCCTGCATACCTTTGAATCCTTTTTCTGCATGGATCATGCAAGAATATCAAAAGGGTGTTTCACACCCTTTACCCGGTTTTCGCATGGTCTCATGCGATACACAAAAGGTGCTCCGCACCTTTTAAATCCGTTTGTCCATTTCTTTTGCGTCGCCCAAAAGAAATGGACGAAAGAAAAGGGCGCCGCTGCGCGGTGCTTGTCGGGCGAATTCCTCGCACCGGCTTTGCCGGATGCTGCGGTCGCCCGAGTTGAGTCCGACTTCGTCGGACGTTTTAGTGGCTTTTTCTCATCATTCATCTTTATTCGAAGTGCTTTGCGCACTTTGGATTGTCATCTGTTCATCATCTAATAATATCATAATGTGTATTGTACAATGTAATATTCTGCCATCAATTTTTCTTTTTCAGAAGAATTAATACTAAACCATGGCTCAATAAGTTTTATCATTTTGGTTGCCTGCTATGAATTAATTTCCTATAACGTCCCTTCGGTAAACGACGTTTGGCGGAGTGTACTCACGGAGCCAAATGTGGCGCAGCCCGGAGCGAAGCGGAGCATTAACTTGCTGTTATA
>Ga0255347_1005237_pt1 | contig 14879 bp, 15 predicted proteins | sample wastewater_treat_2_FD_192479 | JGI IMG/M metagenome (GOLD analysis project Ga0255347, IMG submission 192479) | Wastewater microbial communities from Lulu Island WWTP, Vancouver, Canada - plant24 | ecosystem: Engineered > WWTP > Wastewater > Unclassified | place: Canada: Vancouver, British...
CCGGGTATAGACTTTCTTCTTCATGGGCAGTCACCTCCTTTCTGAAAATTATTTTATAAATTTCTTATTCATATATTTGTTCTATGATTCGGTGAAGGTTGGATACATTTTATGACAAGAAACGAACTGGGGTGCGTTTTTTGAGGATTGGTTTAAGGCAGGAATGTTTCCGGAGTACTTACAGGATGTTTGCTAATTTCCGCATCCAATGCTTGACGGACTTTTCTCTTTGACCTTGATTGCTGTTTGCAATATAATCAACGCCAGTTTTTACCGTAAATAATAAAAGGAGCATCAATAACATGGCTAATCCTAGCATCCCCTATATCGACAATTCAGGAAACATAATCGTTCCATTCAATGCTGAATCAAAATATCACTACTGGAATGGCGGCCAGAAATTATCAGATACTCTTTTGGAGATTAATGCATCAGAGGACAGTTGGAAGAAACACACCGAGAAACCATATCCAGGGAATGCTTCTTAGGAAAGGAGGTTGTCCCATGCCAATATTTATAATGTTCGGAAAACATACACAGGATTCGTTAAAGGATGTCTCGGTGCAACGGACTAAAAAAGCGGTCAAAATCATCGAGAAAAATGGCGGAAAGGTAATTTCCATGTATGTTGTGATGGGAGAGCATGATCTGGTTCTTACCCTGGATTTTCCAGATGCCGAAAAAGCAATGTGTGCCTCTATGGGGTTAAAATTGCTGACGGGCATTTCCTTTTCCACTTCGCCGGTTGTTGATGTGGAAAAATTCGATAGCCTGATTTCCAAAATGGAAAAGATTTGAAGTCGATCAATGGGTGCGGCAGTCAAAGTCAGGGCAACGGGTCATATCAATAACCTACTAATTTCAATATCTTATCGAGACCGAAACCCGTTCCTTATAAATACCCAGAACCGGCAAAAACGGCCTTAATATCTAAATGATCTTAACCATTTAAAAACTAATTTTGGTCTGTCCAGGAATCTGAATAATAAGAAATAATTGGAAATACGCAGGATGCTGCGCTTTTTAAACCCAGAAAGGCAAAGCGCTTTTCTTTCTACCCGTTATATGCAAACGAATTCTCAGCAAATTTGAATGGTAATGGAGGTCGAATTCACCTACAATGTTGCAATATCGTTATGTCTGGTAATGTGTTTCTTTCCAATTGAAAGGTTTAACGACGAAATCACCCGTTGTTACCACAGAGGAGTTCACCCTAGATAGGAATGAAAGTGTAAGATTTAATCACAGACCTTTTCACGAAGAAGATCTAATAAACTATCCGGAGATATATTTCCAGAATCTGCAGTATCATCGTCATATATTTTCTCACCGACCATATTATAGTAAGAAAATGAGTTTGTCTGAAAACTTAGTTTTTCACAATCAATTTCAAATAAAGACAACGCGTGTGATAATTTTTCTAATCCTTCAGTTGGAAATTCATTATCCCTTCTAAATTGCAACTCGTTTTTTCTACCTTTATCAGTGTAAACTAGTTTCAACCAGACTCGGCGTATCCCTTTGTATTCGGTCTTGTCATTTGAACCAATTTTTTTATAAAAATATAAATTATTATCTTTATCCTCACCGTATTTAACCCAGTTGTCTAATGTTCTTTTCTCAAATGTCTTAAACAACAATACTTCTCCAGTATCTACTTTAAGAACTTTTGTTAACAGCCTATCATTATAAATTAATCTGAGAACAATTATATCCAAGTTTAGAAGTTTACCAATTTTTACAGTATCACTATCCGTCAATCCAGATGATGAAAGTTTCTGTTCCTCTAGAACTTTATTCAAATGTCTTCTATCAAGATATTTGTATTTGTCATTGTTCTCTTTCCATTGGGTCATCTTATAAAACTCTTCTTCCTGTTCATTCTCTAACTTTTCCTTCTGTAATGAATCTATCCCTGGAATTTTAGTTTCAACGATTAGACCTATATTGATTTTGTCACTTTTGTTTTTCAGAACATTATTAACGTCATATTCCCAAGAAGAGGGTAGATTAGAATAAGTTACACTCATTTTGGAAATATATTTATCCCACACTTCTTGGTCATAAGTTATTTTGATCTTATCACAGATTTTTCTATTATTTTCCGTATGACTAACAGTAATTACTTTTTCAATATATTTACTTATAATTTCACTAACCCATATATCAGGAATCCAAAAACTTGAAGTGCTGATATTTTTAAAAACATAATCTTCAATTGTCTCCTGCTTTATTTTCTTTCTAAACTCATTAAGTTTCTTCTTGTTTTTTAAGTCACCCAAATAAAAATCACAGTATTCATGCTCAACCGTTTTCAGCTCAGAAAAACAGATAGATGGAAGTGAAACGATGAGAATTGTTGATAGCATTAGCAGTAATTGAAATTTATTTTTCATTGATGCGGCCTTTTTTAGATAACTATTTTTAAACTTTCCATTATGGATAACCCCTCGGGGATAGTTAAACGATAGTACATCATGTCACCGAGCAACAGTTTATCAATCAGTTCCGAGGGAGTTATTGACGTATTAAATTCATATTCACAGGCGCGAACGGAGCGTGTAGCTCCTTTTATTATGATCAAGCCATAAAATAAAATAGGTTTTTTGACCAAATCCGCCTGACTTAGCATTTTGACAACCTCAGATAATGTGGTTCCGACTGGTATATTGACCAGTACCGTTGAATTTTTATGATCAATGGGACTATGGCTATAATTTAACAGCAGAATAGAAAATCCGATAATGAAAACAGCAGTACATGCAAAAAATATATAGAGTATTTTTTTGTTCGATTTTTTCATTTTTTCACCGTGTAAAAATATACATCAGCCCCGGATTAACCTTATTTCTATTATTTGACAAACCCACGGACTTCTTTTTCAAAGGAATACGATAATACCTTTCCATCCTTTGTCCGAATTATTACGGCGTTAGCGCTGATATTGAGTATTTGCCCTTCAATGACATTTCCGTCATTTAACACGATCCCTTTTATTTCTTTGTGCCTCTGATCTCCTTCCATTAGCGGCGAAGGGGATTGCGCCGTCGTTTCTTTGTCTTTATGCACTGCCTCTAAACGATTTTGTGCCAGCGAAAGATGCCTTTTTACAGTGTAGATTTTGTCATCTCTTACTGCCAGATAACGGAGATTATTATTGTTGTCAAAGACTATCCCTCCTCCAAAGCCCGCGGAAATAATACTATCATACTGATTCCCTTCTGAATCATTTACAACAACAAACATTTTTCTACGTTTTTTGGCTACATAAGCGACATATTTGCCATCTGGGCTGAAGGTGAGAGAACTAGCGTCTATATCATAATGAGGCTTCCCTTCTTGACCAGCTACTACAGCACAAATTTTTCCGTCTGTATTGGTAGCAATATAGGCTATGTTCTTGCTGTCTGGAGTAAATATAACAGACTGTACATTGTAATAACGTTTACCTTCTTTACCATCCACAACTGGAAAAACTTTGCCATCTGTATCAGTGGCAATATAAACAATGTGTTTACTGTCCGGACTAAATATAAGAGCACCTATCTGATAATAACGCATGCCTTCTTGACCATCAATGACAGTATGCGTCTTGCCGCCTGTTTCGGCAATGTAAGCAAATCGCTTGCTATCCGGACTGAAGATTGGCTCATGTGTGGAATCATAATGTTTGCCTTCCTGACCATCCACGACGATAAAATACTTTTCACCTTTTACCGCGAGATAAGCAAGGTGTTTGCTGTCCGGGCTGAAGATGGTTGAGCAGACGAAATCATAGTATTTTCCCTCCTTGTGATCCACGACGGAAAACATCTTTTCGCCTGTTCCGTCAATATATGTATATAGTCGTTTGTTTCCTATTGCAGCAATATAGGCTACGCGTTTGCTGTCAGGGCTAAAGATGAGGTCAGGCGCACCTGTGTTTCCAGAGGGAATGGTAAAATAATGAATATGAATACCGTCATAATGTTTTCCTTCCTGACCATCTACAACGACAAATCTCTTATTGGCACTTCCGGCAATATAGGCCACGCGTTTACTGTCAGGGCTGAAAGTGAGAGCACCGTAACCTATATCATCATACTCTTTCCCTTGCCGGCCATCCACGACGACTGATTGTTTCCCCCACGACCAATTAAAATATGCCAATCGCTTTAGATCTGGGCTTATTCTAAAATCATTTCTTTTCATTGTTCTATTAATGTCTGCGAAAAATGTTTCAGATTCAATGCTCGTTACATTAGCATCATCTGTCATGGCTTCGCTGTGCAATAATAGGAAAAGAAAAAGGGCACAAACAAATATGATGTTTGTTTTAATAGACATATCTTTTTTGCACATCCTCATTCTTCAAAATTGCAGTAGATCGCCTTGTCGGTTCACGTTGTCATGTAATTATCAGGGCATGAATTTAAGTAACGTATCATCATGCTCGCCAGTTCCTTGCCCGTTATATTCTCTTCTTTCTGATAGCGGCGATCACTAATGATATCGATAACACCATTCTTATTTTCCAATTCCTGGTGCAATATCTGGTTTTCCTTTTTCGTCAGAGAATGACGCTTGGAAATGTGATCCAAAAGAATCAATAATTTATCCAGCTCAACCGGCTTTGTGATGTAATAAAAAGCCCCCGCTTCCATTGCTTCCACAGCGCGTTCAATGGTTCCGTAGGCGCTAATGATTACCACGGCGATTTTGGGATTCGTTCTTTTAATTTCTTTGAGCACATCCACACCGTTCATGCCCGGCATCTTGTGATCAAGAAGGATAATGTCAAAGGGCTGATCCTTTACAAATTGGAGAGCCTTGATGCCGTTTTCTGCCTCGCCAACCACATAGCCCTCGCGGAGCAGAAACCCCTTGAGCACAAAGCGTTGCGATTCTCCATCATCAGCGATTAGTATTTTAGGTTTGTTCATTCCATGCATCACTGAATATATCCAGTTGAAATATCCACCTTGTTTTATTTATAGCCAGTTCCGTGCCATTTATAACTTATTGATGATATTGAATATTGTTACGCTATAAGTTTCTGATATTCGACAATAACGTCGATAATTGCGACATTTTTGACGCACATTGGCGAAGTGCAAAATTTTTTACAGTAATATCCTTAAACTGATTCCATTACCCTCAATCTGTATGAATTTCGCAATACTCTATCCATTTGCGCAGGAGAATGAGCGTATTCCCGGTTATAGTGCGGATCTGGGCGTGACATGTGGAGAAATTGAAGAATGCGATTAATAACGATATTAAAAACATCGTAATTTAATGTAGTTAAATTATTAATCTTCATACCAGAAATCTTCTCCTAGTTTCCGATCCAATGTTGCTTCAATAGTTATTATCACGGGTGGTTCTTCTATCGATGTTACAAATATAAGTCCTTGAGCATAGGTATATCGAACCTCTTTAAACTTATGTTTCAGAAACCTATCAATCATATGCTTGCTCTTAAATCTGACCGTCTTTGATTGTGCAAATATCTTAAGGATTGCCGTCTTTGCTGCTTCCTCGGTCATATGCTCGCCAGAATACCGTTCCAAAAACCTCTCTACTGCATGACTAGTAATTATTATACCCTGAACAATTGACTTTATATAGATTCTCATGGAATTTGCGGCACGAAGACAACGGGCACAAATATATCCTTTTATAGGTTTATTTGGTTTTCCCAAAACGGTTATTGGATAAATTTCAGCAGGAGTATTGATCATACTTGGCCAAAGTGTATAATCATCAGGTAATTCATATTTATAATTACAGATAGAGCATTTGATAGACAACTAATTTCCTCCTATGGGGCTTATTATGAATAATTTTTGCAAGATATCTAAATATTCTTCCATGCACGATTAGCACTTTCAGATACCCCAAGTAGAACATTTGTTGCCTGAGCCTTAGAATCAAATTCGTAATCATCAAGTAATTCGTATCCTTTATTCACTTTACGAAACAGACCCTGTGCTTCCATTTCCTGGCGTTTTTCAAGATAACTTCCCGAAAGGGATCCTTGTATATTAAGAGCAATTGCACCTTTTTTAACTATGAATTTTTTTGAACCTTCTTTTTCAATTCCGATAGCATGAGATCTCTTCAACTGTAGGTGACCGTCTGATTTAAAAGTGTTCTGATAAGGGGGTGCAACTGATGATTGAATCTCTCTCTTTTCATTCAATAAACGATTAATCTTGTTATAATCCTCAATATTTTTTGCTCTATCAATTCCTTTCCCTGTCAATTCCCAAAAACCAAACGGTGAGTCTGAACTAATAAATCCTTCATCTTTAAGTCTATTTCGGGACCAAGCGATAGTGTTTGCAGCGCGGGTTTCACCAGTGCTAACCTTTTCAAAGTCAGCCTTTTTTAATAAATTGCGTCTTTGCATATTTGAGATAGTTGCTTCCGTGATGTCTGCTCTCTTTGCTCTTCCTTTAAATTCATCCCATAAAGTATAGATAAGCCACTCCTCATAAACGGATTGACGTGTCAACTCACCCTTTTTTCTTTTATGCATTATTTTGTCTTGTTCTTTTCCCTCTTCAGCTTGTTCTGTTAATGATTGAGTTGAACGTAGTATTTTTCTAAGCACAGTATTTGGGGTATCTTCGAACGGAGTTGCCATCTTTTTTAGACATTCGTAAATATCATCATCGATTCTAATCATTCGTGCCATAAAATTTCTCCTTTCGCTCTTTGAAATAATAAGTCATTTAACTAATGACACAAGTGTAACATTGTGTCAAGTGTTTTGTTAATCACATTTCAGCCCCAAAAGAAATTATGCTGGATCAAGTGCCTGAGCTTCCACAAGCTTGACGACATCCTTATTATTCAGGGGTTTGTCTAGTTAAAAGAAATAATGTTAATGATTATCGCTTGAAACCTTGCATATTTATTAAAAGATACCGTACGCTCTCTTGCAGGAAGGAATTTTGATTCTTGAGCGTCACCCTCTGAAAGCTATCAGTCCAATAGTTATTTGCCTTCCGGATACCGGCCCTCCTTCACCAACCCGGTGCAGTTCACATGGATGTATCGCCTGAAACTAGCACGCATTTCAGCATGATCTCGCCGCCGTGAATCCTCTCGTTATATTGCTCCGTGCCGCGCCACGTGAAAACAATCATATTATAATCCAATGTTGTGTCGTAATCGACCCTGACAATCGAGGGGATGGTTGCCGTTGTCGTCGCTGAATTATTTTGGTCTGTAACTGTAACGGTCTTGCCATTAAACTTTACAGTTCTGAATGCTTTCAGTTCAGAGTCCCCGTCTGGAAAGCCAGGGTTTGGCCAACGCAAAGTTCCTGCGAGCAATGCTTGTGCGGGCAAAACCACCCTCGTCAGGTCTGGCTGCGGAATAGGCGCCGAGTCCGAGCATGAGACAGAAGTTCGCATAGGCGGTCTCCATTTCAGTGCTGAACCCCATGGTGTCCTGCATGTGATTGATGGATGCTTTGATTGTTCCTGTCCATGCGGGGGCCATCAGGTAATTATCGGCCACGCGTCCGGCGTAGGCGAGGGTCTCTTTCTCCAGCTGGTCCGCAGGGTAGATCCGATTGACGAACCCGTATGCCAGTGCCTCAGCCGCCGTAATGAACCGATGCTCCAGGAGGATTTCTTTGGCCTTGCGCGGACCCATATCCCAAGGGATGGAGAAGTATTCGACCATGCCGGGAAGAAACAGAGCATCCTCGGCAGCAAAAATGACATCCATCGCCGCAGCCAGCATCCATCCGGCATAAATACAATAACCTTGCACCATGGCCACGGTCGGCTTTGGACAGTTGCGCCAGTCTAACGTTTTTTTCACAAACCATTCATGCATATCCGCCACTTTCTTCGGCAGGTCTGCATCATTGGGCACCGTCAGGCCGTGTTCCCTGCAATACTTGATTTCTTCCTCCGTCCCCAGATCGTGGCCCGCGGAAAAGGCCCGCCCCGCACCGGACAGGACAATTGCTCCGCAATGCTTGTCGGAGGCGGCTGCCGCGAAGGCCTGGTCGACTTCGGCAAGCATTTGATAACTTTGGGCGTTGAGATACTCTGGTCGGTTAAAGATGATCTGCGTCACTTTGCCGGGCTTATACTGGACCTGTTGGTATTCCATGAGACTCCCCCCTTAAATTTTCAGGTTCTTCACCTCTGTGATTTGACTAATAGAAAACCGGCATGCTATTTGGGGGAATGTTTAATCCAACCGGATCCGCCGGTAGCAAGCCGCCTCTCTGTCGTATAGGGCGCAATCGTTGTTCGCCACCGCCCCGACGACGACAATGTAGCGTTCTGAATCTTTCATCGGGAACGTTTTATCCCGGGGAATCTCTTCCCGAGTCACCTTTTCATTCCTCCAGCGGAACAGGACCGGGGTGTGGGAGTGGCCGCAAAAAATGATATGATGCGCCGTTTGATGGAAAATCTTACTCGCCTTAACCGTTGTGCCGTCATCAACGGGTTCATAGAATGACCGGAGGGAGTCATAGGGCAGGGAGTGCGCAAAACAGAGACCATCCATGACGATGGTCGTTTGCAGCGACTTGAGATACGCCCGCAGTTCAGCTTCCGCTTGATCCTGCCCCGGACGTCGTTCATTGAGAAGCGTCTCTACCTGGAAATCATTGTTCCCTTTGACCGTCAGCATCCGGTGCCGTTGCAGGACCTGCATGGTGGTTATCCAGGAGGATTCCTGCAATGTATCGCAGAAATCACCTAAATGGATCAGTCGTTCGGCGCCGGCAGCCAGGAGAGCGGCGGCGGCCAGCTCCGTTCGCTCAAAGTCGCCGTGGCTGTCGGCGATCAGGCCGATCCGTCTGACCTCCCCCAACGACTTCTCCCGCTGCTGTAGAAAAACATTCTTCATTTTCTGCCCGGTTTTCAGGAGTTGCTGCATTATCTTAAGCCTTGATCCGTTGCCCGTTCCATCATTTAAAGGAACGCCTCAGCAATAGCGTGACGACAGAAAAAACATCATCTAGGATGCGTTTTCCCTGAGCACTCTCCTAAGCAGTTTTCCCGACGGATCCCGCGGAATGCTGTCCCGGATGAGAATCGCCCTGGGCACGCGGTAGTCCGGCAGATGCTCCCGGCAGTACTGAAACAGGGCTTCCCGGTCCGGCGGTTCTCCTTCTTCGAGAGCGACGACCGCAACGATCGCCTGACCCTTCATGCGGTCTGGCACCCCAATCACCGCCGCGTCCTTCACGCCGGGATGCTGCTTCAAAATCTCTTCGATCTGCCCGGGATAGACGTTGAATCCCCTGGAAATGATCATGTCGTCCTTGCGGTCGATCAGATAGAAAAATCCGTTTTCGTCCATGCGGGCGAGGTCGCGCGTGTAAAACCAACCGTCTTGCAAAACAGCGGCGGTAAGCTCCGGATCGTTCCAGTATCCCCGCATGATCTGCGGCCCCCTGACAACCAGCTCTCCGATCTCACCCGTCTCGCATTCCCTTTGGCCGGTTTCCAGGTCCATGATTTTGGCCTGTGTATCCGGAAGGGGCACGCCGATCGATCCCACCGGCCCGCCTTTCGGATAGGGTGACATGTGCGTCGCCGAGGACGCTTCGGAAAGGCCGTAGGCCTCAATCATCCGCTTTCCGGTCAGACTCTCGTAGCGATCATGGAGCGCAGCCGGCGCGGGCGCCCCGCCGCTGGTGGCCACCAGGATGGAGGAAAGATAGTCCCGGGCCGTCTCATCCGGAAGCGAAACGATCGCCTGCCAGAGGCTGGGCACCGCCGGAAACGATATCGGGCGGTGGGCTTCCAGCATCTTCGTCATGGACAGGATGTCCATCGCGTCCATTCGGGGAAGCAGGAGCATCCGGTATCCCTTGCACACCGGGATCAGCAGGCCGGCCGTCATTCCAAAAACGTGAAAAAAGGGAATGACGCACAGCACCGCCGCGTTCCCCGTGTGTTCGTGGCCCATCCACTTGTCCGACTGCGTCGTACTGGCGACAAGATTGGCATGCGTGAGCGTGGCCGCCTTGGGTGCGCCCGTGGAGCCGCTGGTGTATTGCAGCACGGCGACATCCGTGGACAAGATCTCAACGACCGACCCGGTCGCATCGCCTGCACCGGCCATCAGGTCGGAAAATATTTGCAAGACAGGCATGCCCTCCGTCAAAGGAATCTTTTTTTCCATGCCGAACACGGAATGGAGAATGACGTTTTTCACGGAGGTTTTGGAAATCACCCGGTAAAGATTTTTGGCAAAGAGATCCAGCGTAATGGCCATCTTCGCTCCGGAATTGTTCAGGCAGCCGGCCAGTTCCTCACCCGTGATGCCGACGCTTACGTTGACCACGACGGCGCCGAGTTTCAGAATCGCGAAAAAAGAAATGACATAGGTGGGAGAATTGACCAGAATCAACGCCACGCGGTCTCCTTTTTTCACGCCCTGCTCTTGCAGAATCCGGGCGAACCGGTTGACCTTCCGGGCCAGTTCGGCGTAGGTCGTATCCGTGTCGTTGAACGTCATGGCGATATCCTCCGGATGCGCCGCCGCCGTCTTTTCCAAAAATGCAGAAACCGGCTCATTCGGATACTGAAGCGTCCGGGGCACATGCTTTGCGTATTGTTTGAGCCAGGGCTGTTCCATGTTTTCTTCCTTTCTAAAACGGGACTATCGGCCGGCCGCGTAGCCAAAGCGCCGGCAGTATCGATAAAAGCGCGCCAGCGCGCCGATGGCTCTTTCAAACGACGGGTAAGCCGGAATTCCCGCTTTACAAAACCGGGCCCGCAGATCGGATCCCTGCCGGATGAGGTCGGGATCGCCCCCGTCATAATCGATGGTGAAGACCGTGGGCTTGGCCTGCCTGCGGCTTCGAATAAAATCCACAATCTCGGTCAATGAATCGGCGGTCAAGTCCGGGCTGTGGAAAGCGATGCGCGGAATCAACCGGTCGACAACCACCATGTGAATGTTTGCATCCTCGTAGGCCGCGTTTAGCGCCTCGAAAAGAAAATCATTCACCAGATAGGTTCCCCAGAAATCGAGGGGATTCCCGGCGATGCTTCCGGCCACGGGAACGATGGACCGAATCCTGTCCATGCTTCGGCCCGAAAGGGTTGGCACGTCCAGCCCCACCCGAATGCATGCGTCGGAAAACAGCACGCTGTTTCCCCCGCCGCCTCCGACAATAAACACGCCTTTCCCCCGGGTTTTCGGCAGCAGGGAAAAAGCCAGACAGGCATCCACCCATTCCTGAAGGCTCGTGACGGGGACAATGCCGGTCTGTTCAAAAACCGATTTCCAGATCACGGGATCGCCCGCCATCCGCCCCGTGTGAGACGAAACCGTCGCCGCTCCCCGGCGAGACTGGCCGCCTTTGAGCAGGATGATGGGTTTCCGGGGCGTCACGCGCCGGGCGAGGTCGAAAAAACGCCGTCCGTCCCGGATGCTTTCCAGGTAAGCGGCGATCAGATCGATTTCGGAATCGCCGGACATGAATTCCAGAAAATCCGGGCTGTCCAGTACGGCGGCATTCCCGATGCTTGCCGCCTTGCTCACCCCGACACCCAGCGAGCAAATGTATTCCGTAAACCGCTGCGTCACACCGCCGCTCTGAGAAATAATTCCCAGGCGACCGTCCTGCCCCGGATTTGCGCCCCAGGCCGTAAGATGGCTGGAGGGACTGTAAGGGCCCATGCAGTTCGGTCCGATGATTCGAAGATTTCGCTCTTTGGCAATGGCGGCAAGCTTCGCCTCCAGCTCCCTTCCCTCCGGCGTGCTGATCTCGCTGAAGCCGGCGGTCAGGACATGAATGAAACGCGCGCCCACATCAGCGCATTCCGTAAGCGCGGCGGGCACAAGGTCGGCCCGGACGGCCACCATCACCAGATCCGGCGCCTCCGGCAGAGCGCGAAGCGAAGGATAGGCTTTCAAGCCCAGGACCTCCGTTGCCTTCGGGTTGATCGGATAAAGACGTCCCGAGTATCCCGCCTTCAGCCAGTGATGGAGAAAACTCGACCCTCCGAAATTCATGGACTCACGGGACACGCCAATCACGGCGATGCTTCGGGGATTGAAAAAACGGCCCAGTTCCCTCACGTTTTGACGGCTCATTCTCCCCCCTTGTCACTTCTTCAGCATGATCCGCGCGTCCGCAACGATGCAGGATTTGGCGTTGCACATCACGGGATTGAGGTCCACCGATTCCACAACGTCCTGCATATCCATCATGAAACGGGAGAAAATGACAATCGTTTTCTTCAGCGCGTTCAGATGGATGGGCTCCGAGCCGCGATACCCCGTGAGGAGTTTCCGCGCGCCAAGCCCATGAATCATGTGGTCCGCGTCTTTTGTGTTGAGCGGCGCCATGCGCAGAGAGACATCCTTGTAAATCTCCACGCCGACGCCTCCCATGCCCAAGAGAACCATGGGACCGAATTGAAAATCGTTTTTCGCGCCGATGATCAGTTCGACCCCGCGGACCATTTCGGCGATCAGCATGCCGGCAAAGCCGTCGATTTTGGACAGACGCGCCAGCGTCCGGATCAGCGTCTCGTCATCTTTGATGCCCACCACCACACCCTTCACATCCGATTTGTGGACCACGTCAGGTGAGACGATTTTGGCCACCACCGGGTAGCCGATTTTCCGCGCCATCGCTACGGCCTCGCTGCCGGTTGCGGCAACGTCGAATTTCGGCGTCTTGAAGCCGTAAAGGGACAGAATCCTCTGCGCGTCCGGTTCCAGCACCCAGCCCCATTTCCGGGATTTTTCGAGGATGGATTTGATCTCCCTGTTCAGCATGAGGACCTCCTTGCCAAAGCCTTTGCCATCAGCACGGCGCCTTCAATGGAAGACGACGCCGGAATGCCGTTGAGCTCAAAACCTTCGATCAGCATGTTGTATTTTTCGACATGCGGGACATACGCGATAAACGGTTTGCCGGACTGCCGTCTTACAGAGCTCAATCGGACGCCGATGTCCAGGCTGACGCCCGGAATGTAGGGCAGGAGCAGCACCACGACGCAGTCGATTTCCGGCGAAGCGGCCAGAACGCGCGCGCAGGCGACGAAATCGTCATCCACGGCACTGCCGGTGAGGTCCGCCGGGTTCCCCAGCGACGCGATGGTCCGAACGCTCTCGGAAAGCCCGTTTTTGATTTCCGTTCTGGTTTGGTCGGAAAATTCCGGAACGGCAAGCCCCGCCAGAGAACAGGCATCCACCGCCATTGCGCCGTGTCCGCCGCTTCCGGTGATAATGCCGATGCGGCCCTCGATCGGCCGGGTGTAGGAGCTCAGAACTTCGCAAAAGGAAACCAGTTCATTTTCGTTGGCCGCCTCGATGATGTTATGCTGGGCAACCGCCGCGGCAAAACTGGCGTAGTCGCCGGCCAGCGACGCCGTGTGACTGGAAACGGCGCGGTTTCCGGCTGCCGTTTTCCCCGATTTCATGATCACCACCGGTTTGGCGCAGACGTCTGCCGCCTGAACAAACGCCCGGCCTTCTCCCTCGCCGAACCCCTCGATGTAATAGGCAATCACCTTGGTGGCCGGATCATGCGACAGATAGGCGAGCAGCTCTTTTTCCCGGACAAAAGCCTTGTTCCCGATGCTGACGGCCTTGGCCATGCCCACGCCCTGCTGGGCGAACTTGATCATGTGGTCCACCAGAATCCCGCCGCTCTGGCTGACGAACGTGACCCCGCCCGCCTCCGGCTTGATCATGCGTTCAATCGGCAGGAAAAACGTGTCCACGCGGGAAGGAACATAAACCCCCAGACAGTTGGGGCCGATAAAAGGCAGTCCGGCCTCACGGGCCATGTCCACGATGCGATCCTGCAGATCGTCCCGTCCGCCTTCGCTGAATCCCCCGGAAATCACGGTGGCGGATTTCACCCCTGCCGCAATGCAGTCGGCCATGACATCCGGAACCAGCTCCGCCCGCGTCGCGATGACGGCCAGATCGATTTTGGCCGGAATCTCGGCCACACGGGGATAAACCATTTCGTTATGCAGCTTGCCGCCCCTGGAATTGACCGCGTAAACCTTGACGGGATAGCGATGGTTGTTTTTGTCATAGATCACATTGGCGGGATGGCGGTCGTTGCTTGCGGAAATGCCGATGACCGCCATGGTTTTGGGCTCAAACAAAGGCTTGAGATTCATGAGACCTCCCTTTTGTTTACGGTTTTTATCAATGGATATGACGCAAATCGTCGTTCAGCAACAGGGCTTTGCAGATCGGGTCTCCCTTCAGCATGAGAAAATTGATTTGCCGCCCGGTGATGCCGCCCGAGCCGCGGTGTGAAAAAAAAGCGTCCTGACGGCAGACGGTACACAAACCGGAGGCGTCAATGCCGGCGGGGGGGATGCCGCATTCGGCGAGCTGTCCGCGGTTGGCTTGCACCAGATCCAGCATCCAGCGATCTTTTCGCTTTGCCCGAAACAAAAAGGCTTCGGCATTTTTGTGGGAACAAAACGCTTCGGCGGCGGGCGCGTCCACTTCATAGCAGCAGCGGCCGATGGACGGGCCGATGGACGCCAGCAAACTCGCCGGTCGCGAGCCGTATTGATTTTGCATCAGGCGAACGACTTTGGCCGAAATGCCGGCGGCGGTCCCGCGCCATCCCGCGTGTACGGCTGCGATGACTTTTCTTTCGGGATCCACCACAAATATCGGCACACAATCCGCCGTTTTGATGCAGATGGCCAGATGGGTGCGATCCGTCACGATGGCGTCGTAATCCAGCCCTTCGCGCGAGGTAAAATACTCGCCCCGCGGCGGAATGACTAAAATGCCGTCCCGGTGCACCTGGTTGAGCACCAGGAAATTTTCCATCGGGATGCCGAACGCGCCGGCCAGTTTATTCCAGTTTTGCAGCACATGAAATTCTTCGTCGCCTTCCCGGAAGCTCATAT
>Ga0255347_1005239_pt1 | contig 14872 bp, 10 predicted proteins | sample wastewater_treat_2_FD_192479 | JGI IMG/M metagenome (GOLD analysis project Ga0255347, IMG submission 192479) | Wastewater microbial communities from Lulu Island WWTP, Vancouver, Canada - plant24 | ecosystem: Engineered > WWTP > Wastewater > Unclassified | place: Canada: Vancouver, British...
AAATTCATACATTTTTTTGCAAAATCCCCTTGATTTTTCGGGGGGGTATGATATGCTAAAGGAAATTTGACGTTTTTAGAGGTGCCCTGTATGTATTTATGCTGACTCAGTTTTGCCAAAGCAAGTTCCACAATCAGCGATTGATTCTGCGATTAAGAGGGCTGTACAAGTATATCATAAGGCTATCAATGATTTGCATAAATCGTTCCAAAAGGACAATGATACATATGAGTTTGCAGTCACAGTTTTGAGTAAACACAAAAAAATTAAAAATGTAAGCGTATGTGCACTTACAAATGGATTGGTTAAACCCATAAATCTCAATAATATCGTAATTGGTGATACAACAATCTCTTTCAGAATATGGGATGTCGAAAGGCTTTATAAGTGCGTTACATCCGGAAAAATGAGAGAAACTATTGAAATTGACTTTGAAGAAAAATACGGAATTACAATTCCCTGCATCGAGAATATAACAAGCGAGAAATACAAAGTGTATTTAGCTATCATTTCGGGAAACATTCTATCCAAGCTATACGGCGAATATAGAGATCGACTTTTGGAAAGAAATGTCCGTTCATTTTTGCAGGTAAGAGGTGCAGTGAACAGAGGTATAAGGGAAACACTTAGGAATGAACCTGAAATGTTCCTAGCTTATAATAATGGGATATCAGTTACTGCTGAAAATGTGGTTCTTGTTCGCGACAGCAACGGGAAGCCTTCAATAAAAAAAATCAAAGATATGCAAATTGTTAATGGCGGACAGACAACCGCATCCATTTTCAACGCATTCAAAGAATCCAAGAACCCTGATTCGCTTAAAAATGTCTACGTGCAAATGAAAGTGTCAGCAATACCCTCGTCTGAACTGGCGGATGAGATTGTACCCCGAATTTCTGCTTTCGCCAATACACAAAACAGAATCCAAATGGCGGATTTCTCTTCAAATGATCCTTTCCATAGAAGAGTTGAAGAACTTTCAAGAACCATTTGGACCACCGCCATTGGAGGGCAAAAACCTAAAAATTGGTTTTATGAACGCGCCCGTGGACAATATATCGATATGCTTTCCAAAGAAACCACATCTTTAAGAAAACGGGAGTTCAAAGCAACTCATCCATTATTTACAAAAACTGACCTTGCAAAGTACGAAAACACATGGGATCAGATGCCACATGTTGTCAGTGAAGGAGCACAAAAGAACTTCAGGAAATTTATGATTAGATTGGGTGAGCGGAAACTCCCTCTTCCTGATGCACTCTATTATCAGCGGTTAATTGCAAAAGCTATATTGTTCCGGCGAACAGAACAATTGGTTCAGGAACAAAAATTCGGCGGATATAGAGCCAATATTGTTACCTATACTATTGCACTTATTTCGCACAAAACTGCACAACGAATCAATCTAGAACAAATATGGCAAACTCAAAGCCTTTCATCAGCCTTAGAAGATGAAATTGTTACATTGTCACACGAAGTTCGGAATATAATAGTAAACCCTCCAGGTGGCGCAAATATCAGTGAATGGTGCAAACGGGAAAAATGCTGGGAAGCAGTGAAGGCCTTGGATTGTAAGATAAGTCCATTGCTGGAAAAAGAACTTCTATCACTTGAAAGAACAAACAGCGCCCACTCTACTCCAATAGCCAGTGTAGATTCAATCACCCCTGAAGAGCAAACGATTATTGATAAGGTCAGCTCCATATCTGCCAGTACTTGGTTCGCAATGTCCAAGTGGGCCAAAGAAACTGGCAACTTACAGTCATGGCAACGTAGTATCCTATTTTCTGTAGGTTCTGTTCTTAACAGGGGAAAAACACCCTCCATCAAGCAATCCAAACAAGCGCAGATTGCATACGATGAAGCAGTATCCAAAGGCTTCTGCGCTTGAGAAGGGAAAAAGATGCAAATGTCAGAACAGGAAAAATGTATAAAACCCTTGCTCAAATGGAAAAAATACATAAATTCCTTGCTTGACAAGCGTACACTGTTTGACAAGATGCACATACAGTATAATAATGAGCAAAGTGCAGTAGGTTTTCCACCTCTTATTAAGGTAACCGACGTTATCTGCAACCAACTGCATAAAGAAAGCCAGTTTTTGAATATTTTTGTCTTCCCAGAAAAAAACCAGTCTCTCTTCCTCTTTACTTTGCATTACCTGCTCAATAGACTTTCCGATGGTTCTCTTGGTGGGACCTACGATCCGCTTGGCTTTGTCCCCGGTGAAAAACTAAAATTACATAAAGCAGTAGTTGAATTTGTAAAAATCGAAGAACACGATGATAAAATGTGCATTAAAATCCGCCTGTCTGACATGATTTATACTGCTCCTGTTGCATTTTTTCCATTCTTTCAAAGAACAAATACGTCAAGAGGCTTAAGCTCATTTGATAAATATAAAGAATCAAGGGACTATATTGAGCAACAATATAGTGAGATTTCCAGTCAGAACTCTATTCTATATAATTTGCGAAAACACAAAACACATTTGGAAAAAGCCATTGTGCTCGTAGCGCCTATGACCAATTTCAAGGAAGCATTGCCGCAATATACATTGGAGGATTTGAACTTTCTTGATTTCCTCATGATTGGACAAACCGATGGAAACGGAAAGGTAACAACCATCAATACTGGCCAGTTTTCAGGTGTACCGTCATTAATTTTATGCTCAGACCTTTATTCACTTCAGGAGTTACTGCAAAAAAAGACACACATACATTCTATTGTAATGGATGTTTCAGATTCAAATAGTTTTTTAAGGCAGCTCAGTGCATTTGACCAGATTTTGGGTTATAATCTGCCAATTACATGTATTACGGATATTATGAATTCATTCGATCTGGAGGCCTTGGAAAACAGAGGATTCAATACTTGGAGATGGCATGAATCGAATATTCCCTCTGAGATGTACCGATCCAACGGCTTTACAATGGATAAGAAAATTGAAAATCACATCAAAAATAACATTGTCTATAAAGTAGTAAAGGGTGGCGAGATAAGTAAAGCAATAGAAAGGATATCATTGCATAAAACCGCTTCCTTAAGTTTTAATAACAAAATGTTGAAAGCATATGACAATCTATATAGCCTGACATTTAATGTGCTTCGAGAAACGACCCCCTTGGATGCTGAACGGGTACAGAAAGCAAGATTTGTTTTGGATAATTGTGTGCAAACTTTGTCCGATGAGGAATCGTTTCTTGCTCCAGAAATCAAGGAAGATCTTCTGGACGCCATATTTAATCTGTATGCTGTTTACACAGAAGGATACAAACTACTGAAACAACAGGCATTGAGTGATTATCTTCACAATACAGAAAATACGTCAATTTGCCTCATTGTTCCCGAAAACTCTGACTGCGAAAGAATCCAGAATTATTGGGGGTCACGATACAATTATAATAGCAAGCCAATCACGGTCAAAGTCATGACACCGGCAGAATATTATCAGCTGAAGCCTTCGCTTTATCAGGCTACAATTGTTGCCGGCTGGCTTAAAAGAGCGGTAATGAGGAAAATTCTCTTCAGTTTTAATACTAGGGACTATGTTGTTCTATTGAATGAATATGAAGTTGGCTGGAAAAATTACGGAATCAGGAAATGGAATAATCAACTTAAAAGTGACCATAATTCATCCATTATCGATATTGTCAGTATAAATCAGAAAATTCACCCACCACAAACACGTATTCCTCATGATCAAGTTGATAATATCATCTCTCCTGATGAAGATGAACTTGATGAAATCGAAAAAATCCGTCGTCAAAACCGATATGGGAAATATGTAGTAAGCGGTACTCCCATTGGTATCTCAGATACGGTGGAAGCAATACCAGTAAACTTTGTTGGTGGCTTCATGGCTTTCTATAAGACAAGCCATTCTGTTGTTTCAATCACAAAAATTATGACATCTGACTCGGATGAGATTGAACGCCTGCTTCCTGCAGAATTGCAAGTTGGGGATATTATAGTAATTCGAAATACCAATAGAGACATCATCAGAGAGCTTGCGGACGTGATTCTGAAAGAGACTGGGAAACAACATTTGCGTAGTATTTCATCAAAATGGCGTGAAGCGCTGGATATCGAAAAAGCATTTACCCCACCTGATGAGATAATTGAAAAGCTTAAGCTTTCAGGCTGTATCAGAGGGGAACAAACCATTAAGGGGTGGCTACACGATGATGATATGATTGCACCACAGGATAAAAACGATCTATATCACATTGCATTGGCTACAGAAAATGAAGTACTCATGGAAATGATTGATGAGGTTCATGCGGCAGCACTTGAAGTAAGGGGAGCACATACTGCAGCTGGAAGAAGATTGTCTGATCAACTGAAGAAAAAAATCGTTGATACCATCGCCGATCTTGAGGTTGTAGACCCATATAATATCTGGAATCCCATAGACCTGTATATTGACGATATTGGCGAAGTAAGGATATTGAAAATTATTGACATCGGAGCAAAGATTATTGTAGATGCAGCAAATACAAACCGTCTGATTGAAGAACAGGAGTAATGCTATGGCGACTATGATTCCATCCATCATCTCTCCAGAAGTCAAAAGCACAGCTGAAAGACGTGTCTTTGACTGGTTCAAGACTGCTCCCCTGACTGATCATTGGATAGTTCTACACTCCCTTGGGATATCAATGCATAACAAAGTTATTTACGGAGAAGCCGACTTCTTTGTCCTTGCTCCCAACCTTGGTATTTTTGCTTTGGAAGTCAAAGGAGGTCGTATAAGTAGAAAAGATGGCATATGGTATTATACCGATAAGTACGGTAAAACAAATTCAAAAGTAAGAGGACCTTTTGAACAAGCAAAAGATGCGGTTTTCAGTATTGTTAATGCCGTCAAAGCAAAACGCGCTCATGATTTTCGTTATTTGGATAATATTATTTTTGGATATGGTGTCATGTTTCCTGATATTGAGTACAATGTCACTGGAATTGATGAGGAACAATGGCAGGTTTTTGATTCAAGAAACTCCCGGAATGTTCGTGAATTTGTTTTACAATTATCAAAAAATACAGTAAGAAAAAAGGAGGCCCTGTTTGGGCCAATACGTAAAGGTTCTTTACCGTCCAGAGATGATATCAAGCATCTTGCAGCAATTCTGAGAGGGGATTTTGATTTTGCTATCAGCCTCCAAAGTCACTTGAAATACTCAGAAGAAGCAATAATAAACCTGACGAAAGAACAGTTCAGGTGTCTTGACCAAATTGAGGATAATCCCAGATGTCTCATTCAAGGTGCAGCAGGAACCGGAAAAACGCTTTTAGCTGTAGAAGAAGCGAAACGTGCTGCTGCTCAAGGGAAAAAAACAGCATTATTCTGTTATAATACCAATCTCGCTAATTGGATAAAACAACACTTCGCCGAAATTCCACAATCTCTAAATCCCCTTTTCGTTGGCACTTTTCACAGTTATATGCACCGCACTGTACAGAACAATCAAAACCTGCAGCATATTTTATCCGGTGAAGAGAAATCATCAGATTTCTACAAGGAGGAATTGCCTATTGCTGCTGTTCTATCCCTAGAAAATTGTAACGAGCGGTTCGATAAAATCATCGTTGATGAAGCACAAGATTTGGTAAGTGAAAATTACTTGGCGGTACTTGATTCTTGCTTGCTAAAGGGATTTGAAAGAGGTCAATGGACGTTCTATGGGGATTTTTCACAACAAGCCATTTATGCTAATAATTTGTCCGGTTTTGAAATGATTGATTTGCTGGACAGCAAAACTGCTTTTATCCGGTTTGGTCTTACTAGGAATTGTCGCAACACAAAACCCATTTGTAATGAGATTGTATTTTTAACAGGATTTGATTCCAAACAATACCATGAAACCAATATCGACGGACCACCTGTTAATTATTACACCTATTCATCTGCGGAAGAACAGGAGAATAAACTCAGGGGAATCATTCATAACTTATTACAAAATAGAGTTCCTCCAAGCAAAATAACAATACTGTCACCACGTACGAGACAGGATTCTGTGGTTTCCTTGCTTGAAAACTTAAATATTGCAGACTATGGCGTTCCTGTTGGCAACGCAATCACCTTCTGTACAATTCATGCTTTCAAGGGGCTTGAAAACTCAGTAATCATTCTTGTTGACATGAACTCATTTGCGATGATAAATCTTCTTTATGTAGGCTTAAGCCGGGCCAAGACTGCATTGTATATCGTAATGTCTGATCAAGCTGCCAATGAATATCAAGAAATGTTAAAAAGGAGAATTCTCAACAATGGATGACCTCAGAGACCAAATACTAAAGATTGTCGAGCGCGAAATGATTGGGCCAGATCCTATTGATTGGGAAGGATATGTCCAGCCAAATGGTGAGGAAATTCTGTTCACAGACCCTCCCCGGCAAAGATATATAGCAGGAATCCTTTTTCCACAGGAAACACGTGATGAATATCTGGAACCGGAAGAAGTCACCGATGTTTCGGATAACACTGTTGAGAACGGTGAGCCAGAAACTGAAGCAATGCAAAAACAACTGTTTTCCGATACTCCGGAATTTTTAGAGGATGCAGAAGAGCTCATCAACCGATCGAATGCATACAGACAATCTGCAATGAGCATTACAGCGGCGGTGCTAAAAAATGACAGCCTTAAGGTTAAAGTTTCTGCGGCATCATATGTTCCTGTCAGCAACAAGGATCCTGAATCTGGCTTTGAAAAGACATCATATCACCGGAAGCCAATAATTTGGAACAATGACAATCAAGAACTGAATCTTCCTACAAATCAGGAAAAGAATCTTAAGTTTCCAATTGCTGACACTGGATTACAGCTTGTAATTACAAGTAGGATTTCTATGCTCAAGCATTCAATTTTCACATTCTCATTGGAAAACACCAAGCGCTGCACCGTGTCATCATTCAAAGACGAAGATTGCTTTTTTCAAGTAAAGTACAGCTTGTATTCTGAATTAGGCTTTCAAGCATTGCCTCCTGACCAAAAAGTCTACTCTGACAATGATTTTACTTCGAATCAATTGCTTTATAGAGATGTGTTCAATTATGCAATTGGCCATGGATGTGCAGCTGATTGGGATACACATAATGGTAAAGTCAGCGCTATCCATTCAACAATATTCCCTTTGTTCGAACTAAAACCCATTGTTCCCAGTGCAATTCCTGGGGTACTCTTGGATATGCATAAAATGAGCATAAGCGACAACTACCTAAATACCCTTCAGGAGCTGGAGACTTTATGTGCTAATTACAAATCGTGGATAGATCAGCTGCGAGTACGCAAAACATCCTTGGAATCGCAGTATCAGGAAGCTGCTGAAAGGCATATCAAGAACTGCGAGCAATGCCATCACAGAATGATCCGGGGTGTTAATCTGCTGAAAAACAATGCTACTGTACGCCATGCTTTTCAGTTGATGAATGAAGCAATGCTTATGCAGCAGCTTCACTATAACCTCCCACTTCAAAGATGGGAAGGGGATGGGCGCAGAGGTATTAGACTGGTTGATGGCATAGAAATGCTTCCTAAAATCTCTGATACTAAAACATGGCCTGGCGAGGCTTCAAGATATGGACGTTGGAGGCCATTCCAGCTGGCTTTCATTCTGATAAACCTTTATGCCATGTATGAAGACAACAGCGAAGAAAGAGAAATTGTTGATTTGATATGGTTCCCCACAGGTGGAGGAAAAACCGAAGCTTATCTCGGGTTGTCAGCTTATTGTATTTTTCTGCAAAGACTTATGGGTAACCAAGAATTTGGCTCTACCATACTAATGAGATATACATTGAGGCTCCTGACCGCTCAGCAATATGAAAGAGCTGCTGCATTAATATGTGCATGTGAGAGCTTACGACTGCGAAATCCTGATCTGCTTGGAACCAATCGAATAACAATTGGGTTATGGGTAGGCTCCGCAACAACACCCAATAAAATGAAGGATGCCGTAAGGGCATATGAGGAATTGTACAATGGAACAAGCAACAAAAACCCCTTTGTTATACTAAAATGTCCATGGTGCGGAGCCCAAATGGGACCTGTTCAAGTTAATCATGGCGTTATTGCATTGCCAGGCTACCAGAAAATAAGAAAAAACAGGAAATATTCAATTGTCTTCCAATGTGCAAATCATGAGGTTTGTGATTATGCAAAATCGGATACTCCATTGCCTTTGCAAATAGTAGATGAAAGCATATATGATACCCCACCAACACTCTTGTTGGGAACCGTGGACAAGTTTGCAACACTTCCATTCAGGCCAGAGGCACAGAGCATCTTTGGAATTAAGAACGGCATTAGGGTATCAGCACCGAAATTGATCATACAGGATGAGCTCCACCTGATTTCCGGACCTTTGGGTTCCATGGTCGGCCATTACGAGACCCTGATTAGCGAGTTGTGCACCAGAAACGCCCCAAATGGGAAGGTTAAACCAAAGATTGTCGCATCCACTGCAACAATCAGCAGGGCTAAGGAACAATGCAGAGCCCTGTATGCACGTTCAGAAGATCAAGTATTTCAGTTTCCGCCTTCCGGTCTGGACGCGGGAGATTCTTTCTTCGCCTATGAGGACAAGAGCCAAAAGGGAAGAAAATATGTTGGTATAATGGCTACAGGATCCTCATCTGACGCGACAACTGCAATAAGGCTATATTCAGCGCTTCTATACGCAGCCAAATCAATAAAGACAGACAGCGAGGTTTCCAGAGATGCGTACTGGACCAATATTGCCTATTTCAACAGCATCCGTGAACTGGGTCAGGCCGCAACATGGATACGAACAGATATCGAACATCATTTGGATGTCATGTACAAAAGAAGATTTGACGACAAAAGAATGACTCGGGAAGAATATAGGAACTATAGAAGGTATATCTATCGGGATGAAGAGCTGACTAGCCGAGTAACGGGAGATCAATTGACATCCACTTTGGCCAGCTTGTCTCAAACTTATCCGCCAGAACGAGATGAAAACGACAGAGTGGTAGAGTATCCCATTGATATCTGCCTAGCTACCAACATGATTTCAGTTGGTTTGGACGTTCCCAGATTGGGACTCATGACTGTTAATGGGCAACCAAAAACAACAGCCGAATACATCCAAGCTACCAGCCGTGTTGGTAGAAACGCAGCTTCAGCTCCAGGCATTGTTTTTGTGTTGTATAGACCGGGACGTCCTCGTGATAAATCGCATTATGAGCATTTTAAGAATTACCATTCCAAAATCTACAGTAATGTTGAGCCTACAAGTGTGACACCCTTTTCTTCCCCAGTCAGGTCACGGGCAATGCATGCAATTGTTGTTGGTATGCTCAGGCTTCAGAAAGATGAGGATTTCAACTTCCAAAAACCCAGACTGCCAGATTTTGAAACCATTGAGGATCTTCGTGAAGTACTGAGCACCCGGGTTAGCCAAGTTGACAAATACGAGCAAGAAAATACCCTCAACATGCTCAACAGTATTTTAGAGAACTGGGAATCTTGGAATCCTGACAAGTGGACACCGGATTACGATTTCCAAGGCTTTGGGGATGCTTTGCCTTTGATTTACCCGTCAGGAAGCCAAAGAAAAATTTCTTGGGGAAAAAGAGGATTTCCTGCTCCTACTTCAATGCGCAATGTTGATGCATCCTGTATAGTTGACGTTATGCAAAACAGGTATATTGCGGAGGAATAAAACGATGGCATTTGAAGACAAACCGATCCGAAGAAGTGCATTGATCGGCCCTTGGGGTGTTGGCGCGATTGTCCCATTCCCAAATGATGAATCCCTAATGATTGCAGGCTTGGATGCTTGGCGTTACAATGACGCTTCAGCATTCAGGATAATTGATGAACGCTTGACAAAACGCCTCATGACAAATGAATTGCGTTGGCCTCCGGACTACAGGGAGAGAACAACAGATCAAGTAAACAGCATGCTGAGAATTCCTGCTGTCAGATTTCCAACATGGCATTACTGCCCTTTCTGCGGAAGTATGCATAAGGGAACCCTGTATGAAAAGCAGCCCACCTGTGATGCTTATCCTTGGGCAAGAGGGCGAGTATGCAAGCCGGGAGCAAAAAGAAAGAGAATGGTTCCAGAGAGGTTTGTAGTTGTTTGTCCTGAAGGACACATCGACGATTTTCCTGTGGCAGAATGGACCCACAGCAAACCGGGTTCACCGCCTTACAATCCTTTAACCTGCAAAATAAGAAGGAGTACCGGAGGCGCATCTGCTTCGCTTTCAGGTGTGTTTTATGAGTGTACTTGTGGTGCCAAAAGATCAATAACAGGGGCCACCTTGCCTGGCGCATTGGCCAAACTGGGATTGTCCTGCTCAGGAGCACGCCCTTGGTTGGGTGAGCAGGACAGCCAATCAAACAAATGTGGAAATGAAAATATTAGAGTCTTGTTGAGAGGCGCGACAAATGTCTGGTTTGCAGACACAAGAAGTTCCATTTGTATACCGACCTCTGATACGGTATACAATCAAAAGATTCAGGCAATACTCCGTGAACAGTACGATTTCATTGTCAGCAGACGTGTAAATGACAATTGGGATTTGAACGCAATTGATTTGATTGCCTCAATGAATGGCATTCAGAGGGAAGACCTCCTTGCAGCGGTAGTAAAGCGATATGGAGAAACAGATTATGGCGCGATGAGCGAGGACGAAATTTCTGAAGAAGAATATCGCAGCGAAGAGTATAAGGCTCTGATAAAAAGTAGTGGAAACGACAATGAGGATTTTCACTCAATTTACTGCAGTATTGATAAATACAGCGATGTTGTCCGGAAATATTTTGCGGGTGTTTCACTTGTTCCCAAACTTCGTGAAACACGCGCATTTGTTGGGTTCTCTAGGCTTGAGCCAACAAGGAATAAAATAAGCGAAACGAAAAAAACGTTGCGAAAGGGCAACGGTTCATGGCTACCTGCAATTGAGGTTTTTGGTGAAGGAATATTCCTTCATTTCAATAAAAAAAATGTAGAGAATTGGGCAGCAAAACCACAGGTGGTTGAAAGAATTAAAAAGCTGGATTTGTCATACAGAAACTCGTTCTTTCGCGAGCAGGACAATGGTGCGTTACGTCCGGAATTTGTGTTGCTTCATACGTTTGCCCATGTTTTGATCAATCAATTGAGCTTTGACTGCGGTTACAGCAGTTCTTCAATTCGTGAACGCATATACTGTGAAAAACAGGATAATAAACTTGGGATGCTTGGAATCCTGTTGTATACAGCTTCCGGAGATTCTGAAGGCTCTTTGGGGGGGCTGGTACGCCAAGGACATTGTAATCGGCTTGAGGATTTGATAATAGATGCCATCCATAATGCCTCATGGTGTACTTCAGACCCAATTTGCGTGCAATCATCTGGGCAAGGCCCTGAATCCTGCAATCTGGCGGCATGTCATAACTGTGCATTATTGCCTGAAACATGTTGCGAAAATGGAAACAGGTTGTTGGATCGAGGATTGCTCATTGGAACTTTGAATGACTGCAGCATCGGGTATTTCAGCGACATTCTAAACAGGTAAGGTTATATGGTAAGGAAAAAAGCGCTGTGCAAGCATTGTACCCAAAGTAAAGTTGAAAACAATAATAAGACTATTTTAGCTAGAAGCTATAATATGTCTAGAATTAGAAATAAGGATACAAAGCCGGAAGTAATGGTCAGAAAATACTTGTTCGGAAACGGATTTAGATATAAGAAGAATGTTTCCAATTTGCCTGGTAAACCTGACATTGTTCTTCCAAAGTATCGTGCAGTGATTTTTGTCAATGGATGTTTTTGGCACCGGCATTTAGATTGTAAATATTTTGTGTGGCCAAAGACCAATAAAGAGTTTTGGGTAAAGAAATTAAATGAGAATTGCGAGAGAGATGAAAAGAACTATTCATTATTGAGAAACAAGGGTTGGAGGGTGATGGTTGTTTGGGAATGTGAACTGCGACGAGAAGTCAGACAGGAAAAGTTGCAGGATCTGGTCGATTCTTTGCGGTGTTTACAGTCGAGCAACTAAACGGGGCTTTGCTCAACTCACTAAGTAACATAGAAGCGTAACACGGTGAGCGAAGAACGAAGTTGTTATCTTGATTTGACCTATAGAAGGCATCATGTTGTGATGGAAAGCATGATGCCTTTTCTATATGTTGAATACCCATGTCAAAATGAGCCAAGTTGTTTCTTGGTACAGAATAGGCAACCCTTTTGTTGTTGTTGAAGTGACCTTATTAGTTTTGAGATTTCCCGACAGTTTAAAAACAAAGGTATTCTTTGCAGGATTTGTTTGATTTGTCCTACTTCACCATACAGGGCATGTTCATGAAAACCGATGTAATGAACAAATTTGCGTGTTGTGTTCATAAATACAAGCATTGATGACAAGTATTACTGTTGAATTGAATTATAGACAAGCACTTATGATGTATCAATTGGCATGGAATCGAACCAATTTATTTTCATGAACATGCCCTGACAACTTCAGCAGGGCATGTTTATGTTCATGAAACTGATGTAGTGAACAAATTTGCGTGTTGTGTCCATAAATGCAAGCGTTGATGACAAGTAATGCTGGTGAATTGAACTATAGACAAGCACTTGTGATGTATCAATTGGCATGGAATCAAACCAATTTATTTTCATGAACATGCCCTGACAACTTCAGTATAGGAGAATTTGCATCATGATAACCCGGAAAACATTGTTTTATCTTGTTAAAGACGCAAAAACTTTAGAAAAAACTAACATAATCATATTCAAAAGGGGAGCCCTAAAACAAGGTGCACCCCTTTATACAAGGGAAAACCATCCCTTATAAATTTTCAGCCTTCCATTTTACCCTCCTTACTGTACACGTTACTGTACCTATGCTATATTACCATAAACAACAAAACAAATCAATAAGCACTTCAACAATGTGTTAATAAGCACTTCAACAATGTGTTAATTTATCCACAACCTTCATCTTCAAAAGCCCATTCAATCATATACTTTGCTCCCATAAGTGGATATTTCCAAGTGAAAGAAAGCACTGAGCAATTATCATTATATTCAGGCTCAAGATCATTAGTATCAAATGCAACTAAATCAAAATAAGTTCGAAAAACTTTTACCTTCGCCGAAACAAACTTTAAAGGCTGATGAGCGCATACTTTTAGATGAAGTTCTCGTGTTGGTTCGAAAACTCCACTAGACAAAAACAATTCGCTTTCTCTTTTTTCGTCCTTGAGACTAGGCATTTCTATCCCCGTCACAAAGTTCTCCCCTTTGTTATAATATCTATCAAGTGCAATTGTATAATAATTCCAATGAATATCCTTAAACTGGCGGATAACTTTTTGATCTGTCTGTAACACTACTATATCACATGGGCCTTCTTTTGACCATTTATATCTATCTGTAAATTCATGGAGCCTCTTCGTGGTACTTTGAACTGTTATTTCTTTTTTGTGTTTCATATTTTCTCTGTCGACAAACTCATATAACGATTCTCTCTTAAGAACAATATACGGTTCTTTTTTCAACAAAGAATAAGCAATGAAACGAGAAAAAACGCCTCGGTTTCTATATGCATATGTTAGAGCATAGACGCAATAACCACCAAGCGATATAATAAGTATGAATAAAGAAATATAATACCATATCCCCATATTCTTTGCTCCAGTAACAATGGTTGCGACAAGACTAGTTAGACTGATTATTGTCATTATAGTAGTGTTAAGCACACTAAACTTCGTTCTTGTTAAGCACACGAGTCTAAATTCCTCTCGTAAATATTTCTTCCAACATTACCACTTAGCATAGAGAATTGATGGCTCGCTCGGCTAATGAATAACAGTAGCCCTGATTAGGAATCAGTTTGCTCTTATCAAGTATTCTGTCAATGTAAAGGATACCATTTAGATGGTCAATTTCATGCTGAAAAACGAAAGACAAGAAATTTTCGCCAATTAACTCAACAGATTTTCCGTTTAAATCTAATGCTTTAACCTTAATGCTCTTGTTTCTTTCTACTTCTCCTGAATAATAAGGAATGCTCAAACAAGCTTCTTTTGAAAGCACCTGCTCTTTGTTCAACACCTCATAAGATGGATTAATCAAAACCAATGGTTATTTGGCATCACGTCTAACATCAATAACCGCAAGCTTTATGTGCATGCCGATTTGCGGCGCTGCTAATCCAACACCAGAGGGATCCGCATATTGTGTTTCAAACATATCAAAAACTAACTTTCTAAACCAGTCAGTTTCTAACTCATGGGGAGACAACTCTCTGGATTTTTTCCGAAGAGAAAAATCACCAGTATAATGCTCTAAATCACTCATCGAATAAATCTTTAATACTGACATGATGTTTTTCCCTTCTAATGTTAGCTACCATAACTATATCATGAATATTCGATAAGTCAACAAGAAACAACCATATTTCCAGGGCATGTTCATGAAAAGAAAGCGCTTAACATGACCGCAGTCTTTTACCAAACAGCACGCGTTCAAGTGTAGGCAAGTCCAGAGCACACCGAAACATGAGCATAGGACCGGAAAGTTTGGGTTCTTCTGGTAAATCTGCCTTTCGTAGGAAATGTAAAGCAAGTTTGCGGATAGTTGCCAGATTAGTAGCCACCGTGTCCAGTTTGTTTCGCCAGTCATCTTCCCGCATCAAGGTATCTAAAGACCAATGCAGTTTGTTTTCTATTCCCCAGTGAGAACGAACCGCACACGCCGCTTTCTCTACATCCTTCAAACTACTAGAGCCTGTTCACACTATTGCATGATCGATGATTATGTGATAGATTATCCTCATGAAACTGACAGCAGCTCAATTTGAGAAGATTTCACCGTATTTGCCACGACAGCGCGGGAATGTAAGCAT
>Ga0255347_1005241_pt1 | contig 14869 bp, 6 predicted proteins | sample wastewater_treat_2_FD_192479 | JGI IMG/M metagenome (GOLD analysis project Ga0255347, IMG submission 192479) | Wastewater microbial communities from Lulu Island WWTP, Vancouver, Canada - plant24 | ecosystem: Engineered > WWTP > Wastewater > Unclassified | place: Canada: Vancouver, British...
TCGGGAAAGCCAGCCGCACCGCGCCTTTTGTTTTCAGGGCCGTGAAACCGCGCGTGCGAGATTGAGAGATCCGGACGTTCAGCACGTGTTCGTTCTGCCAGGCGGACGGCGCATATTCTTCGAGCGGGTGCAGCCGCCGATACTCGGCCGCCACCTCCGCGCCGGCAAAGGCCAGCAACGCCATACCCGAGGCCGAGGTATAGGGGGCGAAGGTCCGATGTTCCGGTCGCTGGACGATCCCCGGCTGCTGCGGGCTGAGGCGCAGGCGCACCAACAACTCGCCGACCGTGTAGCTCGCCACCGTGACGACCGCCTGCGGAAACGTTTCGGCCAGCGCGACCGCCGCCTGCTCCAGGCGGCCCTCGAATGCGCGGCGCCGACTCCACGCCGGCAATTCCGTCATGGCCGGCCCAAGACGGTAGCCGACCGGTGTCTCCGTTTTTCGCAGAAAACCTCGCCGAACCATCGTGCCCGCGAGATTGTGAGCGGTGGTGGGATTTAGCCCCAGGGTTCGGGAAAGTTCGCGCAACGATATCCCCTCTCTCGACGCCACGAGGCGAAGAATGCAAAGACTGCGATCCACCGACTGGATGATCGTGGGCGGCACTAGTGGTTTTCCAGTTTGTAGAATATATCTTCCATATCATGGATCGGGAAGTCGTGTCCATCCCCTCCTCGCGGGCCCATGTCTTGGCGCGGAGGCCGGAGCGAAGTTCCGCGGGCCGGCTGGGCAACGAAGAGGAAACGGCGGCAACGAAAACGCAAGGGACGATTTTCCGGCGCCGTCGTCCGCGGTTGTTGTGGGTTGCGGGGCGGCTTGCGGTCGGTCCCCCAGATGGCTATAGTGGCGCCGGTGAGAATCCGGGAAACAGCCGGGGGGCGGGGAGGCGCCTTCGATGGGGTGAAGAGCGGAACGCCCCCCCTTTCCCGCCGGGCCGGGCAAGCCGGCCCACTCGAGGAGGGGCACAGGAGGTCGCGCGATCGGTGTCCACTTTTTTCATGCCCCCCGATGGCGCGTGGGAGAAGCCCATGAAGCTCCGTTCGTCGGTCCGGGCGCGTTCGCGAGGCGCCCTGTTCGTTGCCCTGGCGTTGGCCGCCGTTTCCGCCCGCGCGGAGCCGGCGCGGCGCGTGTTGATCGTCGGCGACTCGATCATGAACCTGCTGGCCCGCTCGATCGAACGGGCGCTCGCCGGCGTGCCCGAGATCGAGGCGGCGTCGTTCACGTCGCTCGGCTCCGGGCTGGCCCGCCTTGATCTTTTCGACTGGCACGGAAAGATCGAATCGCTGCTTCGAGAACACCGGCCGGACATACTCGTCGTGATGATGGGCGCCAACGACGGCCAGCCGATGCGCACCGACGCCGGCGTCGCAGCGCCGGACACGCCGGAATGGGAGACGGAATACGCCCGGCGCGTGGCGCGCGTGTTCGATTTGGCCGAGGCCGGCGGCGTGAAGCGGGTGCTCTGGCTTGAGCTGCCCGATATGCGCGAGGCGAAGGTGCAGGCTCACGCCGAACGCGTCAACGCCATCTTTCGCGCGGAAGCGGCGCGTCGCCCCGGGGTCGCCCGGTTCATCGAGACGCGCCCGGTGCTGAGCCGGGAGCCTGGCCAATTCAGTCTGTATATTCTGCAGCGCGACGGGATGCCGCTGGAGGTTCGGTCGCGCGACGGCATTCATTTGAATCGCCAGGGAGCGGACCGGTTGGCGGAGGTGATCGTCAGGCTGCTGAAATCCGATCTGCCGGAAAAGGAGACCCCGTGAATTCCTTGGACATGGCGCGCATCGGCCGGCGGGCGGTACGGGCGGCGCTGCTGGCGTTGGTCGCAGGTCTGGCTTGCCCGGCGGAGGGGCAGGAGCGGACGGAGACGAACGACGACATGGTGGCACTGACGCCGTCGCAGCGCCGGTTGATGGAGGCGCTCGTGCTAACCGAGGAGGAGCGCTACGCGGAGGCCATTCCCCTGCTCGAGCCGCTGATTCAGGAGGACCCGACGCTGCTCGGCGCGTGGGAGGCGCTGGGGTGGGCCTATTGGAAGATGGGCCGTGGCGTCGAGGCTCAACGGCTATGGGAACGCCTGCGCGCGCTGAATCCCGATCTGCCCGATGTCTACGCGTGGCTGGCCTCGATCGCCACCTACCAGCGTGACCTGGAAAAGGCCTCGCGCCTGCTGGAACGGGCGATTGAGCTTTCCCCGAAGACCTTCGGTTTTCGGCTCGACTACGCCCGCGTGCAGCTCTGGCGGGGGCAGCTCGGAATGGCGATCCGCCTGTTGCGCGAACTGCTTTCGGAGGATCCGGATCGGCTCGATGTCGTCCTCGAGCTTGCGCGCGCCCTCCAATATAGCTGGCGATTCGATGAGGCGCGTCCGCTTTGGAACCGGCTGCTCGATGTCGCGCCGGACGTGATCGAGTACCGCCTCGGCCTGGCGACGTCGCTGCTGCACACGGGCGAACGGGAAAAGGCCGTGGAGATCGCCCGCGGCGTGCTGGACGAGGAGCCGCGCAACGTCGCGGCCCTGCGCCTTCTGGCCGACGATGCCGAGTACGGTCCCCATCCCGAGGAGGCGATCCCGTGGTTCGAACGCGCCGTCGAGGCGGCCGCCGACCAGCCTGACGAGCGGCGCGCGCTACGGCTGCGGCTGGTGACGCTGCTGGTGCGGCTTCACGAGCAGGCGCCGCTGCGGTATTCGCTCGACGCCCCCATCCGCGTCTCGCGCGACCGCGTGCGCGACGAGCCCGGCAACGTGGATGCCCGTCTCCTTCTCGCCGAGCTGCTGCTATTGGATCGGCGGTACGAGGAGAGCGAAGGCGAGTTCTACGTGGTGCTTCGCGAGTACAACCTCAACAACCTGCGCGCTCGCCGTGGGCTGTTCGAGATCGCGCTGGCGCGTTTTCGCTTCGAGGAGGCCCGCGAGCATTTCGACCGTATTCGCGCCTTCAATCCGAACGATCCCTACCTGCTGGTGGACGAGGCCATGTGGCGATCGCGCGTGGGCGATTTCGCGGGGGCCCACGCGCGGCTCGACGAACTCGAACGCCGCGGCGGGCGCGGCGCGGTCGCGGTGCTCCGCTATCAGGCGATCACGCCGAGCGAGATCGGCCCCGCGCTGCCGATCGCGCGCTTCCGCGACCATCTCGCGCACCTGGCGAAGGCCGGCTATCGCTTCCTGACGCCCGACGAGATGCCCGACTATTTCGAGCGCGCTCGCCAACTGCCCGACGCCGTCGCCGGCCTCGCCCCGACGCGCGCGGTCGTGGTGACGTTCGATGGCGCGATCGAGCCGACCATGTCGTTGGCGACTTCCGTCGCCGCGGAGCGCGGGATCGTGCTGACCCAGTTCGTTCCGGTCGCGGCGGTCGAGCGCGGCGATCCGCTCACGGCCACCTGGGCCGCGCTGCGGGAGTATCGCCGCACCGGGCGCTGGGCCTTCGGCAGCCTCCTGTGGGACGCGCACAACCCGGCGCGCGTCTACCGCGCGGACGAGCCGACGGCGTCGCCGCTGGCCAACCGGATTCAGCGCCCGAGCGAGGAGCGGGTGGAGACGTTCGACGAATTCGTCCAGCGACTGCGCGGCGAATATCAGAAAAGCCGCGACGTGCTGGCCGGACGGCTGGACCGCCCGATCCCCGCCGCCGCGTATCCGGAGGGCAACATCGGACAGCAGGGGGCGTCGAACGAGCCCCGCGCCCCTGAGGCCAACGTGGCGGAGGCGGAACGCTTCTACCGCCTGGCCTTCCTGACCGGGCCGCAGGGCCACGCCGTCGCGACAGACAGTCCCTATCACCTGAGTCGTTACGAGCCGCCGCCGTGGATGACCGGCGAAGAGTTGGTGGCCCATCTGTTCCAGGGGCATCCGGTATATACGGCGCAGCGTCTGCGCTTGGAGTTTGCCGCTTCCCAGGGGCGCCGGCAGCTCGCCCGCCGCACGCTCGACCAGATGGAGCGCTCCGGCTATCCCGCGGAGGAAGTCCAACGGCTGGACCGCTTTATCCAGGAACGACTCGCGCGCAAGTTCGATATTCCCGAGACCGTCGAAAGCGCACGCCAGGGGCCATGGCATTGGGCCTTCGAAGAGCCCTACGTCGGCGCGCACGCCCGCTGGTTCGATGACAGTCTCGATACGACCTCGTTGCGCTATTACGGCGAAGGCGGGCTGCACCTCACGCCGCACCTGACGGCCGGCGCCCGGGTGGGCGGCGGACGGCATGAGCAGCCGCGCCAGCCGAAAGGATGGATCGCCGCCGCCACCACCCATGCGCCGCCCGCGGGCGTGTCCGGCGATCTGCGGGCGGACGAGCGCTTCTACGGCGTCGAGGCCACCGCGCTGCTGCCGCGGCATCTTGTGCTTTTTGGGGGGGCAGACCGGCGTGAGTTTACCCATGACGCCGAGTGGGACCTGTGGCGCTACCACGCGGGATTCAATGCCCGCCTTCACGAGACCCTCGAAATAAAATTCGACTACGACCACGACGCCGTGCCCGGGGGACGGACCCTCATGCGGGAATTGACGCAGGACCAGATCGCGCTCAACGGCGTGTGGAGCCCCACCGATCGTTGGGAATGGTGGGGGGCGTGGCAGCGCTTCGATTTTTCCGACGATAACGAGCGAACCCACTGGTACATCAACCCGACGTATCTGATCTGGCAGGACGCGGGCCTGCGGCTCGGGTTGCGCTACGAGGAGGTGGACGCCGAGCGCCGCGATCCCGATTACTGGACGCCATTCAACCTGCGCAGCTTTTACTTCGAGGCGGGGTTCCGTGGGACGTGGCGGCGTCATTATTACAGCCTGATCGGGCGGGCCGGCCTCGCCAAAGAAGGCATCCGGCCCGAGGACTGGCAGGCCTATCATGATCTCATTGCCCGTTACGAACGGCTCCAACATATGTATCGCAGCCAAAAATGGCCTCAGGGGGCCCGGCAGGAAGTGGACGACGCGCTGGACGACCTGCGCCGGAATCCGCCGGAGGACGACTGGGAGTCGGTGTACGGTGCGGAGGCGCAATGGACGTTCCGCTGGGGGCCGCATTGGGAAATCATCGGCTTGCTCGCCTACAGCGAATCGCCCGAATACGACGAGTTTCACGCGGGCGGCGGGTTGAGGTATCGGTTCTGACGATGACGACGGACGGACCACGCCGGAGAGGCGCGCGACGCGGCCGCGCAAGGAGGCGGGCCGTGTGGGCGGCAGCGGTTATGGGCGCGCGCGCCGTCCTCGCCGCGGATGAGCCGCCGGCCGATTGGCGGAAGCTCCTGGCGGAGGATCGGCCGGCGGAGGCCATTCCCCTGATCGAAGCGGAGTGGCGGATACGCCCATCCGATCCGGAACTGTGGCGCGCGCTCGGCGAGACCTACTGGCGGATCGGACGCCTCGACGCGGCCGAGGCGATCACGCGGCAATGGCTCCGCCTCGACGCGGAGAACGCGGACGCCCACGAACTGATGGCCCGGGTCAGTCTCGCGCAGGACAACATCGAGGAGGCCATCGCATCTCTTCGCCGCGTTCTGGAGCTGAAGCCGGACCATCCCGACGCGCCTTTTCTCCTGGCCCGGGCCCTGCGATGGGCCGGCCGTCTGCCCGAGGCGGTCGAGCGGATGCGCGCGCTGCATGCGGCCCACCCGGACGATAGAGAAATTCTGTTGGAACTGGCTCGCGCCACCTCCAGTTTTTGGGAGTACGACGAGGCGCTGAAGCTGTGGATGCAATTGCGGGAGGCGGAGCCGTCGAACCTCGAGTTCATGGCCGAGGAGGCCCGCGCGTCGTTGCATACGGGCGCGGCGCGCGCCGCCGTCATATCCGCCCGCGAAGTGCTGCGCCGGGATTCCGCCAACTTCACCGCGCTGCAGGTTCTCGCCGATGAGGCGCAATACGGGGGACGGCCCGTGGAAGCCGTCGAATGGCTGGAAAAATGGCGGGAGCTGGCGACGGATCCGGACGACCGCGCCTATTTGATTTCCCGGATTCTCGGGCTTGAACTGCGGTTGCACCAGACGGACCCCCGCCGGTGGCCGATCGAAAAAATCATCGAGCGCGCCCGCGCGCAACTGGCAGAACGGCCGGATTCCGCGGAGTCGCATCTGACGCTGGCGGAACTCCTCGTGGGGGCCGGAAAATGGAACGAGGCCGAAATCATGCTGCTGCGCTTCCTGCGCGAGTTCAATCCGAACAGCCTTCGGGCGCACGCGGCCCTGATGGAACTCGCCCTCGGGCGCGGCGACTTCCGGGAAGCCGAACGCCAATTGGCCTTCGTGCGCGATTTTCATCCGGAAGACCCGTACCACTATTTTCGCCACGCGCAACTGCTCCATGCGCGCGGCGACGAGGTGGCGGCGCTGAGGGCCCTCGACCGCCTCGCCGAGGCCGGGAAGCGCGGAGCGGCGGCGGTCCTGCTGTACCACGCCCTCACCACCAGCGAGTATGGCCCCGCCCGGTCGGTTCGCGAGTTCCGTGAACACGTCCGCGCCCTTCAGCTGGCCGGCTACACGCTGCTGACCCCCGATGAGCTTCGCCCGTGGTGGGACCGGTTCGGCCCGACCGCGGGGCTGCTGCCGGACGGACGCGTGCGCCGCGCCGCGCTGATCACGTTCGACGACGCGCTGGAAAACTCGTTGCGTTTCGGCACCGCCGTCGCTCTCGACCGCGGCATCTGCCTGGCCATGCACATCCCGGTCGGCCTCGTCGAACGGGGCGAACCCTATGTGGTCTCATGGGAGACGCTGAGACGCTATGCGGCGACCGGCGCCTGGGTGTACGGCAGTCACCTGCGGTTTGCCAGCGATCTCGTGCCGGTGGATCGGGAAGGACGCCGTCTCGCCTACGCCGCCGCCGCCCGCCGATGGATCCCCGAGGACGACCGGCTGGAAACGGAGACGGAGTTCTACGCGCGCCTGCGCGACGAGTACCGCCTGAGCCGCGAGGCGATCGAGAGGGAGACCGGACAGCCGGCCCGCTTCGTCGCCTATCCCTACGGCGAGATTGGCCAGGAAATGATCTCCAACGTGCCCGATGCCCGGCCGATCCATCTGGCCTACGCGCGCCGGTATTACGAGGTCGGATTCATTCAGACCCCCTTCGCCCACGCCACGCGCGACGCCGATCCGTTGCTCTATCCCCGCCACGAGTTTCCGCTCGGCACCTCCGGCGAGGACGTCGTGGACTATCTACTCGACCATCATCCCGTGCTGCTGGCGGAACGCACGCGTGTACGGTTCGCGGCCGAGGATGGGCGGCCGGCGGACGCCCGCCGCGCGATCGCCCGCCTCCGGGCATATGGGTATCCGGAAGAGCGGGCGGCGGAACTCGAGGCCGGCCTCCGAGCGCAGACCTCCCGCTATTTTTCCGTGCCCGACCTTGACCCTCGCCTCGAGAATACACGAACTCCTCCGAAGGGGGCGCGGATCGGCGCCGGCGTCGAGTATTTCGAAAACAACTTCGACACGCAGCGGTCTTTCTGGAGCGCCGCGGCGGAACAAATCATCGGCTCGCATGTGCTGTTGACCGTCGAGGGCGGGTTCGGTCGAGCCGACCAACCGCGCCCGCGGACACCCGAGGTCGAGGCGGCGGCCGTGGCCGCCCGGCCCAACGTCGAGCTGGACGAACGCCGCGGACTCCTCACCCTATCCTGGGTTGGCGAGGACAGGACGGTGGCTCGGGCCGAAGCCGGCGGATATTCCGCCACCGGCGATGCCGATGAATCCCTGTTCATCGGGGCCGTGGAACTCAGCGGACGGCTGGCGCCCGAGCTCGATCTGCGGGGCCGCGTCGAACGGCAAGCGCCGGAGGACGCCGCGGCCGTCGCCGAGGGAATCTCGTTCTATCAAGGCATGGTGGAGGCGGTCTGGAGCGCTTGCCCGGATTTCGACATCGGCGCGACGGCATCGGTGCGATGGTACTCCGACGGCAATCGCCGCACGTCGCTAAGCCTTACCCCCGCGTACCGCCCACTCGCCTGGCGCGGATTCTACCTTGGCGCGCGTTATTCGACGATTCTTTCCGAGCGGGCGGAGCCCTGGTACTGGACGCCGGACCAGCTCGATGGGGCCTACGCCCTTGCAGGTTTTCGCGGACGGGCGCTGGGCGGATACCTGGGCGTTGAAGCGCAAGGCGGTCTCGCCCGCGAAAAGATGTTCGCGGAACCTCCCGAACCCGCCCCCCCGGATTCCTGGGAGGCGGCGTATGGCGGCAGTCTCTACTGGGAAGCTCCGCGCCGGCGACGGCTCGACGGCCGGATCCAATTGAATTACAGCCAGACGCCCGAATACGAGGAATTGCAGGCCGGCGCCCGCATCCTGCTTCGCTTCTGACGTGCCCCCGCCGCCTTCGCCGCGCGGGGGCAAATCGCCGATTCCCCACAGCGCCAGTTCGCCCCCGCCGCCCGATCCGTGCGGCGACCCGCCGCGTTCGTGGATTTCGCTGGGCCGTCACGTTCGCCGCGGTCGGAGGACGAGGATCATCATGCCCAGCGCGATCGCGCACGTCGCGCCGGCGAAGAGATCGCCGCGGCGCAGATAGGGAGTCGGCGGCGCATCGGCCGGCAACAGGGGAATGTCCGCGCCGAGAAAACCCGCGGCGAGCCCGCCATCGGGCGTATAATGGGGCAACAGTCCGCCCTCGGATTCCGATCCGCCTCCGATCCTCCCGGCGACGTCAATCCAGCCGGTGATCCCCGTGTTGGCGGCGCGCGCCATGGGACGGCGCGTTTCCACGCAGCGGAACACGGCGTGGGCCAGGTGCTGGCGCGAACCGCTCGAGATATCGTACCAGGCGTCGTTGGTCTGATTGATGAACCAACGCGCCCCGGCGCGGGCAAACCGGCGGCTGAGATAGGGAAACACGTCCTCAAAACAGATCAACGAGGCAAACGGCGCGTCCGGCCGCGGAGCGCGGAAGACCGTCGCCCGCCCGCCCGGCTCGACGTCGTAGGCGGCGGGCGTCAGCCGCCGAAGGAACGGAAAACGGCGGCTGAAGGGCACGTATTCGCCGAACAGCACGAGGTGCTGCTTGTCGTACGTTTCGAGGATGGCGCCATCGGCGCCGATCAGCAGCGCGCTGTTGAAATAGCGGGGGGCCCCGTCGTCGCCGCGTTCAACCTCCAGCGCGCCGGCGAGGAGAGGAGCGCCGCCCGCAATGGCCGCGCGCACGGCGGCCCACGCCGCCTCGTCGTTGCGCACATCGCCGGGTACGGCGGTCTCGGGCCACACGAGGAGTTCGGGCCGCACCGCCCGTTGCGCGGCCTCGCTCAGGGCGACCAGGCGCTCGTAAATGCCGGCAACGAACTCTTCATCCCATTTCGCGTATTGCGGGATGGCGGGCTGGATCAACGCCACGCGCACGGTGGTGTCCGGCGGGGGAAGGGCCGCGACGGAGCGCCAACCGTGGACAAAGGCTCCGACGACGGCCAGAAACGCCAGCATCAATTCGGGATGTGGCTGACGCCACCGTCGTTGCGGCGCGGCCTCCGCATATCGCCGGATCGTCGCGATCGCCCCCGCGTTCACCCAAGCCACGAGGGCGGATACCGCCCACACGCCGCCCCATGCCGCGCCCTGGATCATCAGCGGATGATCGAACTGGCTCACCCCAAGCGGATTCCACGGGAAGCCGGTGCCCAGCGTTCCACGCAAAAATTCGCCGCCCGTCCAGACCGCCGTCCATCCGATCATGAACGCCACGTTGGACAGCCATACCGGAACCGCGCCTGGTCGCGGCCACCGCGCGGCCAAAAGGGCGGGCGGGACGAAATAGAGCGCGCAGTAGAGCGACAACAGCCCCCAGCCGATGGTCGTGACCCGGTTCAGCCAGGCGAGAGAGAGCAGCCAGAACACCGTGCCGGCAAGCAGGCCGGCGCGGGCCGCCCGGCGACCGTCCGCGCCGCGGACGGCGACGCCGAGGGGTACGAGAGCGATCCAAGCCAGATAACCGAGTTCGAGCGGCGGGTAGGCGGCGGCCAACAGCAATCCCGAGGCCGCCGCCGCCACGAGGCGGAACGTCTCCAGGCGGGCCGTAAAAAAAAGCCGAAGTCGCCCGCCCCCGCGAACCACGACCGCCGGTGGCCCGGCGACGGGAGAGGGGCGCTTCGGCCCGGCCCCGCGGCGCGCCGGCATGTTCATGGCCTCGCGCGGCCGGGCTTTCTCAGACCGCCGCCTTCGCGCCGCAACATTTTTTGTACTTCTTTCCGCTCCCGCAGGGGCACAGATCGTTGCGGCCGACCTTGGGCACGTCGCGTCGCACGGGCGTGGCCGCCACCTCGATCGCTTCCTGCACCGCCTGGGCCGATCCTTCGTCGGCGGTCACGCGTGCCGCCCCGGTTCCGAGCGTCGCGATGTCCTGGTGGACCGCCGCCCGCGGCAGCGAGCGGAGAAAACGCTCCATTGCCTCCAGAGAGGTGGACGAACGGAACAGGCGCTGGGCCACGTCCGTCTTGATCTGGTCCATCAGCGTCGCGAACATGTCGTAGGCCTCGCGCTTGTACTCGACCAGCGGGTCCCGTTGGCCGTAGGCGCGCAAGCCCACCCCCTGCCGCAACGCGTCCATCGAGCGCAGATACTCCTGCCAATGCACGTCAATCGCCTGCAACGCGATGTACCGCTCCATCTCCGCCAGGGCCGTTGGATCTTCCGCGCGCGCCTTCAGCTCGTAGGCCTGGCGCACGCGTTCCATCACCCGCGCCGTCCACGCCTCCGCGCCGCCTTCCTCGGGCAGGTCGGCGGGGTTCAGCGCAATCGGAAATGTCTGCCGCACCCAGGCGGCGAAATCGCTCTTCGCCGCCTCATCCCCCGCGGTCGCGGCGGCCTCCGCCCGCGTCGAGACCACGTCCTCGACCATGTCGAACAGGTGGGGGCGGGGATCGGCGGCGCGCAGCACCTCGCCGCGGAAACCATAGATGATCCCGCGCTGCGTGTTCATCACGTCGTCGTATTCGAGCGTGCGTTTGCGGATGGCGAAGTTCTGCTGCTCCACGCGCCGTTGCGCCGTCTCGATCGAGCGGTTGAGCCAGCGGTGCTCGAGCACCTCGCCCTCCTCGATGCCGAGGCGCTCCATGATCCGCGAGATGCGGTCGGACCCGAACAGCCGCATCAGGTCGTCCTCGAGCGAGATATAGAACGCCGACATGCCGGGATCGCCTTGCCGCGCGCATCGCCCGCGCAACTGCCGGTCAATCCGGCGCGCCTCGTGCCGCTCGGTGCCGATGACGTACAGCCCGCACGGCCGCTCCAGGATCAGTTGGCGCAGGGTCTTTCCCCCCTCGACGCGGTCCTCCAGACGCAGCGGGGACTCGACGAGAGCGCGGGGCATCCAGACCACGCCTTCGCCGAGCTTGATGTCCGTGCCGCGTCCGGCCATGTTGGTGGCGATCGTCACCGCGCCCGGCTGGCCGGCGCGCGCGATGATCTCCGCCTCGCGCTCGTGATTCTTGGCGTTGAGGACGTTGTGCGGGATGTTGCGCCGGCGCAGCATGCGGCTGATCAGCTCGCTGCGCTCGACGGAGATCGTGCCCACCAGCACCGGCTGCTGGCGCTGATAGCATTCCTCGATCGCCGAGATAATGGCGTTGTACTTTTCGCGCTGCGTCTTGTAGACGCTGTCGTTGCGATCCACGCGCCGAACGGGGCGGTTGGTCGGGATGACGACAACGTCCAAGCGGTAAATCTGATGGAACTCGTCCGCCTCCGTCTCCGCCGTGCCCGTCATGCCGGCGAGTTTCTCGTACATCCGGAAATAGTTCTGAATGGTGATCGTCGCAAGCGTCTGCGTTTCGCGCTCGACCGTCACGCCTTCCTTGGCCTCGATCGCCTGGTGGAGACCGTCGCTCCACCGGCGCCCCGGCATCAGGCGCCCGGTGAACTCGTCCACGATGATGACCTGGTTGTCCTGCACCACATACTGCACATCGCGCTCGTAGACGCTGTAGGCGCGGATGAGCTGGTCCACCGCGTGAATGCGTTCGCTGCGCTCCGCAAACAGGTCCTGCAGCCGCTGGCGCCGTTCGAGCTTTTGTTCGGGCGTCAGCGTGGAATCCGCCTCGATCTCGCCCAGCCCCACGGCGAGGTCGGGCAGCACGTACGCCTCCGGATCGTTCGGGCTCAGGGCCTCGCAGCCCTTCTCGGTCAGGTTCGCGTCGCTGCCCTTCTCGTCAATCGTGAAAAACAACTCCTCGCGCAGCTCTCGGGCCTGATCCTTGCGCATGTCGGTCAGCATCGCCGCGTCAATCTTCTCGTAGAGCCGGCGGACCGCCGCATCCTCCAGCAGATGCAGGAACTGTTTGTTCTTCGGCATCCCCTGCCCGACCTGATACAGCTTGAGTTGCGCCGCCTCCTCGTCTCCCTTGTCGAGCAGCTCCTTGGCTTCCTGCACGAGCCGGTTGCAGAGCTCGCGCTGCCGGCGCACGAGCCGCTCGACCGCCGGTTTGACCTCGACGTATTGCTTCGTCGAATACGGGGCCGGGCCCGAAATAATCAGCGGCGTGCGCGCCTCGTCAATCAGGATGCTGTCAATCTCATCCACGATCGCGAAGAAATGGCCGCGCTGCACCTGCTCGGTGGCGCGCGTCGCCATGTTGTCGCGCAGGTAGTCGAAACCGAACTCGGCGTTCGTGCCGTAGGTGATGTCGCAGTGGTACTGCCCCCGTCGTTCCTCCGGCAGCATCGAGTTCTGAATGCAGCCGACGCTCAACCCCAGAAAGCGATAGACCGCGCCCATCCACTGCGCATCGCGCCGGGCAAGATAGTCGTTCACCGTCACGATGTGCACGCCCCGCCCGGTGAGCGCGTTCAGATAGACCGGCAGCGTCGCGACGAGCGTCTTGCCCTCGCCGGTGGCCATCTCGGCGATCTTGCCCTGGTGCAGCACGACGCCCCCGACCAGCTGCACATCGAACGGCACCATCTCCCATTTCAGCGGGTGACCGCAGACGTCCAGGGTCTGCCCGCATAGCCGACGGCAGGCGTTCTTCACGGCCGCGAAGGCCTCGGGCAGCAGATCGTCGAGCGTCTCGCCCTTCGCCAGCCGCTCGCGAAACTCGGCCGTCTTGGCCTTCAACTGCTCGTCGTCGAGCCGCTGATAGCCCGTCTCAATCTCGTTGATCCGCTCGACGAGCGGACGAATTTTTCGCAGGTCCCGCTCGTTCTTTGTTCCGATGATCTTCCGTAGAATCCACTGCATAACGCCACGCCATTCCGCGGGCTCGCACCCTTCGGCCCTCTTCCAAGGCTTGGAAGAATACCGCCCGCCGCTTTCCAAGGCTTGGAAAACCCTCCGTTCCGCCGACGCCGGAGGAACACCGCCAGCACGCCAGGCCTTTGAGAGCGACGCCCTTTTATACGCGTTTTGCGCCGTGCTGTCACGCCGCGAGGCGAACCGACAGGCGTCTCGATTATCCCGAATCGTCGGCGCCGCGGGGCGATGGACGACCCAGAGGTGGACGGCGCGCTCGTTCGCCAGGAAATTCGGCCCCGGCGCTTCCCGTCCTCGCCTGGCCGGGATTTCGCCGCGGCGCAGACGGATGGAGCGAACTTGTGAATGACGAAGCGGACGGGTATGGTTTCCCTATCATGCGATGGCGTCTTCCGAGTTTCGCCGCCGCGGCTTGCGTCGCGGCGGCGTGGGTTCCGGGCGCGGCGGCGGCCGACGAGGCGCTTCCGATATGGCGCCCCGTCACGGCCGAGAACCGGGCGTTCGTGCAGTTGCGGGAGCTCGCCGCGCGGTTCACGATGCGCACGTCGCCATCCGCCGACGGCCGTATCCTGTTGTCGAACCGATGGCACGCCCTGCGGTTCAAGGCGAACAGCCGAGAAGCCCTCGTCGACGGCACCGCCGTGTGGCTCAACGCGCCGCTGACCCAGGTGCGCGGACAATGGGCCGTGTATCACGCCGATGCCGCGCTGCTGTTGGATCCGATATTGCGGCCGGAGCTTTATCTGCGGGCGTATCGCCCGGCCGTCGTCCTGATCGATCCCGGACATGGGGGAAAGGACACCGGCGCGATCGGCCCTTCCGGCCTGTGTGAGAAGGACCTCACGCTCGATATCGCACGCCGGGTGCGGGCCGCCCTGGCGAACGCCGGCCTGCGCGCAAGGCTGACGAGGGACAACGATCGTCTCGTCGAGCTGGGCGAGCGCAGCACGATGATCGGGCGGACGCGGGCCGACGTGTTTGTGAGCATTCACCTCAACTCGGCCTCGGACCGGGGGGCGCGCGGCATCGAGACGTATATCCTTTCGGCGCTCGGTTTCCAGTCCACCAATGCCGGCGGCGGACCGTCGCCACGGAGCGAGGCTATGAACGGGCACCGGCAGGCCGCAGCGAACGCGATTCTGGCGCATGGGATCCAGCGTCAACTCCGGCAACAGACGGGGCTGCCGGACCGGGGACTGCGCCATGCGCACTACGCCGTCTTGAAAAACGCCACCTGCCCGGCCGCGCTCGTGGAATGCGGCTTTCTGAGCAATCCGCAGGACGAGGCGTTGTTGCGTGGGGCGGCCCACCGCGACCGGATCGCCGCGGCGATCGCGGCGGGAATCCGCGATTACGTCCGCGCGGCAGACTCCAGCCGGCGCGGCGCCGGGACCTCGTCGGTCGCGGAAACGTCGGGGAACCATTCGCCGCGACTGACGTTTTGAGCGGAGCAAAAGAGGGACCGCGAAGGCGACTCAGAAGGCCGTTCGGGCGGGGCGGACGGTCAGCACGCCGTCTTCCTCGCGTCGGACGCACAAGTCGCAGCGGTACACCTGGCGCAACAGGGGCTCGGTCAACGTCTCTTCGGGCGTTCCCCGCGCGACGATCCGCCCGCGATCGAGGAGAAAAAGCCTCTGGCAGAACTCCGCCGCCAGGTTCAGGTCGTGGCTGGTCATCAGCACGGTGAGGCCCCG